>Ga0137378_10000799_pt1 | contig 25463 bp, 24 predicted proteins | sample SagtaG_21_FD_104813 | JGI IMG/M metagenome (GOLD analysis project Ga0137378, IMG submission 104813) | Vadose zone soil microbial communities from Sagehorn Ranch, Mendocino, California, USA - Sage2_L_60_16 metaG | ecosystem: Environmental > Terrestrial > Soil > Vadose zone | place: USA... | reverse complement strand
CGTGACGGTGACCGTCAACGATTTGCGCGCCGTGAAGGCCTCCGCCTTCACCGGAAAACTGACTACGACCGTCCCCTCGACTTTGCTGCCCGGATTCAGTCGGGTCTCGGTGGTCAGAATATTCAGCGCATGCTGCTTTAGGTCAGGAAAGGCCTCGAAATATCGCTGCACATCCACCGCCGGTGCTGCATCGTCCGTGAGCTTGCCGCCGCCGGTATCGAGCGACGCCTGAATGGTATGAATCCAGGAGGGCTTCTCGGAGTTGTTTTGCAGCGACACATTCACGGCCACCATGACCATGTCCTGGCCGGGCACCGCGACCGACACGATGTCGCCGATCGAGCCGCTGGAAAGCGGATGCGCGCGATGGGTAAGAGAATAGCCGGCTGCGATGGCGACTACGACAGCAATACAAATCGCCACAATCCCCGCGGGGGGAAGACTCTTGCGCGCCGTGCCGTATTCCTCGCCAATGTCGAAGACAGTCTGTTGTTGGGACGAATGTTCTGACGAAAGCTCGGTCGAAGGCTGGGACGAGGTCTCGGGTGCGGGCGGCGGAGGCGTAGGTAGCGGGCTCGACATGGCCACCTCCAATCGAAGAGATTGTACTCGCAATGTCCAGCCGACAGCTCATTGCTGCCAGTTGTGCTTCATCGCCTGGGCAAACTGCTCCACCGGCAGCGTGTTAAGAACGTCCTTGGCCGTCAGCCAAGCGCGCCGCGCCTGCAGTATCCCGAAGCGAATCTTCTCCATATGCGAGGTATGATGCGAATCGGTATTGATTACGATCTTTACCCCAAGTTGCTTGGCCAGCCTTAAATGCCGGTCACAAAGATCGAGCCGGTCAGGATACGCGTTCAGCTCCATCGCAACTTTGTTGCGGGCGGCGGCTTGGAGCACCGCATCCAAATCAAATGCGTAAGCATCGCGGCGAAGCAGAAGCCTGCCCGTGGGATGCCCGATGATAGAGGTGTTGGGATTCTCAACTGCCTTGAGCAGCCGCGCGGTCATTTCCTGTGGCGTTTGGTTGAAGTGCGAGTGCACGCTGGCAATCACCAGGTCCATTTGATCGAGCACCGAATCCGCGAGATCGAGTGCGCCGTCGCCCAGTATGTCCACCTCGATTCCCGCAAATATCCGGATACCCTCGACCGACTCATTCGCCGCCCGAATTCGCTGGATGTGCTCTACGGCGCGCTTGTCGTCTAGCCCGTTTGTGAAGGCGAGGTTCTTGGAGTGGTCAGTGATGGCTATGTAGTTGTAGCCGCGTTCGCGCGCCGCCTCGGCCATTTCTTCGATGGTGTTCCGTCCATCGGTCTCCACGGTGTGCATATGCACGTCACCCTTGAGATCCTGTTGGGTAATCAGTTCCGGAAGGGCGTGCTGTTCGGCGGCATCAATCTCGCCACAATTTTCCCGCAGCTCGGGAGGAATAAAGTCCAGCTTGAGCACGGCGTAGATTTCTTGCTCCGACTTTGCTGCGACTACACTCGCGTCATCCAGCCGCGCCAGACTGTATTCATTGAGCGTGTATCCCATTTTCAACGCCCGCTGCCGCAGCGCGACGTTGTGGGCTTTCGAGCCGGTAAAGTACTGCATAGCCGCGCCAAAGGATTCCGGCGGAAGCAGCCGGACATCCACCTGCATCCCGCCGCGCAACCGGAAGCTGATCTTGTTTTCGCCGCGGGCGATGATCTCCATGAGCCCGGGAAGCTTGATGATGTGCTCAATCAGCTTCTGGCGTTCGGCTTCATCGCGGCAGGCAGGCCCGGTGACCAGGATATCCAGATCGCCCACAGTTTCGCGGCCCCGGCGCAGAGAACCCGCAGGTGTGACTAGCTCGGCCCCAGGGGAGTTTCGCAAGTGCTCAACGATTTTATTGGCTTGAATTTCGGCCGCATCCAGCAAATACCTGCCGGCGATTCGGCGATAGTCCTCAATCGCCTTCAACAGCTTCTGTTCGTGCTTCTCGCCCATGCGCGGAAGCATGCGAATTTTCCCTTCACGCGCGAGTTGCTCCACGCCTTCCAGATCGCACACCTGGTAAGCGCTCCAGATCAGGCTAATAGTCTTCGGCCCCAGACCCTGAACTTTGAGCAATTGCAACATCGAAGGCTTGTACTTTTTTAGCAGGTCGGCATGAAGCGTAAGTTTGCCGTCGCTCAACATTTCTTTCAGGTTCGCCAGCATGCCTTTGCCGATGCCGGGAATCGCCAGCACCTGTTTGGGGTCGCCGATCAGTTCTGAAATCTGCTGTGGGAAGGCTTCAATGGCTTCGGCGGCATTGCGGTACGAGCGTATGCGAAAAGAATCCTGCCCATCAATTTCCAGCAGGTCCGCGGTTTCGTAGAAAATTCCGGCAATGGACTTGTTTTCCACCTTGTTTTCCACAAGGAGAGCTTAAACAATCAGGGTGCCTGAGAGAAAGTCGGTGGGGTAAACAAAACGCCCTAGCGCGGAGGTTACTCTGCGCTTGGCCAACAGGCGGGGGATGCCTGCGGATGGGACTATTTACGAGGCCTTGCTCACATTTGCCGCTTGTGGCCCCTTCTGGCCCTGTACGATTTCGAACTCGACCGGGTCGCCTTCCTGCAGGCTCTTATAGCCTTCGCTGGAGATGGCGCTGTAATGCACGAACACATCGGGTCCGTCGTCGCGTCCGATAAAACCGTATCCTTTCGCGTTATTAAACCACTTCACAGTACCTTTCAAGCGATCCACGTACCTTTCTCCTAGGGGAAGTGTACTCTAGCGTACACAAACCTATTGGGGCCATTGTGCGTCCGCCAAGTGGGGCTGTCAAGCCGGAAAAGCCCTAAATCGCCTACTGTTCCTTCCTGAAATGCTGGTCCAGCCAAAGGACTCCGGCAATAGTCTTCGCATCTTGGATGGCGCCGCTGACCACCATGGCTACGGCTTTCTTAAAAGGCACGAACTTAATTTCAATGGCTTCGTCGTCCTCCGGCTGGGACGTTCCTGGCTGCAAATCGCGGGCCAGAAACAGAGACATGGCCTCGGCGAGAAATCCCGGGCTGGCCCAGAACCTGAGAATGCGCTTCCACTTGCGGGCGGAGTAGCCAGTCTCTTCCAGCAGTTCGCGTTTGCCAGCTGCCAGAGCGTTCTCACCATCATCGATACGACCCGCGGGAAGCTCGTATAGAAACCGTCCAGCCGCGTGCCGGTATTGCCTTTCCAGCAACACGCGCGTGTCCTTGTCAACCGCCAGCACCACAACCGAACCCGAATGGCGCACCACGTCACGGCGTACCCGAATGCCTGTGGGTTCGAGCACTTCGTCAGTCGTGACCCAGAACGCGGGTCCGCGATACGCTTCACGAGACGAAAGCACGCGGGCTTTGCGGGAGGACTTTGAGTTGACCATATAAACAATATAAGTGAAATCGCGCAGGCGAAATCCTGCGAGTCGCTTTTAAGATGCTTCTCCTGTTATGCTCCCGGCGGTGGAACGCCCGTCCATCGCGATTGTGGGAGCCGGACGGTTGGGAACCGCACTGGCGGTGCGCCTCGCCGAGGTCGGCTATTCGATCTCAGAGCTCGTTGTTCGAGCAGACCGAAATTCGCGGAAGGGAACCTCCGCGCGAAGGCTGGCGCGCAGGGTGGGGGCGCGCGTGGTGCCGCTGAGCACGGCGCATCTGACCGCCGACCTGATCTGGTTCTGCGTCCCCGACGCCGAAGTGGCGAAGGCCGCTGCCGGGCTGGCAAACGCTGCCGGACTGGCAAACAACGATTGGCAGGGTAAAGTAGCCTTCCACTCCAGCGGAGTTCTCACCAGCGATGGTCTCGCACCGCTGCGCCGGAAGGGCGCGCATGTCGCCTCCGTGCATCCGCTGATGACCTTTGTACGCGGATCCATTCCGCAACTCGTGGACGTGCCTTTCTCCGTCGAAGGTGACCAACCGGCGGTCCGCGTCGCGCGGAATATCGTCTGCGAGCTCGGCGGAGAAGCACTGATCCTTCGCAAGAAAGACAAAGTTGCTTACCACGCCTTCGCCACCATGATTTGTCCGCTACTGGTTTCGCTGCTCGCCTCTTCGGAAGCGGTTGCTGCGCTGGCCGGAATCTCCAGGCGCGCGGCCCGGTGCCGCATGATGCCAATCGTCCGGCAAACGCTGGAGAACTACCTCAAGCTGGGTCCGGCGGAATCATTTAGCGGCCCGCTGGTGCGCGGGGACGCGGAAACGATTCGCCTGCACCTCCGAGCGCTGCGGAAAGAAGCCCCTGCAAAAGACGTCTACAGGGCACTGGCGAGGGCGGCGCTGGAATGTCTGCCATCGCGAAACAAAAGGGAGCTGCAGAAGCTGCTGCGGAAGTCTACTTCAACATAATTCTCTGAATCGACTTCGCTTTGCCGGTTGCGTCATCACCGTCGACAACGACAGCGCACAGGCGTGCGTCCCCGGTGGCCGGCTCGAAGCGAACCGGCATATTGTTCAAAAAGCGCCCCATCACCAGTTCTTTTTTCACCCCAATCACCCCGTCATGAGGCCCGGTCATGCCCACATCAGTTATGTAAGCTGTGCCCCCGGGAAGCACTCGCTCATCTGCGGTCGGAACATGGGTGTGAGTTCCGACAACCGCAGTGACCCGGCCGTCCAGGTACCAGCCCAGCGCGATTTTCTCCGACGTCGCTTCCGCGTGAACGTCAACGAAAATGATCTTGGCTTTGATTTCGTCCAATAAGCGATCGGCGGTGCGGAACGGATCATCATTGGCGGCCATGAAAATGCGGCCTTGCAGATTGATCACCGCGTAGGGAACGTCATTCTTGCGGCCTTCGTAAACTCCCCGCCCCGGCAGGTCACTGGCATAATTCGCCGGCCGCAATACCCGGCGCGCCGGACCATGGGCATCGCCATCCACCGACTGAAAGTAGTCCACAATCTCGCGCTTGTCCCAGACATGGTTGCCGGTGGTCAGCACATCCACGCCGAGATCGAACAGATCTTCCGCCAGCGAAGGTGTGATTCCAAAACCCGCGGCTGCGTTTTCTCCATTGGCCAAGACCAGATCAATTCGCTGCTCTCGGACCAGTTCTTTCAGCTTTTCGCGGACAATATTGCGTCCGGGACGCCCAAAAATATCGCCAATAAAAAGAATGCGCACGCAGTGGTGATGGTACCATGCAGACTTTTCGTCAACCCCCCGGCGAGAAGAACGGTGTTTACGTTTGTCTTCGAAGCGTAAAAAGATCGCTAAATTCTCATCATCCCCGCCTCCATCCGCTATAAGCCTGGCGCGCAAGCACTTGCACAGGATGTAAAGAAACAGGATGTAAAGAAATGGTCACTTCCCGCGGACACAACCTCGCGTGTTGCCCGATGTTGAATCCAACTAAGTGAACGAACAAAAACAAAGAAAGGAGGACAAAGTTTATGTTGAATAGGGTCCTCAGATCGACGCTCGCAGCGGCCCTGATAGTTGGCATTTCCAATCTGGCTGTTGCGCAATATGGCGGTGGAGGCGGAATGGGTGGCGGTATGCCCGGTAGCCCCACTTACACGCCCCACGGCAGCTACAGCTCAAAGGGCGCCATCATTGGCGGAATCGCCGGTGGAGCAGCCCTTGTTGGTGGCCTGCTTTACTGGAGGCACCACAATCGAGCCAAGCTACAAGGCTGCGTGGTCGGCAGTGGAGACAAACTCGTCAATGAGAACGACAATCAAACCTACAGCCTCAACAACCCGCAGAATGAGACGCTGACACCGGGCGAACGTGTGGAGTTGATAGGCAAAAAGGCCAAGGACGACGGCTCGGGTGAGCCGACCTTCGAGGTCCACAAAATGAGCAAGGACCTTGGCGTTTGCACCCCGACCACGGCTGAGGCGCGATAGCCTCCACGATCGTCTTAAGAGGGCAGTGCGACTGCCCTCTTCTTTTTTCTTGATCCTGCCGAGACAGCTAGAACGCAAGAGGATTATGGCGCTAATTCCGCGGTCCTCAAAAAATCATAATTCCCGGAGGGATTGAGCTGCAGATTGTGCACGCGCTTTGAATACACCATCACATTATCGAAATACCAGAGATTAATGTACGTCATGTCGTCGGCGAGGATGCGCTGGATGGCCGCATAATCCTGCTTGCGCGCATTTTGGTCGGTCGCGATGCGTGCATGGTCAATCAGCGCATCCACGCGCGGGTTGCTGTAATACTGACGGTTGGCGCCCTTCGGAATAATGCGCGAGGAATGGAACGCATATTCGAAGATGTCGGGGTCCTCATTCCCGCCTACCCAGCGCAGGGAATACACCTGAAACTCGCCGTGAATCACGTCCGCGAAAAACGTCGCAAATTCAAAGCTGCGGATGTCGAGCGCGATTCCCACTTCCCGCAATTGCTGCTGGAACACCGCCGCCATCGCGCGTGAACTCTCTTCGGTAGATGTCTTCATTGTCAAGTGAAAGCGCACGCCATTGACGGCCGGATATCCGGCGGCATCGAGCAGATGCCGGGCTTTTGCCGGATCGTACGAATATTGTGGGACGTCGGCCTCGTAAGCCCAGCTCTCGGGAGGAAGAACGCTCGCCGCCGGGCGCGCGGAATCGCGCATCAGGTAATGAATCAGCGGTTGCCGGTCGAGGGCGCAGGCAATCGCCTGGCGCACCCGCGCGTCTTTCAAGATAGGATCGCGCAGGTTGAAAGCCATGTAGCCCAGTCGCGTCCCCGGGTGCTGGAGAACCTGCAGTGTAGGTTCACGCTCCAAGGTGAGCACGGTATCGAACGGCAGGGCATTGATGGCCAGGTCGGCGCTGCCCTTGCGGAGTTCCAGGGCCCGCGTAGTGTCGTCGGGCACCACCATAAATCGTACGCGTGAGACTTTCGCTGTGGCTCCCCAGTAATTGTCGTTCCTCTCGACGATGACTTCTTTGTCCTGCTCGGCGCGGACGAAACGGAAAGGCCCCGAGCCAACGGGATTTTGACTTATCTCGCTGCCGCTCCCATAAGGGACAATTCCCATCCCGCCACCCCCCGCCACGTTCCATAGCAGAGCCGCCCACGGCTCTTTCAGATGGAAGATCACCGTATGGTCGTCCGGCGCTTCAATGTGATCCACAAACCGGTAAGTCGCGGCCTTGGTGCTGCGGACTTTTCCTTGCAGCAGGGAATCGAAACTCCACTTTACGTCGCGCGAAGTGAGGGGCCGGCCGTCGCAAAACTTTACTCCCAAGCGCAGATGAAAAATGTAGGTCTTGGGATCGGGAATTTCCCAGCGCTCGGCCAACCCTAGCTTGACGCTCAAATGCTCATCGCGAGCAAGCAGATTATCGAACAGCAGTCCGTCAATGTTTTCCGATTGCGCGTCCTGTCCCACCCGGGGATCAAGATTGGTCGGGCTGGATTCGATAATCATCACCAGGGTGCCGGCCTCGGGTTTGTGAGCGCAGCATAGCAGAGGAAAGGACAACGCAAACGCAGCGAGGCCCCGCATCACCAGTACCCACACCGGCGCAGCCGCCTCTTCGACAAGCTTAAGGCAGGCTCCTGGCTGTGCGTTCGCCCCGGGGGAACTCTTCATGCTCTGCCCGCGCGACGGAGATTCCGGGTGGTGAGAATCGTACGTCATAATACGTCAGCTCAAATCCCGCGCCATTGCGCACAACTGGTTCACCGTATTCCAATTTCGCATCGTAGTCACAACCGACAGCACCCGGTCCAATGGATGCTTCCACAGACTGCTTCCCGAGACGCCGTTGGGAAAATATAAATAGAGCTCCTTGCCCAAACAGTGGGCCTCGTCCGGCGCCAAGGTTAAGGCTTGCAATTTCCCAAGAGCAGCAGATGCCGGCACGTCAGACAGGAAAGCAACATGCAGCTTTGATGTATCAACGCCTTTCTCTTTCAGCATTGGGTTGCCGCGAATCACCTTCTCGATTTCTTCTTGAGTCCTCAAAATCACCGAGACAGAGAACCCGAAGTCGCCCAATAGCCGCTTCTCAATTTTTCTACCCAAACTCGCAGGAGAAGCCTTTTCGCTCTTGAACACCACGTTCCCGCTCTGGATGTAAGTCTTAATCTCCACGAATCCCAACTCCGCGAACGACTCGCGCAGCTGCTCCATCTTGATCCGCTTATGCGGACCAATGTTGATTCCGCGCAACATCGCGATATAAGCCGCCATAGAAATCAGTTGCCGGTGGCCAGTGATCAGTTGCTCGTGTGTTAGTTGGAAGTGATCCCGATTTACTGACCACTGACCACTAGCCACTGACCACTGCTCATGGGTACGAAACCTTGCCCAGAATCGCCGGCCTTCTGGCGCCGGTCGCCGCCGGCACATTCGACGGCCGCCGGTTCCAGGTCTCAAAGGCCAGCACCGCAAAGGCCACCGCCTCTTTGGCCTGGCTAGGAATACCAAACTCATCGGAGGAACGAAGATGCAAACCCAGCTCGCGTACTTGGTTGGCCAGCCAGGCCACTAACGTCGGATTGTTCGTTCCGCCCCCGGAAACGATCAGTTCCGAGAAGTTGCCCTCGGGCAAAACAAACCTCTCGATGGCTGCACGGATTGAGCGCGCGGTGAAAGCCGTTGCGGTGGCAATCACGTCGCGCTTATCCGTCCTGCGTCCTACGTGCCGGGGCCTGGCTGCCCCACTCTTTGCGCTTTTCAAAGGGTGGGTATACCCACACCCTCGCAGAAACCCGCGCACGAATTCCCGTCCAAACTCCTCGCGGCCGGCGCTCTTCGGGGGAGTTTGCCGGAAAAAACTCGCGCTCAAAAAGCGTGCAACGACGTGATCCAGCGCCCTTCCCGAGGCGGCTATCTTTCCTTCGCGGTCGAAGGGTTTCCCGAATAGCTGTTCCATCAAGGCGTCGATCACCATGTTCCCCGGCCCGGTATCAAAGGCGATGACCTGATCGAGAGATGCGCCGGCGGAGATTGCGGTCAAGTTCGCGATGCCGCCAATATTTTGCGCGATGCGGCCGGTGCTCGGGTCGCGGTAAAGAATGTAGTCGAGGTAAGGGACCAGCGGCGCGCCCTTGCCGCCCGCGGCCATGTCCGCCGGACGAAAATCAGAAACCACCGGAATTCCCACCCGCGCCGCAATTATCGCCGGCTCCCCGGTCTGCCACGTCACCGCGACCTTCTTTCCCAGAAACCGGGCCGGTGTTCCCTGGTGATAGAGGGTCTGCCCGTGGCAGCCTACGAGGTTTGCTTGCAAGCGCAGCTTCTTTTGCGCGGACAGCACCGCTTCCGCATACAACTCTCCGAGAACGAAATTCAAGCGCGCGAGATCAGCGACTTTCGCGCCTGGCGCATTCATCGAGGCCAGCACCAGCCGCCGCACCCCGGCCGGATAAGGAAACTCCGCATGGCCGAGGAATTCTAGTCGGGCTTGAGGCACAGCCGTGCGCGACAGCCGGCTTCGCCCGCCGAGCCCCTGCGTCGATCGGGGCGGCTCAGTCACCCGCACTAGCGCCACATCGATCCCGTCGCCTGACGTTCCGCTCATCACGCCGGCGGCGATCATTCTCTGGCTCCGGCTCCGGCCCCAGCTCCAGCGGCCGCGCCCGCCATGATTTGCCGCAACCGGATCTGTTCGCTGAATTCCCAAAGCTGGGTCGAAAGCCGGCTGATCGTCTCAGGCGACGGCGCAGCTGTTCGCCGCGTTAGCTCCGCGGATTTTCTCTTGAACGTCGCCACCCGCTTTGCCGATTCCACCACCCGGCGGCGCAGCCTCGAATCCCGTTCGCTCTCGCGCACCATGGTTTCGAACGTCTGCTCGATGCCTTCTCGTTCATGGCAAATCAGGCACAAATCCCCTCCCGCGCGAATGAATCCGACTGCAGCCTCATCCACCGGCGCCGTCTTCAGCACCCCGCCCATCTCCAAGTCGTCCGAGACAATCAGCCCGAGATAGCCGATGCGGCGGCGCAGAACCTCCGAGATCCATTTCTTCGAAAGCGATGCCGGCAGCTTGTCCCCAGTGACTGCCGGATAGTTCGCGTGATTGACCAGCACCATGGGAAATTCGCGCTTCATCACTCGATACGGAACCAGGTCTTCTTTCCAAAGCTCTTTGAAAGACTTCTCAATCACCGGCAAATCGTGATGTGAATCCGGATTGCCTTCGCCCAGGCCAGGGAAGTGTTTGCCTGCACCGATCACCCCCGCTGATTTGAGTCCGGCGAGAAACTCTCGCGCGTATTGGATTACGGCCTTAGGGTCGGTCGAAAAAGCCCGCGAGCTCATTACCCGGCGCGACGCCCGGAAGGCGAGGTCGAGGACAGGAGCGAAGTCCACATTGAATCCCAGAGCGCGGCAGGTACTGCCAATGAGCTGCCCGTGCTTGCGGAACAGCTTGCGGTCGCCCGTAGCAAATACATCCGCCGCCGACGGCGCCGGGCCGGTCACATTGCGAAAGCGGTCCACCCGCCCGCCTTCGAGGTCCACGCAGGTGAAGAGCGGCTCGCGTACCTGACTCTGGCAATCCTTCAGCAGCCGCTGCGTCTGCCGGGCGTTGACGATATTGCGCGCAAACAGAATCACGCCCGCAGGCTGGATGCGGATGAGCAGGGAAGCAAGCGAAGGCGACATCTCGGTCCCATCGAAACCAATGATGAGGAGTTCGCCGACGCACGCGTCAGTCGTGGACTGTTTCTTGCTGGCCATTAGTTAAGATGATTGCGCTGCGACTTCATTCTACTTGCTTCTTCAGGTCCGCCAGCAAGTTCAGCGCCTCCAGCGGCGTCAGCCGGTCAAGATCCATCTCGCGCAGCCGCTCCAGCACCGGCTGCGACAAAGGCGTGAAGATGGTAAGCTGTGCCGCTTGTGGCGAAGGCGAGTCGCCGCCGGTCTTTGTAAGTTGCGCGCTCAACTGCGCCTCGGTGTTTTCATGCTCGGCCAGCACCTCGCGTGCCCGGCGCACTACTTCATCCGGCATCCCTGCAAGTTTCGCCACTTCGATTCCGTAGCTGCGGTTAGCAGCTCCAGGCTCGACCTTCCGCAGAAAAACAATTCCGGTGCCCGTCTCTTTCACCGACACGTGAAAGTTCTTCACTCCGGACAGTTGCTCTCCCAGCTCGGTCAACTCGAAATAATGGGTGGCGAAAAGCGTCTTGGCACGAGTGCGGGAATGCAGATACTCGATCGCCGCCCATGCGATGGCGAGGCCGTCGTAGGTCGAAGTACCCCGGCCCACTTCGTCCAGCAAAATCAAAGACCGCGGAGTAGCCGTGTGGAGGATCGCAGCAGTTTCCGTCATTTCGACCATAAAGGTTGACCTACCCCGAGCCAGGTTGTCGCTGGCGCCAATGCGGGTGAAGACGCGGTCTACAATCCCCAAGCGCGCACGAGTCGCGGGAACGAACGACCCCATCTGTGCCAGGATGACGATCAGCGCCGTCTGCCGCAGATAAGTGGATTTGCCGCCCATGTTCGGCCCGGTCAACAGCAGAATGGTATGGCTGGTCGAGTTCAAATAAAGATTGTTGGGCACGAAGCGCTCGCGGTCCGCTGTTGTGAACTGCCGGGCCGCGAATTCCTGCTGCTCAATCACTGGATGCCGGCCGCCGACAATTTCGAGGTCTCCGCTCTCATCGAACACCGGCCGGCAGTAATTTCGAATGCTGGCGAGGTACGAAAATGCCGCCAGCACGTCCACTTCGGCCAGCGCCAGAGCGGTCTGCCGGATGCGCCGGGCTTCTCCGGCAATGGCCAAGCGCAGTTCGGCAAAGATCCGGCGCTCGATTTCGACAATTTTTTCCTGGGCGTCGAGAATTTTGGCTTCATATTCCTTCAGCTCTGGTGTTGTAAAGCGTTCGGCATTCACCAGCGTCTGGCGGCGCTCGTAATTCGCCGGAGCCAGGTGCTGATTGGCCTTCGAAATTTCAAGGTAATATCCAAAAACCGAATTGAAGCGCACCTTCAGCGACGAGATCCCGGTGCGCTCCCGCTCTCGTTGTTCCATTTGCACCAAAAACTCTCTGCCGTTGCGGCTGAGCTCGCGCAGCTCCTCGAGCTCCCGGTCGGCATGCGGCTGAATCACGCCCCCTTCGCTCAAAGAAATCGGAGGCTCAGGAACAATGGTCTGTTCAATCCGCTGCCGCAGGTCGGCCAGTTCGTCCATACCCGCGTGCAATGCCTGTAAACGTGCAGACGAAAGCCGCCCCAGCGCCGCCTTCGCCACCGGAATCCTGCCCAGCGATGCCGCGAGCGCCAGCAGGTCGCGCGGGTTAGCGGTTTCGAGCGTCACCCGGCTGAGCAGGCGTTCGAGATCCAGCACGCCTTCAAGCGCGCGGCGCAGTTCCTCGCGGGCAATGGTTTGCCCGACCTGCTCCTCCACCGCATCGAGCCGGGCTTGGATTTCGCTCGCGTCAACCGAGGGCCGCAGCATCCACGCCCGCAGCAGCCGCTTGCCCATGGGCGTGATGGTCGCATCCACCGCGCGGAAAAGCGTGACCCCCGCATCCGTGCCAGCAAACAGAGGCTCTATCAGCTCCAGATTGCGCACCGTTACTGCGTCGAGCACCAGGCAATGGTGGCGTTCGTAAAACCCAATGCGGTCCACGTGGTCGAGCGAGCCCCGCTGAGTGCTGCGTACGTAGTAGAGAATGGCTCCTGCAGCTGCCGCCGCGGCAGACTTGCCAGCCAGGCCGAAGCCTTCGAGCGAGAGCACCCCGAAATGATTTTCGAGAAGGGGGATGGCGTGGTCGGGAGAAAAAATCCAGTCGTCAAGCGGAGTCGAGGCCCACGGCGATCCCCTCTGGACGGAAGATAGGTGCGTTGCTCCGCATTCAGTCCCGCCGGGGTCGGTAACTCTGCTGCCTGACTTATCGAACAACGGCGCTGACGACCCATACAGCAGTTCCTTCGGCCGCAGTTGCAGCAGTTCATCCTGCATTCGCTGCTCCGCGCCCTCTCCCGAAAACTCGGTGGCGCGAAACTCGCCCGTTGAAAGGTCCAAAGCCGCAAATCCCGCGCGGTCTCCCGAGGAAACCACCGCCGCCAGAAAATTGTTTTCCTCCGAACCCAGCGAAGAATCCGCCGCCGTCCCCGGAGTAACTACCCGCGTCACCTCCCGCCGCACTAGCTTCTTTGCGAAGCGCGGGTCCTCGGTCTGGTCGCAGACGGCCACTTTGTAGCCCTTGCGGATCAGCTTTCCGATATAGCCTTCCGCGGCGTGGAAGGGAACGCCGCACATGGGTATGGCAATGCCTTTTTCCTTGTTGCGCGAGGTCAGAGTGATCTGCAGCTCTTTCGCCGCCAGCACCGCGTCATCGAAAAACAGCTCGTAAAAATCACCCAGCCGGAAAAACAGCAGCGCCGAGGGATGCTCTCGCTTGATGGCGGAATATTGCCGCATCAACGGTGTGGTGGGCTCAGTCATAGGGCAGTGGTCAGTGGCCCGTGGTCAGTGATCAGAACATCGCATTCGGCTCGAAGGCTAGTGCCCACTGATCACCGTCCACTCACTACTGCACTTGCGCGGATTATAGCAACCCGCTTCCTGTTACCTCCCGTGGAAAACTGGTCCCTACGCCCCTTCGTGCGATAATTCTTTGCCCTTATGGAACTTCGTAAAGATCCCCTCACTCGCTCCTGGGTACTCACCGGCGACGACATTCCGGAGACCGCGCCCCGTCCCGCCACCGAATGCCGGATATGTCCCAGCGCGAAGGACCGATTGCATCAGATCTCCAGCCGCGCTGCTATCGGCGGACAGGGAGGCCAGTGGTCGGCCCGCGCTGTCGTCCACCCCAGCGCTATCTATCACATCGAAGGCGAAGTCGACCGCCGCGGCCAGGGCCTTTACGACCGCATGCCCCCGGTGGGCGCGCATGAAGTTCTGGTGGAAAATCCTAAACACGATCGCCAGTTGTGGCAGGCCGACGACGCCGAGATCGAGCAGTTCCTGCTCTTGGCCGCCCAGCGTATCCAGGATTTGAAGGGCGATGCCCGTTTCCGCTACATCAGCGTATTCAAGAATTACGGACCCGGTTCAGGCCAGGAATTCGAGCACCCCAACGCCCAGCTGACCGCCACCAGCTTTATCCCCCGCCGCGTACTCTACGAACTGCGGGCGGGGCTTGACTATTACAAGCAAAAAGAGCGCTGCGTATTTTGCGACATGCTGACCCAGGAGATGCAGCAGGGCCAGCGCATCGTGGAAGTCCGCGCAGATTTCGTCGCCCTTTGCCCCTACGCCACCCGCGTTCCCTACGAAACCTGGATTCTGCCGCGCACCCACGATGCGGCGTTCGAGCGCTTTGCCCTTTCGCATCCCGCCAGCATGCGCGAACTGGGAGGCCTGATCAAGCGCACCCTGCGGCGCATTCGCACCATGACCGAATCATTTCACCTGGCGCTGCACACCGCTCCCAACCGCTTCCAAGTTTCCTCCAGCCTGGGATACTGGAAGACCCTCGACGACGATTACCACTGGCACATCGAGATCCTCCCCATCCTCGCCGCCAAGGCCAAGTCCTACACCTTCAAAGAGGTTTACTACTCGCCGGTCTCCCCGGAAACAGCCGCCAAGCGACTCAGGGAAGCAGTGGTGGAGATTTAGCATACTGGTACCGATATGGAATTCTCATTCCGAGCGAAGCGGAGGAACCTGCTTTTCGCCGGCGGCATCCGCGCGCTGGCCAGGACGGAAATGCTTTAACCGCAAAGCTCGCACAGCCAAGCTTTTCTTTGCGTCCTTCCCGATTTCTTTGCGTCCTCTGCGGTTAAGAGTTTTTTCGGTTTACCCGCCCAGTCTCTCAAAGAACAAGCAAATAGATTCAATCCCGCGATGAAAGTTCGGAATATGAAACTTCTCGTTGGGCGCGTGCAGGTTGTCGTCCGGCAAACCGAATCCCATCATCACCGAGGGAATCTTCAGCACATCCTGAAAGTCGGTCACAATCGGAATTGACCCGCCCGAGCGGATGAAAACCGTGTCTTTCTTGAAAACTTCATGCAGCGCTTCGGTCGCCGCTTTGATGTATTTATTGTCGGTGCCCACCACACACGCCCGGCCTTTGCTCCACAGCTTGATGCTGGTCTCAATCCCCTTGGGCGTGAGCTTTTTCACAAAAGCCTTATAACGCTTAACAATGTCATCCGGGTCCTGATTGGGCACCAGCCGCATGGAAACCTTGGCCTGCGCCCGCGCCGGAATTACGGTTTTCGCTCCCGGCGCGGTGAAGCCTCCCGGCATGCCGTGGACTTCGAGCGTGGGCCGCGCCCAGGTACGATACAGAACCGAATACCCTGGCTCGCCGGTCAGGACCTTTGACCCGACCTCGGTCTTGCGATAGTGCTGCTCGTTGAAAGGCAGTCGCTTCCAGGCTTTGAGTTCCGCCGCGCTGGGGGCCCTTACGTTCCTGTAGAAACCCGGAATCAGGACGCGGCCCTTCGAATCTTTCAGCTTGCTGATAATCTCAATCAAAGCGAAAAACGGATTTGGCGCCGCCCCGCCGTACATCCCCGAGTGCAAATCGGTCTTCGGCCCCGTGGCCCCGATCTGGGTATAGACCAATCCGCGCAGCCCAACACATAACGTAGGCAGATTGGGCGCAAACAGTTCCGTGTCGCAGACTAGAGCGAAGTCGGCTTTCAACTTCGCCTTCTGCTTGCGGACGTATTCCGCGATCGATTCTCCTCCAACCTCCTCTTCGCCCTCTATGATGACCTTCACGTTGATCGGCAGTTTGCCGCCGTGGCCTTGCATCAACGCTTCGATGGCCTTGACTTCCATCCAGAGCTGACCCTTGTCGTCCACCGCCCCGCGCGCATAAATATTGTTATTGCGCTCCGCTGGCTCAAACGGAGGCGAAATCCACTCATTCAGCGGATCCGGAGGCTGCACATCATAATGCGCATAGCAAAGCGCCGTCGGCTTGCCTGCCGCATGCAGCCAGTCGGCATAAATCAGTGGATGGCCTTTGGTGGCGACGACCTCTACATTCTCCATCCCAATGCGGCGCAGTTCGCCGGCCACATAGTCCGCCGCTCGCTGGACATCCGACTTGTGCTCAGGCGCAGTGCTGATGCTGGGAATGCGCAGCAGATCTTTTAACTCATGGAGAAACCGTTGCTGGTTCTGACGCGCAAAATCAACCGCCGGAGAGGCCATGGCGAGTCCTTTCTCGCGAGCAGTGCGAGGCGAAAACGTCCCCAGTATAGCTGAAGAGTGGGGATGACTTGCCCGTGTGGGCCGGACACTTTTGTGCGACGCTTTGAAATTGCTGTTGATCTTCGCTCTTGGGGTCGTTTCGGGCCAATCTCTGAAATCACTTCCGCGCCGTCACCACCGTATAACTCAGCTCCCCCGACCTGTAAGCCTCCAGAATCACCGGAATCCCTTCCACGAACTCCCTCGCCGCGCGCGGCAGAAGTTTCACCGCCAAGGGCACGGCCAGCGCCCTCTGCTGGCAGACCTCCCAGGTGTGCGTTACCTGCGAAGTCAGATCCTCACTGTGGTCCACCTGCATACCCGAGCTCTCGATGGCCGAGCGGTATTGTTCCCCGCTCCACAGTTCAGGGCAGAGAAAGCGCCGCGCAACTTCCCGTACCCGCGCCGATTCCATCGACCCCGTCCACGCCGCCAGCAAAAGCTGTCCGCCGGGCCGAAGCGTATGCGCCACATCTTCGAAGAAGCGACGCTTGTCCTGAAAGTGCTCGGAGGATTCCATGATCCAAATCAGGTCGAAGTGCGCCTCCGGAAAAACGAATTGCCCGGCGTCGGCAACTAGGACATCAACCCTAACCCCGGCTTTCTCCGCCAAGTCGCGAGCGATGCGCGCTTGCTTCGGGCTTAACGTGACCCCCATGCACTGGCATCCATGATTCTGCGCCAGATACAGCATGGTGCCGCCGTACCCGCAGCCGACATCCAGAACGCGAAGTCCGCCGCAGTCATCCATCAGGCCGACGCAATACTGCAGCAACCGGGTCTGCGCCCCCGCGGGTATGCCGTCGCCAATTTCAAACAGCCCATGATGCAGATGATCGCCCCAGAACGTGCGATAGACGAATGCCAGCGAGTCGTAGTGCTCGCGAATCTCGGCGGGCGTGACCATTGTTTATTAGATGTGAAAAATTAGATGTGAAAATCTGCTCGCATTAGACCTGAAATCGAGAGGGATAAAAACTGCCAAGATCATAAGCCGGGGACTTATCCACAATCAGATCGGTCATGACCTGGGCAGTGATCGGTGCCAGCAGAATGCCGTCGCGAAAGTGGCCTGTGGCGACAAAATAGCCTTTCGTTTCCGATTCACCCAGGATCGGCAAATCGTCCGGAGTTCCAGGGCGAAGACCCGCCCAAGCCTCGTGAAGTTTGGATTCGGCAAGCCTGGGAACCACTTCAAGTGCTGCATGAAGAAGTTGCTGGATGGCATTGACCTCGATCTGCTTGTTGTATCCCCCCTCCTCGAGCGTCGAGCCGATCAGCAATCGTCCGTCGGTGCGCGGTACTAGATAGACTTTCTCCGCCCGCACCACATGCTTGAGGCTCGGCCCGCCGACCACCGCCAGCATCTGCCCCTTGACCGGCCGCACCGGGAAACGATGTGGCCCAATGCACCCGGCCCAGGCCCCTGCGCAGTTCACGATGATCGGCGCAGCGTAGGATGTCTTCTCGGTCTGGATTCCGGCGACCCGATTCGCCGCGAGCAGCAGATTCTTGACCTCGCTCCCGGAAGAAATATCGACCCCGCGGTGACGAGCCGCTTTGATCGCCGCCGCCACCAGCGCCCGCGGATCCACCGACCGCTCGCTCAAATACGCCGCCGCTATTTTCTCGGACTGATCTATTCCCCCTGGTTCGCCTAAGCCCGAACCTCGTCGTCCGGGCGATACAACCCAGGGCTCCAACGATCCGAGCTGCTCGGAAGTAAGCGGCTCCGCTGATCCAGGAAAATTCTCATCCGACGAAAGCAGAATCGTTCCCTGATCACGAAGATCAACCCGCACGCCCGACTCGTCTTCCAGTTCCTGCACGAACTCCGGATAAAGCCGCGCGCTTTCCTCAGCCAGAATCCGCAACGGGCGTGGAATCTCCGTCCCCGAACCCACCAGCATTCCAGCCGCAGCATGCGAAGCCTCCTGGCCTGACTCCCCGCGTTCGACGACCAGCACCCGCAGCCCTTGCTTGCGCAGCGCAATCGCCAGCGAAAGCCCAATAATTCCGCCGCCGATGATGATGACGTCCCAGGACTTCATAAGAGCAGCAGTGGGCAGTGATCAGTGGTCAGTGGGCCGGAAATCCGCAGTGAGCAGGTTTCCCTCATCATGCTACGCAGTCAACTTGTGGACAGCAGCAGTAACCCACTGGCAACTGCCTACCGCCGACTGACCACTGCCTTTCACAGCCTGCTCAAGTACTCCACAATCTCCGCCTGGCTCCAATCCACTGGCCCAATAAACTTGCGGCGGATGGTCCCATCCCGGTCAATGATGTAGGTCTCAGGAAATTTGAAGGTCCCATAGCGTGAGGCCACGGCCGCAATCACTCCGGTGTCATTCTTCTGGCCGGGATCTCGCACCGTGAGCAGATCGATGTCATGCTCTTTCAGAAATTTGTGATAGTCATCGGCATCGTCATCCACGCTCACCGCGAGCACCGTGATGCCCTTGCCCTGCATGTGCTTCTGCATCTGCACCAGCGACGGCATTTCTTCCACGCATGGTGGACACCAGGTAGCCCAGAAGTTCAGCACCACGATCTTACCCTTCAACTGGCTCAGGCTGACGCTGCGGTCGGCATCCTGAATGGTGAAATCCGGCGCAGGCGTGCCAATGCTTGAAGGCTTCGATCCGTGGTAACAACCCGTGAGGCCGATGGTCAGAAGGAGCAGAACCAGAGACGCAAGTCGCACGCAGATATAATAAACGTTCCGCGCGGCATTGGCCGGGCGGGCAGGCACGGCTTTCAGCCGCGCCTCTATATATTTTAATATTTTATTAGGCGATGTCATTCCGAACCCGCCAAGGCGGGAGAGGAACCTGCTGTTAGCTTGCAGCGCTGGAACTGTCGGCGAAACGCAGGTTCCTCGCCGCTAACGCGGTTCGGAATGACAGTGTCAAAAAGAATGACACTGTGAACGAGAAAGACGGAGTTGCCGGAACCCAGCCCGTAGGGCGGAATGTGAAAGCCCGGCACGGAAGTGCCTGGGGGTTAGGCGGAGAAAACCGCGAGTCCCGTAGAGCCCGCCCTGAACGAGTCGAGGGGGACGCCACAATGGGCGATTTTGGAATATGACCACCGACACCAATCCCGTCGTCTCCATCATCGTGCCTGCACGCAACGAAGAAGCCTGCCTCGGCGCATGCCTCGGATCACTGGTCGCCCAAACCGGAATCACTTTCGAAATCATCGTCGTTGACGACGACTCCACCGACCGCACCGCCGAAATCGCACGCTCTTTTCCCGGCATTCACGTAATCTCCGCCGGCCCCCTCCCCGACAACTGGACCGGCAAAAACAACGCCATGTCCGCAGGACCGAAGGCCGCGAAAGGGAAGTGGCTGCTATTCACCGACGCCGACACCGTCCACCAACCCGGATCGCTGGCCCGCGCCGTCGCCGAGGCCGAGCAGCACGGCGCCGCGCTGCTCTCGTATTCTCCCGCGCAGGAGGTGCGCGGCTTCTGGGAGAAGGCGGTCATGCCGGTCATCTTTGCCGAGCTGGCGGCCACGTATCCTCCAAAGAAGGTGAACGATCCGGCTTCTCCCATCGCCGCCGCCAACGGACAATATCTGCTGATCTCGCGCGAGGCTTACGACGCGGTAGGCGGACATACAAAAATCGCCAGCGAGCTGTTGGAAGACGTCGCTATGGCGCGCCTGGTCAAACGCTCGGGCCGAAAGATTTTCTTCCGCTACGGCGGCGACGCCGTCCGCACCCGCATGTACCGCAGCTTCGCTCAGATGAAAGAAGGGTGGACGAAGAATTTGGCGCTGCTGTTTCCTCCCGTTTCGAACGTCGTATGTTGGCGATTGACGGAGTTTATTTTCATTATGCTGAACCTAACAACATCGGCATTCTTTTTGGTTCTCCGGAGTCCGGAAATCGGCGCGCTGATGGGAGTTACGAGCGTAGATTTAGGCGTGGTCCTGACGCCAGCGTTCTTGGCACTTATTGTGTGGGCGATGTTCTGGATGCGCATCCGCAAGGCGCATTTTTCCACGCCCTCGAACCTATTAGCTATTTTCGGCTTGCCCCTGTTCTCATACCTGCTACTTACCTCCGCAAGGTTGCATAGAAAAGGAGAGATCGCCTGGAAGGATCGAAACTATAAGCCCTCGCCGATACGACGGCTCGTACCAACACGGCTCGGAAGGCGAGGCGCGGCTTTCTTGGTCGTCACCGTTTCATCAGCGCTGCTATTCATCACCTTCTTTGTTCTGCTAGCTCACAACAGCTACCTGCTGCATCACCGCTGAAAGAGGATCCCTTGCTCTATCTCACCCGCAAAGCTGAATTCGCCGCCTCGCACTATTACCACAATCCGGACCTCTCCCCGGAGGAGAACCGGCGCATCTTCGGCAAGTGCAATAACCCCAACGGACACGGGCATAACTACGTCCTCGAAGTCACGGTCAAGGGAGAGATCGATCCCCGCTCCGGCTTCGTGGTTGACCTCAAGCAGCTCAAAGAAACCATGCACCGGGAGGTCCTCGACGCCATGGACCACCGCTTCCTGAACAAGGAAGTCCCCGAATTCCTCACCCGCATTCCGACGACCGAGAACTTGGCAGTCGCCATCTGGCAACGCCTTGCCCCCAAGCTGGCCAATGCCAAGCTGCACCGGGTGCGTGTGTACGAGAACCACGATCTATTTGTGGATTTCTACGGGGAAGAATGAAGAATTGAATCATTGAAAACCGGTCGGCCGCGCCGCTCTTCAATGATTCAATGATCCGATGATTCAATGATTCAATTTCACGAAAGCCCGAATCTAAAATGAAAGCTTACTTATCCCGCCGCTACCGCTTCTCCGCCTCGCACCGTCTGCACAGCGAGCACATGTCTGATGCCGAGAACCAGGCGACTTACGGCAAATGCAATAATCCGCATGGGCACGGGCACAACTATGTGCTCGAGGTCACGGTGAGCGGACAGGTCGAAGAAAGCACAGGAATGATCTGCAACCTGGTTGATCTCGACGGATGCGTCGAGCGTGAAATTGTCACCTGCTTCGATCTGCAGAATCTCAATATGAGGCCGGAATTCGCCGATTCCGTGCCCACCACCGAGAATCTTTGTACCGTCATATACGATATTCTGAAGCGCAAGTTCGATAAAGGACATCTGGAAAAGGTACGGCTGGAAGAGACAATGATGAACGCGTTTGAGTACGAGGGAAACTGAATCATTGAGAAGCAAGAGCGATTCTCGCGCACCGTAAGCATGGGCCTCTAAATGATTCAATCCCCCGATGATTCAATCGGACAACGGATGAAGCCAACCCTGGAAAACGCAACCCTCACTTCCGCCAGCTTCGAAGAGCTGGTGCGGGAGATGCTCGTCCGTCTCGGCGAAGATCCCCAGCGCGAAGGCCTATTGCGCACCCCCGAGCGCGTACACAAGGCTTTCGAGTTCCTCACTCGCGGCTACAACGAAGATCCCGAGGCGATGCTCAAGAAAGCCCTGTTCACCGTCACCTATGACGAAATGGTGATTGTGAAAGACGTTGAAGTGTTCAGCCTGTGCGAGCACCACATGCTGCCGTTCTTCGGCAAAGTCCACGTGGCATACATCCCCAACGGCAAGGTCATCGGACTAAGCAAAATTCCGCGCTTGATTGAAATCTTCTCCCGCCGCCTGCAAATTCAGGAGCGCCTCACCACCCAGATCGCCGAGACCATTCAGAAAGTCATCCAGCCGCAAGGCGTCGGCGTGGTCATCGAAGCGCGGCATCTCTGCATGATGATGCGTGGAGTCGAAAAACAGCATTCGCAAGCCGTGACTTCCTCCATGCTAGGCTGCTTCCGCGAAGAGCAAGAGACGCGCACCGAGTTCCTGTCCCTGATTCGCCAGCGGCCAAACGGAGTCTGAGTGCCCAGAAAGCGCGCTGCCCGGTCGGCTTCCGCCGGCCCCAGGAATCCGCTGAAAGGCAAAATCGCGCTAATCACCGGCGCCACGCAAGGCATCGGCCTCGAAATCGCCCGCGCCTTGGCAGACGAAGGGTGCAGCCTGATCCTCTGCGGACGCAACCAAGCCCGCCTCCGCACTGTCGAAGCGCAACTTTCGCGCACGAGAAAGACAGTCCGCGTGCTTGCCGTGGCATGCGACGTTCGCGATCAGCAGAGCGTGGAGCAATTGTTTGCCGCCATCCGCAAGCAATTCGGACGCCTCGATATTCTAGTGAACAGTGCCGGCATTGCTCACGCCTTCACGCCCGTGAGTAAGTTGCCCTTGGAAAAGTGGAATGATGTCCTCGCCACCAACCTGACTGGGATGTTCCTGGTCACACAGGCCGCGCTCCCGCTGATGAAGCGCGGCGCCATCATCGCGAACGTCCTCTCCATATCGGCCAAGCGCGCCTTCCCTGATTTGGTGGCTTACACCGCTTCGAAGTTTGGAGCACTCGGCTTTACCCGCACCCTGCGCGAGGAGCTGCGAGGCGAAGGCATCCGGGTGATTGCCCTGTTGCCCGGCGCCACGGACACTCCCATCTGGGACACCTTGTGGCCCGACGCTCCACGCGAGAAGATGATTCGTCCCGCGACCGTGGCCCAGGCGCTTGTCAGCGCTTTGAAACTTCCTCAGGAAAGTACGGTCGAGGAATTGGACATTATGCCCACGGCGGGAGCCCTGTAATCTTGCTTCGCGGTGACTCGCAGTTTCCGCTTGCGTTGCAGCCGGACATCGGGTAACGTTTTTGGCAATTGGTGCCTCCACGAATATGGGCCCTGGAGCAAATATGCGGCTCCGCTTTGTAGTGGTTTCCCTCCTGGTTTTTGCCGGTTCCGCTCTTTCGCAGACCTTATCGGCGACCTCCGGGAACCTGAAGCCTGTACCGGATCCTGTGAGGACTGCCACCCCAGGAAAAGTCTTCCATGATCACAGCATTCGCGATATTGACGCCATCGGAAACCGGAACATTGGTTGCGGACGCGGCTTCGGCAACTGGTACAGCCTCGAGAAACAGATCGCGATGGGCAAAAGCCTCTCCAGCCAGATCGAATCCACTTCCAGGCTGATTACCGACCCCGAAGTTACCGAGTACATCAATCGGATCGGGCAAAACCTGGTACGCAACTCCGACTCGTTGGTGCCTTTCACCATCAAGGTCGTGGACTCGGAGGACATCAACGCCTTTGCCCTCCCCGGCGGCTTCTTCTACGTGGATTCCGGACTGATTCTTTCTGCCGACAGCGAAGCCGAGTTAGCCGGCGTAATGGCGCATGAGATTGCCCACGTTGCCGCCTGTCACGTAGCCCGGCAGAACACTCGCGGGCAGTTGATGAATATGGCCTCGATTCCGCTCATGATGATCGGCGGTCCCATCGGGTACGCCGGCTACGAGGCTTTGAGTCTCGCGGGGCCGCTCAGCTTCCTGAAATTTTCCCGCGGATTTGAGTCCGAAGCCGATTTTCTTGGTGTGCAGTACATGTACAAAGCGGGGTACGATCCCCAGGCGTTCATGTCGTTTTTTGAGAAAGTGAAAGAACTGGAGAAACATAAACAAAATAGGGTGGCCAAGGCCTTCGAGACCCATCCTCAAACCCCGGACAGAATTGAGAAGACGCAAAGGGAAATCAGCACCCTGCTGCCCGCCGAAGTCGAATACAAAGTGGATACTTCGGAATTTCAGAACGTGAAAGCCCGCCTCGACCAGCTGGAAAACCGGCAAAGGAATAATCAAGAAAAAGGTCGGCCCACGCTGCGGCGGCGATCATCCGGAACGGAAGACACCGGTCCCAGCCCTCGCGAAGGCCATCCCACCTTGGAGCAACGACCGCAGTAGCCCGTTAGCCGGCGAGTTTGCCTCCGGCCAGATCTTTGACTAGCTCCAGATCGGCTTCCAGAAAATCGTACGCGGGCAACTCAGCAGGCTCGGCCCATCGGATCTCACGAAAAATCCGGTTCTCCATTTCTCCGGAATAGTCGTGGACCCCATAAAAGCGCAACTCCACGCTGCTGTGGTTTGGATATTCGTGGCGAATGCGCGCCACCTCATCGCCGATGACGGCGTTGATGCCGAGTTCCTCATCCAGCTCGCGGCGCAGTGCGTCCCGCGGCTGTTCGCCTTCTTCGATTTTGCCGCCGGGAAATTCCCATTTGAGCGGCATCACCTGATGCCGTGTCCGCTGGCAAATCAATATCTTTCCGCGTTCCCAGATCAGTGCAGCCACCACGCGTTTCATATCAAACGTTCCACGTGCCGCCGATTTGTGAGCAAATTCGCAATGCGTTTTACGGTGCAGAGTTGATACATCGTAGTCCGTCGGCCTGTGGAAAAACTTCAGGATGAATCGCCGCGGCCAGCGCATGCAGCCCGCTTACCAGCGTCGGCGCTGGCGTGTTCAAATATTCATCGCGGATGCAATAGACGCGGCTGTTTCTAACGGCGGGAGTATTCTCCCAGCTTCGCCTGCGCATAATCTTGTCGAGCGGCACCCGGTCTCCCGCCCCGCACCACGCCGCGATCAGCACTTCCGGGGATCCGGCTTCTACGGCCGCCGCATCCGTTTGCGCGCCCGGCTTCCCAATAAACTCACCCCCGGCGGCTTGCACCAGCTCCGCAACCCAAGGCTGCGACGCTATCACCGGCTTGCCCCACTCTTCGCAAAAAACCCGCGGCTTGGACAGATGCCTGGTGCGCTGACGCATAGCTTCGATTGCGCCGCGCATCTTCTCGATGACGCGTAAGCCGCCTTCGCGAGCAGCCATGATTCCGGCAATCGCAGCGATATCACCATAAATATCCGCCAGGGATTTCGGCGCCAGACCCAGAAATCGCGCGCCGGACTTGAGAATCTCCGCCATCGCCTTCTCCTGATAGGGAACAGCAGCGATCACGAGATCGGGATGAACCTTCAATATTTGTTGGCTCTGCGCCGTCCAGGAGACGGCGACAATCTCCGTTTTTCGCCGCACCTCGGGCCACACGTCCACACAATACTTTGTGCAGGCCACCAGGCAGTGAAGCCTGTCCAGGTCGCGCAAAATCACTGTCACACTGGGCTGGAGCGCCACAACGCGCTGGGGAACGTAATCAGACATGCAATTAGTATTGCAGGTAGAGGAAAAAGAAGTATTAACCGCCGAGAGCGCCAAGAAATTCATTTACGCTTTTCTCGGCGACCTCGGCGTTTTCCGCGGTGAAGAGATTTCGATTATGCCCGCAAGAAAATCACCGTAGCATCATCGTGCAAGCCCGCGCCGTTGGCGAACCTGCGCACATCCGCGAGAATGCTCTCCGCAGAGACGTCAGGCTGCTGCAGATGCTCCTGCAGCCGGCCGGGCCCATACTCTTCGCCCCCCGGGCTCTCCGTCTCGGTG
>Ga0137378_10000793_pt1 | contig 25540 bp, 34 predicted proteins | sample SagtaG_21_FD_104813 | JGI IMG/M metagenome (GOLD analysis project Ga0137378, IMG submission 104813) | Vadose zone soil microbial communities from Sagehorn Ranch, Mendocino, California, USA - Sage2_L_60_16 metaG | ecosystem: Environmental > Terrestrial > Soil > Vadose zone | place: USA... | reverse complement strand
GCCGTGTTCGGCGGCGCGGCCAGCTGCAACATCGCGATCGAATTCGGCTTCACCGGGCCGAACGCGACGAACTCGATGAGCTGCGCGTCGGGGACGATCGCGGTGGGGGAAGCGTTCCGCGTGGTACGCGACGGGCGCGCGGACGTGATGCTCGCGGGCGGCGCGGAGGCGCCGCTGGCGCCGCTCACGTTCGCGGCGTTCAGCATCATCCGTGCGATGAGCACGCGCAATGACGATCCCGCGCGTGCCTCACGTCCCTTTGACGCGAGCCGCGACGGCTTCGTCATGGGCGAAGGCGCCGCCGTCCTCGTCCTCGAGGAGCGCAGCCGCGCGATCGCGCGCGGCGCCAGGATCTATGCCGAGATCGTCGGTCACGCCTACACCAACGACGCGTATCACATGACCGCGCCGCGGCCGGACGGCCGGCAGGCCGCGCGCGCCATCCAGCTCGCGCTCGCCGACGGCGATGTCGCAGCGACCGACGTCGGCTACATCAACGCGCACGCCTCGTCCACGCCGCTCAACGATCCGACGGAGACGTCGGCGATCAAGCAGGTATTCGGCGATCACGCCTATCGGTTGACGGTGAGCGGCACGAAGGGCTATTACGGCCACGCGCTCGGCGCGAGCGGCGCCATCGAGGCGGCGATCTGTGCGCTCGCCCTGTCCCGCGGCTGGCTCCCGCCCACGATCAACCTCGAACGCCCCGATCCACAATGCGACCTCGATTGCCTGCCTGGGGGGGGGCGGACCGCCTCTCCCGCCGCGGTCGTGTCAAACTCATTCGGTTTTGGGGGAATCAACGCCGCGCTGGTGTTGCGGCCTGACAGCGGCAGTCGGTAGATTGGCCCGGCTTTCAACCCGAGGTCACACGTGAACTACCGGACGCTCCGGGCTCCTGCAGCGGAATTCATCGGTACCGCGCTGTTCGTCCTCGTCGGGGCAGGCAGTGCTATCGCCAACCAGGGCGGCGCCGCCGGTCTGGCCATCGCGCTGGCCCACGGCATCGGACTCGCCGTCGTCGTCACGATCATGCTGCCCATCTCCGGTGGCCACATCAATCCGGCGGTGAGCTTCGCGTTGTGGCTCGGCAAACAGATCGACGCGTGGACGCTCGGTAAGTACGTCCTCGCCCAGCTGCTCGGCGCGATCGTGGCCGCGCTGCTCATCAAGGCAATCTTTCCCGTCTCGGCCGTGCGCATGTCGTCGTTGGGCACTCCGCAGGTCTCGGGGTCCATGAGCATGCTCGGTGCGATCGCGCTGGAAGCGCTCTTCACCTTCTTCCTCGTCAGTGCCGTCTATGGCACCTGCGTCTCACCGCAGAAAGAGCGCGTCGCGGGATTTGCGGTTGGTCTGGTCGTGTTGGTCTGCGCGCTGGGCGGTGGCGGCGCACTCACCGGCGCCGTGATGAATCCCGCCCGCGCCTTTGGTCCGGCGCTGATCGCGTGGGACTGGCACGCCCAGGCCGTGTACTGGTTTGGTCCGCTCATCGGTGCCGCAGCGGCGGCGGGACTGTGGCGGTACCTGCTGCTGCCGCCGAGTACGACGGACCTGAGGTAATCGGGATCGGCTAACCGGGAGTGCGGCAGGTATTGTCGTAGGTAGGGGCGCAGCATGCAGCGCCCCTACATTGGACCTACAATTGTTCTGCGATCGTCGGCGCGAAATACGTCAATATGATATCCGCGCCCGCCCGTCGAATCGCCGTCACCGACTCCCACATCGCCCGTGACTCATCCAGCATTCCCCGCTCCGCGGCAGCTTTTATCATCGCGTACTCGCCGCTCACCTGATACGCGCCGAGCGGCGCACCGAAGCGGTCCCTGGCACGGCGGATGAGGTCCAGACACGGCCCTGCCGGCTTCACCATCACGATGTCGGCCCCTTCGTCGAGATCGAGCTGGATCTCTTTCATCGCCTCATCGCCGTTCGCGACCGCCATCTGATAGGACTGGCGATCGCCGAACTGTGGTGTCGAGCCCGCGGCCTCGCGAAACGGCCCGTAGAACGCCGACGCGAACTTCGCGGCGTACGACATGATCGGGACATGCGAGAATCCGCCCGCATCGAGCGCCTTCCGAATGCCGGCGACGCGGCCGTCCAACATGTCGCTCGGAGCCACCAGATCCACACCGGCGCGCGCCTGCATCACCGCGATTTTACCCAGCAAGTACACGGACGAGTCGTTATCCACGTCGCCGTCCCGGATCACGCCGCAGTGTCCGTGATCGGTGTACTCGCACAAGCAGACGTCGCCGATGACGAGCAGCTCCGGAACCGCCCGCTTCACCGCGCGGATCGCCTGCTGGACGATCCCCTGCTCGTCGTGGGCTTCCGATCCGGTGGCGTCTTTCGTCGCCGGAATGCCGAACAGGATGACGCCGCCCAGTCCCAGCGAGGCGGCGCGCTCCGCATCCTTCACCAGCTGATCGACGGACAGCTGCGCCACGCCGGGAAGAGTCGCGATGGGGCGGCGTACTCCCTCGCCGTGCACAACGAACTGCGGCCACACCAGCTGCGAAGGCACGACATGTGTCTCCGCAACGAGGCGGCGTAGGGCGGCGGTGCGACGCAGCCGCCGCATGCGGCGAATCGGGAATTGAGCCGAGCTCATCGGGCGAGTAAGGTGCCCGCACCTTCAGCCAGGAGCAAGCGCGCCACGATTTCACCGGCAGCACCGCGGTGCTTCGGAACGAGATCCGTGGACGCCGTGAGCTGGGACGCACCGTCGCGCTCTGTGACGCGTCCGTAGAGTCGATTTCCGTCCACCCAGGCGGCCACCGGCGCCTGGCAGCCTCCGCCAAGCTCAGCGAGCAGCGTGCGCTCCTCGCCGACCGCGGCGGCGCTGACCGGATCATGCAGCCCCTGCAAGGCTTTTCGCGTCGTCTTGTCATCGTCCCGAATCTCTAGGCCGAGGGCCCCCTGCCCCGGCGCCGGCATGACGTCAAGCGGGTCGATGACTGAGCCTTTGCCACCCAGACCCAGCCGCTCGAGCCCGGCAATCGCGAGTAGCGCCGCGTCCAGGCCGTCGTGAGTCTCCACTTTGCGGACGCGCGTCGGCACGTTCCCGCGCAGGGGAACGACCTCCAGATCCGGCCGCAGAAACCGGACTTGGGCGACGCGCCTGAGGCTCGACGTGCCGACGCGCGTACCCGGCGGGAGATCGGCCAATGACCGGCCGTTGACCAGAGCTTCTCGAGGATCATGGCGGACAGGAATTGCACCCAGTGTCAGACCAGGTGGCAGGCCCGTGGGAAGATCCTTGAGCGAGTGCACCGCGACGTCGATGCGGCCGTCGAGCAGCGCATCCTCGATTTCCTTGGTGAAAAACCCCTTCCCCTCGAGCTCGTGGAGCGGCCGGTCCACTTCCGCGTCGCCGCGCGTCTTGATGACCACGATCTCCGCCCGCACCCCCTGTGTGGCGAGGCGATCCCGCACCCACTCCGCTTGCCACCGCGCCAGCTGGCTGCCGCGCGTGCCGAGCTTCATGCGAACCGCCTCGCCAGAGACTCCACGAGACCTGGAACGGTGTGCGGCTCGGCTTCGATGATTTCGCGCAAACCCAGCTCGCGCGCCGTGTCGGCCGTGACCGGACCGATGGTCGCGGCGACGAAGCGGCCCGAGGTGGCGGCGGGCCGTCCCACCAGATCGACGAAACTGCGAACCGTCGATGACGACGTGAATGTGACCGCATCGATGCGGCCGCGGCTGATGTCCTTCGCCAGCCCGCTGAGATCGGTCTGCACAGGCACGGTCCGGTACACGGCGATGTTTTCCACCTTCGCCCCATGCTGACGCAGGCCGGTCGAGAGCGCCTCGCGCGCATCCTCGGCGCTGGGAATGAGCACGCTGGCGCCGCTGAGCGTCCCGCCGCTGCGCTGAACCAGCGCATCCGCCAGCGCCTCCGCGACGAACTCGGCGGGAACGAGCGCCGGCACCACGCCGCGCACGCTGAGCGCGTCGGCGGTTGCGGTTCCGATGGCAGCGACGGAGGTCGACGAGAAAACACGCGGGGTCAGTCCCCACGCGACGAGGCGATCGAACACGATTTGCACGGCGTTCTGGCTGGTGAACACGACCCAACGGTAGGCGGAAAGGCCGGTGAGCGCCGCGCGCAGCGCGCCGAGGTTGTCGAGCGGTTGAATGCGAATCACCGGGGCGATCACCGCTTCGGCGCCGTGGTCCTGCAGCGCCCGCACGAGGTCGCCCGCCTGTTCACGGGCTCGCGTGACCACAATGCGGCGCCCCTTGAGTGATCCGACAGCTGTCAATTCGCCTCCGCCCCCGCCCCCGCCCCCGCCCCCCCGGCGTTGCAATCTCACCATGGCACAACCCATTATCAACCAATGTTTCGCTCATTCCGCGCCGCTCTCGGGCGCTTCTGTGCGCGCCGCGCTGCGGCCGCGCAACGCGATGCCCCGCGCCGCGCGCTCGCCTGGCTCAGGCTCGGCTGCAAGTTCACGCCCGGATTCGGTGATACGTATCCCGCGCTCGTGCATCTCTCGCGTGCGCTCGACGATCGCTGGGGCGCCGTCGACGCGGCGCGCGAGGCCAGCGTGCGGTTTCCCGATCACGCCGATGCCTGGATGCTGCTCGGTGAGGCGCTTCAGATGGTGTTCCGGCAAGACGAGGCGCTCGGCGCCTTCGAGCAGGCGCTAGCGCTCGAGGAGCGCGCCGATGCCGCGATGGCCGCGGGCACGCTGTATCAGCGCACCGCCCGTTTTCCCGAAGCGGCGGCCCGCTTCGCGCGCGCCTACGCCGCGGGCGGCGGCGCCACTGCGCTGTGGCATAACGCCCAGGCGCTCTACGATGCGGGCGATCATGGCGCGGCGGATGAAGCGCTCAATCTCTGGGCGACGCAGGTCCCGGACGGGCACAGCCGCCTCCCCGAGGCGCGCGCGGAGTTACGGGCGAAGGCTGCGGCGCGCGCGCAAGTACAGTGACAGCGCGTAGCCGCTGAGGATGGCGCCGACCAGGATGTAGGCGGCGATCATGTAGTTGCCGTTTTCAGGCATGTCCGACTTCCCCCGCTGCTTCCAGCTGTTCACGGAAATAACTCACCGCGTACCGTTGCACCACGAACCCCACGTACAGCAGGGTGAAGACACCCAGGGACAAGAGCCAGGTGCTCAGCATGCTCCACGGCAACTTGGGCCGGCCCGGTTGCAGCACGATCGGCATGGGGTGGAGCGTCGGAAACATGTAGACGCTCAGATGAATGAACGGCACTTCGCACATCCCGCAGATGCCGAGCACCGCCGCGTAGCGCGCACGCATCGCGGGATCGGGGATGGCACTGCGGAGCAGCAAGTATCCGACGTAGAGCAGGAAGAGGAACAGGGTAAAGGTGAGTCGGGCGTCCCAGGTCCACCACGTGCCCCAGATCGGCTTGCCCCAGATCGGACCCGTCGTCAGGACGATCGCGCAGAACACCGTGCCGACCTCTGCCGATGACGCGGCGAACCGATCCAGCCGCGGGTCCTTCGTGAACAGATAGACGATGCTCGCGAGGCCGACGAGGATCATCGCCGTCTCAGCCCAGATCGCCGCCGGCACGTGCAGGTAAAAGATCTTCTGGGCCAGTCCCTGCGATTGTTCGACCGGCGTAAACGCGAGCGCGCGCACGTACACACCGGCGAGCAACGCCAGTCCGATGGCCGTGATCCAGCGCCCCACGCGCAGCATTCTCATTCGTTCACCGTAGCGGGAAACAGAAAGATCGCGAGCGTCACGAACACGATGTCATAGACGGCCAGCATGTTAAGCCAGCCTGCGATCTCGCTCAAGGGACGGCCCGCGAGCACGCGTCCGGTCGCGAGCACCGCCCAGCTGAGCGGTGGAATCATGAACGGCAACAACAGGACCGGCAGCAACAGCTCCGCAAAGCGGGTGCGCACCGTCATCGCGCTGAAGAGCGTCCCCACCGCCACAAAGCCTATCGTCGCGAGCGCGATCAGCGCGCCGAGCGGCAGGAGATAGGACAGCACCGGAACGTTGAAGAACAACGCGAGCAACGGCACACCGATCAGCTCGATCGTCGCCACGAAGACGAGATTCGCGATCAGCTTGCCGACGTAGATGCTGCTGCGCTCGATGGGCGCGAGCAGCAGCCCATCCAGCGCCTGGTTCTCGAGCTCCAGCTGAAACGCACGGTTCAAGGCGAGGATCGCCGCAAAGGTGAAGGTCACCCATAGGATGCTCGGCGCGAGGTCAACGTTGGAAATCGCGGTGGGGTCGCGTCCAAAGTTGAACACGACGAGCACGAGCACGACGAAGACCGCGGCCGAGAGAATCGCCGTCCGCGAGCGGAACTCGACGAGCAGGTCCTTGGACGCGACGGCCCAGGCGTGGCGCAGGAGGTCAGGCGATCGCATTGCGGTAGTCCTCGCTCACCTGTTCCGCCCCGCGCCCGGCGCGCGGGGCAAGATGCACGAATCTACCGGCGCGCATGAAGGCGATGTCCGTGGCGAGTCCCGTCCCTTCCTCTACGTTGTGCGTCACCAGAACGCTCGCGCGTCGGGCTGCCGCATGCTGGGCGAGCAGCCGGCTGAGGGCTTCGGCGGCGACGCGATCGAGGCCGGTAAATGGCTCGTCGAGCAGGAGCACCGGAGGATCGTGGACCAGGGCACGGGCAATCGCAACACGCTGCACGAGTCCGCGCGACAACGCACGCACGGGTCGGTCCACGTGCGCTTCGAGCCCGAGCCGAGGCAGGAGATCACCCGGCACTTGCACGTCGTACAATGTCGCCCAGAAGCGAAGGTTCTCGCGCACCGTGAGCTGGCCGTAGAGCTGTGGTTGGTGCCCGATCCACCCGATCGCGCGGCGTCCGCCGTCAACCGCGGCGCGCCCGTGTTGGGGCTGGATCAGACCGGCGAGGACTTTGAGGAGAGTGGTTTTGCCCGCGCCGTTCGGACCGAACACCGCGAGCGTTTGGCCTGGCTGGACGGTGAACGACACGTCGTCGAGAGCCCGGATCGCACCGAAGCGATGCCGCAGACCCTCAGCCAGCAGCATCGATCGCGGCGGCGAGCTCGCTCAATTCGTACGGTTTGACGAGGTAGCGGCTGTGGCCCAGGTCGAGCACGTTCATCAGCGGCTCCATGCTCACATACGCCGTCGTGACGACGACCGGGAGGGCAGGCCGAGTCTCGCGGATGCGCTGCAGCAATGCGATCCCGTCGGTGTCGGGCAACCGCATGTCCAGCACGAGGACGTCCGGCTCGAAGCTGTTGAGCTGACGCATGGCCTCCGCGCCGTTCGGGGCGTAGGCCATGGTGTATTTACCTTCAAAGTACCGCTTGTAGGAGTATTGTAGCGCGGCTTCGTCTTCGACGAACAAGACCTTACGTGGCGCCATCGCGGCAATTTATCTCACGAAACGCCAGTCTCCAATTCGAAGAGGTCGTCCAACTTGGTCAGCACAAGCAGGAAGCGCAGCTCTTCGTTGGCGCCCCGCAGGCACACGGTCTGGCGGCGCTCCGCGGCCTTGCGCTGGATCAGCATCAAGGCGCCGAGACCGGCGCTATCGACCGAGCGCGTGCCCGACAGATCGATCACCAGGCGGCCGGCCCCCTCAGCGAGCAGGTCCAGCACTTCCCCGGCGGCGCGGCGAAACCCGGTGCGGGACTCGAGATCGAGCCGCTCAGGAGCCGCCAGCGTCTTCTCCATCGGGCGCGTCGACATCAGGGTGTTCTCCACGGGCATTGGTGACATGATTCCTCCGCTGCCTCCATATGCCACTCCAATGCCATACTCTCTAAGACGCGCCGCCTCAAGTGGTTGGCACAAATGCGTGAGGCCGCTCACGCTCGCCGGTTGCCGCATAGCGAGCGGCGCGGTGCAACTTGCTAGAGTCACCCTCTTCCTTAATATCTCGAATCATGGCGACTGACCGGATCGAAACGCTCCTCGACGAGCAGCGGCGCTTCCCACCTCCCGAGTCCTTCCAAGCCCAGGCCCACGTCCGTGACACCACACCCTACGAGCGCGGGCGCCGGGACCCGGAAGGATATTGGGCGGACTGGGCGAAGCAACTGGAATGGAGCAAGCCGTGGGATCGCGTGCTGGAGTGGAAGCCACCGCACGCCAAGTGGTTCCTCGGCGGCAAGCTCAACGCCTCGGTGAATTGCCTCGATCGCCATGTCCGCGCCGGCAAGAGCGGCCGCGTGGCGCTGATCTGGGAGGGGGAGCCGGCCGGCCAGGTGCGCCGCATCACCTACGGAGAGCTGCACGCCGACGTCAACAAATTCGCCAACGTGCTGAAAAGCCTGGGCGTCGGGCGAGGGGATCGGGTCGCGATTTACCTGCCCATGGTGCCGGAGGTCGCCGTCGCGATGCTGGCGTGCGCGCGCATCGGCGCGGTTCACACCGTCGTCTTCGGCGGCTTCTCGGCCGAATCGCTGCGCGACCGGATCAATGACGCGGGCGCGAAGGTGCTGATCACTGCCGATGGCGGCTATCGCCGTGGCGCGATCGTGCCGCTGAAACAGAACGCGGACGACGCGGTCTCCGGGACGCCGAGCATCGAGCACGTCGTGGTGCTGCGTCGTACCGGTCAGACGGTGACGTTCAAGACGGGCCGCGACCTGTGGTGGTCGGAGCTGATGGCGCGCGCGCCGCGCGAATGCGCTGCCGAAGCGATGGATGCGGAAGATCCGCTGTACATCCTGTACACGTCCGGCACGACCGGCAAGCCAAAAGGCATTCTCCACACGACCGGTGGCTACCTGACGCAGGTGTATGCCACGACCAAGTGGGTGTTCGATCTGAAGGACTCCGACGTGTTCTGGTGCACTGCGGATGTCGGCTGGGTCACGGGCCATTCCTACGTCGTATACGGTCCGCTGGCGCTCGGCGTTACGGAGGTGATGTACGAAGGCGCACCCGACCATCCGGGCAAGGACCGCTTCTGGGAGATCTGTGAGAAGCACGGCGTCACCGTCTTCTACACGGCGCCGACGGCGATCCGCGCGTTCATGAAGTGGGGCACCGAGCTGCCTGCGCATCACGACCTCTCCAAGCTGCGGCTGCTCGGCTCGGTCGGCGAACCGATCAACCCCGAAGCGTGGATGTGGTATCAGGAGCACATCGGTGGCGGCCGCTGCCCGATCGTCGATACGTGGTGGCAGACCGAGACCGGCGGCATCATGATCACGCCGCTGCCCGGCGTGACCGCCACCAAGCCCGGCTCCACGACAGTGCCCTTCCCCGGGATCGAGGCCGTGTTACTCGACGGCGAAGGCAAGGAAGTGAAAGTCGGTGGCGGTTATCTCGCCATTCCCAAACCGTGGCCCGGCATGCTCCGCACAATCTGGGGCGACGACGAGCGCTACCGCGAGGTCTACTGGAGCAAGTGGAAGAACATGTATTTCCCCGGCGACGGCGCGAAGCGGGATACGGACGGCTATTTCTGGATTCTGGGTCGCGTAGACGACGTGCTGAACGTCGCGGGCCATCGCATCGGCACGATGGAGGTCGAGAGCGCGCTCGTGGACCACTCGGCCGTCGCCGAGGCGGCGGTCGTAGGTCGCGCGCACGACCTGAAGGGCCAGGCGCTCGCGGCGTTCGTCACGTTGAAGGAAGGCCGGCAGGGGACCGACGCGCTGCGCGAGGAGCTGAAGAATCACGTCTCGAAGAAGATCGGCGCGCTCGCGAAACCCGACGACATTCTCTTCTCCGCAGACCTGCCAAAGACGCGCAGCGGGAAGATCATGCGCCGGCTGCTCAAGGACATCGCTGAAGGCCGGGCGCTCGGCGATACGACTACGCTGGCGGACCCCGCAGTGGTTGCGAAGCTCCGGGATCAATACGAGTCGCTGGAGACCTGAGCGAGAACAGCGACACGATCCAGATCAGCGTGATGATGACTGCGCTACCGATGCACCAGCGGCAAATCGCCTGGATGACGAACAGCTCGAGATACGTCAAGTAGAGCGTAAAACCGAAACCGACCGTCGCGAGCAACACGAGCCACTTGGACCAACGTGGCTGTGACAGCGCCGCCGGTCGTAGTGCAACGATCGCGACAACCAGAATCGCCAGGTACCCGACGACGCCGTAGAACGCGACGGGCAGGCCAAGGAAGACGGCCCACGGGCTGGTCTGCACCGTCTCGCAGCCGCCCGAGGCGCCACACTTGATCGCCCCGCCGAAGCCGAGCGCGTGCAGCCAGAGGTAGAGCGCGACGAACAGGCCGACGAGCGCGAGGAGCGCGATCGCCTGGCGGGAACGCATCAACGACGCGCGGGACGGGCCGCCGGCTTAGCCGGCGTGTGCGCGATGATGCTGTCGACGATCGTCTTGAAGTCGTCGGAATTCGGCAGGCGCCGGAGATTCGGAAACAGTTTCTTCCCGTTGGCAAAAAACGTCGGCGTGCCATCCACGACGCGTTGATCGCCCTCTTGCCGGCTGTACTCGATGCGCCCCGCGTATCGGCCGGCCTCCATGCAGGCGTCGTACGCCTTGAGATCGACCCCCGCGGCCTGCGCCAGGTCGCGGAACAGGCTCGACGGATCCTTCCCCGTTTGCGCCCACTGGTGATGGCTGAACAGCTGCTCCTGCATCGCGAAGTAGCGGCCCTGGGCGCCCGCACATTGCGCGGCGTGCGCCGCGAAGCGCGAATACTTGTGGATCGGCAGAGGATAATCGCGGAACCGCCAGCGCGCCTTCCCGGTGTTGATCAGCTGTTCCGTGATCGTGGGCATCTGGATGGTGGCGAACGTCGCGCACACGGGACACTCGAAGTCCAGGTACTCGACGATCTCGACCGGGGCGTTCTCCTGACCGAGCGTGTAGCCCCGAAAGCTGTCGTCTACGACCGTGGGTGGCGCCCCCGCGGCGGCGGCAGGCGCACTCGCGCCACCGGTCTTGAGCAGGGCAAACACGCCGATGCCCAGCACCACCGCCAGTACACCTACCGTCATGTAGAAGCGATTCACGCCAGCGTATCACCTCGCCAAGGCTCGTCGTCGTCCGGGTCGTCGAGCGACAGGTCGCCACCGCCCAGCGCCTCTTCCACGATGCGGCGGCTCTCGGCGACGTCCGGCGTGTCGTATGTGCTGCGAACTTCGTAGTGAAACAGCTCACTGCGCGCATTGCCCAGCAGCTTCTGGAGCTCCGGTGCGGCATCGAGTAGCCGGCCCGTCCGGTCCAGCTCCTGTATACGCTCGGCCAAAGCGCGCAGCAGCGCGACCAAGCGCTGCGCCCGCTCAGGTCCGTAAACTTCTTCGCTCATTGCTTCCTCCCGGAGCGCGTGAACCCGCGCCCCTGCTGTGGCATTATACCACACAACCAATTATCTTGCGGCGCCGAATTCTCACGAGGTCCTCAGCCGAAAGGAAACCCCCTGCATGGCCAAAAAGCGTGGTGAGCCACGGAAGTACGCGATTCCCACGAGCCTCGAACAGGCGCGCGATGAGCTGTTCTCCCACATCCTCCGGTGCGGCGTGCTGGAAGCGAGCCTGGAGCATCAGAAGGAATGGTTCGACGATACGTTGCTGTACCTGGCGGACCGGTTCACCGACCTGACCGAGACCGAGTTGAACGAGCTGCGCGTGCTGGGCGAGCGCTATTGCCGCCCCGTCGTAGCCCGGACCACTCCCGTCGGCGCGAACGCCTGACGGCAGCCGTCTCCGGCAGGAGGGCGCCCTTTCATCGGGCGCCCTTTTGTTTTAGGACCACCAGGGCGGGAACCAGCGCCAGCGCCAGCCAGCGGCGAGACGCACGCCGCCCGCGAAGCCCAGCTCCACGTACAGACCGTGGCGCCGGCCCGGCGCGACTTCGCATCCGAGCAACACGGCGAGGAATCCCTGCCCTGGAGCGTGGCGCCGCGCCGTGACCGCGCCCCCCAGGCCGGCGTACAAGCCGGGTCCGTTGCGGGCGGCGGAATTCACGAGCAGCTGCAGTGTGAGCTGGGCGCGCGCGGCCGCCCGGCCGTCGAGGGTTCCCCCGGCGAGCGCCAGCGCCACGCGGCTGTCTCCGCTGGGCCGGCGGGCGAGACCCAACTCCGCACCGGCAAATGTTCGATGGGCGATGACGGTCGCGGCGCCGAGACTCAGCTCGGTCGCGGTGAGCTGCTGTGACTGCGAAGCCAGGACCGACACCAGGAACAACAGGCTAGGCAATGGCGACGTCGTAACTGATCGCGATGTCGGGTGCGAGCGACGCGACGACGGAGCAATACTTCTCGAGCGACAAGTCGACCGCGCGCCGCACCTTCACGTCGTCGGCCCCCTCCCCGCGCACGGCGAAGTGAAATGCAATCGCGGTGTAGCGCCGCGGCTCGGTCTCGCGGCGGGTGCCGCGCATCGTGATCTCGAGCGACTCGAGCGCGATGCGTTGCTTCTGCAGAATGATCACGACGTCCGACGCGGTGCACGTCGCGGCAGCGAGGAGCAGCAGCTCGACCGGCGAGGTCGCGGTGGTGGAGTCGCCGTCCACGAGAATGGGCGGCCGTCCGGTGCCGCTTCCCTCGAACTGCAGCTTGCCCACCCAACGCGTCGTCACCTCGGCAGTCCGCGCCATCCTAGTTGCCTCGTCGCGTCGTGAGTCCGATGAACAGGCGGTGCCGGCGCAGCCGGTCCATGCCGTGATACTCGAGGAGCCAGTTGAACGTCGAGCGGTAGTGCAGTTCAAAGCCGAATACCGTATTGACCCAAAGATCAGGGCACCGCGGGTCAGTCCCGCATCCATCGCGGCCTGCCACGCCGACGCCCGCTCCGACGTATGGCGTCGCCACCTCTTCATCGTCGGTGAACCGCCACAACGCTTCGAAATTTCCGATATAGGTATTGGGCCCGTTGAACACACCGACCTCGACCGACGGGCGGAGCCGCAGTCGATTCGAGAACAGATCGCCGAGATCGAGCGTCGAGCCCAGGACGAGCTGGCCGGAGCGGCGGAAATCCACGCCCCCGCGCACCCCGAAGCCGAACAGTCCGATGCGCGTGCCGCCGTGCTTGCCGTTCTTCGGCGGCTGGAACTGCTGCGCGCGCGCGTCGGCCACGGCGAACAGGCTGAACAGCAGGAGCACCATGAGGACGATTCGCATTCCGGGTCCGCCTCCGTCACTCAGTCCGTTGCGCCATAGAGCGCGCGGCCCGCGCCGAACGGCGCGCGGCCGTGCGCCCGTAATCCCAGATAGCGTACACTGCAATGGCCACGGTGGCCCACGCGAGATGTCGAGTGTAGGTCCAATCGATGATCGCCGCCACCAGTGTGAGCAGCTGCATGATGGTCACTGCCTTGCCGCCGGCCCGGGCCGGCAACGCCACGGGCCTGCGCAGCAGCCACGTGCCCAGGAACGCCAGCACGGCAAGGATGTCCCGCAACAACACTCCCACCAGCTCGTACCAGCTGAGGAGGCCGCGCCGCGCGATCGTCACGAACGCAACGGCCATGAAGACCTTGTCGGCGATTGGATCGAGGATCGCCCCCGCCCGGGACGCGCCCACGCGCCGCGCCAGGAAGCCGTCAGCCATGTCGCTCGCGGCCGCGGCAGCGACGATGGCGAGCTGCCAGGCGGGCGAGTGGACCAGTGGAAACAGGACGGCGAGCGGAAATCGTAGCGCCGTCACGATGTCCGCGGCCGTCACCCAGCGTTTCACTTGCCCGGCATTATCACGCGTCGTACCTTCACCCCCGTGGACGTCAAGCTGCTCAAACAAGCGGCCATCTTCCAGGATCTCGACGAGGGCGAGCTGGCCCGGGTCACGGAAGTGTGCCGGGAACAGAAGTTCACCGTCGGCCAGTACGTCTTCAAGGAAGGGGAGCCCGGCAACCGGCTCTTCCTGATCTCAGAAGGCGAGGTCCGGATCTCGCGGACGATTCCGGGGTCCGGTGAAGAGGCGCTGGCGGTATTGAAGCCGGGATCCTGCTTCGGGGAGATGTCGATTTTCGATCGTTCCGAGCGCTCGACCGACGCGATCGCGAATACCGCGTGCACCCTGATCACGATCTCCCGTTCCGACTTCGAGCTCCTCCTCGACTTCAACCGCGACGTCGCCTACAAGATTCTGTGGTCGGTCGTGCGGCTTCTGTCCGCCCGGCTGCGCGTGACGAACGACAATCTGCGGTCGTTCCTCGCGATGTCCATGTTCTAACGGAGACCTCGTGAATTCATTAGCGCCGTACGCCGCGTTTTTCATGCGGCTGGCTGTGGGTGGCGTGTTCTTGAGCCGCGGCCTCGATCGGATCCAGGGCGGCATCCCGAACCTGTCGTTGGGTTCCCTCTTGGTGCTGCTCGTGATCGCGATCGAGACAGTCGGGGCGGTGTGTGTGCTGCTCGGCATGTGGACCCGCATGTGGGCCACGGCGATGGCCGTGTACATGGCGGTGACCATCATCGCGATCAAACTGCCGCATCACGCCAACTTCGAGCTCGAGGCCCTGCTGCTCGCGGGCGCGGTTACGCTGATGGCGCTGGGTGACGGGCCGTTGTCGATCGGCATCCGATTCAAGAAGACGGCCTAATGCAGGATTCTTAAGACTCCGGCATCCGCGCTGGCCCGGAGAAAACTCTCCGGGTCGGTCGCGGGAATCGCCGCGCCCGTCTGCTTGCGCCACCGCTTGGCGCTCGCTTCCATGTACTCTTCCAGCGACCCAGCGACCCACTCGGCGGCATCGTCTTTCATCTGCCGCACGATCTCTTCCCACGTCCCGACGTAGGTCGCGCCCGACACCGTGCTCACGCGGTGCACCTCGAAGCCCTTGTTCTTCATGCCTTGCAGCTCGGTGAGCAGCGTGCCGAACAGCTCCAGCTGGCGAGGATCGCGGATCTGGCCGTCCGGCGTCATCGCTTCGATCTCCGCGAGCAGGAGGTCTTCGGGGGCGGCGTCGCCCGCGAGCTCGTTGAGGCGCGCGTTCCAGGGGACGAGCTCGGGATCTTCGTCGGGGAGGCGGTACACGTTCTTCTTCAGCTCGACGAGCCGCCAGATCGCCAGCGCGTCGTAGTGCTCCTCGGGACCCGTGCGCTCGAGATGAAACAACGCCGCCTCATACTCGCCGCGGTCGTACAGCAGGTTCGCGAGATAGATGCGGGCTTCGCCGAGGCTCGGATCGAGCTCGAGCGCGCGGCGCAGCCAATGCAGCGCGCCGCCTTCGTCCGCGAGCCGGTGCGCCGCGTAGCCGACACACGCGGCGGCGTCAGCGGAGTCGGGATTGGCGCGCAGCGCGCCTTCGAAGAAGCGCCGCGCCTGGTCGAGCACGCCTTCGCGGAACAGCGCGCGTCCAATCTGCAACATGAGGTCGTGATCGTCCTGGAAGCCCAGCGCGAGCACGTGCTCGAAGCACGCGAGCGCCGCACCGCGCTCACCGAACTTGAGCAGCACCTCGCCCAACCCGGCGAGCGTGTCCTCGTGGTCGGGATCGAGACCGCGCGCCTCTTCGAACGCGCGCCGCGCCCACGCGTACTCCTCGCGCGCGAGTCGGGCGTAGCCCATACCGACAAGCAGCTCGACGGCATGGGGGTACAACCCCAGGCCTTCGCGCAGCGTATCTATGGCCTCGTCGTATTGACCTTCGTTGTAGAGCTGATGTGCACGTTCGTCATATTCGTCGGAACTGAGGAACTTGTCCGACATCGAACGGGTCTCCCTGGGAAGGTTGTGCTATGATAAGAAACGGGGCACTGTTACACAAGCAACTATGGCCTCCGCATTTTCCCCGATCGACGGTGGCTCGGCGACGTCGCCCGGCGGTTTCAGCGCCGCGGCTGCGCACGCCGGACTGAAGGCGGACGGCGCGCTCGACGTCGCGCTGCTCGTCAGCGCGACGAGCTGCGCGACCGCCGGTGCCTTCACCAAGAACGCCCTGCGCGCAGCGCCCGTCATCTACGACGCGGAAATGTTGGCCGATCGGCCCGGACGGACGCGCGCGGTCGCGATGAACGCTCGCGTCGCGAACGCCTGCACGGGGGCCGCGGGCCTCGAGGCGGCGCGCGCGATGGCGCGTGCCGCCGAAGAGGCAGCCGCTCTGCCACCTCATACCGCGCTCGTGCTCTCCACCGGTGTCATCGGCGTGCCGCTTCCTGTGGAAAAAGTGGCGCGCGGCCTACGCGAGGCTGCCGCGAAGCTGTCACCCACGGGGGGCGCCGACGCCGCACGTGCCATCATGACGACGGACACGCGCCCCAAGCACTGTGCGGTTCGCCTCGAAACGCCCACCGGGCCCATCACCATCGGGGGCATGGCGAAGGGCGCGGGGATGATCCATCCCGACATGGCGACACTGCTCGGCGTGCTGACCACTGACGCTGTATCCGAGCCCGGCACGCTGCGGCCGTTCTGGAAGCGAGTCGTCGACCGGACGTTCAACGCGATCTCGGTAGACGGCGACACCAGCACCAACGACACCGCCCTGTTCCTCGCGAATGGCCACGCGGGGATCGATCCGTCGCGCGACGGCGCGACGTGGAAACTGTTCGAGGAAGCGGTGACCGAGGTCGCGCGAACACTGGCGCTCGCCATCGTCGAAGATGGGGAAGGCGCGACGAAGCGGCTCGAGATTCAGATCGTGGGAGCGCAGACCGAGGCGCATGCGCGCGAGGTCGGCCGCGCGATAGCCCGCTCCACGCTGGTGAAGACGGCGATCTACGGCGGCGACCCCAATTGGGGGCGTGTGCTCGCGGCGGCGGGCGTCGCCGGCGTTTCGCTCATCGCCGAGCGGATTTCACTGCAGGCGGGCACGTCGAACGGCTGGCTCACCCTGGCGAGCGGCGGCGCGACCGCGCTCGCCGATCCGGCGCAGGCCCGCGCCATTTTCGAGCAGAAAGCCATCCGCCTCCGGCTCGACCTTGGTCTCGGTCGAGCGGAGGCGGTGGTATGGACCTGCGATCTTTCTCCGGACTACGTCCGGATCAACTCCGACTACACGTCCTAGTTAGGGCTTCGACTTGGTCGTGTCGCGCGGCGCGGCGGCCGGCTTCGCCTTGCTCTTGCGGCGCGCATGTTTCGGCTTGGCCTTCGACGTATCAGCCTGCTGCGACGCGTTGGCTTGGGGCTTGGCCGGTGCGGCCGCTGGCTGCTGTGTCGGCTGTTGCACAGCCAGTACTAGGAGGAGGAGGGCAGACGAAAGCATTAAAGCCTCTGGTTAGGGTCGCTTTTACGACCCCCGTGTTCCACCTCGCGTCACGGGCGCCGGGCCGGCGTGGGGACGTTGGGCAGCATGGCGCGGACGTGAGCCAGCGCCTCGGAGGGCGTGCGACCGCCAGGACGTTGGAGCTCGTGGTCGGCGGCGACCGCCACATCGAGTAACCTCACGCCCCGCAAGCCTTTGTTGTGCGCCTCCACCAGCAAGTCGGCCGCGGAATCGGGGTCGAAGCGGTGCGCGACCAGATCGGCAGCCGCGTGCAGCGCCGGCCCGGGGGGCTCGTTCGGCGCAACCGTGATCAGCCGCTCGACGATGGGCCCGGACAGCCCACGGGCGAGGGCCGCCGCTACCGCCGCCACATGACCTTCTGGTGGCGCCTGCCCCGGCACGGCGTGGCTCACGATGGCGCGCGCCTGGCGCAGCTGCAACAAGCCCCGCCGCACGCCATTCACCAGGCGGTCGGCCGGAATGTTCTTGGCGCTGCCTTCGAGCGCTTTCTGGACGAGCGGTTCGGTCGGTAGGCTCTCCGCGGCAGCCGCGGCGATGAGCGAGTCGATCGCCGGGAGCGCGGCAGCCGGCACCCGCCCCGGAAGTCGTGTCGTGCCGTTGGAGGGGGGGGTCTGTGCGCCGAGGTGAGCTGGCCGCGCGATGAGCGCCAGCGCGAGGACCAGGTTCCAACTCATGGTTGGGCGCTCGCCGGGCGCACGATGAGCAACGAGTTCTGCTGGCCGGCGCCGAATCCGTCATCGACGTAGCGACCCGCCAGCGGATCGGGCACCCACCGCTCGCCGTCCACCACGAACATGTATTCGTGCGGGCCGGCGGGCAGCACCGCTTCAGCGTGCCAAATGCCGTCGCCATCGTCGTCATTCAGGTGCAGCACGCCCCGGCTCCAGTCGTTGAACGACCCGACGACTTCCACCGATCGGGCGCCGGGGAAATGACCCACGAAGTTCGCGATACCCTGAGCGACGCCGGGCGTCGGGATGCCGCTGGACCACGGAAGCAACAGGACGGTCGCCAGACCAGCCGCCAGCGCCAAAGTCCAGACCGGACGCAGTCGCACCGTGACTGCGCGGGGCCGCCCCAACCACCAATGCAGCAGGCGGCGCGCCAGACCTTCGTTTAGGACCGGCGGCGGGCCACGGCGGATCTCCGTCATGACGCGGGACGCGACGCTGACCGGCGGCGGCGCCTCGAGCAACTGGGTCGCGACGGTCAACCGGGTGTACGCCTCCCCCAGATCCAGCGGCAGATCGCCTGGATCACGCTCGCCATCGAGCGCTTCCTGCAACCGAGGATCAAGTGGGCTCATCGTACTACCTCCTCCAGTGCCGCCAACAGGGCTTCTCGGGCGCGATGCACGCGCATCTTGAGCGTGGGGATCCGCGCGCCGGTTACCTGTGCCATCTCTTCGTAGCTCATTCCCTCTACATGCTTCAAGACGAATGCCTCTCGCTTCTCGGCCGGCAGCGCTGCCAACGCGCGCTCGACCAGTGCCACTTGTTCGCCTCGCTCGAGCACCGCCCACGCATCCGAGCCGTCGGACAACGGCGGTGCGTCACTCAGCGAGATGTCGTTCGTGTGCCGCCGCGCCAGATGGCTGCGGCAACGGTTCCCCGTAATGCGATAGAGCCAACTGCGCAGCCGACCGGGATCGCGGCATTGGGCCAAATGCCGGTAGGCGCGCACGAGACTCTCGGCTACCGCGTCCGCCGCGGCATCGGGATTCCCGAGCATCCGCGTCGCAAACCGCAGCAAACCCGGCTCATATCGCCGGATGAGAATCCCAAACGCCTCCCCATCGCCACCCAAGATTCGGGCGACTACTTCGCCATCCGGGGCGCCGTCGTTCACCATCCCAGTGACCCCCGGGGGGGGGGCTTCGTCACGGTTTTCCAAGGGTTTCCCGTGCAGCAACCAGGAACGTGGCGGCCCGAATCCCGCTGCCGTTCATGGCGCCCGCGAAGGTCTCCAGCGTTGCCTGAGCGCGGCGCCGGTACGCCGGATCGCTCGTCACCTGAGTCAACCGCGCCAGGAAGAGGGCCGTCGCGGCATTGGCACCGGGAAGCACGTCGTCGAACACGTGCTTTGTTCGATCACCCAGCGGAGCCTGCGAAGCGGGCCGAGGCTCGCGGGGAGGCGCGGCGACATCGAAGTACGCGCCCAGAGGATCAGCATAGCTGCGCTCGACGATCGCCGCGAGATCGAGCGCGACCCCGAGATAGCGCGGGTCGTTGCTGAGGTGGTGTGCCGCCAGAGACGCCGCTGCGACCTGGACCTGATCCTGGAGCAGGCCCTGTGGCGTGGTCACGCCTGCCGCCGGCATTCCAGTGGTGGCGTGCCGGACACCCCAGCCCGGGGCGTAGGTCCGCTGCAGTAGGACATCGAGACCTTTCCGGGCGCGACTTTCGACGGCGGGCTCACCGACCGTCGCGGCAGCGACCATCACGTTCTCGATGACGTACGCCTCCTGATCGGCAAACACCGATCCCTCGCGCGGCAGCTCGCCTGCAAGACTGCGCACCAGGCCGCGGCCCGCGTCACGATAACGCTGCTCGCCCGTGACTGCCCACGCCTGCGCCAGGCTCGCGGCGAGCGCGGCGCGGACGAGGCGCGGCGGATCCTCGCCGGCATTGCCCGCGGTCGTGTCGAGCATGAGGTCCAGCGCGCGCAACGCGGTCGCCAGAAGCGTCGTGTCGTGCTCGCGCGCCGCCTCGGTGAGCAGCAGCGACACGGCAGTCACGTGCATCACGCTGCCCGCGGCGACCCGAGCGCGAACGGCCTCATCCAGCTCGCGCGCGACCGCCGCAATTCCTTCCTGGACCAGTGCCGGCCGCAGCACGCCGCGCGACTCGCCGGTGCCGGCCCCAGTCCCTGCTTCCGACAGCACCATCTGCTGAACGGCTGCCGCCTGCTCGATGATGAACGAGCGCTGATCGTGATAGCGCTTCGCGACCTCGGGCAACAATTGCTTCAGCCCACGGCCCGTGATGGGATCGTCCGCCGGGAAGTACGTGCCGCCGAAGAAGGGCGCGCCGTCCGCGGTGAGGAATACGGTGAGCGGCCACCCCCGCAGCCCCGCCATGCGCTCCACTGCCGTCTGATAGCGCTGGGCGACGTCGGGCAGCTCGTCGCGGTCCACCCGAATCGGGACGAAGAACGCGTTGATCAGCGCGCCGATCTCCGGATCGGTGTAGATCGCGCGATCGGTTTCGGCGCACCAGCGACACGCATCGCTACCGATGTACAGGAGGACAGGACGGTCGAGCTTTGCGGCGAGCGCGAAGGCGTCGCGGCCCCAGGGCTGCCAGCGCACCGGTTGGCGCGCCGCGCGCGCGAGGTAGCTCGTCCCCGTGTGGGCCATGCGGTTGATGAAGGGCCCACGCTCGCCGATACACGCCGCGACCGTGGCGCCGGCGGCAACGCAACCGATGAGGGAAAAACGGGTGTGCATCTGACTCCGCACTCGGGAAATACCCCGTCCCGGCCCCCACCGTGCCGCTATATTGGTCAAATGACCACCGTGACCATCACGCCGAAGTCGAACGGCCCCCTGATCATAGAGGGCCCTGTGCGGATCGTAACGCCCGGCGGGCAGGAATTGACGCCCCCACCCCGGAAAGACGGCAAACCGGCGGAAGTCGTTGTGCTGTGCAGATGTGGGGGCTCGGCGACGAAACCGTTTTGTGACGGAACGCACAAACGCAATGGTTTTCAGGACGGCCAGGTTACCCCCGCCTAGCGCCACGCTATTATGTTGTCTGGCGCTTGCAGCTTCCCGTTCCCCCTGTACCTCGTGCCCCTGAACTGGAGGAGCGACCGACCATGGCAAAGGGAAAGAGCCCAATGGCCGCGGATGAAGGTTACTGCGTGAAGTGTAAGGCCAAACGGAAGATCTCGAACGCCCAGCAGGTGAAGATGGCCAACGGCCGCCCCGCGCTCAAAGGTGTCTGTCCGGTATGCGGGACGGGAATGTTCAAGATCCTGCCGCCCAACGCCGCCAAGTAACCGCCCGGTCCATCCGATTCATCCGCACGCCCCCGGCGCTTCAAACCCGGGGGCGTGCTTTTTTATAGCGGATCGTGTAGCACGCTGCCCCCACCTCACGACAGTAGTACGCGAGGATCTCGAGCTTGGCGCGCTCACCGGCGGCCGTGCGGATCGCATAGACGTGATGCTTGGACGTGAGCAGGTGCGACCACATGCTGTACTCGTACCACTTGCCCAGCCCTGCGTTTGCGGTGTCGGCGCTGAAGCTGGTCGGCACGTACCCGTCCGCGGGGAGCTCGGTGACAGAGTCGAATGCCGCGGGACCCAGGTCGATCGCTCCAGCGCCTAGCGCCGTAATGACGTGGTTGCGGCGAAAGCCGAGATCTCCCCACCAGCGCCACTCATCGCCGCGCGACGCATCGAGCGTGTAGGTGCTGTCGGCATGCGCGCCGAGCGCATAGGGCGGAAAGTCCGGCTTGCTGAACGCCCCAATCAACAACGACGCTACCAGCAGCAGGAACGCGACTGCCAGCGCCCAGACCAGCAGGGGAGCCTTCAAGCCTCCGCCATGAAGGGATACCATGGATCACGGGGCGGCACGAAGTTCTCCTTGATCGACCGCGCGCTCGTCCAGCGGATCAGGTTCAGGAGGCTGCCCGCCTTGTCATTGGTGCCGCTCGCGCGCCCGCCCCCGAACGGCTGCTGCCCCACGACCGCCCCCGTCGGTTTGTCGTTCTTGTAGAAGTTGCCCGCGGCGTAGCGGAGCGCGGCATCCGCCTCCGCCAGCGCGGCACGGTCCTGCGCGAACACGCCGCCGGTGAGCGCGTAGGGGGATGTGCGGTCAATGAGCGCCAGCGTTTCCTGCCACGCTTTGTCGGGATAGACGTATAGGGACAACACCGGCCCGAAGATCTCCTCGCACATCGTGCGGTACATCGGATCCTCGACCTGGATCACGGTCGGATGTACGAAGTAGCCGTCGGAGTCGTCGCACTCGCCACCGAAGAGGATTTTGACTTTCGGATCGCGCTTCGCCTGCTCGATGTACTGCTTGATCTTGTCGAAGGCTTTCCGGTCGATCACGGCACCCATGAAGTTCCGGAAGTCGGCGGGGTCGCCGACCTTGACGTCTTCCAGCAAGCTGATGAGACGCTCGCGCAGCTGGGGCCACAGGGATTCTGGGACGTAGGCGCGCGACGCGGCGCTGCACTTCTGTCCCTGATACTCGAAGGCGCCGCGCACGATTCCCGTCGCAAGCGCTTCGACGTCGGCGCTCGCATGCGCGAGAATGAAGTCCTTGCCGCCCGTCTCACCGACCAGGCGCGGGTAGTCGGCATAACTGGTGAGATTCGTCGCCACTTGCTTCCACAGCGTCTGAAAGACTTCCGTGGACCCGGTGAAATGGATGCCGCCGAGATGCCGGTCGGCCAGCAGTAGCTCGCTGATGACCGCGGCGGGACCGGGTACGAAGTTGATAACGCCGGGCGGCAGCCCCGCCTCCTGCAGCAGTCGGAAGACGAGGTAATTCGAGTAGGCCGCGGTCGCCGCCGGTTTCCAAACGACGGTGCACCCCATCATCGCCGGAGCCGTCGGCAGGTTGCCGCCAATCGCTGTGAAGTTGAAGGGCGTGATGGCGTAAACGAACCCTTCGAGCCCGCGGTACTCCATCGCATTCCAGATCGCCCCGCCAGGGGGCGAGAGCGGCTGTTCGGCGTGGATCCGTTCGGCGTAATGCACGTTAAAGCGCCAGAAGTCGATCAGCTCGCAGGCCGAATCGATCTCCGCCTGGAAAGCCGTTTTGCTTTGGCCCAGCATCGTGGCGGCGTTGACCATCGCGCGCCAGCGCGTCGCGAGCAGGTCGCCGGCCTTCAGGAAGACAGCGGCGCGGTCGGTCAAACTCCAATTCGACCAGTCACGCCAGGCTTCGCGGGCCGCCTTGACCGCGGCGGTGACTTCCTCGGGACCGGCTTGATGCACCTTGGCAAGCACATGCCGGTGGCAATGCGGCATCACCGTGTCGACGGTCTTGCCGGTACGGATTTCCTTGCCGCCAATCACGATCGGGATCTCGATCTGGCGGCCACTCAGGTCTTTGAGCGCCAGCTTGAGCTCGTTGCGCTCGCGTGAGCCGGGTGCGTAGGAAAGGACCGGCTCGTTGATTGGGGTGGGGATGTTCATAGAGGAAAGTTAACCGGGGAACCGACGAGTGTTTAGGAATCAGTGAGCATCGACCCTCGCACTCGTATCGGCCATGTCCACCTCACGGTGAGTGATCTCGAGCGTTCGCTGACATTCTACCGTGATGCGCTGGGCTTTGAGATCACGGCGCGCTACGGCCCCGACGCCGTGTTCCTCTCCGCCGGCGGCTACCATCATCACATCGGCCTTAACACGTGGGCTGGCCGCGGTGCACCGCAGCCGCCCCCGGGGACCACCGGCCTGTACCACTTCGCGATTCTCTTTGCCGACCGCGCCGCCCTTGCCGCTGCCGTGCGCAGTGTGCTCGAGCATGGCGTGGCTTTGGAAGGCGCATCGGATCATGGCGTCAGTGAGGCGGTCTACCTGCGGGATCCCGACGGCAACGGCATCGAACTGTATCGCGACCGGCCCGAAAGCGAATGGCCGCGTGGACCGGACGGCAGTATCCGGATGCACACGCGGCCACTCGATCTGGGGGCGCTGCTCGCTTAAGCTCGGGTGCGATCCCCCTCTCGCTGCGGCGGCAACGGCAGCGTGATCGTAAGGGTCTCCGAATCGCCGGGCGGCGACTCTACCTTCACCGTGCCGTTGAACGCGTTCTCCGCCACGCCGCGCACCTTGGCGAGATCGGCGAGTGGCCGGCCGCCTCGGACGACGAGCTGCAGCTCTCGCCCTTTCTGCTCCAAGTGGACCCGCACCGCCGTCGGCTGTGCGGTGTGCGTTTCGGCGGCATTGCGCACGATGCCGACGAGCAGGTCGAACAGCGCATTCGAATCGCCCTTCACGAACGTGGACTCGAGCGTCGTGGTGAAGTCGAGATCGACGCCGCGATCGCGCAGCAGGCGCCGCTCCAGCGTGAGACACGAACGCACCACCCGCACGGCGTCGAAGCGGGCTCCTCCACCACCCCGGGCGGTCAGCATGCCCGCGCGCGCACTCTCGCGCATGGCGCGCAGCATCTCCGAGGTGCGGTCCAGGTCTTCGAGCACCTGACCGAGATCGTCGAGCAGCGCGAGACGGCGATCCGCCGCGAGGTCTACCCAGCGGCCGATCGACTCCATGGAGAGCTGCAGGCCGGCGCGCGCGGCGCTCAGCGGATTGCTGGCCTGATGGACCATTATGCCGGGCGAAGCCGTGGCCGCTTCCTGTGACGCGATCGGTCCGGCAATCAACCCCAGCGCGAGACCCGCGAGCTCGAGCGCCAACCGCTCCCGACTGCGTCGCTCGCGGCCGCCGGGTGGGGGGGCGGGAGGACGCGAGCGGACGGGCGCGATCACCCAGGCGTCGGGCGTGCTACCGGGGGCGGTGACCCAACGCGATCCGACGGGAACCGGGATACCCCAGCGCTGCAGGATTGCGTCGAGATCGAAACCGGGGGGGCGAGCACCTACGTCGGGCCCGCTGCTCGCGCGAGGCACGGCTTGGTGAGGCCCGATGATTTCCCAGAGGACGACCGGGCGTCCCACGACGGCGCTTGCCTGGCGCAGCACTTCACCTTCGTCGCCGCGAAATACTACTGCACTCAACATGTCCTCCATCGGCAACCCGATGCATCAGGGGTGTCGTGTGGGGGGCGCACGTAGAGAATCTGCGCCCCCTTGCAGCCCCGTCAAGCGGACGATAGCGTGGGCCCATGACGACTCCTCCCGGTTTCCCCGCACGCCCGTCCGTCGGCCGGTCGTCGTTTGCGGTCGCGATGAAGGATTACACGTTCATCCGGCCCGGGATTGCCGTGACGATCAGTGCGATCACCCTCGCGCTGGCCCTCGTCATCGGGTTATGGCTGATTTTGTCGCTCAATGAGGCGGCCCAAATGGTGGCCGGCGGCGCCGGGACTTCCGCGACACTGCATCGCTACAACGCGGGACTCGAGGTGTGGCGCCAGATGGCGACCGGCGCCGATCCGGGCTTCCGCCGCGTCGAGGCTGTCGCCCAGCGGGACAGCCTCGGACGGCAGCTCCGCGTCGAGCTGGCCGACCTCGGCAATACCATGGACGACGATGAGGATCGCCAGCGGGTCAAGACGATCCTGGGTGGCCTGACCAGCACCGGCACCGGCGCCGGCACCGACGCCCGCCAGGCCATGATCGTGCTCCTCGCGAAGCAGGATTCGGCCATGTTCCGGGCCGCCCAAACGTCCCAGCAAGCGGTGCTGCTGTCGGCGGTCCTGCTGGCCCTCACGATCATCGCCGCGGGCATGCTGATCGTGCCGATGGCGTGGCTGTACGTGCGGTACAAGCGGGGCGCGGCGATCGAAGTG
>Ga0137378_10000775_pt1 | contig 25750 bp, 20 predicted proteins | sample SagtaG_21_FD_104813 | JGI IMG/M metagenome (GOLD analysis project Ga0137378, IMG submission 104813) | Vadose zone soil microbial communities from Sagehorn Ranch, Mendocino, California, USA - Sage2_L_60_16 metaG | ecosystem: Environmental > Terrestrial > Soil > Vadose zone | place: USA... | reverse complement strand
CGGAGGTGCGTGCTCCGAAATGCGCGTGAACCCGCGAATGTCGGCAAAGAGTACGGTGATGGTTTGGTTCACTCCGCCGAGCTTGAACGATTCGGGATTATCGAGCATCTGCTTGACGACGTACTCGGGCAGGAATCGGCTGTAGTTCGCGCGCGCTACTTCTTCCTTCGCCAGGCGTTCGTGGGCGCGCACATTCTCGACAGCGATTGCGGTCTGTGCCGCGACCGCGCTGATCAATTCCAGGTCATCCGGCTTAAAAGCTGAAAATGGGTCAAGACGATCAGCATAAAGGGCGCCGTGGACTCCAGATTCAGTAAACAGAGGCGCGCAAATCGTCGAGCGCACGCCTTGAGAGACAATCGAATCGACGCCGGCAAATTGCTCGTCAGCCGCGGCATCCTGCGAGAGCAGTGCCACCCGGTCCTTCATTACTTTGCGAGTGATGGTGCGACCGATGGTCATCTTGCGCGCGTGCGCTTCCAGTTTTTCATCGCGCGCGCGCGTGGCGATGGGAAACAACTTTACGTCGTCAGTATTCTGTTCAGTCACTACGCCTTCAACCAGCAGCGCGATCACACGATCAGCGGGTGTCGAACGGAAGATGATGTCCGTGGCTTTCTTGAAAATCTTATCCAGGTCAAAGCCTGAGCCCAGGGCTTTGCTCATCTCGTAAAGCTCGCTCAGGATATTCGCTTTGCGTTGCAATGATTCGAGGACTTTGTCTCGCGGCGCGCCTGGTAAAGACGTTGGTCCCGATTCGGCCTGACGCAAGACGGTGGTCAGGACATCCTTGGCCGACATCAACAACTGAGTATGACCTAAGGGCTTGTCATCGAAGCTGAGGTCGGCGGTCCGTTCTTCTTTTGGTTGCTCAAATCGAATCGTGCTGGCGCCAATAGTGATGCGGTCACCGTCCTTTAACGGATGTTCGAATTTCTGTTCGCCGTTGACGTAGACTTTGTTAGCACTACGTCTAAGTTCGCCATTGACCATTACGCCGTCAACGATCGTGAACGAACCGTCATCCGTGGACTTGATATGCGCGTGATGTCGCGAGGCGCGCGGATCGTCAAGCACGATCTGATTGTCCGGCGCTCGCCCAATCATGCATTGAGCTTTTGTGTTTAGCTGATGCTGCGCCTGACGGCCACTCGCGTCGGTGATCTTCAGTAAAGCCATACGATGTCAGGAATCATCAAGAGTTAGACAATTAACCCCCGAAAGATGTTTCAGCGGGGTTGATTCTACAAGGTAAACGCCATTTAAGCCTAGCAACATCATTCGCCTCGTTTGGACTTGTTTCAAAGCGCATCTCGCTCTTGCTCTGCTGGACAGACGGTGCGATGATCACGCCTCGGAACCGGCTGAACCTCAAAACTGATTGGAGGATCCTCCCCATGTCCAGCCTGCGCTACCTTCCCTACTCGATAATCTTAACCGCGGGAATCGTCCTGGCCAGTGCCAGTCATGCCCAAGGTCAAACAGCGGACGCGAATTCAAAAACCACGGGCTCGATCTCCGGACGCGTAACGGTTAATGGAAAGCCCGCCCCTGGGATCTCAGTCGCCGCGTTTGGAAACAATAACTTCAATCGAACCACCAGCGCGCAAGCGATTACCGACAGTGAAGGTCGCTATCGTTTGTTTGGACTATCGCCCAGCCTATATCAAATAATGCCAATAGCTCCAAATCTTACCTCATCAGAACAGGCTTCAGATTCAGGTCCAAATTATGGTGGTGGAAAGCCGATTTTCTTAGCACTCGCGGAAGAAGTTGCGGACGTCGATTTCCGTCTGGTCAAAGGCGCGGTGATTACTGGTCGCATTACAGATGCTGACGGCAAGCCGGTGATGGAAGAGGAGGTCCATCTGCAAATTGTCGATCGAAACGGCTCGATTAAGAGTCAAATGGATAGATACTTTCAGGCGAACTATCAAATGTTTCAAACAGACGACCGCGGCATTTACCGCATCTACGGTTTGCCGCCCGGACGTTACATTGTCAGCGTCGGCAGCGATCCAATGGGATTCTCGACCATCGGTCGCAGTGGTTATTTCCGTCAAACTTTTTACACTGATGCCGCTGATGCTGCCAAGGCAACGGTTATTGAGTTAAGCGAAGGAAGCGAAGCATCGAATATCGATATTCGAGTCGCCCGCCGCTCGCAAAGTTACAGCGTCGCGGGTCGCGTGATCGATGCAGAGACAGGCCAACCCGTTACCGGAGTGCGCCCGACTTATGGCTTGGTTGCGAAGAATCAGGAGAACTCAGGCTCTTTTTTTGGTGGCCTACCCACAAATGCAAGAGGCGAGTTCCGCATGAATGGATTGCGGCCGGGCCATTATACGTTGTATGTCTCATCACGATTCGAGGGAGGCAACTATTACAGCGATCCGATTTTTTTTGACGTAATCGACAGTGACGTGACAAATCTCGAGGTTAAGGCTCTTCAGGGTCTCAGCATAAGCGGTGTTGTTGTGACTGAGAGCGAAGCAAACAAGAATTCGACTCAATTCGCCGACCTCAGAATAACAGCGAGCGTAAGTTCGCCTTCAAGACCTCAAGCATATACCGGCGGATGGTCAGCAATAGCGCCGGACGGCAGCTTCAAGATAGGTGGATTGCAGCCTGGTAAAGCCCGCATTTTTATTTCCGCGACGGGAAACCCCAATCAAAGAGGATTTTCCATAACACGCATCGAGAATGATGGCGTTGACGTAACGTCCAATCTTGAAATCCAATCCGGGCAATCGCTTTCCGGGTTGCGTGTCTTTGTTACTTATGGAACCGGAGTGATCCGCGGAACGATCAAATTTGAAGGTGGAGTACCGCCTGCCAATGCGCGGCTCTTTGTCGGAATACGTCGGGAAGGATCTGCTCCGGATAGTTTTGGCGGAGGAACCATGCCCGATGCGCGCGGTCATTTCAATTTCAATAATTTGGCTCCCGGCACATACGAAGTGATCCTGACTATTCGCTTCGACACGACGTCGCCGGCCCCGCGGCCACCGCTGAAGCAGTTTGTGAGTGTCGCTGACGGCGCCGAAGCGGAGCTAACATTCACTGTGGATCTGAAGGCGACGGAGGGCGGGCCACAATGAAGCGCAAAGAAGCAAGCCCGCGCAAATCGCTGTCGTGGTTTCTTGGCCTCGGAGTGCTTTTAGTATTCGCAGGCGCCTCGCTGGCTCAATCTCAGAATGACAACACAAAGAGCGCGCCATCAGGCACCCTCAGCGGTCGTGTCGCAACTCAAGCAGGCGAACCGCTCTCAGGTGCGACAGTCTACGTTAACACGGTCGGCGCAATCGGTTCCGGCCGCACAGCAACAGTTGACGCCAGTGGCAACTTTAAGATCGACGGACTGGACGCGGGTGTTTACTCGGTGTTTGCAGGCGAGCCAGGATTTGTCTCTGAAACTCCGTTAACCCTCGCTGAGGGTCGCCGGTACTATCGCTCTGGAGATACCGTAACGTTGACCTTGGTTAAGGGCGGAATAATTACAGGTACTGTTACGACCTCAACGAGTCTACCGGTGATCGGCGCGAACGTTCGCGCATTTCGAGTCCGAGACGAAAACGGAAAGCCCGTTCAAGGTACGATTCAATTTCGCGACCGTCTCACGGATGATCGCGGCATCTATCGCATTTATGGGCTGCAACCTGGTTCTTATCTGGTTTCGGTAGGCGGATCTGGTAGATTCGGCTGGCTTAACTTAAACGCCTATGATAACGACGCTCCGACTTATGCTCCGTCTTCGGCGCGTGACACCGCTACGGAAATCGCGGTGGGCGCCGGAGACGAAGTCACTGCCGACATCCAGTATCGCGGCGAGCGGGGTCATGTGATCAGCGGTACTGTCGCCGGGATGACTCAAACGCAGTCAATCATGTCAGCCAACAGTTCGGTTGTGCTTACGGATGCGAGAACCCGAACCGTGATAATGAATATGCCGGCAGGATCATTCAACAATTATACGTTCGCGTTATATGGCGTGGCCGACGGTGAATATGAATTGCTGGGTCAGCAATACTCCCAATCCGGAGAGACCAGGATGTCCGAGCCGCGCCGAATCAAGGTGCAGGGCGCCGATATCACCGGAGTAAATTTAAACCTCGCGCCCCTACCTTCAATTGCCGGCCGCGTCGTGCTTGAAAGCAATCCGCCAGCGGACTGCGTCAAACGTCGCGGGATGGCGTCGCAGGAAACCGTCATCAGCGCACGGCGATGGAATCAGGAAGCGAAAGCAGCGGCTGCCAAGCCCGCCAGGCCTGCGCCAGGCGATGAGATTCCCCTCGCTTACGTGAATCAAAATGCCGACGCTGTGCCCGACGCAAAGGGAGATTTCATCCTGCGTAATCTCCATAAAGGTTCCTATCGCCTCAACGTCCAGCTACCCAGCGCGGGTTGGTATCTTCGATCGATGGCAATTGGATCCGCTGCCAGGGCTTCGGATGCGAGCATCGCTGGCGACGGAATCATTCTGAAAGCGGGTCAGTCCGTTTCCGGTCTCACCGTGACGATTGCCGAGGGCGCGGCCAGTCTTCGCGGCCGTGTCTCAGCAGGGGAAGGTCAACGCCTGCCGCCAGACCTACGCATTTATCTCGTCCCCGCAGAACGCGACAATGTTGAGAATGTGATTAGGTTTTTCGAGGCACGCGCCGAAGATGATGGGAGCTTTGCCGTTGGAAACATTGCTCCCGGCCGCTATTGGATCGTCACCCGGGTTCCGGATGACAGCGATCCGACAAAGACGAAGCCAATCAGAGAGGATTCCATTCTTCGTGCCAGAATCTTCCGCGAAGCAGAAGCTTTGAAAAAAGAAATTTCATTCACGCCGTGCGAGCGAACCGTGGATTATGATTTGCCTTATCCACCCGGTCCTGCACCCAAACAGTAAGCTTAGTTACCAATCTGCGTTAACTGACATCCATTTCCCCTCGCCTGACATCGAACCGCTTCGATTGAACCCAAGCCATCAGGAGCGCTAACCGAAGCGCTGGGCCGCGCATGTCGACCGGCGCTCTGAGGCTCTTTACTTTTTGTGGTAGATTGGTCATTTAATTCATAAGGCACATTGGAGCTAACGTGAAACGAATTCTTCTGACACTCGCGCTTACCTTTTCATTCATTGCGTCGCTTGCAGCGCAACCAAAATCCGGCCCCATTCAGGTTTGGCAAAATGCCGCCGCAGTCAAAGCCGCCGTCTCTGCCAAACCCGCGGCCGAGATTCCCAGCAGGATTCTTGCCAACGGCTTGGAAGTAATCGTGATGGAAGATCATTCCGTGCCGATTGTGACGATTGAGCTGGCAGTGCGAAATGGCTCGTTTACCGAACCGCCGGAGCTAAACGGACTGTCGCATTTATACGAGCATATGTTCTTTAAAGCTAACCGCGCCATTGCTAATCAGGAGCAATACTTGCAGACAATCGGGCAACTGGGTATCGCCTACAACGGCACGACCCAGGAAGAAGTTGTGGAATACTACTTCACGACTACCAGCCCAAACTTGCGCGCGGCCATGAATTTCATGCGCGATGCTACACGCTACCCTCTGTTTGACGACAGAGAATTCGAGCGCGAGCGGCAGGTCGTGATCGGTGAAATGGATCGCAATGAATCAGAGCCGGCTTATTACCTGAACAAGGAAATGAACGACCGGCTCTTTTATAAGTACCCCAGTCGTAAAGAGCCGCTCGGTAACCGTCAGACAGTTTCGACCGCGACGACCGCGATGATGCGTCTGATACAGTCGCGCTACTACGTGCCGAACAATTCTGCGCTGGTCATCACCGGTGACGTGCAGACCGAAGACATCTACAAAATGGCGCAGGATTTTTTTGGGGATTGGGCGCGCCGAGAAAAGGATCCGTTTGTCGAGTTTCCGTTGGTTGAGCATCCCCCGCTGCCAAAAAGCGAAGGCACGATCATCAAGCAGCCCGTTCAAAACGTAGTTATCGAAATCGGATGGCAAGGTCCGTCGATTGGCAAGGACAATGCTGCAACCTACGCTGCTGATGTTTTCTCGTTCATTCTGCGGCAACCAAATTCGCGTTTCCAACGTGCGCTGATTGATTCGGGGCTGGTGACCGCGGTCGCGCTGGGGTATTACACGCAAAGAAATGTGGGGCCGATAAATATTTTCGCCCAGACGACGCCTGACAAAGCCAAGGCCGCGCTGCGCGCGATCTACAACGAGGTCGCACACTTTGACGACAAGGATTACTACACCGACGAAGAACTTGAGAGTGCAAAGGCGCTTCTGGAAGCAGACGATCTTTACTCGCGCGAGAAGTTTGACGAATACGCCAAAACGCTCGGTTTCTGGTGGTCTTCAACGGGCATCGATTATTTCCGTGGCTACCTGGGAAATCTGCGAAGGACTTCACGCGCTGATATCAGTCGTTATCTCACGACTTACATTCAAGGCAAGCCTCACGTGGGCCTGGCAATGATCTCAGAAGAGGGGCAACAGAAGGTGAAGCTAACGCCCGAGGATTTGATTGGGCCCTAATAACCTACGGTTTCAAGTTTCAAGTTTCAGGTTTCAGGTTTTGACTTCAAAAATAAATGATGCGAAGAAGAACACACAATGTAACGCAACGCCGGTGGCGTAATTTACTGCCTGCTGCCTGCTGCCTACTGCCTACTGTTTTCTGCTTAATACTAACTGCCCTGATCGCGCCGATCACGAGTGCGCAATCAACTCGGCCGCAAGCTGCTACCACGGTCCAGGATTTTCAGACTGTGATCGCACGGCAGGCTTCACTGGTTTCAGAGTTCGAGGTCAACGGACTCAAGGTTCTGGTCAAGCGACGTGAAGGCAGTCAGACAGTTGCTGCCGGACTCTTCATTCGTGGCGGTGCTGAGAACCTTACCGCGGAGAATGCCGGCATCGAGGCATTCATGCTCAACGTCGCCAGCGAAGCCAGCGCAAACTTCCCGCGCGAACGAATGCGCAAGGAAATGTCGCGCATGGGAACATTAATTGGTGAAAGTGTAAATTATGACTACTCGGCGCTGTCGATGGCGTCCACTCGCACGAATTTCGATCGGTCCTGGGAAATCTTCGTTGACGCTGCGCTTCATCCATCGTTTACAAGAGAGGATGTCGCCCGGGTGCAGGCCCAAATTGTGGCTGCTTTGCGCGACGATGCTGATGAACCTGACAGCTATCTGCAACGGTTGCAGGACCGCGTGGCCTATGTTGGTCATCCGTACTTGAACCGACCCGAAGGGACCGCTGAAAATGTCAGCCGCCTCACGGCGGAAGATTTGCGTGCTTATCATCAAAAGATCATGCAGACCTCGCGGCTGTTGCTCGTGGTCGTTGGCGATCTCGATGCCGCTCAACTAAAGGTGCGCATCGCTGCCTCATTTGGCAAACTGCTGCGTGGTAATTACAAGCCGCAAGCGCCACCACAACTTTCATTTCCCGCTTCCACAGTCGATATAACCAGTCGCGATTTGCCGACTAATTACGTTCAGGGATTGTTTACGGCGCCGCCAATCACTTCGCCGGATATTTATCCGATGCGCGTGGCCGCTTCTTTGCTGCGTGATCGCGTGTTCGAAGAAGTCCGCGTCAAGCGCAATCTCTCGTATGCTCCGGACGCCTTCCTGCGAAATCAAAGTGCGAACATAGGCGGTATCTACGTAACCGCAGTGGATGCCAATCAAGCCGTGCGCGTGATGCTCAACGAAATCGCGCGTCTTCAACGCGAGCCGATCGATCAGGACGACATCAAATCCGTAATCGCGCAGTTCCTGACCACTTATTACATGAGTCAGGAAACCAATGCCGCGCAAGCAGCCGAGCTGGCACAATATGAATTGATTGGTGGCGGCTGGCACAGCTCACTCGCATTTCTGGAAAGATTCCGCGCCGTCACACCGGCCGACGTGCAACGCGTAGCGCAAAAATATATGCGCAATATTCGCTTCGTGGTGCTCGGCAATCCCAACCAGATAGACAAGAATCTCTTCACGGGGCAACCTGGAAACTAATTTTTTGAAGTCCCCCGCTAACGGCGGAACTTTGGATTCTCTTTTACCTGTTTGAGAGATCACATCTAAAGCAGCGTCGCGCTCCGCTTTGCCGCCGTACTCCAAATTCACCCTTGCTGAATGAATGCTCATTCAGTATTATTTACGGCGATGTTTACTGTAAAAAAGGCCGCGGTTCTCGGGGCTGGAACTATGGGCGCTCAAATCGCCGCCCATCTTGCGAACGCCCGCATTCCAACACTCTTGCTAGACATTGTGCCGGCGGAAGAGGGGACAGGAGTCCGGCCTTCAGACGGCGTGTCAGAATCCCGACCGTCAGGGAGGGCTAGTGAAGCCGAACAGAATCGAATCGCCCGCGCAGGCCTTGAGGCCGCCAAGAAAGCCAAGCCCGCGGCCTTCTTCACTGCTGACCTTGCTTCTCTGGTTAGGGTCGGAAACTTCGATGATGACCTGCCAAAGCTTAAAGAATGCGACCTGATCATCGAAGCGGTCGTCGAGAATCTTGAAATCAAACGGAGCCTGTACGAACGCGTCGAGCAGCATCGCGGGGCGGGTTCTGTTGTCGCCTCGAACACCAGCGGTATTCCCATTCATCAGCTCGCCGCAGGACGCTCGGAAGATTTTCGTGCTCACTTTTTGGGCATGCACTTTTTCAATCCGCCGCGCTACCTTCACCTGGTTGAGCTGATCCGAACCGAATGGACCAAACCGGAAGTCTCGTGTTCCGTGTATGGCTTTCTTGATGAGCGTCTGGGGAAAGGCGTCGTCGTTGCCAAAGATCGACCAAACTTCATCGCCAACCGCATTGGCACGTACGGCGCATTGGTTACGATTCGCGCCATGCTCGAAGACGGCTATTCGATTGAAGAGGTGGACAAGATTACCGGACCGGCGCTCGGCCGCCCCAAGTCGGCGACGTTTCGCACCTTCGATCTCGTTGGTCTCGATGTCTTTGCCCACGTCGTGAAAAACCTGCATGAAAATCTCCCCGACGATCCCGAGCGCGAAATGTTCGTCATGCCTGAGTTCGTCACGAAGATGATCGAACGTGGCCTGCTCGGTAACAAGACAAAGGCCGGCTTTTACAAAAAGCAGAAAGGTGAAGGCGACGGGGCAGTAGCCCGACCGTCAGGGAGCGCGCCGGAAATCCTGACCCTCGATCCGACAACGCTCGATTATCATCCAACAGAAAAAGTGAAGCTGCCTTCGTTGGACATGGCAAAGAACATCGACGACACCGCCGAACGCATCAAGACATTGGTCTGGTCGAAAGATCGCGTCGGCTCATTCCTCTGGAAAACATTCTCTCAGACGCTTTGTTACGCGGCTGAACGGATTCCAGAGATCGCTGACACAGTCGTCGAAATCGATCGCGCGATGCGCTGGGGTTTCAACTGGGAGCTGGGACCATTCGAAGCGTGGGACGCGGTTGGCCTCGAAAAATCAATTGCGCGATTGAGAGAAGAAGGCCGGAAGATTCCGGCGAATATTGAAGCCATGCTTGCCGGCGGCGCAAAGTCATTCTACAAAAAGAAGGATGGCCAGCAGTTCTATTACGACTTCGCTTCCGAACAGTACCGGCCGCTTTCAGATCCGCCGGGCACAATTATTCTCAAATCCATCAAAGATCGCACGGGCGTCATTAAAAAGAATTCAGGCGCATCGCTAATCGACATAGGTGACGGCGTCGCATGTCTGGAGTTTCATTCAAAGCTGAACTCGATTGGCGGCGACACGCTCGAGATGTTGAAAATTGCGCTCAATGAAGTCGAGAAGAATTTCGTCGGCCTGGTGGTCGGTAATCAGGGCCAGAACTTTTCCGTCGGCGCGAACTTGATGTTGATGCTGATGGAAGCGCAGGAAGAAAACTGGGAAGAACTCGATATGATCGGTCGTTTCTTTCAGCAATCGGTGATGAGTCTGCGCTATTCGCCAAAGCCTGTGGTGGTCGCGCCTTTTCAGATGGTCTTCGGCGGCGGCTGTGAAATGGTTTTGCATGCTGATCGCGTGCGCGCGGCCGCGGAAACCTACATCGGACTGGTTGAGGTCGGCGTGGGGATAATTCCGGCGGGTTGCGGCACGAAAGAAATGTTGGTACGCGCGCTGGATTCAATTCCCGAGGATATGAAAGACGCTGATCCTTTCCCCTTCGTTAAGCGCGCGTTTGAAACGATTGCCCTGGCAAAGGTCGCCACGTCGGCTGAAGAGGCTCGTGATTTTGGTTTCCTCGGCGAAAATGATCGTGTTTCGATGAATAGTGATCGACTGATTGCCGACGCCAAGAAGGAAGTACTGGCGTTGGCGGCTAGCGGTTACGTCCAGCCTCAACAGCGCATGGACATTCTCGCTTTGGGTCTGCCGGCGTTGGCAACGTTGAAGCTGGGCGTTCACATGATGAAGCGAGGTGGCTACATTTCAGATCATGATGCTTTGATTGGTGAGGAGCTGGCGCGCATACTGACGGGCGGCGATTTGAATCATGCGACCCGAGTTTCTGAGCAGTATCTGCTCGACCTGGAACGCGAGGCTTTCTTGTCGCTGATCGGGACGCGCAAAACGCAGGAGCGCATCGCGCACATGCTGAAGACCGGGAAGCCGTTAAGAAATTAAATGTAGGGGCAGGGCTTGTCCCTGCCCGAATCAACGAAAGAAATACACGGGCAAGGACAAGCCTTGCCCCTACAACATCGCAAACAGTTATGAAAGACGCACTAATCGTTTCCGCCGTTCGAACCGCCGTCGGCAAGGCTCCAAGAGGTACTTTGCGAGACACGCGGCCCGATGAACTGGGCGCAGCCGTGATCAAAGAAGCCATGGCGCGTGTGCCTGGTTTAGAAGCTGCCGAGATTGAGGATGTAATCATGGGTTGCGCGATGCCCGAAGCCGAACAAGGTATGAATGTGGCACGTGCCGCAGCAATTCGTGCTGGCTTGCCCGTCGAGACGAGTGCGATGACCGTCAATCGTTTCTGCTCCTCGGGATTGCAGTCAATCGCGATCGCAGCCGATCGGATTCGCACCGGAAGCGCCCAGGTAGCAGTTGCTGGCGGGCTCGAATCAATGTCGATGATACCAATGGGCGGCCACATTATTCGTCCGAACCCTTACTTGATCGAGCACTATCCAGACTTCTACATCAACATGGGTCTGGCGACTGAGAACGTCGCGCGCAAATACGAGGTATCCCGCGAAGAACAGGACGAGTTCGCTTTGCGCTCGCATCAACGTGCGGCCGCGGCGCTGGATGCTGACAAGTTCAAAGACGAGACTGTACCGCTGACGGTTAGCGTCGAAGAATTGGACGCAAAAGGAAAGAAGCAGCATCGGGATCTTGTGTTCGACAAAGATGAAGGTCCGCGACGTGATACTTCCGCTGAAGCACTGGCAAAATTGAAACCCGCTTTTCATGTCAAAGGAACAATCACCGCGGGCAATTCTTCGCAGATGTCTGACGGCGCGGCGGCAGCCGTGGTGATGTCCGAAGAACGCGCAAAAGCACTGGGCGCGAAGCCGCTGGCTCGATTCATCGCGTACGCAACGGCCGGTTGTCTCCCCGAAGAAATGGGTATTGGGCCGGTCTTTGCGATTCCGAAAGCGTTAAAGCTCGCTGGGCTGACGCTCGATCAAATCGAGGTAATCGAACTTAACGAGGCCTTTGCGGCCCAGTCGCTCGCGGTAATCAAAACCCTCGGACTTGACATCAACAAAGTGAACGTTAATGGCGGCGCTATTGCTCTCGGTCATCCGCTTGGATGCACCGGCGCAAAGCTGACGGCGTCGATTCTGCGGGAATTGGAGCGACGCGCCGGTCGCTATGGCATGGTGACGATGTGCGTCGGTGGCGGCATGGGCGCCGCGGGAATATTTGAAAGACTGTGATTGTGTAGGGGCAGGGCTCGTCCCTGCCCGCTTGTCACTTACGAACCACGGGCAGGTACAAGACCTGCCCCTACAGAAAGGCGTTAGTTATGGCAGCAGTAGTTGAAGCGAAACAGATAGTCAGCGGCGGAAGTTTTCTGATTGAAGAACGCACGCCCGCTGAGATTTTCACGCCGGAAGATTTCAATGAAGAACATCGCATGATTGCCGACACAACGCGCCAGTTTATGGATGCCGAGGTTTTGCCACGAATCGACGAGCTCGAAAACAAAGATTGGAAGCTGGCCCGCGAACTGGTGAAGAAAGCCGCAGAACTTGGCCTGGTCGGCGCCAACATTCCCGAAGAATACGAGGGACTGGGGCTGGATCAGACTAGCGGCGCGTTAATCGCAGAGAACATCGGACGCTCAGCTTCGTTTGCCACTACGCTGGGTGCGCAAAGCGGCATAGGGCTGCTCCCAATCGTTTACTTCGGCACCGAGGCCGCGAAGAAAAAGTATCTACCGAAGATCGCCGCAGGTGATTTGATTACCGCGTACGCCTTAACGGAAGCGGGTTCAGGCTCTGATGCAATGGCAGCCAAGGCCACAGCAAAACTGAGCGCCGACGGTACGCACTATACTTTGAATGGCGAGAAGATGTTCATTACCAACGGTGGTTTCGCTGACATCTTTATCGTGTTCGCAAAAGTCGACGGTGATAAGTTCACCGCGTTCATTGTCGAACGGCAGGTTGGCTGCAAGAACGGCGCCGAAGAACACAAGATGGGAATCAAAGGTTCAAGCACTACGCCGCTGATTCTGGCTGAGGCGAAAACGCCGGTCGAAAACTTGCTGGGCGAAGTCGGCAAAGGTCATAAGATCGCTTTCAATATTCTCAACATCGGACGCTTCAAGCTGGGCGCAATGTGCCTGGGTGGAATGAAGCTCGCCCTCACCGAATCGGTGCGCTACGCCAACGAACGACAGCAGTTTGGCAAATCGATTTCGTCGTTCGGGGCAATCAAATCCAAGCTCGGAGAGATGGCCATTCGCACCTGGGTGGGCGAGTCGATGATCTATCGCACACTCGGATTGATTGAATCCGGCCTGGCCGCGATCGAAGATTCAAACGACATGAATGCCCGTCTGAAGACGATCGAAGAGTACGCGGCCGAATGTTCGATTATAAAGGTCGCGCTTTCCGAATACTGCGACTTCATCACCGATGAGATGGTGCAGATTTACGGTGGCTATGGTTATTCGGCCGACTATCCGGCCGAGCGAGCCTATCGCGACACGCGCATCAATCGCATATTCGAAGGCACGAATGAAATCAATCGCATGTTAATACCCGGTCGTTTGATGAAAGCAGCCCTTAGCGGCAGGTTGGCTTTGCTTCCGGCCGCGCAGTCTCTTATGGACGAGATTCTTTCGCCTTCAATGGCTTCGTTCGATCTCGATGAAAGCTTGTTGGTGACCGAGCAAAAGCTGGCCCAGAACTCCAAGAAGGTTGCGCTGATGACACTCGGTACCGCTGCGCAAAAGTACATGATCAGTCTGGCCGAACAGCAGGAAATCCTGATGGGCGTCGCGGATATCATCATGGACACCTACGCGATGGAGTCGGCAATCTTGCGCACGCAGAAAATTGCTGCCTCACAAAGTGAAGATGCTGCGTTGCGCTATGTAGATATCACTCGGGCATTCTGCAACGACGCGGTTGAGCGGATTGAAACGACGGCGAAGAATACCCTCGCGGCCATGGCGGAGGGTGACGAGCTGCGCACGCTTTTGGCAGCGCTGCGCCGCTTCACGAAACTGACACCGATAAATACCGTGGCCGCGCGCCAACGGATAGCAAATGCGATGATCGAGGCGAACCGCTATGTCTATTGATTCATTAACTCATTGATTCACTGGATCAATGAGTCAATGGTTAAATGATTCAATGAAGATCGTCCCCATCTCACTTCCCACACCTTTTTACATCGGCCCAGTCAATGTTTATCTAATCGCCGAAGATCCGGTAACCTTGATCGACACGGGACCAAAAACGAACGCAGCAGTTGACAGTCTGCGGGCAGCATTACGGAACGCGGGTCTGGCGATTTCAGACATTCGCCGCATCGTGCTCACGCATGCGCATGAGGACCACTGCGGCTTAGCGCGTGCGCTGCGCGACGAAGCCAAAGATGCCGATGTACTGGTGCACGACTGGGAAACCGGACATCGCGTCGGACGCCTGGAGTACGAAGAGCACCGTCGGCTTCTGCTGCGCGCGGGCGTGCCGCCCGATGAAGTTGAAGTGATGCGCAAACTTTATGAAAGCGTCCGTCAGTATGCCGATTCGCTTGAGGATGATCACTGCAGTGAATTGAAAGATGACGCCGAGCTGGAGTTCGAATCCGGATCCTTGCGGGTCATTCATACTCCCGGCCACACGCCCGGCTCATGCTCATTTGTGCGCGAAGCCGATCGCACAGTAATTGCCGGCGATTGTGTGTTAAAGAGAGTTACGCCGAACCCAATTCTCTCCCCTGACCCGATCGATCCTTCACGGCGCTTTCGATCGCTTGCCGAGTACCTGGTCAGCCTGGCGCGTGTCCGTAGTTTTTCGCCTACGCTCGTCTTCGGCGGCCACGGCGAACCGGTGCGCGATTATGAAGAGCTGTTCACGCGCTATTTGCGCGCTATTCGTGAGCGACAGGCGAAAATCGTTCGCCTGGTTCCCGCCGATGGCGCGACGGCGTGGCAAGTCTCGCGTGAAATGTTTCCTGACGCCGACGACGTGCACCGTTTCCTCGCGGTCTCTGAAGCCGTCGCGCATCTGGATCTGGCTCATTCGGAGGGCAAGATTGCTTTGGAAATGAGCGATGGGCGCGAGACGTATCGCAAACTGTCGTCGGACTAACGGCGCCTAAACAATTTGGAACCCATCCGCCGGGCACCGCGTGGAAAAGTCTAGAATCTTTCCGGAGGATTGGAAATGACCTATAAAAAACTTGCTTTAGTCTTAGTTTTGATTCTAGGAAGCAGTGCGATCGCCGGCGGCCTTGCCTTCGCCCAAGCCCAGGCGACCAACGACGCCGAACTGTACCTTGACCAGGAGCCAAGCACCCCCGAAGCGCCACGATCATTTTCATTATTGGTTGACGGCGGCGCCTTTCTGGGCGTTTACGCCGAAGAAATCAACAAAGAGAATTACGGTCGCTACGGTCTGCGCGAAGTGCGGGGCGTCGGTATAACGCAAGTCGTTAAGGACAGTCCCGCGGAAAAAGCCGGCCTGAAAAAGGATGATGTCATTCTTCGCTTTGATGGCGAGTCAGTAACCAGCGTCCGCAAATTGAACCGATTGGTCGGCGAAGCCTCAGCGGATCAAACCGTCCGGCTCATCATCAGCCGCGGTGGATCCGAGCAGGAAGTGAGTGCGACCCTGGCGAAGCAGAGAGGGCTTGAGAACATCATTGGCCCTGCGATCCGAGACGAAGTCCTGAAGAACATACCGCGCAATTTTCCCAATGATAGAAACTTTGTGTTCGCGTTCGGAGCAAACCGTCGCATCGGAATCAGCACTCAGACATTGACTAAACAGCTCTCGGATTATTTTGGCGCCAAGGACGGTGGCTTGTTGATAACATCAGTAAACGAGAACGGTCCGGCCGCGAAAGCCGGATTGAAAGCAGGCGACGTGATCACTGCGGTAGATGGTGAAAGGGTCGCCTCTGCGGGCGACGTATCGCGTGCCATCAACAAGAAGCAAGATGGCGACGTGACCCTTACTATACTGCGGGATCACAATACGCGCTCAATTACAGTCACACCCGAAAAGAATCCGGAGCGCTCGATTATTAATCCCGGAGGCATCGGCACGTGGCGAATTATGATTCCCTCGGTTCAAGTGCCGGCAGTTCCCGAGATAAACATTCAGGTTCCCAGCATTGTCATTCCGGCGACGCCGCAAATCGACGTTACCGTACCGACCAAAGCGCCCCGCGCGGCAAAAACGCGGGTGATCATAATCTGATCTTACGAATCACTGACTCGCGCGGAGAAAACGCGCTAAAGGAGCAGGCGAGTTTTGAACTCGACTGCTCCTTTCTGTTCTCAGCGAGCGCGCGTATAATCCGCTCTTCGAATTAACCCAACGTCCACCAACATTTTTTGATTCCCCCATAACGCCCTAACGGCGGAGGAAGACTTATTCGTGCAAAAACCCGACGACCGGCAGAACCGATTGGTGATTCATGACCTCGCGCAACGGAACGGGCATGCTGAGTTCGTGAGCGACGTGCGCCGAGGGTTCTCGGCCAACCCTAAACATCTCTTCCCGAAATATCTTTATGACGAACTCGGCTCGCAGCTTTTTGAAGCCATCTGCCGTGTCGACGAATATTATCTAATGCGCGCCGAGAACGAGATTCTTTCGCGACACGCCAATGAGATCGTCAGGTCACTGCCTGCTTGTAAGACTCTCATCGAACTTGGCAGTGGCAGCGCCGAAAAAACGCGCAAGATCATCGAAGCGCTGTTGCGTCAACAACCTGACCTCCTTTTTGTTCCGGTGGATATTTCAGCCTCGGCGCTGGAAAAAAGTTGTACTGCGCTGCTGCAATTGTATCCGCAACTGCGAATCAGAGCTTATGCTGCGGACTACTTCGATGGGCTTGCGGCGCTGCAACCACTCGACGACGGCCCGGCGCTAATGCTCTTCCTGGGATCGAATATTGGAAACTTCGAAAAGGTCGAGGCACTGAATTTTCTGTGTGCAATTCGGCGCGTATTGCGCGCCGGAGATGCTCTATTGTTAGGCGCCGATTTGAGAAAGGATCGCGCCACGCTCGAAGCTGCTTATAACGATGCGTTGGGTGTAACTCGAGCTTTCATCTTGAATGAGCTGGCCCGAGTAAACCGCGAACTGGGTGGAAATTTCGACCTGCGAGCTTTCGAGCTGAGATCGATCTATGACGAAGACGCCGGCCGGGTCGACGTATACCTGGAAAGCAAACGCGAGCAATCGGTGGCAATTAGCGATCTCGACATGTTGGTGAGCTTCAGAGCGGGTGAGCGCATTCACATGGAAAATGCCTACAAGTACAGCGGCGAAGAGCTTTCGGGGTTGGCGTCTGAGAGCGGCTTCGAGCTGGCGCGCACGTGGCTGGACGACAAGAAACGTTTCAGCAGTAATCTCTTGCTGGCCTTATGAGCCGAACGCTCAGTGCGCCGCATTAGCGACGCTGCTAGTGGTCGCTTCGCGAGTCACCGCAACCTTTTCCGGCAACTCAAGTCTCACTTGCAGCAAGCGGCGGCGCTCGACTTTCTCCACATGGAAACGTAGGCCATTATGCTGAACGACCTCTCCCGGCTGAAGCACGTGTCCGGCGGCGGACATTAGGAATCCACCAATCGTCGTGTAGGCTTCAGATTCGGGAAGAGATACTTTCAACCGCCGATTGAGATCGCGCACCGCGAGCGCGCCGTCTAACAAATAGTTCCGGTCGCCGACTTGCGTGATCTGTTCGTTCACTTCTTCATCATGTTCGTCGGAAATCTCGCCGACAATCTCTTCCAGCAAGTCTTCGAGAGTAATGATCCCTTCGACTCCTCCATGTTCGTCAACAACGAAACCAAAATGCGCCTTTGCTTTCTGCATCTGACGCAGCACGTCTTCCAGCCGCGCCGTGTCCACGACGTACATCGGCGGCTGCAGCACACGTTCGAGTCGAAATTCCTCCGGCCGCAACAGGAAAGGCGTCAAGTCCTTGCTGTGGATGAAACCGATAACGTCGTCCAGAGATCCTCGATACACCGGCAGGCGCGAATAACGATGCTGCTGGAATGCCCGCGTAATGTCTTCCAGCGAGGAATCGGCGGATATGGCCGCTATCGCCGGCCGTGGAACCATCGCTTCGCGCACCAGCGTGTCGGAAAACTCGAAAACGCGATGAATCAATCGGCGCTCCTCGGCCCGCAGGTGGCCGCTCTCTCGCGAAATATCGACCAATTGCCGCAACTCAACCTCACTATAGATGGCTGTGTGTTGCAACGACGATTTCAGACCGAAAAGCCGTCCCAGCGTCGCGCCGGTCCGGTTGAAGACCCAAAGTGGCACCCGAAAGATTTTGGCAAACAGCTCAAGCGGCCGCGCAACAAGTAAGGCCAATGCTTCAGCCCGTTCAAGCGCCACCATCTTTGGCATTAACTCGCCCAGCACAATGTGCAGAAATGTTATCGCCGCAAAGGCGATGATGATAGCCAGCAGATGTGCCACGTAGCCAGCACTGCCTTCTGAAGCAATTGCCAAAGCGAGCGGCTGAAGTAAACCGGCCACTGTTGGTTCTCCAATCCATCCCAGGGCCAGCGAAGCTATGGTGATTCCCAGTTGTGTCGCGGAAATAAAAAATGTTGGATTGCCGATCAGACGCAGAGCTGCCCGCGCGCGCCGGCTGCCGGCGGCAGCGCGAGCTTCGAGTCGAGTCCTCCGCACTGAAACCAGAGCGAATTCCGAAACGACGAAAAAAGCGTTGGCAGCCACGAAAAACAGCACCGCCAGAAGTTTTATTGCAATCTTGATCAGAGTGGTTGACGGCTGGATGTCAGCCGCGAACAGGGCCAGTAGTTTACTAGCAGGGTCGTCCATGCGCTCGAAAGAAAAGCGAAAGAAGCTTGCGCCACATCATATCATGATGTCTTCCGCTCGCGGCATCGTGCGGTCCAAACACGACGCCACAAAAAGAGCTGCCTTTAGCTGAAATAGATTCGTTTTGAGCGAGTTCAATGGCTTCCGGCCGCAGCCACGCGAACCTTCACCGTGGGATGGCGATCGTGGCGGGCGCAGGCTTGCGCCAACGCCTGATCGACACGAGGTTCTACGTTGCATTCCGGCTGGCGACAGACGGCGGCCAGTTCAGAAATAACCAGATAGCGCGATCGCTCAAGCATTCGCTGCTCGCGGAACGAAAGCGGCTTGAGGTGGCTGAGATAATTGAGATGCTTCAACACTTGGGCGACCTCAAAAATGTTGCCGGTGCGCATCTTGTCGGAAAAATCCTTGAAGCGATCTTTCCAATCATGAGCGGGAGAAACAAAGTCAGAGCTTAATGCTTTGAAAAGAGTATCGCATTCTCCCGAAGTAATCGGGCGTCGGAGACCGACTTCAGAAGCATTTGAAACGGGAACCAGCACCAGTGAATTGGTCGCGGCCAATCGCAATGTGTAAAAGGGGAGCGCGACCGCGCCAATTTGCTTCTGTTCGATTTGTTCTATTGTGCCAATTCCGTGGTTCGGGTAAACAACTTTCTGGCCGACCTTGAAGCCCACCTTATCACCTCCGGGGTTTGCGATCACAGGGTAAGTCGCATGAGCGGCTGTTGGAAAACTCTTACTGCGAGACTGAATCGTCGAGTTGCACTTGATTTCCGAAACCGAGTTGTACTTAGTTTCGGAATCCGAAGTTATTCTTGATTCTGGATTCGAGTCTAGCAAGCCGCCACATGAAGCGTCAAGCTTTCCGAGATGACATGAAAGAGCCAGAAGCAAACATTGGGCCACAAAGGCTCGGATGACTGAATTAGCGTCGCGGTAACTTCTTTTTCGTGTTTGCGAGCCTTCGCATTTGCCAATAATCGCGCCACGGCATATCAGTAAACGCAGCGCAGTTGGATTTCAGCCGGCATAGCTTTCATCCTGCTCGATCTTCGACAGCACCCAATCGAACTCTCCCGAAGTAATCTTACCGCCGCAGAATTCACAGATACCGGTGGCATTTACTTTCAACGGGGCGCCGCAATTGGGGCAATTCAAATCTGCGCGGGCCGGCGCCGGTTTAGCTTTGCTGTTACGAATAAACGTCCAGTATTCACTCCATCGACGCAGGTTCCTGTTTGACCCGCAAACAACGCGGCCATTTGCATCTACGGTGTAATCGTAACCCTGGGCAAAAATGCGCAGCGTAATCGCGTTATAGAAAGCATCGGCTTTGATTTTCACAGGTTGCATTGCCGTTATCTGACATTGATCGAGCGCGTTGCGCAATCGCTGACGCTTATAGGCCTCGATCCAGTAACGATGCATCTGGAAGAGGTTGTCGGTCTCATGCGGTCGCGCTCTCTCCCATTTCAAACTGGACCATGCCTCCTGGAGTTCGTTAAAGATCAAGCGCGCGCGTGCCTGAAAATCCGCCCAGTTGAACGAAGGATCATTTTGTTCAAACGCCGCGCGCACTGCCGGAAAATTAGGCTGCGTAATGGTCGGATAATTCGTCCCGACTTCGGGCACATCAGAGGTTAGTAACGGTCCCTTTGCTTCGCGACTGAGGGTGATAATGCTGCGGACGTACCATTGAAATTCGCCGCTATCGATCTTAGTTCCGCAAAACGCACACGCGCCCACCGTGTCTTTCTGCAGGGGAGCACCGCAGCGCGGACAATGCAACGCCGTTGCTTGTTCCGGCGGCAGCGATAGCACGTCGCGTTTGCGCTCCAGCTCCCAACGCTCACGCACGTAATAACTCATCTCGCCGCGGGGATCGCCCTCGCGCGGAGTGAACTCCGTATGGTTAGCGTCAAACTCTATGCTGATTCCCACCGTTGGCGTGTTCAGGCCACGCACATCGATAACCTGCATCGCCCCGATGATGATTCCCTCTACAGCTTTCAAGTTGGGCGGATTGAGTTGCAACAAGGAAGCGCGCGCAGCCTCGCTCAGATATGGCGAAAGCAGATCAAGAGTACTTTTGCCGTGGCCGCGCGCTTCATGCACTCGACCGTAAAGCGCGTAGCAGAAATCTGTGAATATAATTTCAGAGAAATTTGGATCGAAGCGGCGCAGTTGATTGAACTCGCGCTGGAAGCCTTGCTGCCGTGCGGCGGTCGCGACCGCGTCCGGCGCCGTGAAAATAGATGAAGAAGCCACAGTCAAGGTCTTTCGTGCCGGCCGTATGAACCAAAGAATCACCAGCGCTATAACGAGAATATCTACCGGGATTCCGACGAGCGGATGTTCGATTGTCAGCCAAAGGAGAAATCGTATCAGAAGATAAATTAGCGCTCCCGCTCCACCACCGCCGCCACTCCCACCACTACCTCCGCCTCCTCCGTAAGATTGACCTCCCCCAACGCGCGCAAAAACTTCGGGTGCGAGCAAGCCGATACCAATAAGGACGATGCAAGTCGTCAGGAAACATTTCAATCGGCAATCGGCAATCGAAAATCGGCGATAATTCATTTCAGTTCAATGCGCGGGCCGTCAGCTAATTCGTTCGGATTCTCGCCGGTGGCCGGCATGTTTTGGGCAAGCAACTTTCCCAGCTCGCGAACAGATTGAGTGAAACTATCCGGTTCAGGCTTTCGCCCAACCTTTTTCAATTCGAATACTGCATGATTCCACGGCAACGCCGGCACGGCCCTCAAAATTCCTCGATCTGCAATTATTTCCAGGCGCCTCTCGAGCAATGACAGATAAACCAGCAATCCATTTTCAGCGTGAGTATTCGCAATACCTGCTTCGTAAAATATTGCTGCCGCCCCGGCGCGCGCGGCTTTCGAGCGAGAGCCTTCCCTCGTCAACAGCCGTCTGATCATATCGCTGCGCGAAGATACAAAAGCGCCAATCACAAACAGTGCTGCCACGTCGAAGGGCACCCAATAAGTGTGAAAATCGAACGGGGAGAACAGAACGAAGAGAAGACCAATGAAAGCTAAAATTGATCCAGAAAGGTAATCGGCATGTCGATAAGAACCGGAACGTCCGCGTACGACGATTACGATCTCGGCGTCGGTTGTTTTTTCGATGTCGCGGACGGCTTGTGCCAGAGCTTCACTGGCAGCCTGATCGAATTTTGTGCGATTCACGTTGGCAATGATATCAGAAGGGTCAGACGCGCAAACGGCCCAGCAAATTCACTGGGCCGTCAGATTTTGGATTCACAAGTGGGTCCGGCACTTCCCCAACCGAAAGCGTCGCTTACTTAAAGCTGCTCAGGGCTTCCGATTCATCTTCGTAAACGTCGAAAACCGTCAGCAGCTTGGTAATAACCAGGAGGTCCTGGACTTTGTCGGTGAGATTGAGCAGCTTTAGTTGGCCGCCGCCGCGACCCACAGTGGTGTAGTTGGCAATCAATTCGCCAATACCGCTTGAGTCGATATACCTGACCCCCGCTAGATTCAACAAGATCTTCTTGTTGCCGCCAGCGACCAGATTTCGAATTGCGCCACGTAAGGCCGTCGCGCTATCACCGATACGAACCTCGCCATCCAAATCCAAAATTACCACATCGCCGGCCTGGCGCTGCTTAATATTTAACTCAGCCATCTCCCAAAACCTCCTGGTGACCGTCAGTCGATCTTTTTCGTTAAGTATTACAGCGATCGTCTCATTTGACGTTACTACGTGTCATTTGAAGTTACTAAGCGCTTCGCCTTCGTCGTCATAAGAGTCGAAGACCGTCAGCAATTTGGTGATCGTCAACAGGTCTTGAAGTTTTTGCGTCAAACTCAGCAACTTGAGCTGTCCACCCTCTTTATTGATCGCCGTGTAGCTCGCCACCAGTTCGCCGATGCCACTCGAATCTATATAGCCGACTCCCGCCAGATTCAGGAGAATGTTTTTCTTCCCTTCTTCCAACAACCGGCGAATCGCGCTGCGCAAAGCCACGCTGCCTTCGCCGATCGTAATGCGGCCGTCCATATCCAGGATCGTCACATCACTGGCCTGTCGCTCGCGAATGTTCAGTTCTGCCATGATTCCGGGTGCTCCTCTTCAGGCCTCGATCAAAACCTTGTTTTGAGCCTTCTACTTTGGACTTGATTCGATTGTCCCTGTTGTCGCCAATGCGGACAGGATTTTCAAAACGCAAAATACAAAGAACGAAGTACAAAGCTCGGCGTCAGAATTTCTTAATCATTCGCACGGTGGTGCCGCCCTCCGGCCTTGCGAACCATTGCACGTCGTCCATGAAACTGCGTATCAGGAAAATACCGCGCCCCGAAGTCTTCAAAATATTTTCTGCTTCGGTTGGATCGGGCACGCCCGCGGGATCGAAGCCTTCCCCCTGATCTTTGACCTCAATCTCGAGCGCATGTTCCAGGCAATTGAAAGTTAGCTCTATAGTCTTGGTTTCGTCTTCCTTGTTGCCATGGACGACAGCGTTCGTGATCGCCTCGCGCACGGCCATTTCGATTCCAAACGCAGCCTGTTCTCCTACGCCGCAACTATGGACGAAATCCGTCGCAGCGGCAGCAGCATCAGCAACCGCCCCAATGTGGCTGGGCAAAACGAGTCGGGTCGTTTGTTCGGTCACAAAAGGCGCGGCCTTTCTCGCTGGGGAATTGCGGGTGGCTGCTGCTGAATAATCACTAACGGAAGACGGACGTGTAACATGCTGACCCGCTGCCTGTCAAGAAATGCTTAAGGAGCGCGACAGCCTTTCATATTCGTTAAGCATGGACAGACGTCGAATAAAGAAGTATTCCTCCTCGCATTTCGCACGGCAATCTGACTCAAGGTAAGATTCGGAGCATGATTGTTCGACCAGCGAAAAGAATTCATGGACGTCTGGCAATGCCGGGCGACAAATCCATCTCGCACCGGGCGGCGATGATGGCGGCCCTGGCCGAAGGCAGGTCGCGTATCAAGAACTATTCGCCCAGCGCTGACTGCGCTGCGACTCTTTCATGTTTGCAGCAGCTCGGTGTCCGTATTGAACGGTCGGGCCACGAGGTTATGGTTCATGGTGTTGGATTTGAAGATCTGCGTTCACCGCGCGCACCCCTTGATTGCGGCAACAGTGGCACGACGATGCGTCTACTGGCTGGGATTCTCGCAGGCCGGAATTTTACTTCGGCTTTGACTGGCGACGAATCCTTGCGGGCCCGGCCAATGCAAAGAATCATTGAACCGCTGCTGATGATGGGGGCGAAAATTTCAGCAAGCGACGGCCGTGCGCCTTTAGTAATCGAAGGCCGGCAACCGCTGAAGGCGATTACTTATGAATTATTAATCGCGAGCGCGCAAGTCAAATCATGCATTCTGCTAGCTGCGTTATGCGCAGACGGTCGAACTGAAGTCATCGAAAACGAACCAACGCGCGATCATACTGAACGCATGTTCGATTGGTTCGGTATACCGAGTGAAACCGGAGACGCCGAACGCGAAGGCGAGAACGCGCGGTTTGTTGCTGTTCAAGGTCCGGTGCGCTTCAATGCGCGCAACGTTTCAATCCCGGGCGATATCTCTTCGGCTGCATACTTTATTGCGGCCGCCGCGTTGCTTCCGGGTTCATCGCTGGAAATCATCGATCTTGGAATAAATTCGACTCGTACGGAATTTCTGAAACAATTGCGCTCGATAGGTTTCGATATTGAGATCGTTAACGAACAAATGGAGAGTAACGAACCTTTCGGCATCATTCGCACTCGTGGATTTGAAACATCGCGACTCAAAAGATCCGGGGAACAATTCACTCTGGAGGGTTTGACCATTCCACAGTTAATCGACGAGTTGCCGCTGCTCGCTGTTTTCGGTTCGCAGATTGAAGGTGGCATTGAAATCCGGAATGCTGCGGAATTACGCGTGAAAGAATCCGATCGCATCGCGACGACCGCACAAAATTTGCGGATGATGGGCGCCGAAGTCCAAGAGTTTGAAGACGGCCTGCGCCTCGGCGGCCCAACGCGGTTGCGCGGAGCGACCATTGATCCGTGTGGTGATCATCGCATTGCGATGGCATTTGCAGTGGCAGGGTTACTTGCCGAAGGTGAGACAGAGATCAAGGATGCTGATTGCGTCGCTGTTTCGTTTCCGGAATTCTTCGAGTTGATTGAATCGGTAGTCGAGTAGCGAAAGTTGGCAATTAGCCGGTTGATAAGAAAGGCCGCGTTCCTGGCATGAACGATCGTCGTATTGTCATCGTCGGCTTCATGGGAAGCGGAAAGACGACTGTCGCCGCGGCCCTCGCGGCTCGGCTGGGCTGTGCCATGATCGATCTCGATTCGCTCATCACTGAGCGCGAACGACGTTCGGCTGCAGAGATTATCGAGCAGGACGGCGAGCCAACCTTCCGTAAAATCGAAACGCGCGCGCTGCGTAATGCTCTGGAGAATGACGACGCCCGCGTCCTTGCGCTCGGCGGCGGTGCGTGGACGATCGAAGAAAATCGCCGGCTCGTCGCTCAGTATGGCTGCCTGAGCGTCTGGCTCGACGCACCGTTTGAATTGTGCTGGCAACGTATTTCTGCGAGCCGTAAAGCAGTTCGTCCACTTGCTCCTAATCGCGAAAGCGCAAGAGCGCTTTACGCAACTCGACAAGGCTCGTACCGTCTTGCTGATAGCCGAATAAAACTCAACAACGTTGATGACGCCGAAACAGTTGTCGAAGAAATTCTGACACCACCTTAATGGGCGGTTCGTGTGGATTCCTCGCTTCAGCCCGCGCCCTGTCCTAAAATCAGGTTAGTGGCTGAAACTGTAAATACACTGGGCGCGCCTAAGACCCTCGCCGACGCGCATCGCTGGAAGCATCTGGCGCGCTGGCATGGTGATGGCTACTACGTTTTGCAGACGGAAGATACCGCCGAAGTTCCTGTGCGTTTGTTTCTCACGAAGGAGTTGCTCGTAAGCGCCGAAGACATCCTTTATAAACAGATCGTCAACGCCACGCGCTTCCCCGGAGTGAAGATGGTTGTGATCACTCCGGATGTCCACTATGGCTATGGCGTCCCGGTCGGTTGCGTGCTGGTAACCGATTATGAAAGTGGCGCAGTCGCTATGGGACCGGTTGGTTACGACATTGGCTGCGGCATGATGAGCGCGAAGTCTGAAGTGTCCGTCGATGCCGCGACTCCAGAGAAGCGCTGGCAATTCAATCGCGCAGTAATGGAGCGCATTGAAAT
>Ga0137378_10000762_pt1 | contig 25842 bp, 20 predicted proteins | sample SagtaG_21_FD_104813 | JGI IMG/M metagenome (GOLD analysis project Ga0137378, IMG submission 104813) | Vadose zone soil microbial communities from Sagehorn Ranch, Mendocino, California, USA - Sage2_L_60_16 metaG | ecosystem: Environmental > Terrestrial > Soil > Vadose zone | place: USA... | reverse complement strand
TGAACGTCCACACCGTGGATTTCAGCAACACCGGAACCGCCAGCCCGACGGTCACCGTGACCACTAACTATTACGCCGAAGCCGCAGGAATGATGACCCCAGGAAAATGGAGCCTCACAAGTGGCATGACGCTGGCGCTGGTGGCATTCGTCCTCCTGCGAAACGGACGCGGGACCCGGCGGGGTCTTACCCTAGGAGGCATGGCCCTGATCCTCGCAATCCTCCCATCATGCGGCGGAGGTTACAGTGGTGGTGGCGGAGGTGGTGGCGGCAGCGGGAACGGCACTCCCAAGGGCAGCTACAAGGTTACTGTCAATGCCTACACCGTCAGCAGTTCGGATGCAACAGCTCCGGACGCAACTACTACGTTCAACCTGACGGTAAACTAATCGAGGAGTGGGGACGGCTGCCCCCAGCCGTTCTCAGCGCGGCTTAGCGCTTCTCGGACCGAATCAGACTTCCAGGTTCACTGCCGAATCCTCGGATTCGCCACCGAGTAGAGCAAGTCCGTAAGAAAGTTGACCATCACATAAGTCAACCCAATCGCCAGAATGCATCCCTGCACTAGAAAATAGTCGCGATTCCCGATGGCATCCACCGTCAGTCGCCCAATTCCCGGCCAGGAAAAAATCTTCTCGGTGACGATGGCGCCCGCCAGCAGCGCGCCGAATTGCAATCCAAGTACCGTAAGGACGGGCAGCATCGCGTTGCGCAGCGCGTGGCGATACACCACAGTCCGTTCCGGGAGGCCTTTGGCGCGCGCGGTTCGGATATAGTCTTGCCCGAGTTCCTCGAGCATTGAGGTCCGCACCATGCGGGTGAGGATCGCGGCCAACGCTCCGCCCATGGTGATTGCCGGCAGCACCAGATTCGCCGGCGCCCCTGATCCGGACACCGGCAGCCATCCCAGTTTGATGGCGAAGAACAGAATCAGAATCGGCCCCAGCGCGAAATTGGGAAATGACAGCCCAAATAGGCTGACCACGCTCAGCAGCTTGTCGTCCCACTTTCCCCGCTGCTGCGCCGAGCGCACGCCCGCGGGAATCGAAATCAGGATTGCGACCAGCAGCGCCGCAAGCGTCAGTTGCAACGTATATGGATAGCGGTGAAGAATCAAGCTGGTGACGCTCTGATTGAACCGCAGCGAAGGCCCCAGGTCACCATGCAGGACTCCGTTCCAGTAATGCAGATATTGCTGGCCCAGAGGAACATCCAGCCCGTACGCATGACGCGTGGCCGCGATGTCAGCCGCTGGCGCTCCCTCGCCCAGCATCTGCAGAATAGGATCGCCGGGCACTAGATGGATCAGCAGGAAGACGACAGACACGACCAGCCAGATTACGGCGAAAGCGTAAAGCGCTCGGATGAGTAGGTATCTGGTCAAGTTTTGCTCAGTCTGACCGCATCCAGAAACTCTTTCGGCGGGTCATACATGTGATCTTTGACGTAGTGATACACAAGGTCGGAACAAGCATAAGATATGCCCGCCTTCCCCGCCACGCGAATTTCACCAGAGCCGAGGAATACTTCACACGCCTCAATTTCTGCGACGAATGGGCATTTCTTTTCGCTACAAAACTCACAGGCATGCCAGCGGCCGTGGTATTCACCGGACGCTTGAGAATACGTCCAAGTCTGATCAGAATTTCGCGGTCAGGCTCCGCCGTCGCAAAAGGAAGCCAACCAATATTGAGGACAGTTTCGTCCTTTGGCTGTGCCTTCAGGTATTCATATGAAGTGAGATCAGGGAAGTAAGCCATTCAATCAGGGTAATCTGCACGTCACGGCAGCGAACCGTACACGTCTACTTCAGTGCGCATTCCAATGTGCACCTTACCAGTTATCAGCATGAAACTCTTGCACGACGCCAATCAACGTGACCAGGCAGGTAATGCCGTGAAATTTACGGTGCCGACAGTAGTAGTCCGAGCAGCGAGAGTATATGTTGCAGAAAACGCGAACCGGCCATTCCTACCTCAATCGCCTGCCTGCGCTGCAGCAGGTTGCACGTCTTCGATCTTAACTCTTGAAATGCGGTGCCCGTCCATTTCCTGCACCGCAAATCGGCGTCCGCCGTAGTAACAGGAATCGCCCAGGGCCGGAATTTTTTGCAGCCGCGAAAGCATAAACCCCGCCAGCGTCTCGAAACCCGCATCACGGGGCAACAGTAAATCGTATTGCGACTCCAGATCGCGCAAACCGACTGTGCCATCCAAGACCAGACTCTTGCTTTCGCCGAGTTGCGAGGGCGGGTGGGGAACGATATCGAACTCGTCCTCAATCTCTCCTACCAATTGCTCGAGAATGTCTTCCACGGTGATTAGACCTGCGGTTGAACCAAACTCGTCCACGACGATCGCCATGTGACGCTTGCGTTCCTTAAATTCGTCGAGCAGTTCGGCGAGCGGCTTGGTCTCGGGGACCACCAGCGCGTCGTGCATCACCTGGCTGATTTTCATTTCTCCGATTTTCGCTTCCCCGATCTTCATTTCTCCGATTTTGGTTTCGCCGATTTTCATTTCCCCGATCATATCGGCGATGCGGGCCGGCATCGCCTGCAAGGGTCTCGCCGTAAGCCGCAACACCCAGCGCATCAAGTCTTTGGAGTAGAGCACTCCAATAATGTGTTCCGGGCCGCTTTGCGGATCGTAAACCGGTACCCGCGAGTGCTGCTCCTCGACCACGTGCTCGAGAGCTTCCTGCAATGTAAGATCGCCCGGCAAAGAAAAAATGTCAGGCCGCGGCACCATCACTTCACGCGCTGTGATGTTCTCTAACTCCAGGGCGCGGTGCACCATCTCTTCCTGCGCCTGCGCGATCTGCCCTAGCTCCCTGCTGGCGCTGACAATCAGCTTGACTTCATCGGGGGAATGCACCGGCCCTTGGCGCACTCTTCGCAGCCCGAAGATTCTCAGCACAGAACCCGCTGCCTGGCCCATGATAAAGGTCACAGGTCGGGTCAGAGTCAGAAAAACTTCCATCGGGGCCGCGACCGCTAGGGCCACTTGCTCCGCTCTCTGTAATGCCAGGGACTTCGGCACAAGTTCGCCGAGAATGACGTGCATAAAAGTGATGAGGCCGAAGGCAATGGCAATGGCAATAGTGTGCGCGTACACCATTGCGTGGGGCACCCTTTGCAGGAACTGGAAGCTTTCAACAAAGTGGGCCACCATGGGCTCGCCGATCCAGCCCAGGGTCAGGCTGACCACGGTCACGCCCAACTGCACCCCATTGACCACTTCGTCTAGATGACGGTGTAGTCTTTGCAGAATGCGTGCGCCGATACGGCGGGCGTCAATCAGTTGCTGGATGCGAGTGTCGCGGACGCTGACCAGGGCAAACTCAGCCGCGGCAAAGAAGGCGTTAGCCGCGACCAAGAGCAGTACCAGCAAGACCCGGAGCAGCACAAAGGCGATCATCTGACCGCTAATTCTAGCATTCCAAAGCGGCTTACAATCCACGTTCTTTGCAGGCCACCAATCCGCTACAATAGAAACTGCCCCTGGAAGCTGGCCTTGGCAAAGAGCGTACGGTGTTGTATCTTCTGCCAAAATTTCCTACTGGGTCTCTGCTTCCATTTTTCGCTCTGGATGGTCTAACTGAAAAGATGCCGGAGCCGCACTAACCCCGGCCCCTGACCCTGCACTGCTGTGGGAACAAATCCCAGGTGTGCTTCGTACCTAGGGGCAGGACCGGAAATAGACTCAAGAGTTCTGCGGGAGGCGGATGTGAACGGTAACGGAAACGGGCGCAAAAAGCGCCGCAAACGCATCATCATAATTTCGGCAATCGTAATCGTGTTTTTGTTGATCGGCGGCGCGGTTGTCGCCTTCTCCCATGGCAGCTCGAAAATTGATCCTTCCAAACTCGCCAAAGTTGAAAAGGGCGACCTTGCTAAGAGTGTGGTCGCGACCGGCAAGGTCGAGCCCATCACCAAAGTGGAAGTCAAATCCAAAGCTAGCGGCATTGTAAAGAAGTTGTTGGTCGAGTACGGCGACCGGGTGAAGAAGGGACAGCTTCTGGCGCAGCTTGACAAGATCGAGATTGAGGCCGGAGTCGAGCAGTCCCGCGCGTCTCTGCAGGCGGCGCAGGCCAGCCTGAAGGGCGCGCAAGCCGACTACGAACGTTCCAAAGTGGACGCCGAAAGCCCGGATGTTCCTCTGCTCAAGCGCTCCTATGATCGCGCCGTGCAGATGGCCAAGGATGGTGTTGTTTCCGAGTCTGCGCTCGACGATGCAGAAAGAGCCTACAAACTCTCTGTCAACAAGCAGAATGTCTCCCGCGCTCAGATGATTGTGCTGCAGGCCAAGATCGCTCAGTCCCAGGCCCAGGTCGCACAGGACGAGGCTAATCTTAAACAGCTCGAAGAGCAGTTGAACTACACCGACATTGTCTCGCCGATCGACGGCATCATCCTCTCGCGCGATGTGGAGATGGGTGACGCGGTAAGTTCCATCCTGGTGTTGGGTTCGGGCGCCACTCTGGTGATGACCCTCGGCGATACCAGCCAGGTTTATGTAAAAGGTAAGGTGGACGAGAGCGACATCGGACGCGTCTATCTCGGCCAGCCTGCCCGGATCAAGGTCGAATCCTTCAAGGACAAAACCTTCAACGGCGTGGTCACCAAGATTTCACCCATGGGAGTCGAGAAGGACAACGTCACCACTTTCGAGGTGCGCGTTTCCATCAACAATCCCGGCGGCGAGCTTAAGGCCGAAATGACCGCCAACGCGGAAATCATCCTGGAAGAGCACAAGAGCGTGCTCCAGATACCCGAAGGGGCAATCATCTACGACAAAGACCGCAACGCCACCGTGCAGGTTCCCGATCCAAAGGGCAAAGATGGACAGCGCAAGATCGCAATCAATATCGGAATTTCTAACGGCGCCAAAACCGAAGTCCTCAAAGGACTCAAGGAAAACGACCAAGTCATACTGCAGTAGGGATTCATGCGGTCCCGGTTAATAGCGCCGGGCCTTTAGGCACGGAGGCTTCCGTGCCCTTTTGTTTCTCGATTAAGAGAGCTGGACTGAAGCGAGGAGGAACGATGCGTCTCCCAAGTTTTGCGCCAAGATTCGCAATTGTAGTCGGCATTGCTGCACTTGCAGCCTGTAGTTTACGTGCCTTCGCCGTTGAAGGCACTTTCGAGCGCACCCTGCAAGTCAGTGGCGCCGTGAATCTGCAAATTGAAACCGGTTCCGGATCCATTAACGTGCGCACCGGAGGCTCAAACGAAGTCCGCGTCACCGGGCACATCCGCTCCAGCGACTGGATGGGTTCGGCTGAAGACCGGGTGAAGAAACTGGAGAGCAATCCTCCCATCCAGCAAAGCGGCAATGACATCCGCGTTGGCCACATCGACGATCCGGGTCTGCGCCACAACATTTCGATCAGCTACGACGTTGTGGTCCCAACCAGCACCCAATTACGCTCAACCACCGGATCGGGCAGCCAGGAAATTTCCGGCATCTCCGGTTCGCTCGAGGCCAGCACCGGCTCTGGGAGCCTGAAAATATCCAGTATCGGCTCCAGCGTCCGCGCCCATTCGGGTTCTGGAAACATAGACGTTGATGGCGCCGGCGGCAGCGTCCTGGCGCGCGCGGGCAGCGGGTCGATTCACGCCAGCGGAGTCGCTGGAGGGTTTGACGGCGAAACCGGCAGCGGCCACCTTACCCTCGAGCAGACCGCCCCCGGCTCGGTCCGCGCAGAAACCGGCTCCGGCGGACTTGATCTGCACAACGTGCATGGTTCCCTGCAAGCCCAGGCAGGCAGCGGCAGCATCAAGGCTGAGGGCGAAGCCACCGGCGGCTGGGTAGTGCACACCGGCTCCGGCAGCGTGGAACTCCGCCTCCCCCCAAATGCATCTTTCGATCTGGACGCCCATACCGGTTCCGGCTCCATCAATCTGAGCCATCCTGTGACCGTGCAAGGCTCAATCGGCAAAAAAGAAGTGCGTGGAAAGGTCGGCGGCGGCGGCGTGCCAGTAGAAGTACAGACCGGCTCGGGCAATATCGAAATTGAGTAGCAAAAATTAACCTTCCAGCTTCTAGCTACTGGCTTTTAGTCCCCTGGTGCTGAGACTAAGCAGCAATCCAGATCGACGCGGCTCCGACGACGTGTTTGCTAAAAGCTAGGGGGCTAAAGCTAAGAGCCCCCATGACCTCTGTACCTTGACGCCCTTTCCCCAAACCATTACTTTCGAGTCAGTCCAAACTCCAGATTCCATGAGGCTGACTTGGCGAACCGTCCCATCATCACCCTGACTACCGACTTCGGCCTGAACGACCATTTTGTGGGGACGATGAAAGGCGTCATTCTCGACATCGTGCGCAACGCGCAGATTGTGGACATCTGCCATTCGGTGCAGCCCTTCGACATTCTCGATGCCGCGCTGACCGTTGCGCAGACTTATTTCTACTATCCGGCGCGGACCGTGCACCTGGTGGTGGTTGACCCGGGCGTGGGCAGCGCCCGCCGTCCCATTGTCGCCAGCACAGAAAAATATTCCTTCGTTGGGCCGGACAATGGCGTGCTATCTCTCATGTATGCACGCGAGGAGCGATTGAGCGTCCGCCACATTAGCGCCGACCACTATTTCCTGCAGCCGTTAAGTAATACTTTTCACGGCCGCGATATTTTTGCTCCCGCGGCAGCCTATCTCGCCAAGGGTGTGGACGATGAGAAGTTCGGCGCGGAGATTACCGATTTCGTTCGCTTCAACGCTCCCAAACCTAAAGCGGCTGACGCCAAGACGCTGCGGGGAGTGGTTTTAAAAGTGGACCGCTTCGGAAACTTGATCACCAACATAACTCCAGAGGACGTGCCCTGGCTGTTTCAGTCGCCGACCCCGGCTTTCAAAATCGTTATTGGCAAGCAGGAAGTCACCAGCATGAAAATGAATTATGCCGAAGGCGCCCCCGGCGAAGTCTTCGGAATTCTCGGCAGTATGGGATATCTGGAAATTGCCGCCAACCGCACCGCCGCCGTGCAACTGACAGGAGCGGGCAAGGGATCAGAAGTGGACGTGGTGCTGGAAGGAGCGGTCGCCGTCGGGAACGGCCAGTGAAACGATTGGGAATTTTGATAATTTTGAAATTGGGTAATTGAAAATCGATTGATGTGCAGGTTTCAAATTACCCAATTACTCAATTACCAAAATTCCCAATCTTTTCACCCCTTCCTCTCCCCCGGCCGGACGTAACGCTCCATCTCCCCCGTCCATTTCAGAAACTGCCAGAGACGCCGGCGCTCCCGCCACAGGAACTCCCAAAACTCCAGAAACCCAATCTGCTGCATCTTCACGCCGCAATACGTCTCAATCCGCCACAGCAGGTACGGACTGCGCCACGGCGCCAGCCGGTGCCCGCGGGTTGCGTTCCACATATAGCGCAGCATATAGAGCATTCACTCCATCATAGCCCGGTTTTGCCGATGCTAGAATCGAATCTCGACTGATGCCTGACAACACCCGCCAAAAGGCCGAAGACCACTACTACGCCGCCCTCGACCACTTCGCCGAAGGCAATCACGAGCGCGCGCTAGAAGACTATCGCAAGTCAGTCGCAGCCGATCCCACGTTCACCGAGGCCTTGCACGGAATGGCGCGAACATTGCAAGACCTTGACCGTCTCGACGAAGCCATTGAGGTTGCGAACCGAATCACAGAGATCGACCCCGACGATGTCCTCGCTCACACCAGCCTGTCAGTCCTGTATCAGAAAAAAGGCATGGTCCCCGAAGCCGAGGCCGAAGCAAACAGAGCTAGAGTGCTGGGATGGAAGCAGCAATTGAAGAAAAGCGGCTCTTAGCTACTTTCCATCGCAACACGGACTCCCTACGCAGACACTAAAAGCTAACGGCTAAAAGCTAGACCCTAATTCACAAATCATATTTCTTCATCAAATGTCGAAACGACCGGTAGGAAATCTTCAGCAAATCTGCCGCCCGCGCCTGAACGCCATGGGACTGCTGCAGCGCAGACTTCAGCAACGAGCGCTCGATGTCGGCGACATATTTTTCCATGTCCAGGCCCTCGGGCAGCACTGATCCCGCCGCGATTGAAAGGCCGTCCGCGCCCACTCCGGCGGCAGCGGCCCGCGCTCGCGCACGCTCGACCGGCAGTTCCACATGCAGTTCCTCCCCGGTTTCGAGCGCCACCGCGCGTTCAATCGTGTTCTCCAATTGACGGACGTTGCCCGGCCAATCGTAGTTGGCCAGAGATGAAAGCGATTCCGGCTTGACCCGAACAATGTTCTTCCGGGCTGCCGGCAGATATTTCCTTAAAAAGTGGTTCACCAAAAGCGGCAGATCTTCGCGCCGCTCCCGCAGCGGAGGCACGGTAACCGGTATCACGCTCAGCCGGTAGTACAAATCTTCGCGGAAAGTGCTCTCTGTCACTTGCCGTTCCAGGTCACGGTTGGTGGCCGCGATCACGCGCACGTCAATGGCAATTTCATCGCTGCCGCCGACCGGACGCACGCAACGCTCCTGCAACACTCGCAGCAGTTTTACCTGCATGGTGAGGTTCATTTCGCCGATTTCGTCGAGGAAAATTGTTCCCCCGTCGGCGACTTCAAACAGCCCGCGCTTGTTCTGATTAGCGCCGGTGAACGCGCCTTTCACGTATCCAAACAATTCACTCTCCAACAGAGTTTCGGGAAACGCGCCGCAGTTGATGGAGACAAAAGGCTCGGCCGCGCGCGGAGAGCAGATATGCACCGCCCGCGCCACCAATTCCTTGCCGGTACCGCTCTCGCCGTAAATCAGTACCGTGCTCTGGGTGGAAGCAATTGTGCGGATGGTTTGCTTCAGCTTTTCCATCGCCGGACTGGCCCCGACAATGTTATCCAGCGAGTTCCGCGTGGCAGCGTCGCGTTTGAAGGCAAAGTTCTGACGGCTGAGAGTCACTTTCTCGAGCGCCCGGCGGATAGCCAGCTTGACCTCATCCACCATTCCCGGCGACTTGCGAATGTAGTCGGTGGCGCCGCCCGCTTTCACTGCCTCCACCGCCGCTTCGTAGTCATCCACCGCAGTGATCAGAATGACCGCCGAATCCGGCGAGACTTTGTGAGTGTGGCGCAGTACCTCGATGCCATTGATATTAGGCATCCTGATGTCGGTAACAATTATGTCGTAGAGCGCGGAGTCTAGCTTCCTCTTGGCGGCTTCGCCCGAGTTGACAGTTTCGACTTTGTATCCCTCGCGGCGCAGAGTGATGTCGAGCATTTCACAGATCGAGCGCTCGTCATCGCAGATCAGGATGTTAGGCATGGGCGCCTTCTCCGATCAGCCGCTCCGGGGCAGCCTCGGTGATCGCCTGCGCATTCGCTGCGGGAACCGCGATCGCCCCTTCTTCCGCCCGGCGGATTCGCAGGATGAACGTGCAGCCCTGCCCGGGTTTCGACCGTACCCAGACCTTGCCCTCGTGCGCTTGCACAATTTGATACACAATGGCCAGTCCCAGTCCGGTCCCGCCCTCGAACTGCGATTGGAAAGGCTCAAAAACTTTCTCCACCATCTGCGGGCTCATCCCCGGGCCAGTGTCGGCAAAACTGAATTGCCAGTCGCTGCCAGACTCCTCAATGCCCACGGTCAGGGTGCCGCCTTTTTTCATCGCCCGGACCGCGTTTTCGCAGAAATTCCAAAACACCTGCTTCATCCGGTCGCCATCTACGAGCGCATAGACCCTCTCCGCCTCGTAGCGCCGGTCGATCTTGATTCCGGTCTTGTGCACTTCCAGTCGGTGGCCCAGCAGGGTCAGCGTGTCTTCGAGCAGCGGAACCATGTCCACATGCAAAAAGCGATATTGCTTGGTACGCGAGTAGGCCAGAAAGTCGGTAATGATGTCGTTTAGGCGCTCCGACTCGCGGTTGACGATCTGCAGCAGGCGGCGGTGTTCGTCGCTGAGGTCAGGCATCTCCGATAGCAGACCGGCGCACCCGGCAATTGAGGTCAGAGGATTCCGGACTTCGTGAGCGATGGCCGCCGACAGCCGCCCCACAGCCGCCAACCGGTCCTGCATGCGCACCTCGCGTTCCAGTCTTCGCATTTGGGTCAGATCGTCAAGGGTGTACACGTGCCCTACCGCCCCCCGGCCGGGAACCATCAACTCCGAAGCCAGTATCCGAAAAGTCTTGCGAAAGCCGTTGGGCGCCACGAAGCGGACCTCACTATGTACGTACTCGGATGCGGCCTGTGGCAAACGGTCCTGGAACAACGGTGCGATCGGTTCGCCCAGCAGTTCCGTCTCTGGGCGCTCCACCAGCTTTTCTGCAGACGCATTCACCAGCGTAATCCGCCCATCCAGGCCAGTTGTAATCAGTCCGCTGCTGGTGGAACGAATGATGTTTTCATGCAGAGCCTGTAAGCTCAGTAATTCTCCGCGCGTGTACTCCAAGCGTTTGTCTGCCTGGCGAAGCTTGGCAGCCAGCAACCCCGCCAGGTAAGCAATCGCAAGATAGCCGAATAGGTTTATAAAAATGATGCCTTGCAGCGTACGGATACCGGGGTGGGTAACCGAATAGGAGGGCACAATCTGGAAGTAGCACAGCTCCAGTACCGCACCGTAGAGGAGGAATGCCAGCGCGGACGTCAGGTACGCCCAGGTCCGCGGAAGCAGAATAGTAGCCACAACAATGACTAGGGGATACAGAAAATTAAGCGAACTATCCACTCCGCCGGTAATGTAGATCAGAAGGCTGACCAGCAACAGATCAGTAATGACTTGCAAAACCGATTGCGCCCGCAGTTCTTTCCAGAGATGCAACAGCACCAGGTAAAACGCCGAAACCGTGTACGCCAGCAGAATGGCGTCCACGAACAAACGCATAGGAAAAGCCACCGGCGTGAATTGCGCGATGGCCAGTTCGATGCCCAGCAATAAAGTGAGAATCAGAATCCGGACCTTGACCAGCCATGCCAGCCAAACCCGGTTCTCGAAAGCAGATTGCATGTTTTCGCTCTTAAGCTTCTGTCGTCCAGGTTCCGCTTTTCTCTCCGCGGAATCTGGCTTAGTCATACCCGCGACGGACCCTGCCACTCTGACGCGCGCAAACAGTTATCCGGCCAGCTTGGCGATCATCGCGAACAGCGGCATGTAAAGCGAAATCACGATGCCGCCGATCATGACGCCGAGCAGGCCAATGATCACCGGTTCCAGCATTGCCAGCATGTCTTTAGTGGCAGAATCCACTTCGTCCTCGTAAAAGTCTGCGATCTTCTGCAGCATGGAATCCATTGCGCCGGTCGCTTCACCGACGCCAATCATCTGCGTCACCATGTTGGGGAACACGCCGCACTCGCGCAGCGGATCCACAATGGTGCGGCCCTCTTCGATGGCCTTACGCACTTTCATCAGCGCTTCTTCTAGTACCGCGTTGCCCGAAGTCCGCGCTGTAATGCTCAAGCCTTCGAGAATTGGAACGCCCGAAGTGATTAAAGTGCCCAGCGTACGCGTGAAGCGTGCCACTGCGATCTTTCGCAGCAGAATGCCCAGGATCGGAAGTTTCAGCAGTCCGTAGTCCATCCAGTACTTTCCGCGTCGATCTTTGCGGATCTGCTTAACGCCGAAGACCAAGCCCACTGCGCCGACGATAAAAAACCACCAGAATTGGCCGACAAACGCGCTCAGGCCCATCACGATTCGGGTTGGCAGAGGCAGCGTCACTCCCAAGCCGGCAAACAGGTTGGCGAAAATAGGTACCACCCATTTGAGTAGCGCGCCCACCACTAGAAACGCCATGGAAACTACGGCGACCGGGTAGATCAGGGCCGACTTCACAGCCGACCTCAGCTTCACAGCCTTTTCAACGTAGGCCGCCAGACGCTGCAGGATGATGTCCAGAATACCTCCGGTCTCGCCGGCTTCGATCATGTTGGTGGTCAGGTCATCAAAGACTTTGGGAAACTGGCGCATAGCATTGGCCAGGGTGGAACCGCCTTCCACCGTGGTGCGGACTCCGGTCAGGGTCTTCTGGAATGCCACATTCTCCTGGTTGGCCGCCAGGATCTCTAGACACTGCACCAGAGGCAGGCCGGCGTCGATCATGACCGAGAATTGTCGGAAGAAGATGGCAATTTCTTTAGTCTTGACCTTGCCCGAGCCGAACGTGGGCATCGCAAACTCTTTCCCTTTTTCCCGAATCGTCGGCGACGAGAGCTGCTCGCGCCGAAGCTGCATGGCCAGCACTTGCTTGTTAGCAGCCACGCGTTCGCCGGTGATTTTCTCCCCCGCGCTGTTCTTTCCTGAAAATGTGAAAACTGGCATGGTTTCCTCTCTTTGCTATTACTCCTAAACCGTGTTTCTACATGAGCTTAGTGCTTCCCAGTGGCCGTGCTTCTGGCCGCAGTTCCGGCTCCCGCTTGCCTGCCCGCCAGGCTTGCGCCCCGGTTAATCATTTCCTGCAGCTCGTCTTGGTTGCTGGACCGCGCCATGGCGACTTCGAGCGTGATCTGCTTCTGGAAATACAGCGTGGCCAGCGATTGATTGAAAGTCTGCATTCCGTACTTATCCTGTCCGGATTGCATGGAAGAATAGATCTGGTGAATCTTGTCCTCGCGGATCAGGTTACGCACGGCGGCATTGGGAATCAGAATTTCCATCGCCATCGCCCGGCCCTTGCCATTCGCCGTTGGCAAGAGGGTTTGACATAATATCCCTTCCAGGACTAGCGACAACTGCGCACGAATCTGCGACTGCTGGTGCGCCGGAAAGACGTCAATAATTCGGTTGATGGTCGAGGACGCCGAGTTAGTGTGCAGAGTCCCAAACGTGAGGTGGCCGGTTTCGGCGATGCGCAACGCCGACTCGATGGTTTCCAGATCTCGCATTTCGCCGATCAGCACTACATCGGGATCTTCGCGGAGAGCAGCGCGCAACGCGTCGGTAAAACTCTTGGTGTCGGCGTGTAACTCACGCTGGTTGACCACGCAATTCTTGTTCATGTGGACGAATTCAATCGGGTCCTCAATGGTCAGAATGTGGTCGTGGCGCTCAGAGTTGATCTTGTCAATCATGGAAGCCAGGGTGGTCGACTTGCCCGAGCCGGTCGGCCCTGTCACTAGCACCAGCCCTCGCGGTTTTTCGCACAGTTTCGCGACCACGGGAGCCAGCCCTAGCTGGTTGAAATTCTTGATCTCAAATGGAATCACGCGGAATACGGCAGAAGTTGCACCGCGTTGATTGAACACGTTGGCGCGGAAGCGGGCGAGGCCCTTCAAACCGAATGAAAAGTCCAGCTCCAGGTGTTCTTCGAAGCGGTGCTTCTGCGAATCGGTCATCACGCTGTAGGCCAGCTGCTTGGTGTCCGCCGGAGTCATCTGCGGCAAATCCAGCGGGACCAAATGCCCGTGCACGCGAACTTGTGGCGGTGAGTTGGTGGTAATGTGCAGATCGCTACCGCTCATCTCCAACATTCGTTTCAACAAATCACTCAATGAAAGCGACATAACTTTGTTTTCCTTCTTCCTATTTCGCTTGCTGCCCGTTTGCCTAGTGAATCGTTTCGCGCGCAACTTCCTCGAGCGTCGTCATTCCCGCGGCCACTTTGATTAGACCGCTGCGCCGCAAGGTGATCATTCCGCGCTCAATCGCCTTTTTCTTCAGCTCAACCGCAGACGCACCCACCAGAACTAATTCCTTGATCTCGTCATCCACTTCCATGACCTCATAGAGACCGCAGCGCCCCTTGTATCCAGTGTTGTTACAAACCCCACAACCCTTGCCCTTTTGGATCTTGATCGTCTTGGCCTCTTCCGGTGAAAACCCTTCTTCGATCAGGGTCTGCACCGGCACTTCGATGGTCTGCACACACTCTTTGCAAATCCTTCGCACCAGCCGCTGCGCGCAGATGAGGTGCACCGACGTCGCCACCAGGAAGGGCTCAATGCCCATGTTCATCAGACGGGTGATGGTTTCAGGCGCGCCATTGGTGTGCAGCGTGGAGAGCACCAGGTGTCCGGTAAGGGCTGCCTTAATGGCAATTTCCGCAGTTTCAAAGTCGCGGATTTCGCCCACCAGAATAATGTTCGGGTCCTGCCGCAAAAACGCGCGCAGAGCAGCTGCAAAGTTCAACCCGATCTGTTCCTTCATCTGTACCTGGTTGACGCCGCCCAACTGAAACTCGACCGGGTCTTCCGCCGTCATGATGTTGGTGTCAGGAGTATTCAGCCGGGCAATGGACGAATACAGAGTGTTGGTTTTCCCTGAACCGGTGGGTCCGGTTACCAGCACCATCCCGTAGGGCTTTAAAATTGCCTTCTCAAATTTGACCAGCGATTCCTGTTCGAAACCCAGCTTGGTCATGTCTAGCCGCAAGTTCTCTTTGTCCAGCAGCCGCAGCACGATCTTCTCGCCCCACAGCGTCGGCAGCGTGCTCACGCGGAAGTCGAGTTGCTTCTTTCTCCCTCCGATGTGCATCTTGAGCATGATGCGGCCATCTTGTGGCAGCCGCTTCTCGCTGATGTCCAGCTTGGCCATGATCTTCAAACGCGAGGTGATTGCATCTTTCAGCTTGACCGGAGGCGACATGATGGACTGCAAGACTCCGTCAATACGGAAACGCACCCGGAATTCTTTTTCGTATGGTTCGATGTGGATATCGCTGGCTCCCCGCTTGACCGCATCGGTGAGAACCAGATTGACCAGTTTTACGATGGGCGCTTCGTCGGCGGCTTTCTCCAAGTCAGCGAGCGCCAACTCTTCAGCGTCGGCTTGCAGCTCGACGTCGGCTTCATCCATGTCCGACATGGACTGCATGACCTGCTCTAGATCTTCTTCTTTGCTGCTGCCGTATGCCTTTTCAATCCCATCCAGAATGGAGCTTTCCGAAGCCACCACCGGCTCGATGTTGAAGCCGGTCATGAACTTGATGTCGTCCATGGCGAACACGTTCGTGGGATCAACCATGGCGATGGTGAGTGAAGCTCCCACCCGACTTAGCGGCAGGATCTGATAACGTTTAGCCGTCTCGTAAGGAATGAGCTTGACCACGGACGCATCAATCTCGAAGTAAGAAAGATTGATCGCCGGAACTCCATACTGGCGGGAAAGAAAGTTGGTGACATCCTCATCGCTGAGGAGATTGAGTTTCACCAATGCGCTGCCCAGGCGGCAACTGTTTTCTTTCTGCACCTTCATCGCCTGCTGCAACTGCTCTGGGGTGATGATCTTCTCTTTTACAAGAAGGTCTCCCAGTCTCTGCGACATGCCTCAATCTCCTGTCTGTACCGCTGTGAACCAACATCGGGCCTTTGGCCTTGCAGTCGGAAATTTGCCCAATTCCGGAAGCGAAGTGACACAATTTCGCCGTGACACAAATTGTCACCTCGATTGAGTAACTGCAAAAGTAACGTTGGTATCGGTACCCACGCTGCCCTCCAGTGTTCTGCGAATACGGGCTGAAGTCCGCTCTTCTTAACGTGTTTGCTTCGAGGGTCATGTACCTTCGGCACTCGAGAACAGGTGTGGCTTAAACTGATGTAGTGACGCAAAATCTCTCTCCGGAAGCGCGAGTTGCCGAAATCTACACCACGCTCTCCCAAACTTGGGGGCGCCAGCACTGGTGGCCGGCAAGATCTCGCTTTGAAGTGATCGTAGGCGCTTATCTCACCCAAAACACCAGTTGGGCCAACGTGGAACTCGCGCTGAGGAAGCTGCGAAAGGCGCGGGTCCTGACCGTAGCCGGAATCCGCAATACTCCCGTCGCCAAACTGGAGAGACTCGTCCGCTCTTCGGGATACTTCCGCCAAAAGGCCGGGCGTCTGAAGACTTTCGTGAACTTTCTTGACGGGAACTGCGACGGCTCGCTCACGAAGATGTTCCGCCGGCCAACTTATGAGCTAAGGAAGGCGTTACTTTCGCTGAACGGGGTCGGGCCGGAAACTGCAGACTCGATTCTGCTCTACGCCGGCCAACACCCAATATTCGTAGTTGACACTTACACCCGCCGAATCGCCGCGCGTCACGCCATTCTGCCGGAAAAGTCTGACTACGAAGAATACCGGATGCTGTTTGAGGCGGGGCTAGACTCGCTGCAGCCTTGCGATCACAACAGTGATTCCACGGGAGGCGCCGCCCACTCGCCCTCCCGCATGAGCTTGTCTGCTCGTCCGCCGGCGGCCCAGGTTTTTAACGAGATGCACGGACTGCTGGTCGGGGTGGGAAAGAACTACTGCTTGAAGTCTGCCCCGCGATGCGAGCATTGCCCGCTCCGTCCGCTGCTGCCCCAGGTCTCAGTCAATCCCGGCTTATAATTGAGCTTTCGACAATGGGTTTCTTTCGCCGATAAGCACCTAATGGCTTCTGGCAGTCCAATCCGGTCCGGACCCAACCGCAAGAAGTTGGTCATTATCCTGACGGCGGCGAGCCTGGTGTTGTTCGGTCTGTTGCTGGCGCAAACGTCCTTCGATTTGCCGTTCATCAATCCCGCCAACAACCAGCAACGGTTGTTTTTTGGCGCACTCTCCGCCCTCGTATTCCTCCTGTTCCTGACCCTGACTTTCGTCCTCATGCGCAATTTGATCAAGCTGTTCGCAGAGCGGCGGCTGGGCGTGCTGGGATCGAAGTTCCGCACCCGGCTGGTCGTGGGTAGTCTGATGCTCTCTTTCATTCCGGTAATTGTGATGTTTTATTTTTCCTATGTACTGATGAATCGTTCGATCGACAAATGGTTTTCCACTCCGGTGGAGGAAGTGCGGCAAGACACCGCGCTCATGGCCACACTGCTCTCCAAATACGCATCCGAGAATGCCCACGCTGAAGCGGTCTCCATTGCGTCCGTTCCAGAAACCCAGCGCGCATTTGAGGGTCACAGCTTTTCTGGAGTACTCGACCAATTCCGCATGCACGAAACCACGCTGCAGGACGGATTCGCCCTCGCCATCGAATCGGGAAACGCTGAAGCCAGCCTGGGAGTACCGGCCGCCTGGCCGCTGATTAAGCCGGGCATTCCATCCCAGCCATTGAATCCAGATCATCCCCAGCACTTTACTTGGAACAATGTCGAATATGTTTTGGGCAACGCTTCCGTAGGCGAGCATGGCGAAATCGTGGTGGCCATGCCGCTTCCCAGAAATTTTGCAGAAATCCAAAAGCAGCTTGAGGCCAGCCAGCAACGTTATTTGGGCCTGGCCCGCGAGCGCCGGCCGGTACGCAGAACTTATATGGCGTTCCTTTGGCTGCTCACCGGCATGGTTTTGTTTTGCAGCATGTGGCTGGCCCTTTTCCTTTCCCGTCTGGTGACTCGCCCGGTGGTCGCGCTGGCCGAGGCCACCCAGGAAATCTCCCGCGGCAATCTGGACTATCGCGTCGAGGTCCCCGCCGCCGATGAACTCGGCGACTTGGTCCGCTCCTTTAATCAAATGGCCGCCGAGCTCCAAACCAGCCGCCACCAGATCGAGGCCTCCAGCCGCGAAGTGAGTGCCGCCAACTCGGAGCTCGATCAGCGGCGCCGGCACATCGAAACCATTCTCGAAAGCATTCCTACCGGGGTGCTTTCCCTCGATGCCGGACTGCGCGTCACCCATGTGAACCCGGCGTTCATGCGGATGTTCAGGCCTTCCGACGAGCCTGGGCGACTGACTGCCACAATTTTTGCCGCATCTTTGCGCGACCTATTCCCCTCCGAGATTCTTGCCGAGCTTGAGCCGCTGCTTCGACGCGCGGATCGCATGGGTACAACTACCACCCAAATGAAGTTTGCTCTGCAACGAGCGCAATTGAACGTGGCCGTGACCGTCGCCACTCTCCAGCACCAGACTCAGCGCCCGGGTTACGTGCTGGTGTTTGAAGACCTCTCGGACTTGCTGCGCGCGCAAAAGCAGGCGGCCTGGCGCGAAGTCGCCCGCCGCGTGGCCCATGAAATCAAGAATCCCCTTACCCCCATTGCACTTTCCGCGGAACGCATTCTGCGCCATCTGGATCGCAATGCCCCGCTTGACCCTGCTTCCGTTAGGGTTGTGCACGATTGCGCGGAAACCATTGGCAGCGCCGTGGACACGGTACGCACTCTGGTCAACGAGTTTTCAACTCTCGCCAGCTTCCCTGCATCGCAGCCCCAGCCGGCGGACGTCAATACGATCGCCGAGAGCGCTCTCTCCATGTTCAATGGACGGCTGGATGGGATACGTGTGCGCACTGCGTTCTCGGGCAGCCTGCCTAAGGTCATGGCCGATCCCCAGGCCATCAAACGTGCGATTGCCAATCTCATCGACAACGCCGCCGAAGCAATGCAAGGCTCTTTGTTCAAGGAAATCGAGATTTCGACTACGCTGGTTGCCAGCCGCGACGCCGTTGAAATCAGCGTTGCCGACAGCGGCCAGGGGGTGAGCCAGGAATCAAAAGAGCGTTTGTTCCTGCCGTATTTTTCCACCAAGGAGCGCGGCACCGGACTTGGCCTGGCCATCGTCAGCCGGATTGTGGAAGACCATCATGGCTCCATCCGGGTGGAAGAAAACCGGCCGGTCGGCGCCCGCTTTGTGATTGAATTGCCCATCGCCCTGGATGCAGTTGCCGCACCGGCACGCTCTTATGCCTAATGTGTTGATCGTTGACGACGAGTCCGCCATCCGCGAGTCTCTGCAAGGCGTGCTGGAAGATGAGGGCTACCAGACCGCCGCCGCCGCCAGCGGTGAAGCCTGTCTGGAATCCTTGGGCAAACAATCCTTCGATGTAATTCTGCTGGACATCTGGCTGCCCGGAATGGACGGCCTCAATACACTAGAAAAAATTCGCACCCTCGCCGATGCTCCCGAGGTCATCATCATTTCCGGCCACGCCACCATTGAAACCGCGGTCCGCGCCACCAAACTCGGCGCCTTCGACTTTCTCGAAAAACCGCTCTCTGTGGACAAGACTCTTATGCTGGTCAAGCATGCCGCGGACGCCAAAAAACTGCGCCTGGAAAACCGCGACTTGAAAAGGCAGCTTGCGCCCAAAAGCGTCATCGTCGGTGAGAGCGTTCCCATGAAAGCCCTCAGGCAGCAAATCCACCTCATGGCCCCGACCAACGGTCGGGTCCTGATCTTCGGCGAATCTGGCACAGGCAAGGAACTGGTCGCGCAGGCTATCCACTCGCAAAGTCCGCGCAAAGACGAAATGTTCGTCGAAGTGAACTGCGCCGCCATTCCTGAGGACCTGATCGAGAGCGAGCTATTCGGCCATCGCCGTGGCTCTTCCCCAGCGACGGCGGACAAGGAAGGAAAGTTTCTAAAAGCGCACGGAGGAACGCTTTTCCTTGACGAAGTCGGGGACATGAGCCTGAAGACCCAATCCAAGGTCCTCCGTACGCTTGAAGAACAGAACTTCACCCCGGTGGGCAGCGATGAGCCGGTCACCGTGGACACCCGCGTCATCGCCTCCACCAACAAAGATCTGGAAGAAGAAATCTCGCGAGGCAATTTTCGTGAAGATCTCTTCTACCGCCTGAATGTGATCCCTTTTTCCGTTCCTCCTTTGCGCGAGCGCAAGGAGGATGTCCCAATGCTGGCGCGCCATTTTCTGAAAGAATTTTCCGGCCAGTATGGGCGCCGGCCCCGCGAAATGACCGATGACGCGATTGAGACCTTGATGCGCTACTCCTGGCCGGGCAACGTCCGTGAACTGCGCAATGTGATGGAGCGCATCGTGATTATGAATCCCACCACCACCCGCTTCGAGCGCAAACATTTGCCGCCGCTGGTTTATCGCGATGGCAGCCGCCGCGCCGGAGGCGACTTTTTGACTTTGCACCAGGCACGAACCGCCTATGAGCGCGACTATATCCTCAAGAAACTCGACGACAATCACGGCAACATCAGCCGCACCGCCGAAGTCCTTGGACTGGAGCGCAGTCACCTGTACCGGAAGATGAAAGCTTTGGGTATTGCGGTAAAGGAGTAGTGGCTTCAGGCTTCAGGGTTCAGGCTTCGGGCGTCAGGCTCTCGTCCTCGCGATCTCCGATCCGAGCCAGCATTTTTCCACGTCTTGTCATTCGAACCGACGCAGTCGGAGAGGAACCCTGCTTTCTGCTTGCGCCGCCCCACGGCCGCCGACCAAAGTAACAACCCCATCCGCGAAGCGGCGGCATGTGAAAGCCCAGCCCGGCCCGGAAGTGCCGGAGAAGGTGACGAGAAATGAACCCGAGTCCCCTTCAGGGACGGCACCCTTGCCCGGCGCAGGGCTCACGCTTTTTCAACCGTAACCAAATTTTCCAGCTGCCTTCGCCAATCCATCTCTTCGACAAACGCGCGCGACTCACGCCATTTCGGCTGTATCCTCACGAACAGTTCGAGGAACACTTTTGTGCCGACCATGCGCTCGATCTCCAGCCGCGCCGCAGTGCCGACTCTCTTCAGCATCTGACCCTGCCGGCCAATTAAGATCCTCTTCTGACTCTCTCGTTCGCAAAAGATGGCTGCCGCGATGCGTGTCAGTTTCGCGCCTTCCTCAAACTGCTCGACAACCACGCTTACCGAGTGCGGCACTTCCTCGCTGGTGGCCTTTAGCAGTTGCTCTCGAATCAATTCTGCCGCCATGAACCGTACCGGTTGGTCGGTAATCTGGTCTTCGGGGAAATAGCGGGGGCCTTCCGGGAGCACCGCAATCAGCTTATCCAGCAGCACATCCAGACCTTCGCGTTTGCGCGCAGAAATCGGAATGATCTCGCGATAGTCATGCTGTTTTGAGTATTGTTCAATGATCGGAAGCAATTTACGCTTCTCTCCGCCCAGCAAGTCAATTTTGTTAGGAAGCAGAAAACTTGGAGTATTGCTCTGCTTCACCAGGCTCACCAATAACTGATCTGCCGGATCCGGCTTTCTGGCCGCATCCACGATCATCAAAACCAGGTCGCACCCATTCAGGGCCTCGCGCACGTCGCCCATCATTTTCCGGCCCAAAGAGCTGTCGGCGCGGTGCACTCCGGGAGTATCGATCAGCACTACTTGAGCTCCCGCTCTGCCCTTTTTTTTCGGGACGTGGATCACGCCCAACACGCGCGTGCGCGTGGTCTGCGGCTTAGGGCTCACGATCGCCAATTTCTCTCCGGCGAGCGCATTCAGCAGCGTGGATTTGCCTGCGTTGGGACGTCCGAGGATGCACACAAAACCAGAGCGGAAGGACATAAACCTATATCAATTTCATCTGCTCGGGATGCGCCACGGAAACCCGCACGCGCTCTACCCGCCGGTCACTGGCCTGCAACACTTCCAGGCGCAGGCCGTCTTCTTCAATGACTTCGCCCTTTTTGGGGATGCGGCCAGCCAGTTCACTCACCAGCCCGGCCACTGTGGCCGCGCCTTTGCGGTCCGGACGCACGCCCAATAATTCCTCCAGGCGGTCAACATCCATGTTGCCGGGCACGACGTAAGATGTGTCGTTTTCGCGCACGACCTGCGCCGGTTCATGCTCATCGCTGATCTCGCCCACGATTTCTTCAACCAGGTCTTCGATAGTCACGAGGCCCGCAACTCCTCCATATTCGTCAATGACGATGGCAATGCGGATTTTGTTCTTCTGCATCTCGCGCATCAAGTCGCTGCCCAGCTTGGTTTCGGGAACGAAGTAAACGTCCTTGCGCATGAGCGAATCAACCGTCCGACTGTGCGCTTCGGAATCCGGCACTTGCAGCACATCCTGTGCGAAGACGATGCCCACAATGTTGTCGATGCTACCCTCGAAAACCGGCACGCGGGAAAATGGCTTCACCCGCAATAGCTCGATGAATCGCTCCACGCTGGTGTCCGCAGCCACGGTCACCATTTCCGGACGCGGCTTCATGGCCTCGCGCACCGTTTTCTCGCTGAACTGCACTACCGACTGGATCAGATCGCGGTTGCTCTCATCCAGAATCCCTTCTTCCCGTCCGGCCTCGATCAGCGCATCCACCGCCTCGGCCTGGGTTTCCGGTTGTTGGTCGGAGTGCTCCCGCGTCAGCGCCGTTACGGATTGCAAAAAACCCAGAATCAGCGTAATCGGCAGCGCCAGATAGATCAACACTCGTAACACCGGCACCCATCGCGCCAGCCACTCCCCTCGGGTGCGCGAGAAGAAAACGAAAGGCACAAAGCGGTTAAAGACAATTACGCTCAGCATCAGGCCCAGCGCCGCTTCGAGAATTTCCTCCACCGCCCACGCGCCTGCGCGAAACACGCCAAACCCCACCATCATGGCAATCGCCGCCATCAGCAGTGGCGTCAACACAGACATGGACAACGAGGCTCTCGATCGGCTCACTTTCAGCTTCGGCTCAACCTGCTGCTCGAAGCTGTCGATGTTGTCCTGAAATTCCCGCGACAGAAACTTGCCGATCTCGGCATAGACGCGTTCGACATAAGAAGACAGAGTCAGCAGCGCCAGCAGCACCAACAGCGTAACTGTAATCGCATAGTTCATATGCGTGAGCGTGTCGGCCGAACCTGGACTCGCTCGATGAGGCCCGTGGGAAGCTTCAACCGCCGTCGCAATCGCTGTTCCTTATCCGCCATTTCACCACGGTCGCCCTCATGATCATATCCTGCGAGGTGCAGAATCCCGTGCAGGAGGAGAATCTGTACTTCCTGACCAAGCGAATGCCTCTGGGAACGAGCGTTGCGAGCGGCAATGTCGAGCGAGATGGCGATGTCTCCCGCAAAGCCATTGTCGAGAGCGGGAGGAAACGATAATACATCCGTGGCATAATCCTGGCCGCGGAAACGCGAGTTCAGTGAACGTATCTCGCGGCTGTGGGTCACCATGACGGTCACGGTTCCTTTCAGCCCTGCCGCGTGAGAAGCCCGCGCTACGAAATCCGTCAGCGCCCGCTGGCTCAGTCCACTGACCCGCCGTTTGAAAATAATGGTGGGCTCCATTTCCTAAACTCTTTCGATCAAAAAAAAGGGAGAGCCTCGACACCCTCCCCACTTAGCCAGCTTTATTCCGCCGCTTCTTCGCGCACCGGCGTATTGCCATGCAGTTCCATCGCGGGCGCACCGTTCCCATTGGCAGCGCCCTTCGAGTCGAGCAGCGACATCTGCTCCTCGGCGACCCTTGTTTTGTGCTCATCATAAGCGCGGACAATCCTCTGCACCAGATGATGCCGCACCACATCGGACTCGTCGAGATAAACGAACGACAGCCCTTGCACATTCTTGAGCACGTCCACCGCCTCCAGCAATCCGCTACGGCGCGCGCTAGGCAAGTCAATCTGGGTCACGTCTCCAGTGATGACGGCCTTGGAATTGAATCCCAGCCGGGTCACGAACATCTTCATCTGCTCTGATGTCGTATTCTGCGCTTCGTCCAGAATGACAAATGAATCATTCAGCGTGCGCCCGCGCATGAAGGCAATAGGCGCGATCTCGATGACATTCTTTTCCAGATAGCGGTCCACTTTCTCCGGCTCGAGCATGTCGTAAAGCGCGTCATACAAAGGACGCAAGTAGGGATCAATTTTTTCCTGCAAAGTTCCCGGCAGGAAGCCGAGTCGCTCGCCAGCCTCGACCGCAGGCCGCGCCAGAATGATGCGGTTCACACGCTTCGAGAGCAGCGCAGAAATTGCCATCGCCACCGCCAGATAAGTCTTGCCCGTTCCGGCCGGGCCGATGCCGAACACCATGTCGTGGCTCTCAATGGCATCCAAATAACGGCGCTGGTTCAAACTCTTCGGCTGCACCGTACGCCGCCCAAACGAGCGTTGCCGGCCCGCTTCCGCCAGCCCTCGCAGCGTAGTCTTCGGATCCGCGACCAACACCCGCAACATGCTGTTCAAGTCGCCGTTGTTGAAGGTGTGTCCGGAGCGTTGCAGTTGGTCGTAATCCGAGAACACTTGCTCGGCACGGGCTACGTCGCGGGGTGTCCCTTCGAGTGCAATCGCGTTGGAGCGAAGGTCAATGTTAAGGTTCAGGCCATCTTCAAGCACATGCAGATTCTCATCCCGCGTGCCGAATAGGGTTTCGATGTTCGGGCTGATTTCAATACTTTTTTTCATTCTGATTCGCAGGTATCCTCAGCCGCGAAAGCGCAGCTGCTGTCAGGGTCTTTAGATGTATCAGGAGGTTCGAGAAGTCGCCTTGATCCAGCGTCCCTCTTCGGATTGTACTTCGCCGCATGGAGTGGCAGATAATCTGTTCTGTTAAAAGCCTACCCCTCGGGCAAGGTGAGCGTCAACCGGAGTAAATCCCTGGTAGTGGTGCCGAAATGGCACCACTACCAAATCCCTGCCTTTATTTGGCCTTGCGCGCGACAAATCCGGCGTGTCCCGGCATAAATTCCTTCCCGCCGTATCCGTGCAGGCGAGCTACGCGGAAACCAGTGGCCTCCAGATTCTTGACGATTCGCGCTAAGGGATAAAGTCGTTGCCGATGCACTTCCTCACTCTTGCGATAAAGACGACCGACTCTGCGGAAGGTCGTCATTCTCCGGATGAGTAGTCTTCGACGAATATCTTCCCTCTTGTCTACAAGAATCGCCCAGTCCTCAGAATGCAGCAACCACGGTTTCCCGCCACCTCCATACTCTGCGATGTCAAATACAAAGACTCCGCCTGGGTTGAGCACAGGGTGCACGCAGCGAAAGAATTCCTCAAGGCTGGTCGTGCTTTCTCGGCCCACCAGATAATTGACACTCTCACCAACCGCACAAACCGCCATGCAATTCGGAAGCTTCTCCTGAAATAAGGATCCCCTGGTGAATCTGGCCCGGGACGCGCGTTTCCGCGCCAGCCTCAACATCGCCTCAGATACATCAATTCCCAGTACGTCATATCCAGCGCAGGTGATCCTTTCGGCGAAAACTCCGCTGCCGCAGCCCAGGTCAACCACCAGCCCATTCTTAATTTTCTGTGGTTTCAGCAACTGCAGCACGGTCCGCGCCGCATTGCGCGCCATGTCTGTAAATCCCAGATCGTGAACGTAAGCAAGATCCTCGTCGTAAAACACAGTCTCGCCCCGCAACTCACCATTTCCTAAAGATGACGAAAACCGCTCCCACCATCATGACGAATCGAATCAGGTAATTCCACCTACCTTGTTCCTTCAGATACAGCACCGAAAAGACGGAGAACACCGTGAGGGTTATCACTTCCTGGATGGTCTTTAACCCTCCTGAACAACGTGCTGCTCAGCACGCACTATGCCGCTGTGTGACTCCTCGACGACGTACCCGCGGGCCGTACGGCCTGGGCCTTCTCCCGCCGACCTGCTGCCTGGTGGGGCGGCAGGTGTCTTCGAGGTCTCCCGGTTCTCGTGCATGAAGTTTCTAGGCGTGTCTGGGGTCTTCGACTACGCCGGACTGAGCAGGGGCTCGCGCTATCGCACCTGTTCATGTTGCCTTCCGTGCATATCAAGGACGTCGGCGTCCGGATTGCATCTTTTCGGAGCTGAATACCCACCCCACCTATTCTCTGTCTACGCTTCACGGTGTCCCTCGCGGTAGCAGCGCAAGACTCGAGGCCGAGTGGATCGCTACTCCTTTCTCGTAAGGCTCTTGCATCCTCTACTTCATGCCGGTTTATCCCGGCGCACTGCAATGGCGATTTATCGCCAATTGAAAGCCGGAGCGTCTGCTTTAGTTCAAGTCAAGGCAGCTCTATTCGGCCCGCAGACCATTGACGGTACCTTGATCCGAGATAGATACTTGTGTCTGCCGCAGAAGGATTAGGACCGCGTGGTTGGCTTCGGGCCGGCGGCTCGGGGCAGAGTAGGTGGCGGCTTGGCCGAGCGCCGAGAGGGAGAGTGCGCATGACAGTGCAAAGCTACCAACCGCAGATCAACTTAACTGCCTACGAGACTGCTGCCAAGCAGAAGTTGCTCCACCGTAGGCTCCTTGCCTTGGCCGTGCTCGGAGTTTTCGTTCTGGTCTTGGTGAAGTACCATGACTGGTTCCGAAAT
>Ga0137378_10000746_pt1 | contig 26087 bp, 20 predicted proteins | sample SagtaG_21_FD_104813 | JGI IMG/M metagenome (GOLD analysis project Ga0137378, IMG submission 104813) | Vadose zone soil microbial communities from Sagehorn Ranch, Mendocino, California, USA - Sage2_L_60_16 metaG | ecosystem: Environmental > Terrestrial > Soil > Vadose zone | place: USA... | reverse complement strand
TCCGTGCTGTCACTGGATGAGGGTTTGGAGCGCCTTCGCGATGGAGCCTTGCCGGCACGCAGTGTGGTTATCACATTTGACGATGGCATGTACGACTTCTACAAGCTGGCGTTTCCGCGGCTAAAGAATTACGGCTTTCCCGTAACCGTCTATCAGACTACTTACTACACTTCATGCGAGCGGCCGGTGTTTAACCTAATGTGTTCCTACATGCTGTGGAAGCGTCGAGGCGAGGTGATTGCGGATGGCGGAGAAGTTGGCCTCAAGGGAGCGCTGGATTTGCGAAACGAAATCGGCCGCCATAAGGTGGTGCGCGGTCTGATCGAAATTGCCGAACGTGAGAATATGACTGGACAGCAGAAGGACGAGTTGGCCGCACGACTGGCTCGCTTCCTTAAGATCGATTACGACCGCCTCAAAGCAAAAAGAATTTTGCAGTTGATGAATGCACGTGAGTTGCAGGAAGTGGCCAGAAATGGTGTCGACGTTCAGCTGCATACGCACCGCCACCGTACGCCGCAGGACGAGACATTATTTCGGCGGGAAATACAGGACAACCGTGCGCGTATTCATGACTTGGTCTCAAGGCAGCCGGTTCACTTCTGCTATCCCAGTGGGGTGCACCGACCGGTGTTTCTCCCCTGGCTGCGGGAGGAACACATTGTATCTGCGACCACGTGCGACGCTGGCCTGGCTACACGCTACAGCGAGAACTTCTTGTTGCCACGTTTCGTCGATAACCAGAATCGAACGCAAATCGAATTTGAGAGTTGGGTGACAGGAGTAGGTGATCTGCTGGCGTTTCGACGTGCGGCGAGCCAAAAGTATGTTCCGGGCCGTTAATCGTGTGCTTAAGCCGCGGTCGACTGTTCAGCTTGTCCTTATGCCGGAGCGTCCTATATTGCCACTCGCGACTCTACAATCAATCTCCCCTGACGCGGACTCGTTAATACGTAATTTTTGCATACAGGTGGTCGAGGCTGCTGACGGGGTAATGTTACTGCGGTTTTCGCGGGGTCAGCCGGGCGGACAACGGCATCTCGGTTAGACTGAAGATCGTACCGGCTCGGTAATAAAACATCCGGTCTTCGGAAAAGATGAGGAATCTGGCAAAGAAGGCACTGCTGCGCAGCGGTTTGTTACGGCTAGCGGCACGCTCTGGCGGCCGCGGGGCCGCGATTCTCATGTATCACTCGGTCATGGAGGATCCCCAATGCCAGGACGACTTGCTGGGCGGCATCGTCCATTCGCGGAACGTATTCCGCGAACAGATGCAGCTGCTGGCGCGCCAGTACCATCCCATAGGCCTCGACCAAGTTAAGAGTTTCGTGCGCGGAGAAGGGCAACTTCCTGATCGCGCCGTTGTGGTCACCTTCGACGACGGCTATGCCGACAACTGCGAGATTGCCGCGCCCATCCTCAATGAGGCCGGTGTTCCGGCAACATTTTACGTAACGGTGGAATGTGTTGAGAAGCGCAGGCTCCCGTGGCCGGCGCGTTTACGTTTTGTATTTCGTGCCACGAAGAAGTGGGACTGGACCGACGCTTCGGGAAAAGCTTGGCCCCTGTCCGACCGCGTCGAGCGAGAACAAGCGTACCTGCTTTCCTGCGACGAGTGTTGCAAGCTCACTGGCGAGGCTCAGGAGAAATGGATTTCCGGCCTCGAACTTGGGCTGGATGCGCGAGCGCCCATCGAATCGGGCACGCTCATCATGAACTATGATCAGGTACGAACATTGGTGCGGGGGGGCCATCTCGTCGGTTCGCACACCATGACTCATCCGAACATGGCGCAGGTCAGTCTCTACGACGCGCGTCGTGAAATGACCGAGTCGAAACAACGTCTCGAACATGAACTCGGCGCGGTAGTCACGCACTTTTCGTATCCATGCCCAGCACTATCGCCGCACTGGACAGAGCAGACCGCGGCTGCGAGCCGCGACGCCGGATACGAGACTGCGGTGACTACAGATGGAGGTTTGGCACGCAAGGGGGACAATCCTCTATGCCTAAAACGCGTTCGTCCCACAAAAACAGTGGAAGGACTGACCTGGAACCTGGAATGTGTGTTCGCCGGCCGAGCGGTTTGACCTCGAGGAGCTTGTGACGCAAGCGGAGCGATAACGGATTGGCGAAAATACTGGTTTTGGATGGGCACAGCGCCGCAGCCCTGGCCGTGACTCGGTCTGCGGGGCGCGCCGGACATTGGGTGGCGATCGGCGCCAACCGCGGAACTTTCGCAGCCGCAAAACTCTCACGCTTCTGCCAACGGAGTTTCGAGTATCCGGTTTCGACGGAAGATGCGGATGCATTCTTGGAGTCCATTCTCGAGTTTGTCCGCGGCCATGCGATCGACCTCGTCTTCCCCATTACGGATTGGACTCTCGGTCCGCTCTCGGCGCAACGCGAGCGATTCAGCGGCATTTGTCGGCTGGCTCTGCCGCCGCACAATTCACTAGAGATTGCCTCGGACAAATATCGAACTATCCAGCTTGCCGAGTCGTTGGGGATTAAGGTTCCAGGGACCTGGCTGATCGAATCGAGCTCGGATCTCGCCGTACTGGAGGAGATTTCGTTCCCTGCCGTCGTCAAAGACCGCTTCTCGGTCCGCTGGTTGGATGGGAAGGCGGTATTCGGTTCGGTCGCTTACGCGTACTCGCAGAATGATTTGGAAGACAGAGTGACCGAGCGCTTGCGAGCAGCTGGCGACGTGCTGATCCAGGAATTTGTTTCGGGCATGGGTATCGGCTTCTCTTGCTTCATAGTGAACGGACAAGCGTTTCTGCCCTTCCAGTGGCAACGAATAAGGGAAGTAGACCCGCGCGGCTCGGCCAGCAGTTGTAGGAGATCCATCCCGCTCCATGAGCAGATCGTTTCTCTCAGTAGCCAATTGATCGCCCAGATCGGCTTCGAAGGCATCGCGATGGTGGAATATAAGAAGACGAAAGATGATCGGCTGGTGCTAATGGAGATCAACGGCAGGCCTTGGGGCTCAATCGCCCTGCCCATTGCATGTGGGATCGATTATCCGACGTATCTGGTCGACCGGTGCCTCCAGGGAACTGTTCCGCCAAAAGCTATCGCCTACAACACCGGCATCACATGCCGCCGAGTGGTGAGTGAATTGAGCCATCTGAGCAATGTCCGCGCCGGCAGGCCTACCGCTTGGCCGGGCGAGTATCCGAGTTTCTGGAGCACCTTGGTCAAAATGTCGGTGCCGTGGTATCCGGGAATGCGCTACGACGATTTATGGCTTTCCGACCTCCGTCCTGGAATTGCCGAGATCAGGAATTGGTTCCGAGTGAGGATAAAGCGCCACTGAGTGTCGCTGGGCTCAAGGTTTGGTGCGGGCAGCGTCGGAGAGGCCACCCCCCCCCGCCGGTGCTGTCGGAGCCGTGTCGCTGACCAAGTTGTACCCGAGCGTCTTCATAACTGGGCCCCAGGCAGCTTCGATGGCGGCTACGGAGCCCGGCGAGAGGACTGACTTCCATCCTCCCACGTTCGCAGTCCGGACAAAAGGCTTGTCATGGCGTGTTGTTTTGGTGAGCACCCAGTCGGCGCTCTGCTTTTTTTCGAGACTTCGCATACGCTCCGGCGAACTCAAATCTACGGCTCTCTGCAGGTTCTCAGGATTTGCGTCAATCGTGCGAAACGAATAATCCCGCAAGAAGCCTGCGACGCGCGCCAGTTCGTACTGTGGTTCTTGCTTCATGCTCTCATAGCGTAAAAGGATGAAATCAGGGCGGTGCTGGCGCAGCAGGAGCCAGCTCAAAACGTGGTCCGCCCAGGATCCCCACTTCGTGTCAAACTCGGCATTGATAAAGCGAGGAACAAAGTCTTCCATCGGATAATCATCAGGGATATTTCCGGCCTTGACGTTGTGGTGATAAAAAGAGATCGCGACGTCGCGAGGATCACGCACGATGTAGATGACGTGGCGATAGAGGGGTTGAAAACATTCGTGGCTCTTCAAGATCCGCGGGCACGGCAGGCGGCGCATGACACGGTCGGGATTGAAGTAAATCTCTGGAATGCGAGATTCAATATTGGCGAAGGTGACCGGCTGGTCCTGGTAGATTAGATTGCCGATAAGGAAGCGAGTCCAGGTATTGCCCGACCGGGGATAAGAAACCAGAAAGACGTCATCAGGAAACACGGTCAAATTGCGTCCGGCCAATTGCTGCCCGGTCAGCACGCGACCAACTTGCACGGCTGCGCGCAAAGCGCGCTGTAAGCCTCCTTTAGAGTTCTGCATAATCTTCGCGGCTTCCTCCCTTTGTCTACTGGTCTCTGGCAGTGCCGCCCCGACTGGGTGCATCATCCCGGGCCTCCTGGTGCCCGTCGTGATCGTCGGTCATTCTTGAGACTGAAAGCTCCGCCACCAAATTGGCAATGCAAGTCTGCAAGACTGCGTAGCAAAGTCGGGTCGCTTCAAGATCTCCCCAATACGGGTCCGGGATTTCGCGGTAACGACTCGATAGCCCCCTGTACGCACTCAACATTAGGATTTTGCTCTGAGCTTCCGGAAACAGCGCCAGCAACTCGGCCTTGTTTTGGAAGTCCATAGCGAAGATAACATCCGCCTGGCTGGCCAAACCAGGCGTCAGGATCTGGGCGCGGTGGCTGGTGAGGGGAAGTCCGATTTCCAGCGAAGCTGCTACCGCTCGGGGATGAGCGGCTTTTCCGGGCGTGGCATGCAGCCCGGCCGAAGCGACGCGCACCCGAGCCTGCATACCCTTGTCCGCCAGCGCTCGCTTCAGCATGGCTTCTGCCATGGGACTGCGCATGATGTTTCCGAAGCAGACAAAAAGAAAGGAGCGGGCGGCCCGCGTAATTGTCACTTTTCTCGGGGTTCGCACCCCAACCAGGTCGAGCAGGCGAAGCCGCGCATAGATTGGGCCCGCTTTCGGTCCCAGACGAAGAAAAATCTCGCGTTCTTTGAGGAATAAATCGGGCACGACCTTGCGAAGGTTGGTTCGGAGGCTCGAATCTTGCGACTGTTCAGTCATTACGATCATCCCACCGCCTTACGGTTCTTCCTGGTAGGTTTCGATTAGCGCTACGCCCACCTCATCCAATTCTTTCCTGACCGATAACCCATCTACTTTCCAAACTCGCCCCGTCCAAATCGCCCAAGCCATCCCAAGCCCGTAGGGAACTAGGCTGATCATGATTTGGAGTCCAACCTGCAAGTAGTTATGCGCGAAGAACCACCGCCGCATCAACAGCAAAGCCGCAACCAGCGGGAGGCACAGCATGACGGGCAGAGTGTAAGCCTCAAGCAGGAATGTTCCGAGCCGAACTTTCAGAATGCGACACAGATGTCGAGGCATGAAATAAAGTGTAGTGCAGCTCAGAGGAATCGCCGTGCCCAGCGCATCGCCAATAATGCCGTAAGGACGAATCAGAATTATGCTAAGAATGACATTAGCAATTCCTTCCATGCCCGTAACCCAAGCAAGAGTCTGGTGACGGGCCATTCCGTAAAGTATTCGCGGCGAAGCGGCCTGGGCCAGGACGAAAGTGGACGGGATCAGCAACACCAGCATAACCGGGTAGCAAGCAGTCACATAACGGGCGCCCACCCACGCTGTGATCACGGACTTTCCCAGAACGATCAGCGTCGCTGTGATCGGGAAAACGATCAGTGCACAGGCGCGGTTGCCGGCCACAAAGATCTTCCTGAGCCGGTCCATGTCACCTTTAGCGTCGGATTGCCCAGACATGGGAACGAAAATCTGCGCCAGGCTGCTGACCACTTCTACCGTGTAGTCCACCAGTCGGTCTGCGTTTGAGAAGAAAGTAACGGCGGCCACCGAAAGGAAGGTTGAGAGTATGACTTCATCGGTCTTGAAGCGCAGCTTGTACGCGATCATCAGCATGAAGCTGACGCTGCTGTAACTTGCGATCTCGCGGAGAGATCCACGGTCCAGGTATTTCCAGCCGAACCGTAAGGGAAGCAAGCGCAGCACGATGACGGCGCGAACCAAGGAACCCAGAAGGGGAAGCGCAACCGTGACAAATGCCACCATCAGCAGCCCGTATCCGTGAGTCAAGGCAAGCACGATCAGCATGGCCCGGAGCAGAGTGGAAACGAGATTGGTTGCGTTAATAAAATAAAATCGATTGAGTCCTTCCAATATTCCGCCAAAGACCCCGGCCGGAAATCCGAGCGCAACCGCGGTTCCTACCATGAGGAAAAGCACTCGGGCAGTGGGCAAAAAGTCCGCGGGCATGCGGAAGAGAGAACCGAGATACATACTCACGACCAGCGTCACCATCATCGCCGCAGCGCCGATCACCGTGTAACCTGCCAGGCTGGTATTGATCAGCTTGGAAAGTCCCTCGATGTCATTGGTTGAGGTGTAAGTGGAAACGTAGCGGATGACGGAAGAACGTATGCCCAGATCAAAGAGGCCGTAGTAGCCGGTCACTGAAAAGGCTAGAACCCAGGCGCCATATGCGGTATTGCCGAGGCGATGCAAAATGAAGGGCGAGAGGAAAATACCGACTAGAATGTTTACGCTGAGGCTGAACCAGCTGGAACTGACATTCTTGATGATTTCGCTCTTACGCATGGGCAGATCCTAAAGCCGAGAACCTTCGTACTATCGCACTCTCTGGGGTTCATTCGCCGTTACCAACGGATACCCAAGCGTAGTCATCAAGTCACCCCAGGCAGCCTCAATCTGCCGCACGCAGCGTTCCGGGAGTGAAGTCCTCCAACCACCGGACTTCGCCCGACCCACAAACGGGATATCCTTTCGGCGGTTTCGAGTTGCTACCCACTGGTGGGCCTCGAGTTTTTCGAGTTCTCGCATGCGGTCGGAAGAGCTTAATTCAATCGCTTTCTGAAGGCGTGCGGGCAAAGGCTCAATACCCAGGAAGACCGCAATCCGAGCTAATTCAGCAGCCGTGTCTTTGATCATGTCCTCATAGCGAAGCAACAAAAACTCTTTTCGCTGGCCGCGGGTGGAAATCCAGCTAGCGACATTCTCGGCCCATGTTCCCCAGTCGGCTGAGATCAGCCGGCCGGAGACGAAATCGTCAACGTAGCGCTCCAACGGGTAATCGTTGTCGATCTGCATGTATTTCCGCTGGAAATCGTAGTAGGAGAGGGCTATGTCCCGTGGGTCGCGCACGATGTAGATGGTCTTTGGGTAGCGGTGGTCGAAATACTGATGCGTCTTGACGATGCGGGGGCGAGGCGTATGCTTCAGTGCCCGGTTCGACTGCGATGACGTGTCCGGTATCAGCTTCTCAATGTTTGTGAAACTAACATTCTTCTCGGGATGGACCAGATTGGCGATTAGAAAGCGCGTCCATGTGTTGCCCGATCGGGGGTACGATACCAGAAACGTGTCGTCCGGGTACACGGCGAAGTTACGCTCAGCCTTGTCAGTGCCGAGCAGGTAGTTGATAACGACCTTGATTCCGTAAATCATCGGGCTAATAGGTCCGCTATCTGGGGTCTCCCCATTGATTTTCGCAAAGCGCATTCGTTACATTCGGTAAGGTGCTTTTTTCCGGTTAGCATTGAGATTTCCAGCCGCATGTGGTGTGGAGTTCAGCTCATCGCACCGGCCGGTGCCGGATCACCTTCTCGAAATCCACCGGTTTACCCTCAACATCAATTCTCGTGATTGAATGTGCTTCTCGGCTGCTGTACATCTCCAGAACCTGAATGTAGGTTCGATACAGGGAACGGAAGAGCCTAGGAAAGTAGCGAAGCCCTGTTTCGGCGACCTCCAGCTTGACGGTGCGCGCGAGAAAATTGGCGCATTCGGCCGCCGACAATGCCTCCCGAAACTTTCCGGCTAGAAGCGATTGCTTGGCTACTTCGACCTGAATCTCAACTTCGAGTGTCTTCAGCTTGGCCGCGATGATGCTGTGCTGCGCCCGAGAAAGAGGACCGCTCGCCGCGATTTTCTTGTACACCAGGGCGCGCCCTCGTTTCATGAGCTCTCGGTCCGCTGAAAGCCCGCGGCCGAGCCGATGGCAGACCTGCATCTCGCAATCGTAACTCATCCGGACTCCGTCATTCGCCAGGCGCAGCCAAAGATCGAAATCCTCGCACCGGTTTATATTTTCGTCGAAAAGCCCAACCCGAAGCAGGGCTTCGCGCGATGCCACGACCGAGGATGTGTTGATCGTGCACTTCTCTGCAAGAAGACTCTCAAGAGTCACCGGGCCGGATTGCGGTACGCTTGCGAAAGCCGTCCCCAACGGAACATTTTCCTTGAAGTACACTGCATTGGCGTAAACTAGGCCGAGATCCGGCTCTCTCGCGAAGCTCTCCAACTGCCGACCCAGGTGCTTAGGCAGCCAGAGATCATCGCTGTCGAGGAAGGCCATATATTTGCCCCGACCTTTTCGAATGGCTAGGTTGCGCGCCGCGCTCGGGCCGCGATTCTCTTGCCTGAGGTACCGGATGCGCGAAAGATACGGTTGTAGCGCCTGTTCGAGTGTGGCAGTATCGGGCGAGCCGTCGTTGACGACGATTATCTCGAAACTCCTGAATGTTTGCGCAAAAACAGAATCCAGCGCGTCGGCAATATAGGGTGCCGCATTATAGGCCGGAATCACGACACTGACCAGCACCGCCGCCGAATCTGCGCCGGCACACTTGGTCGCTCGCGTCTGGTGGTCTTCGATGTAATCCATGGCGTGTCAATCACAAGATCCATCGGTCAGCCTCAGTTGGGTTGGGTCTGGTGCCGAGCAAAGACGGCGGCCGATCCTTACCAGTGAGACGTCGAACTCACGCAACGGGATGGATAAAGTCCTTACCCTGCTTTGGTGTAGGCTTCCTTAACAGTGCAGCAACGAAAAAGCGAATTTTGAAACTTGTCGCTGAAAAGTTGCTCAAGAAGACTTCGTTCCTGCACTAAAAAAAAGCTTGGCTAATTTGTGTGCGTCGGGCTCGGGACGGATCCTCTCCACATCAATGCCGATCTCTTGGCCTCTGAACACAGCCCATAATGCCAGGCCATCGGCGTGCGAAACATTGAAGCGCAGATCGTTTGGGCCCCCGCTCAACCCGTGCTTTCCGTGAATTGAGGCATTAAAGAGAATATCTGAATGCCCGTAGCTTTGGCCAGACCGACCAAAATTTGGTAGGGTCATAAATAGCGTGCGCAAGCCGGACTTTCTGCGAGTAGGCTTCGCGGAGAAAAGTTCCCAATCGGTAATTTGATCACCTGATCTGTTGAAAGTTAGTTGCTTAGACGCGGGAAAGATCTGCCCCTAAATGGACCAAATGCTGGCAATGGTCGCGGAGCACGATCAGGTTTTCTTCGGAATCGTCACCCAAATACCAGCTACACTTCAAAAGCGGCCTCTTCCGCTCCGCATATCCTGGTTTGGGCGTCCAGAACTGTCCAGGCCGCGAACAGGGGCGTCACTTGGTCAGCGGTTCGGAACCGGCGCCGGTGTGTGCAAGAATTAGCCTATTGACGAATCCCCATCAGGATAGTTAGATAGTTATAAGTATGTTTGACGCAAGGATTTTCACTTTCGCTTTTCTCTGCTGCGCCCCAAAACGAGAAAAAGCCATAAGTAGCTTTATACCAGTACCTTAGTATCTGCCATCCCCCGGCAAGAGGAACACCAATTGCTCCGTTTATTGCTAGCTTCCGTTCTGCATGAGCCTTGGCGCTTTTGTTCCCTGGTACCTGGATTTATGAACGATTACGTAGTCATTTCGACCCGACACGACCAGTACAGCCTAGACCTTACGATATTGAACCCAGGAGGTTCACTGATTTGAGCTCTTCTACCAGCCATCTTATTCCCGCACACGGCGGAGAACTCGTTGACCTTTACGTCGATGCAAAACACGCGCCCGACCTCAAAGCGCATTCCCGAGAATGGCCCTCCTGGGACTTAACTCCGCGGCAGCTTTGTGATCTCGAACTGCTGATGAGCGGTGGCTTCTCTCCTCTGCGCGGCTTTATGACGCGTGCCGATTACGAAGGCGTCTGCCACGACATGCGACTGGCAAGTGGCGTTCTGTGGCCGATTCCGATCACGCTTGACATCACCGATGAGTTTGCCAGGAAGCTTACCCCGGGAGGCAGCAAGGTTGCATTGCGCGATGCCGAAGGCGTGATGCTGGCCGTGCTTCACGTTGAGGACGTTTGGCAGCCGGATCGCAAGGCCGAGGCGAAGGCAGTTTTTGGCAGCAGCAGCTCGGCGCATCCCGGCGCCGATTACGCTATCAACAAGGCCAACCCATGGTACGTGGGCGGCCGCGTAGAAGGGGCCCAAGAACCTGCGCATTATGACTTCCGCACCTTGCGCTTTACCCCGGCCGAATTGCGCGCCGAATTCGCGCGCCAGGGCTGGCGTCGTGTCGTTGCGTTCCAGACTCGCAACCCCATGCACCGCGCCCACGTCGAACTGACATTCCGCGCCGCGAAGCAAGTCGAAGCCAACTTGCTGATTCAACCTGTTGTGGGTATGACCAAGCCAGGCGACGTGGACTACTACACGCGCGTGCGTTGCTACCAGTTGCTACTTTCCAAATATCCCCAGGGAACGGTGAGGTTATCTCTGCTCCCGCTTGCCATGCGGATGGGCGGACCTCGCGAGGCGATCTGGCACGCACTCATCCGGAAAAATCATGGCTGTACGCACTTCATTGTGGGCCGCGACCACGCCGGGCCCGGCAAGGACACCGACGGTAAGCCCTTCTACGGACCTTATGAGGCCCAGGAAGTTTTCAAGAAGCACGAAGCTGACATCGGCGTCACGATGGTGCCATTCAACATGATGGTGTATCTCGAGGATCACGACAAATATGTGCCCGACGACGAAGTGAAGAACGGTGACCGCGTCCTAAATATTTCTGGGACGGAACTGCGCCAGCGACTCAATGAGGGTCGCGACATCCCGGGATGGTTTACTTACCCCGAAGTCGTGCATGAACTGCGCCGCAGCTTTCCACCACGGGCGAAGCAGGGTGTGACGATTTTCTTCACGGGCCTTTCGGGCTCGGGTAAGTCGACCATCGCCAACGTATTGCTCACTAAATTCCTTGAAGTCGGCGGACGGCCGGTGACAATTCTCGACGGGGACCTGGTGCGCAAGCATCTTTCTTCGGAGCTGGGATTCTCGAAAGAGCACCGAGACATCAACATCCGGCGCATCGGCTACGTCGCTTCAGAGATCACCAAGAACGGTGGCATCGCCATCTGTGCTCCCATTGCACCCTACGATGCAACCCGTAAGCATGTGCGCCAGATGATCGAGCCTTACGGCGGATTCGTTCTTGTCCACGTGGCCACGTCGGTGGAAGTCTGCGAGCAGCGCGATCGCAAGGGTCTTTATGCCAAAGCTCGGGCTGGAATACTCAAGGAGTTCACTGGCATTTCCGATCCGTACGAAGTGCCGCCGGACGCCGAAGTGGTAATCAACACCGGCGACCTTTCACCCGAGGAAGCAGCGCAGCAGATCATTCTCTACCTCGAGCGCGAAGGTTTCATCGGCGTGAATGGTCAGCCCATTTGAGAAGTAAGGTGCGCTAGGTTTAAGTAGAGCTGTCATGCCCCTAATTGCGGCCAAAATTCTTGTAGGGTTTGTCGTTGGCGTTCTCATCGGGCTCACCGGCATCGGGGGCGGGGTGTTGCTTCTGCCGATTCTGATCTTTGGACTGAGAGTGCCGGCCATCGTTGCTGTGGGCTCCGATGCTCTCTTTAACTTCTTCACCAAGATTCCCGCTGGCCTACTGCACTTGAAAAAAGGCACTGTCCGCCGCAAGGTGGTGATCGCCCTCGCGCTCGGAAGTGTTCCCGGCTCAATCGGCGGAGTGGCTATGCTTACCCATATTCGTTCGCTCTATGGCAATGGTGTCAATGACTTTATCAAGATAGCTATCGGGATCTTGCTGATCGTCATTCCGATTTTGTTGCTATTTCAGAAGCGGATTGAGGAAAATGTGGCCAATCGGCCACCCACCATGAAATCTTTCATGGGAATGTCGATTATTGGTCTAGTTGCGGGTTTTTTGGTGGGCATGACTTCAGTAGGTTCGGGCAGTATCATCATGATGCTTCTGCTGCTCTTTTACAGCTATCCGCCCAAAGTAAATGTTGGCACCGATGTGGTCCACGCAGTGGTCCTTACAGGCGTTACCGGCATGTTGCACTTTCGTCTCGGCAATGTCGATTCCAAGCTAGTTTTGTCGCTGCTGATCGGTTCCATACCCGGAGGGCTTCTCGGTTCTCACCTCAGCACGCGTGTGCCTATGCTCTGGTTGCGGCGCATTCTCTGTGCTCTCCTGCTGCTCACTGGTGCCAGGATGCTTTGGCCGGCTTTCTGAGCCACGTTTCAAAGGACCTCATGACGTCAGCTTATTCGGAAATTCTCACTCGCATCGACAACGCGCTCGAAGCAGCGCGCGATGTGTTCAGTCGCTTCAATGCTGGCGCCATCGAGGCAGAATTCAAAGCCGGCCACGACCCAGTCACTGAAGCCGACCGCGCCGTGGACGCTGTCTTGCGTCAGAACCTCCTGCGGGACGGTGAAGGGTGGCTCTCTGAAGAAAGCGTGGATGACCTGTCTAGGCTCGACAAGGAAAGAGTCTGGGTCGTGGATCCTCTCGATGGCACCCGCGAGTTCATCATGGGTCTGCCCGAGTTTTGCACTTCCATTGGATTTGTGGAAAACGGTAAACCTGTGGCTGGCGGGATCTACAACCCCGCAACTAAGGAAACCTTTCTAGGGGCGCTAGACGCGGGTGTGCTCTACAATGGTAAGCCCGCTCGACCCAGCCAACGTACTCGCCTGGACGGCGCGCTTATCCTGGCGAGTCGCAGCGAAGTGAAGCGGGGGGAGTGGAAGGAGTTCGAGGAAGCTCCGTTCAAGACTCAGGCCATGGGGTCCGTCGCTTACAAACTGGCTTTGGTATCCGTGGGTCTTGCTGATGTTACCTTCACCCTCACGCCCAAGAATGAATGGGACGTGGTTGCGGGTGCAGCATTGGTGAAGAGCGCGGGCGGATTCGTAAGCACGCTGGAAAAAACCGACTTGGTCGCTAACCGCAGGAACCCGCTGCTGTCGGGACTATTAGCCTGTGGCCCTTTGCTGAAAGACGAATTGCTCTCGGTGGTCGAGCACCACATCCGAGTGGCCGAACACCTCCCTAGCGCCGGGGCCTAGCTGGACGGCGCAGACGAACTCGCTCAGGCACACCGGTGAAAACTACTGCCCGACAGATTGATCCCAGATCCTTTTGGCGGACGGAGGAGAAGGCAGCGGCTTGCGGCTCCTCACGCTTTTGCCCCTTTTTGGGGGCTTGCCTTGCTCCTCAACAGCGACGCCAATCAGCGTGTCTTTAGCCCCTCACCCGACGCTTCGGAAACAGGTTCGAATAGCCCCTTGCCTGTACGCTTCAGGCGGGGCCACTTGATCGTCGCTGTTCGATCGACCTCGACTTCACGAGGCGAAACATGCCGGCGGCCGTGTTGATCCATCACTGTGAGTCGTACGGCCACAGACAAGCGGGGGCACTCGGCCGGAATCCAGTCCATGCTCCAGGCCAATAGAACGCGCAACCTTCTGCGAGTGCGATCACGCCGCGCTCTTCGCGGGGGTTAAGAACCGCATCGGGAAATTCTCGACCGCTTAGGAAAGCCATTCGATAACGCTGTCAACGTAATTCTGGTCAGCTCCGGTGCAAATCCTTTCACCCCTTGGATTCGCAGGATACCGTCAGCTTAATACCGAATCGCTCCAAGGGAGGATATCTGCTTTCGGTTGTTATACTTAGTACCCATTGGGAATCGAGGTCAGCAATTAACCATCTGGCCCTAGGGATGCTATTTTCTCCTTGAGTTGAGAACTCTTAGCTATGCGCGAGATCGTCGTCTTGCGACCCCGGCGCGTGCGTTTGTTACCGTGTGCATCTGGGCATGGATGGGCAGCTTCATTGGTTGCGGCAGTGGGTCGACTCCAACTTCACCCCCTCCCGCCAAGGACTTTGGCATCACGGTCTCTCCGGCCACGATTACAGCCGATGCGGGTGAGTCCAACTTAACATTTAGCATATCGGTCGTTGGTCAAAATGGGTTCGCGGATCCAGTGACGTTTACTCTTTCTGGATTGCCTGTGGGTGTGACGACGTCTCCCGCCTCTCCATTCAGCATTCCTGCGGGCAGCAGCCAAAAGCTCCTTCTTTCCATCCCCGCCACAATATCGGCCGGCAGCTTCACTGTGACCGCGAGCGGAATATCTGCCGGGCTGACGCATTCTGGAAATCTAGCGCTGACGGTCCACTCGCTGCAGGACTTCGGCATCACGCTGTCGCCAGCTACCATTACGGCCAATGTCGGAAGTTCTAACTCAACCTTTGCAGTGACCACCACAAGTCAAAATGGGTTCAGTGATTCAATAACGGTTACGCTAGCTGGATTGCCCGCAGGTGCCATGACGTCCCCTGCCTCGCCATTCAGCCTGGCTGCTGGCAGTACTCAAACTGTTGCCCTGTCCGTGCCATCGACGGTGTCGCCTGGCGACTTCACTCTAACCGTCAGCGGAACGTCTGCTACGCTCGCTCACTCTGCAAGCCTCGCGTTGACGGTCGATCCTTCAATCGACTTTAGCATCGCAGTGCTTCCGTCTACCGTTACCGTCAATGCCGGAGGTTCCAGCTCAGCCTTCGCGGTATCCATCACGGGTCAAAATGGCTTTACCGATCCAGTGACAGTTACGCTCTCTGGCTTGCCCGCCGGTGCGATGACGTCTCCCGCCTCGCCATTCAGCGTGGCTCCAGGCAGCAGCCAAACTGTAGACTTGTCCGTCCCGTCGACGGTGTTTGCTGGCAACTTCACCCTAACCGCAAGCGGAACATCTGCTGGGCTTACGCATTCTATAGAGTCGCCCTTGACGGTCTTAGGGCAGCTGCCAGTCACGACCTGGCATTATGATAACGCTCGAACCAGCGCAAACACCTGGGAGACTATTCTCACTCCGTCTAACGTGAACAGCGCAAGTTTCGGGAAATTGTTCACCCAGCCCGTCGATGGCTTCGTGGTAGGACATCCGCTCTATCTTCCGAGCGTAAACCTTTCCGGACAAGGCGTGCACAACGTCGTGTACGTCGCCACGATGCATGACAGCGTTTACGCCTTCGATGCCGACAATGCCAACGCCGCGCCGTTGTGGATGACTAGCATTCTTAGTTATAGCGCCGCGGGAGCGACATCAGTTCCGTCGAGCGTAAAGAGAGATACCAACGTCACAGGGTGGACCGAGGTAGGCATCGTCTCTACCCCGGTGATCGATCCCGTCACCGGTACCCTTTACCTCGTTGCAGAGACGTATGAGAACCTGAAAGTCGTCCATCGCCTTCATGCGCTCGACGTCACCACCGGGCTGGAGAAGTTCGGTGGACCCATCACGATAGCCGCGACGTACACTCTAAACGGGGCCACTACTACGTTTGCAGACCTCTATGAGATGAATCGCCCAGGGCTGCTGCTGGCTAATGGCCACATCTACATTGGCTTTGGCTCTAATTGTTGCAATGCCTACAGTCAGGGATGGGTGCTTTCTTACAATGCGGCCACGCTGCAGCAGGAAGGTGCGTATACCGCCGAGCCTGGCAAGACCCTCGCTTCCATATGGCAAAAGGGGGCAGGCATTTCCGCCGATAGCAGTGGGAATATCTACGCAGAAACTGGAGAAGGCCTCTATGCGCCTGGCACGAACCTGTCGATCAGCGTGTTGAAGCTTAGGCAGATTGCTACAACTCTTGCCCTAGCTGACTGGTTTACCCCCTACAATCAACAATACCTCTCCTCCAATGATTTGGATCTGAACGACGGCGTTCTGATTTTGCCTGACCAACCGAGTCCATATCCACATGAACTGATTGCCGAAGGCAAGGAAGGCACAATCTATGTTTTGAATCGGGATAATCTGGGCCAGTTTTGTTCGACCTGCAATGCGGGTGACACGCAGATTTTGCAGGAAATCCCCTTGGGCGCTGGTAAACAAAGCGGCACCCCGGTGTATTGGAACAACACCGTATATTTCACCGGTCAATCCAGTCCCGTATATGCTTACGCTCTTAGCAATGGTGCGTTGATAGTTCCACCCGGCGTGCAGTCCGTCAAAATTAGCGGTGGAGGTCACGCCATCATTACGGCAAACGGAAATTCCAACGGAATCATCTGGTTTATGAATGGAAGCAGCATGTGGGCCATGGACGCGAGTACGTTGAAGACGCTCTACACCAGCAACCAGGCTGCAAACGGCCGAGACACTGTGCCAGCCCTGCCTCATTTTGCGACACCAATCGCCGCCGATGGAAAAATCTTTATTGGCACACAGAATAGTTTAGTCGTGTATGGATTGCTGTCTGGCTTATCGGCACTTGGGGGAAACGGCCAGTTCGCCAAGGTCGGTTCAAGGCCCCCGATTCCGCTCGAAGTTCACGGGCGCGAACGCTGAAGCTTTTTGCTCGGTCCGAAGAGCTGAATTTGGATGAACGCAATTCGGATGATCTTGTGGTCTTCAGTCTCGCCGCGATCAAGCAAAGAGCTCTTTTGTTTTTCGCTATCATTAAGCTTTCGGACACACCTGCCGGTAGGGTTGTTCGTACGCCCTCGTGTCCAGAGGCAGACGTGGGCGCTTCGGTCGAATCGAGTTTATGAGGCTTTGTCATGAAACTGCGCTCCAAGAAGGACTGCTTTTGCTGCCCGGGCAAGAACTTAAAGAAATGACTGATTGAATAAAGCAACATCTCTGGATTCCGGCTATCCAGGTTGGCTCCGGCCAGGAAGTCCGCACAGGTCATCTCCAGGCAGTATCCTCGTCATCTGTCGCACCCAGCATTAGGGCTGCTGTCTCCAGCGCCTACACGATTACCGGGATCTGGCTCTCGTACAAATTGAAGTAGATGGTTTCCCACGGCTCCGTGTCCCGCCCCCGTCAGTTCTTTCTCCAGTCCCGCTTGAACTCACGCTTCGGCAGTCGTCGTGGAGGAAGTAGGCGACCGGGGCTTGTACGCAGGCTCGACCGAAGAGCATCGCGGCCCGGATATCCGTCTCTTTCCACCCATCGAGGTAGCGATAGCGATACCGGCGTGGGCAGGTCAGGTCCTGGCTGATCTGCACGTAGTTGTAGGTCATCACGCAGCCTCCGGGCCGCTCGCATTTGCGGACGAAACGGTCGAACAGCTCCTCCAACTGGCAGGTCGGGGCGAGGTCGTCCAGGTTGAGCAGGGAAGTGCCATTCAGAACCGTGTGGCTGATCTTGATTACATGGCGTAGTCCCACCAGATTCTTGTGATCAATTTCGTCCCGCCCCACAAGTTCGGAGTCATAGCCAAAGTCGTGCAGGGGACAGTTGAGCTCCCACAGGACCTTAGCAGTCCGTGTCTTTCCCTTGAGGGCAGTGCTGGCACCTTGGCGAAACCGCCTGGCACGACTTACATGGTGAACCGCGCGGTCGCGAAGCATGGAAACCCGGTGTACAATGCGCTCGGCCGGTTCCCAAAACGGAAATTCTGGCTGAGCCGGAGGCGAGGCTTATGCGAGTCCTCGAGTTAGGTTGCGGATCGGGGCGGGACCTAGCTTCCTGGGGCGTTCCCGCTTCGGATGAGGTCACGGGACTTGACATCGACGACAGCCGTCTGGTCATTGCTAAGGTGCGATTTCCAAACCGAACTTATCTGAAAGGCGCCGGTGAATGCTTGCCATTCGACGATGAGAGTTTCGATCGCGTAGTTTCCACCCTTGCTCTCCCCTACATGAACATTCAGAAAACGCTCGCAGAAATTCACCGCATCCTCGTTCCTGGCGGCGGTTTGTCGCTAAGCCTGCATCTCCCGAGTTTTACGATGGCTGAACTTCTCCACAATGCCATCCCGAAACCATTCCCCACGCTGTTTCGGCTATACGTCATGGCAAACGGTTTATTATTCCACTGCGCCGGCAGGACTTTTGGATTCCCAAAGGGGAGGACGGAATCGTTTCAGACCGAGCGAGGAATGAGGATCGCACTGAATCGTGCTGGATTCGTCAATCTTTCATTCAGACACGCAACTGGATCGGTCGGCGAAAGGTTTATTGTGGAAGCAAGAAATCGAAAAGTTATAGGTCCCTTTGCCCCTCCTCGCGCCGCCTAAAGCCGGGATGGCCTAGTCTCGCTGAGGAGCCGAGGAAATTAGATCCAACGCCGCTTGATCTGCACGTGAGTTTCGCCGGGAAGGCTCATTCAGTATCAAGAAACAAAATATGAATTTAATCGCTTTGCGCCGAAGATGTTCCCGCTTAGAGTCTTATCATGGCGATGGGAACGCGAAGGGTTGCTGACCTTTACAAGAAGCTTTTGCCTCCATCTATAGAGTCTACACCGGTCAATAATAAGAGGAACTCTGCCGTTGCTCACCAAGAGCGTACCGGCTTCTCGCTCAGGACGGACCTGCGAGGACAGAGCCTGCCCTCAGCGAAATCGAAATTTTCAAGTACAATTGCGCACGTAAGGCCGACTCCGGCGGCGCGGGCGCCGCGCGAATGAGGTAAGTCTCTTGGCGACGGGCGAAATGACCACTTCGGACACGCAAACTCCTACGCAGCTTCCTCATCACAAGGTCAAGATTAAGAAAACGGGACAGCGAGCCTGCAACGAGAAGAACGAGAAGGGCAAGTTCTGCGGTGGACATTTGAAGCGGTGGTTCTACACTACGGATGTGATCGAGCAGGCCTGTGGCGACGCGGAAAAAGCCTGGGGCAAGAATGCCGAAGTCTACCGCTGCGAGCATTGTAAGACGTTGTATTTGCCCAGTCCGGAGGACGCGAAGGTCAACGTTGCCGGGAAAGGCAGGATTTCCGTGTTCGGTCTGACGTTGCCGCCGAAGGAAAAATAGCCAGCTTCTAGCCTCTAGCTTCTGGCTGCAGCTTTTGGTCCCAGCTACGGCCTCGCCAGCTAATTTCCAAACTGTTCTGCACTTGAAACATGCGACTTGAAGCCCATCTCGGTAACTAGAAGCCAGGAGCTAGCAGCTAGAAGCCTTTTTCCCGTGAACACTTGCGAACTCATCTACGATTGGAACAAGAAGCATCCTCCCGGGCTGAAGCCGCAGGGGCCCGTGCTGCTAAACGATGAGAGCCTCCGCGACGGTCTGCAGTCCCCATCCGTCCGCGATCCGTCCATCCCGGAAAAGCTCGAAATCTTACATCTGATGGAAGCCCTCGGCATCGACTCACTCGATCTTGGCCTGCCGGGCGCAGGGGCGCGTGCGGTACAGGCAGTGACGGCGCTGGCCCGCGAGATCGTCGCGCACAAGATGAAGATTCGCGCCAACTGCGCCGCGCGCACTCATGAAAACGACATCCGGCCGATTGCGGAGATCGTTCAGAAAACCGGCCTGCGCATCGAAGCCGCAACGTTTATTGGATCGAGCCCGATCCGTCGTTTCACCGAAGGATGGACCGACGACTTCCTGCTCCAGACCACTGAGAAAGCGGTCAAGTACGCGGTGTCGCTGGGCCTCGATCCGATGTACGTCACCGAGGACACGACCCGGTGCGATCCGGACACGGTTAAGCAGCTCTACTCGACGGCAATCAACTGCGGCGCCCGCGCCATCGTAATCTGCGATACTGCCGGCCACGCCACTCCGATGGGCGCGTTTGCACTAGTGAACTTCGTAGTCGAAGAAGTAGTAAAGCCGTCGGGTGAAAAAATTCGCATCGACTGGCATGGACACAGCGACCGCGGGCTGGCTATCGCCAACTCGCTGGCGGCGCTGATGGCGGGCGCACATTGCGTTCACGCCTGCGCCGTAGGCATCGGCGAACGCGTCGGCAACACGCAGATGGACCAGATGCTAGTCAATCTAAGGCTCATGGGCATCGCGCCGTGGGATAAACAAGACCTCACCAAGCTGAAACAATATTGCCAGGCGGTTTCGCGGGCGACCGGTGTACCCATTCCAGCCAACTATCCAGTCGTGGGCGAGGACGCATTCCGCACCGCAACTGGAGTGCACGCCGCGGCGGTCATCAAGGCGTTCAAAAAAAATGACGTCGAACTGGCGAACACGGTTTACTCAGGGGTGCCCTCGCATGTATTCGGCTTGGAGCAGATCATCGATGTTGGCCCCATGAGCGGCAAGTCGAATATCTTGTTCTGGCTGGAACGGCGCAGCATTTCCGCCACGGACGATGTCGTCGATCGCATCTACCAGCGTGCCAAATCGAGCGACCACACGCTGAGTGAGGCCGAAATTCTGGAGTGTCTGCCCGCGGCGACGGCGAAGAAGAGTTGACCCGAGATGCCGGAGCGCTTGCACCACGCGATCCTTGGGCCGGGAGGCGTCGGAGGCCTCGTCGGTGCCTGTCTCGCGCATTCTGGAGCATCCGTCACCCTGGTCGTAAAGCCTGAATCACTTGCTCACTATCCCAAACGCCTACGTCTTGAGAGTGCTTTCGGCAATTTCGATGTGGAAGTCGCCCGCGCCTCAGAAGTTCCGTCGGTAGACGTCCTCTGGATCACCGTGAAAGCCACTCAACTCGAATCAGTACTGACCGCCATCAAGGATCCAGGCTCGGTGAAAGCGATCGTTGCGCTGCTCAATGGGATTGACCACTTATTCCTGCTTCGCTCGAGCTATGGCGCGGAGCGCGTCATCGCGGCAACCATCGCGGTCGAGTCTGAGCGGGTGAGTCCGGGACACATCGTCCACCGCTCGCCCTTTGCTCGGTTGAACATCTCCACAGCCGGGCGAAATCTGCTTGGAAGCACGGTCGAACATCTCCAGCAAATAGGTTTCGAGTGCCGCTTCGTAGATGACGAGTCCACGTTGATGTGGAGCAAGTTAGTGTTTCTTGGGCCCTATGCGCTAACCACAACTGCTGCGGACAAGGCAATGGGTGGGATCATTTCCGATCCTTCTTGGAGGGAGCAGCTGGAGGCTTGTGTGCGAGAAGCCTGTGCCGTTGCCCTCGCCGAAGGTGCCAAGGTTGATCCCGAGACGATCCTCGCAGGGATGATGGGCATGCCTGCAAACATGCGCAGCTCCACGCAGAAGGACGTTGAACAGCACAAGACCCCGGAGCTTGATGCCATCGCGGGACCGATCCTTCGACGCGCCCGCCGGCACAATATCGACATTCCGGCCACGAAGAAGCTCGTGGCTCTAGTCGAACAAAGAGCAGGTGGCGTGAATAATCACTAAGTGCATCTCAAATTCGAAACGCAACGGCAGGCTATCCCTTCAATAGTTTCCAGTGCACGATTACCCAGTCTCCTCAAGAGTAATCCCGGGATAGCGTGTGGCGAGGCGCCGGACACTGATGGGAAACAGCGAAAAGCGATCATAATTTTACCTACTCCCGGTTGGTACTCTTTTCCCCGGATTCAGCTGTCGTAGCCGCAGCTTTGGCCGGGGAGGCAGCAGTCTCGGGTCGTGCAACCCCGGAAAGGGTTCGGCTCCGTGGAAACCAATCCTTGTCGTCGACGTGTACAGAACGCTCGATGATTCTGACTCAAGGGGAATTTTCAGACCCGCATGGCCTTCAATTCCCCTTCAAACCACCCCATTTCGCATTTATGTCGAAATGCGCCGAGAGGAGATCTCCATCAGATCGAGGAATTGGGTTTGCGATCCGTCGCCGGCGGCTTCGACCTTGTATCCCAGCGCACGCATCAGTCTTCCCCACGCCTGCTCAATCTGCCACGCCGCCGCCGGGGGCAGGCCGGACCTCCATCCTCCGGCCACGGCGCTGCGGACGAAAGACAGGTCTTTGCGAGTTCTCTTGGTCAAAGCCCACTTATCCGCCTGCAGCTTTTCAAGCTTGCGCATGCGATCGGCGGAGCTTAATTCCACCGCTTTCGCCAGTAGCTCGCGATCGGCGGTTATGCCGAACAACTCCGCGACCTTCGCCAGTTCTTCCTCCGGGCGCTCCTTTAAGTCTTCGTAGCGCAGCAGCAGGAACCCGGGAGTATGGTAGCGGGTGATCAGCCAGCTACCGACATTCTGTCCCCACGACCCGTGGTCGCTTGTCTCGCCTCTCACAAAGCGCTGCGCAAACTCTTCGAGGGGAGTACCAGCCTTGAGCACGCCGCGCTTCATCTGAAAATGATATTGGGAGAGCGCCACGTCACGCGGGTCGCGAACGATGTAGACCATTCTCTTGTAACGCGGATCGAAAGGATGATGGCTCTTCATTACTCGCGGACGAGGGCACTTCCTAAAGAAATTCCGTGACTGCAAATCGGGTTCTGGGACGATCTGCTCGATGTTCAGGAACGTGACCGGTTTCTGGGGATGAATCAGGTTTGCGACCAGGAATCGGACCCAAGTGCTACCCGATTTCGGGTAGGATGAGATGAATACGTCATCATCATAAATCGTAAGATTACCGCCGGGCGCGTCTCGGCCGAGCAGACGTTTCATCCGATAACGCAGTTTGCGGATCATGGCGTTTATCCGGGATTTCCTTTTTGACCTCGAAAACAGCGGTTATTATACCCCCGTTGTGCCTCCCGTGCGTGCTCGAACGGAGTGGTCGATCGCAACTCGGGGAGATCCGGTGAGAGGCGGAACCCGAGCCCCGAAAACACGGAGAGTGCCTTCGGCACGGCCCGGATAAGATGGGGTTTTTTGATGCGGAAGAGATAAAATTTTCGAGCACAGGACGAGCACACCGATTCGGGCACCTCATGCAGCTTCGCCACCCCCGCGCCTGTTCTACATCCCAACTCAAATGCTCGACATCTGACCCGCAATGGGAGAGCTGTGGGATCAGCCAAGCAGTGAGTTCGTTCAATGCATGATCCGACAGAACCGAAAGCGCGTTCGTCTGCCCATCATCTGCGTAGCGCGATTCTCACACGATTTGTCATCTCCCACACCCTCACATCGCTCCGAGCAGCATTTGACGCGGCTAAAACGCATGTCGTACTGCGCGGAGGCGCATAAACACTAGCGATAATGAGACGACCAAAACCAGGGTGTGTGCAGATCTGCATGCACCACCCACTAATCTCCTCAAAAGCAATCCCCAGAGCTTTGTCCTCGTTGTAAGATGACGCATAACTCCCCATGAACCCCCCTCCGCAACGCGCGGACATACCTGAGGTCACTCCCACGGTTCAGCAGGAAGTCGCCCGCTTGGCCGCAGCGCCGGAAGTGCGTTCCGCGTTCAACTGGTTCCGTACTCAGGAGCCGCAACTGGCGCATTGGCAAATGGAGATGGTGCGTATCCCCGCACCTCCTTTCGGCGAAAGCGCGCGCGGAGCGTGGCTAGCAGAACGCTTTCGCGAGGTCGGCCTAGACGACGTCCGCATGGACGACGTTGGAAATGTTTTCGGCATTCATCCCGGATTCGGGCGTCGTTACGTCGCCCTCAGCGCGCACATCGATACGGTATTTCCAGCGAACACCCCTCTAAATATCCGCCAGCAGGGAAGCCGCCTGTATGGTCCCGGGGTCTCCGACAACGGTGCCGGCGTGACCGCGATGCTGGCCATTACGGCATTGTTGCGGTCGGTGCGGATCCGGCATGCGTTGCCATTCGTTTTCATCGGCAACGTGGGCGAAGAGGGAGAAGGCGACCTCCGCGGCATGCGCCATATTTTTTCCACGCCACGATGGAAAGATTCTATTGCCTACAGTGTGGTGCTCGACGGCGCCGGCGCGGACACCATTGTGGCCGAGGCCCTCGGCAGCCGCCGCTTTGAAGTCATCGTGCGCGGTCCAGGCGGGCATTCCTGGAGCGATTTCGGCGCGCCCAATCCCATCGTGATTCTGGCCAAGGCGGTTGAAACATTCACAGCCACTCCCGTGCCGACCACGCCGAAAACGACTTTCAACATCGGTGTGATCCGTGGAGGCACCTCCGTAAACTCCATCCCCGAATCGGCCAGCATGAAGGTGGACATTCGTTCCACTTCGATGGCTGAGATGGAACGGCTGGAGCAGACGCTGCGGTTGGCGCTGAACCGTGCTGTCGAGGACGAAACTCTGGCGGCAGAGATGCGCTCGTCAGCGCAGAAGCGCCCTTCCGGCGTGACCTGCGAGGTGGTGATCATTGGTAGCCGCCCGGCCGGTGAATTACCCTCCGGGGCGCGCATTCTGCAGGTAATGCGGGCGGTGGATGCTCAACTTGGCAATGCCGCGCAAGTACAGCGAGCTTCCACGGATGCCAACGTTCCCCTATCGCTGGGACAGGAAGCGATCGCCATTGGCGGCGGCGGATCGGGCGGGGGCGCTCACACTTTGCAGGAATGGTTCGACGGCAACGGACGCGAGTTGGGCTTGAAACGAATTCTGCTAACGCTGCTTGCGCTGGCAGGAGTGGGGGAATGAAACGGGGGCAGATGAAGCGAAAATTCGCAGTGCTAGGCACTTTCACGTGCGCCGGCTTTCTTGCCATTTCACTGTCGGTACCGGGCCAAACACAAAAAGCCCAAACCCAAAACGGTCAAGCCCAAAGCCCACAACCGCAAAATGATCAGACCCAACCGGGCGCGCCGGGCCCCAAAGCCGACGCAATTTACTTGCACGGCAATATCTATACCGGTGAACTGGCCAACTCGCAGTTCAGTTCAATCTTGCGGGCCGAGGCGATTGCCGTCCGCGGCGACCGCATCCAGGCCGTGGGCAAAGCGTCAGACATTGAAAAGCTCAAAGGGCCGCAAACCCAGGTTGTCGACCTGGGCGGACACTTCGTAATGCCGGGCTTTAACGATGCCCACATGCACCTCGCCGACGCCGGCTTGCAAAAGCTGAGTGTGAACTTGGTGGGCGTGAAGTCCCTCGAGGAACTTCACGCGCGCGTTCTGGCCAAGGTGCAAACCGCTGGGCCCGGCGAGTGGATCACTGGTGGTGGATGGGATGAAACGCTGTGGCCGGTAGTGGCCGTGCCCAGCCGCTGGGATCTCGACGAGATTTCCGGTGGACATCCGGTCTTTCTCGAGCGCGTGGACGGTCACATTGCCATAGCTAACACTCGGGCGCTGCAACTGGCGAGCGTCACGCTGGCCAGCAAAGATCCACAAGGCGGGCAAATAGATCGCGACGCGAATGGCCAGCCCACTGGCATTCTTCGCGAGACTGCCCGTGCTGCCGTAGAAGCCGTAATCCCAAAGCCCAACCACGACAAGCGACGGCAGGCCATCGAAGCCGCTCTTGCTGACCTGGCCCAGTGGGGGATCACTTCTGCCCAGGATTTTTCCGGCTGGCAAGACAACACCATCTGGGAAAATTTTCAGGTTCTCGAAGACCTGGAGAAAGAAGGCAAGCTGACCAGTCGCCTCAGCGAGTGGCTGCAGTTCGATGCGCCTCTTGACGAACTAGTCCTCAAGCGCGACATGCATCCGCACTCTGATCTGATGCTGCACACCGGAATGCTGAAAGGTTTCATGGACGGCTCGCTCGGTTCGCACACTGCGGCGCTCCTCGAACCTTACGCGGATGATCCTAAGAATTCCGGGCTGCCCCGGTATGAAGCGGACAAACTGAATGAAATGACGAAAGAGCGTGTGCTGGCCGGCTTCCAGGTCGGTTTCCACGCCATCGGCGATAAAGGGGTCCAGATGGCGCTGGACGCGTTTGCCGAAGCGGAGAAGGCCGCGCGCGAGAAAAAAGTGAAGGCCCCGAACGGCGTCGACGACTTCCGCCTGCGCATCGAGCATGCACAGGTAACCTCGAAGGCGCAGATTGCGCGCTTCAAAGAGTTAAAGGTGGTCGCTTCCATGCAGCCCAGTCATCTGCTCACCGACATGCATTGGGCGCAAGACCGTCTGGGGCCGCAACGTGCCGCGCACTCTTATGCCTGGCTGGAGCTTTTGAATAAGGGCGTAACGCTGGCGTTCGGAACCGACTATCCGGTCGAACCAGTCACTCCCTTCCGCGGTCTGTATGCTGCGGTAACGCGCAAGAGCGAGGAAGGCAAACTCGTGTTTTTTCCCGAACAGAAAGTCTCCATGGATCAGGCAATTGCTGCGTACACCACCGGAGCCGCCTTCGCCGAGTTTGAAGAGAAGGAGAAAGGCAAACTTATCCCCGGAATGCTGGCGGATTTCGTTGTCCTTGACCAGGATGTGACCGCCGTGGCTGCCCAGAAGATGCT
>Ga0137378_10000745_pt1 | contig 26087 bp, 24 predicted proteins | sample SagtaG_21_FD_104813 | JGI IMG/M metagenome (GOLD analysis project Ga0137378, IMG submission 104813) | Vadose zone soil microbial communities from Sagehorn Ranch, Mendocino, California, USA - Sage2_L_60_16 metaG | ecosystem: Environmental > Terrestrial > Soil > Vadose zone | place: USA... | reverse complement strand
TTCAGATATATTGTTTCCAGGACTCATTTCCACCTTCCGAGCCAGCGGAAAGAATCCTCCAGTGGGAGAGACACACCTTTTGCTGCTACCGGACGTTGTTTTGCGGAGAGGATTTTTCCGTGAAGCAGACGTCTACACATACACTGGAGAGTATGGTGATGGATGGAACATCACAACAGGAGGCACCAGAGACATCCACACCCCCTTTGAAAAAGAGGCGGCGCAAGAATAGCAAGGAGCGCCGTGACAAAGGGACGAAACTGATCAAGCGGCGCGATCGCGTGGTCTTACCCTGGATCGCCGAGCAATACGCGGCCCGAGTTGACCAGGTGCAAGAACTCCTGAGTCGCATGCCGGGCCGTGGTGGCAGATCAGTATCGCCGACGGGGCTTACGATGTCGGCGGTGCTCCAGGTCATCGACCGTTGGGTTGCACTTGGGCTGGTAGTCTATCGACGGATCTATGAAGGGGAGCCTGGCTGGATACACTTGACCTCTTTTGGGCTCCGGACGCTCCATCTTCCCTACACCATGCTCACCCCCGCGGAGAGCACTCTGCCCCATCTTTACCACATCAACCGAGTGCGCTTGGATATGGAGCGCCGCCATCCCGACTTCCGGTGGACCAGTGAGCGCACACTGCGGGCTGGTCAACCCCGGCGCGAGGAAGGCAGCGTGGTGCCTCACCTGCCCGATGCGCAAGTGCGGACTCCCAAACTGGTGGCCGCAGAAATAGAGCGATCCCCGAAATCAGACAAAGAACTGGACGACATCCTGACCGAGTTGCTGATCACCGGCAGCCCTTCCCCCAACGGTAGCGATCCTCTGCTCTATACCACGATGTGGTACTTTGTGCGGCCGGAAACGCGCACTTCTGTGGAACAGGCCAGAGACCGCTTACCGCCCGATTGTTTCTCGCGAGTCAAAGTGCTGTCGCTGGAGACCTTGACCGAATTCCCACGAGAGGAGGGACAACATGACACTCCTGACGATGAATAGGAAAGTAGAAAGGTGACGACGATGCACACGATGTCTTCCCCCCCCATCGCTCCTGCCGCCGAACCGATCTGCATCCTCACTCTGGCGGCGCTTCTTGCGTGACTGGCGAGTAGTGCTGCTCCGGGCCTTTCTCCCCATCGCAGTGCTGCTGGCGCTGCCCAGCCTGGCTCTTGGCGCGCTCGCTTGGTGGCGAACGAGCAAGACGTGGGACTCCCAGGAGCGCTGGAGCGGGACCTGGGTGCTGGCGATCGTTGGACTGGTTCTCTATGGAGTGATCACCTGGATCGCGCATCCGTTGTCCTTCCTGTTGCACGAATTCTTTGTTGGTCGCCGCGAGAACTTGCCTGTCGCAGGCCTGGAAGCGGTCGGGAAGATGTGGCTGCTCCATCTGTGCTTTGCGCCGACCTGTGCCCTGCTCCTCGAATGGCTGCATCCCCTGACCCGGCGCGTGCGTCTGCTGCCGCGCTACCGGGCGCCGCGGCGAGGGAACGCAGGCAGCGTCCCGCCCGGCCATCCTCCCGTCCGTTCCCTCTCGTCCGTCCCCACATCCTCCTCCCCTTCTGGCCAGATCGCCTTCGTCTCCCCACCGCCGACCGAACCGCTCGGGGCCTTTTTGGGTGGAGATCTCTACGAGTGGTTATGCGGCGATCAACTGTGCCTCCCTCTTGAGGAGATGTGGAGGCACGGGACGGTTGTTCTTTGCCTGAAAGGTTTGCCGAATTGAATCAAAGATAAGGAAGTGGCAAAGCTATGATTCAATCAAACTATTGGAAATAAAGTCAGCTTTGCTTTAAGGCATCAGATCAGATGGTGCTCAATGGCGTAGCGGGTGGCGGCGCTGCGTGAGGAGACTCCGATCTTGCCGTAGATTGCGGTCAAGTGGGTGTTGACGGTGCGAGGGCTGATGACCAATTGTTCGGCCACCTCTGTATCGGTCAATCCCTGTGCAATCAAGCACAGCACCTCCACTTCACGCGCAGTCAATCCCGCAGGATAACGAGCACGTCGCTTTGCTAGAGGAGTCGACGATGGCTCTGGCGTGGTTGGCATCGTCACCTGACCTTTTGCAGCCATGGCTTGTTCACAGCTCATCATACGTCCCTCGGCCCAAGCTGCGGTAAATGTCTTCTCCCCAATCTGAGCATGCGCGGCAACTACGGAGCGTTCATAGTTGGCACGCCAGACCGGGAAAATAGGCGTACCCCTGGCTTCACGCAAGCTTTCTGCCGTTCCCCAAAGCTGCGCAGCCCACCGTGGTTCTCCCTGTCTGCTAGCCACATCAGCTACTCCTTCTAGGCACTCAGGGATATCCAGCCTGACAGCCGATGTCAGAGCCTGCTGATAGAGCCTCAATGCTAGGGCATCGTCACCTTGCATAACCGCCACTTTCCCCAAAAGGATAAGCACCTGGGCGGTCAAGTCTCCCCTGTGATCAGATTCCCTCGCGATTCCCAAAGCTTGCTCTAGCAGCATACGTGCTCTTGCTGTATCGCCCTCAGCAAGAGCTGCAAATGCCAGGGAGATCACTGATTCACATATCAGGCCTGGGTTGCCTAGCTCCCTTGCGCGGGCAAACCCCTCTTCCGCCAAGGTGCGCATCATCCCAAGGTTTCCTCCAGTGAAGAAGAGCAGATGTGCCAAGGTGTACAGTAAATCAGCTATGCCAGTTGTACTTCCTAGTTCTCTGTGTATCGCCAGACTTTTCTCCAGCAGAGCAGTGGCTCTCGTGTACTCGCCCTGGCACACCTCTAGTGTCCCCAGTTGTCGATACGACCAGCCTATGAACTCCTTGTTACCAACCTCTCTAAAGAGGGCTAAGGCCTCCTCCAGCAGCTTACGCTCCCGTGCCAGATCACCATTATATTCGGCCGCGGCCCCCAGCCAGAAGAGCGAGAAAGCCGTTCCCTGTTTGTCTCCAAGTTCGCGGAAGAGGGCCAAGCTTTCCCCGCACAACTCCTCTACCCCGTCAATGTCAGCTTGGGGCCCGGCCAGGGAGCAAGCGGCCTCGAGTGCCTTTGCACGTAGCAAGGGGGCAGCGCCCTCACTTCTGGCCAGTGCGCGCTTGAGGGCATCCCTTGCCTCGGTCAGGTGATCATGTCCACCCCAGAACCGTGCCAGTGCTACCCCTAAGCGCAAAGCGGTCTCCATGCTGTGCCTGCCCTCACTCGCCTCTCCTCGTGCTAACGTCCACTGCATCGCGGCTCGCAGGTTGTCGTGCTCCCGCTCCAACCGCTCCATCCACATAGCTTCCTCTGGGCCTCCCACATATGGCTTGCCCTCCTCGGCCAGGTTCAGATAGTAGTTAACATGCACCTGCTGGGTCACTTCCATCTCGCCACTCGCGGCGAGCGCTTCCAGCCCATATTCGCGGATCATCTCCAGCATGAGCAGGCGCGGCTCGTCGTCTTGCTCTGTTTGCTTCAGCAAGCTCTTGTCGAGGAGCGAGGCGATGCCATCCAAGATCGATACAGCTTCCTCGCTGTCACTCAAAGCACCACATACCACCTCTGCCGCCTCCAACGTACAGCCACCAACAAAGACCGAAAGCAAGCGAAAGAGCTTCTGCTCACGGGCACCCAGTAAATTGTAACTCCAGGCAATGGTATTGCCCAGCGTCTGCTGCCGTACGGGCATATTCTGTGGCCCACCGGTCAACATCTGCAGCTGATGCTCCAACCGTGTGAGAAGCGCCTGGGGAGGCAGGAGTTTGATGCGTGCTGCAGCCAATTCGATCGCCAGTGGCAGTCCGTCTAAGCGAGCACAGATCGCGGCAACGGCACGGGCGTTAGCCTTCGTCAACTGAAAGCCGGGCTTGACCGCCTGCGCACGTTGCAGGAAGAGCGCCACTGCAGCATACGCCGCGAGAGCTTCATGCTCAGGAAGATGGGCAAGAACAGGTACCGCCAGCGGTGGGACGGGAAACTCCTGTTCCCCCTGGATATGCAGCACGGCGCGACTCGTCACCAGTATCTTGAGATGTGGGCAGACAGCGAGCAGTTCTGCAAGGCTTGGCGCTGACGAGATAATCTGCTCAAAGTTGTCGAGCAGCAGAAGGAGGTGCTTCTCTTGGAGGTGCGATTGTAGGCGCTCCAGGAGTGACCAATCGCCGGCTTCTTTGATATCGAACAGCTGAGCGATGGTAGGCACGACCAGTTCAGGATCGCTGATAGGAGCGAGCTGCACGAAGCAGACCCCATCAGCAAAGTCAGCGAGGAGATCGGCCGCAACCTGCAAACCCAGACGCGTTTTGCCGATGCCAGGAGTACCTGTCAGGGTGAGTAAGCGTACTTCTGGTCGTCTCAAGAGAGCGCATGCCGCTGCGACTTCCTGCTCGCGCCCAAGCAAGGAAGTGAGCTGCGTGGGCAAGTTGTGTTTGCTGGCTTGCTTAGACACAATTGGGTGGTCTGTGGAGAGTACCTGGAATGTGCGTCCAGAGGACTCTTCCCGGATGGCCCCTTCCAAGGCCAGAGCAAAGACCTGCACACTGGCAAAGCGCTCTTTGGGGTCTTTAGCCAGGGCTTGCAGTACGATCTGCTCCATCTCATCAGAGAGCGTGGGAACGCGCTCCCGCAGTGGTGGGGGCGGTAGGCTCAAATGCTGCACCATCACCTCGCTGGGCGAGCCCCCAAAGGGGCGCGCTCCGCACAGCCATTCGTAGACCACCACGCCCAGAGCGTACTGGTCACTGGCCGCGTGTGGGTGGCCCTCGATCTGCTCAGGAGCCATATAGGCGATGGTGCCCGCGGTTGCCTGCGTACTCATGTTTAGCGAGGACCTGCTCTGCGCCGGGGTAGCCAGGCCAAAGTCCGACAGCAGCACTTCCTGCTGTCGGCCCAGCAGCATATTCTCCGGCTTGACGTCGCGGTGGATAACCTTGCGCTCGTGCGCATACTGCAAGGCAGCAGCCACCTGCTTCACAGAAGCCATGAGCAGGGGCAGAGGCACCTGGCTCCCCTTGGGATAGCGCTGGCGCAAGGAGCCACCCGGGGCGTAGTCCATCACCAGAAAGGGCACGCCCTCCTGTACATCGTAATCCACTACGCGCACAATAGCGGGGTGCGCGAGCCGGGCAATGGTCTCGGCTTCGTGCTGGAAGCGTTCGGCTTCGCTGCTGGTCAGGTGCGTATGCAGCACCTTGATGGCCGCTTGCAGCTCCAGTCGCACGTGCTGGCCCAGGTACACCTTCGCATAGCCACCCTGTCCCAACAGGGCGACCAGCCGATAGTTGCCAAATTGTTGGCCAACTCGATCTGCCATCGTTGCCTCCTACCTGTGAAGTGCCCTACGCCTTCTTCTCCGCGAGCTCCCACACGGCTCCACGCCTGATCCAGCGCACCTCACGGTGCGGCGTCCTCGTCTTTCGTTTGTCGTGGGGCGGAAATCGCACCGTTGCTCCTTGTGGGGTAAGAGCGCGCATGGTGAGACACTCTGGGCACTCAACTTTTGAGACACTAGCTTCCGCCACTTGGCTTGCTGACAACTCAATGATCCCTGCAAATGAGCATTTGGTCGATCCCCTTTCAGGCTGTGCCTCTCCTACTGGATCGCGCCCGGGTGCTCGCTCTCCAACACGTCTTGATCCTCCTGCTGAAGGCGGCGAGCTGGATGATCCACCTGGATGACCCAAAGGCGCGACCTCGCTCATGGGAATGCCACTCATACCGAGCAACTTCCAGAGATGCTCGCGACTGCTTTCGGTGTACTGCAATTTTTGTTCTGCTGCATTGGCATCCGCGGCCATGCTCTCACATTGCGCATTCGATAGGGCGTGGTGTTCCAGATGTGCTAGCGCGAGGGTACGCATGCCAGCACGCAAGGAACTGGCGACCGTCCGTACTAACCAGTCCTTGAGGACACCCACACAGCCGATGCTTCGCTCGTAGAAATAATACCAGTGATTCATGAGGTCCTGGATATCCATGTCAAGAGGGATCTGCTGGAGCAGCGCGTGAAGTGCGCCCTGGAAGGCCTTCCGATCGGCTTCGTGCTGGAATTGATAGCGGGGAAAGTGGAGATCGTGCCCCCGGCGCGCGGCTTGCCCGTTGAGATTACGAAAGTCCAAGAGGTCATAGGTCCCTACCAGCACATGCACGACGTTGGTCACATTGGTCATGGACTTGATCCAATCGAATTGATCCAGGAGTTTGGCTCCACTCGCTACTTTCATGAGATGCTGAGCTTCGTCCACAATGACGGCGCGTACTCCCCGTCGTACCAGCACCTCCTCCAGCGCGTGACGGAGCTCCGGTGAGTCGTTGAACTGCGCGACGCGGCCACTGCTTTTGCTGCGGGTCTTGGTCTCCCAGGTCTGCTCCACGTGGATATCGACCAGGCTCCATTGCTTGTAGTACGACTCCCCAAGTGCGGTGAGCGCTGAGCGGTAGTAGTCGGCCCGGTTGAAGGTCGGCCCATCAGGAGGCCGTGCCTCCAGGACCAACAGCGGCTGCGCTGGCAGCGCCGGACCTCCCTGGGGATGCCTCCACTGTGCAGTCGCTCCACTCGGCGTCGCCATGCGCGCATACAGCTCTTGCACCCGGCGTTCTGTCCGCCGGAGCATAGTCGTTTTCCCCACACCACTTGGCCCATACACGAGCATGTGCGCGAAGCCCGCCGGCTCGAGTATAGCCTGGGTGAGCCTCGTATCAATGTCTTCGAGCAGGGCGTGATTGACCGCGTAGGCCTTAAACGCCGCAAGACGGGCCTGATCATCCGGGGAAAGCCAGAGGGCCTGCTCGCGTTCTGCTGGTTGCTGGTCCTTCATCTACCGATACTCCTCGAATACAGGAAGGGCCGCTAGATCGACCGGTTCCCACGAAAATGCCTCAGAGACGGCTCTCTGCATGGCCTCCGGTGATTTCCTCGCAGTATCGGCCTCCAGACACTCCAATACTCCCTGCGCCTCTTGATCACGTAGGCGCTGCACCAGCACCCGTTGGTGCGCATGCACATTAGCCAGAAAGTCGGCCAAGCGCTGCGGTGTCAGGGAAACCGCCTTGTGGCTGATGCGGGCCTGTTGGCGCAGGACCTGCGTGACCAGTTCTAGTTCTTTTTCCGAATGCCCGGCAAAGGCCGCGTAGTACTGCGAGATGCACCGCACCCATTGCCCTCGCACGTACGTGTAGGCGATCCCCATATTGAACGGATCGTAGCGGATGGGAACTCGGGTGCCCTCCACTTCCGGATGGCGCAAGGCGTCATGCCAGTAAAAGAGGTAATGCAGCTTGACACCCTTGCCTGGCACGACTTTGGCTGTCTTGTTCCGAGGGCTGGGAAGCGTCGCCATCACGAACTCCTCATCGTAGAGGACACGCCGATGGGCGCGCGCTCCACCCAGCTCCAAACCGGCCACATACGCTTCACGCGGCGAGACGCCAAGTGTCTCATGAGTATCTTGATCGTAGACCTGGTAGGCCCATTCACACAAATACTGGTAGAGGTCAGCCAGTTGCCAGACGGCCTGCCCTTTGGGATCCACTGCTTTAGTTATCAAGCGCGGCTGCTTTGACGCCTGGGTGTTGCCAAGCAGGTTGTGGACGAACTGGGTATTGGTGGTCCCAAACAGCCGCTCGACGACCGAGCCGTAGCGCGGCTTGGCTCCGGGGCGTGTCTTCTTCGTACCGTTGTAGCGCGCGACCAGGCTCTCAAAGTAGGTACTTTGAAATTCTGGCCCCCCATCGACGACGATGGACTGAGGGAAGCGCTGATGTCGTCGCACGCAGGCGCGCAGCACCATCATACACGAGCGGTAGGAGGGTGGGTCAAATGTGAGGTAGCAGCCTAGCAGGCGCCGAGAGTAGGCGTCAGTCGCAAAGGTCGCCCACGGGCGACCAAGGACCCTGCCCATCGAGGTACAGACTTCGATATCCAGTTCGGTATGATCGACATGGACAATCTCCCAGGGGCGATCTCCATGGCGTGGGGTGGAGCGGCTCAACTCCCAATACCAAGGCGTGTCCTGGTAAGCGGCACGCGCCCCTTTCCGCTTGACCGTCTGTTCGGTCCCGCGACGGAGATGGAGACGGCGGTAGAAGGTTCGTTCTGAAAGCACGGCGAGTCCGCGCTGCTGGCACTCGTGGCAGTAGGCATGGTAGACCTCGCGGGCGTGGGGCTGCGTGGGCGTCTCGAACTGCTCGGCGATGAAGGTATCGAGTAACTCATGGGTGTCCTGCGGCGCTTTGCGGGTGCGATTGCCGGATCGCCCAGTTCGTGGAAGCAGACCAACATACCCCGCGCCATATTTGGTCTCTGCCTCGTTGAAACGAGCTACCCAGGAGCGCAGCGTGCGCGCTGGCACGCTTGTTTCTACGTGAGCGGCGCTTTTTCGCTCACGATAGGCTTGCACTAGTGGGTAGCGCTGATTGGCGATTTCCAGATCGCGCACTGAGGCAGCGCGCCACAACCGCTCGGCTTCTGGGTGCAAGGATTCCATCTGCAGAGAAGGCACAGCGCGAGGAACCGTGATCTTGCTCGCATCGATGAGATCCAGGAAGGAAGACAGTGACACCTCCATGAGCGGCCCTTCCTCGGGACGCAACGTGACCATGGCGTGTCCCAGGTTGACGAGCGTCCAAATACGCCCATCCCAGAGGACTCGACTGCCTGCGGTGATGGTCAGATGACGTGACGGGCGTTCTCCCTCAAACGCGGCATATGCGCGGGTCTGCGAAGCGAGCAGGAGGGCATGCGCTTCTGCCGTCGCTCGATCTGGGTAGAGCAAGACCGCCTCGTGGTCAATCAAGGGGGTCGCTTCCAGGTCCACATACAGGGAGGACCGTGCAATCAGCGCAAACACAGTATCGAGAGGAACCTGGGGCTGTTCCTGCTTGAATGTGGCCAGGCTCATGCCTGGAAAGCTGCGCATCCGGTCCATCAGGCGTGTGGCAAGCGTGGGCTCCAGATCTGGTGCAAAGAAGTAGTCCTCCAGAAAGATCAAGTTCCGTATCGCGTGAGGTGAGAGTTCTGCCGAGGAACGCACGCGATACGCGAGTCCCAGGCGCCCGGCAGCCTCTTCTCCCGGAAGACACCGCCACCCACCTCGTTCGTCACGTTGGTAGCGATGCGGCTGCGAGATTGCCAGTTCGAGCAGCTTGTCCTCTTGCTTCCACTCTTCCAACCAGACGCCGTCTTGCCGGAGTACCAGAAAATCAGGGGTATGAGAGACAGTGATGGCGCGCCCGGATTTGGCCTGGTAGTGCAGTTCCAGTGTGGTCGGCTGATCGTAGTACTCAAGCACCTGCGGGTCGTATTCCATCGTGTAAACGGCCCACAATTCGACTTTGTGGCTTTCAAACTGGATGTGCAGCCCATTTTGCGGGAAGCGTAAGTGCCACTGACATTGTTGGCACGCGAACCAACACGGCGCGCCGGAGGAGAGGAGCGCACACACGCCACAACTTCACTCGCTTGGGGAGTGAGATGTAAGCGAAGACACCACTGCTGAAATTGGGCCGCGGTAAGCATGACGTACCTCGTGATCTCTACAGGAGTCATCGACATCTCAGATGCCGGGCATGAGTGCACAAGAAGGATTCCTATGGAGAGCATACGCTATTTTGTTGAGATTTGCAAACTTTTGCCACGAAAGTTCTGCCGTTTTGCCACAAAAGGTTTGCCGCGTGTACCAGCAAGACAGGTAGAACAAGCGAAATATTGTGTGAAATAGACAACAAATTTCGTGGCAGCGCTATGGTTCCTAACTTGCAGAGAGGGCAAATCTTTGTGGCAAAGCTCAACTATTGATGAAGTGAGACAACGCTCAATCTTGGGCAAACCTTGATGGCAATTGAGGCCAATCTTGATGGCAAGTTACAACGGTCGTTGGGGAACCGGGGTATGGCAAGACGATGACCTTCTTGCGGCTGGCGACGATCGCCGCGCACTATGGCATGCAGGTGATTCTGCTCGACCTCAAAGGCAGTCTGAAGACAGCCGCACAGTTTGTCGCGGCCATGCGGCTGATCGGCGTTGGGCGCATCGCCGTCTACCCACAGCACGCCTACGATGGCTGGCGCGGGGATGCCACTGCCCTTTACAACCGCCTCATGGCCATGATCGATCCGGGGACACATCCCTATTACAGGCGCATCACCTCCGCGCTGGTCTCGTTGGCAGTGCATGCCCCTGTTGGCCCGCCGCGCAGCAGCCAGGAGTTCCTCGCGCGGCTCGATGAGACCTGGCTCAAGATTGCCTACGCGGGGAGGGTCCACTGGTACGCGCAGCGCAAAATCAAAAAGCTGAGCCCGCATATCGACGAGACCTCCCTCACCTACGACGGTTTTTTCGATGCGGTCGCGGGAGGTCTCGACGGGACTGTCGCGTTTGAGGATGCAGATGCGATCTATATTGGTCTCGACGGTGACGCGCTCAAAGAACAAGCCGTGGGGATGGCGCGGTACCTGCTCGAAGATGCGGCGCATTATGCCAAGCACCGCAAAGCGCCGGGAGTGCGCGCACTGTGTCTTATCGATGAGTTTGGCGCGTTGGGCATTTCCAATGTGGTCGGCCTCTATGAGCACATGCGCGAGGCTGGCCTATCGATGTGGGCCTCGGCACAGTCCCATGTCGGTCTTGGCTCAGAACGTGACAACGTGCTGGCCGCCTCTTCAATCAAGATCCTGCATCGCTGCGGCGACCCGGAGGAGTTGGTCAAGTACGCTGGCCAGCGCGAGGTGCCCGCCTTTTCGCAGGTCATCGAAGACGAGAGCGAGGCGCGGCCAGCGCTTGATGAGCCAGCGCGCGCGCCAGAGAGGCGTACCACTGTGCATATGCAGCGCCAGTACGCTGTTCCCATCGAGGACGTGCAACAACTGGCACTCGGGACGATTGCCCTCATCACCGGTGGGCTTCACGCCTGGGTGCAGGTCTATCCTGTACTACTGCCAGAGGACCTGCTGCGCATGGCGACTACTTTTGTGTCAGCGCCACCGGAGGAGCCGTCTGCGCCCATTGTACCACCGCCAGCACAGGCTGCGCCGAAAAAAGCGCGGAAGCGAACGCAGGCACCGGCCGCGGGAAAAGATCAGCAGAGCCAGGAAGCCAAGCCGCCAGAGCCAGAGCTAGTGCCGCCACCGGCGAGTCGGCCAAGGCCGGCAGCCGAGGAGGATGATAGCCCGGTTGATTTTTAGTGTGTGATGGGATGAGAGAGAACAGTTCGTTCTTGCCAAGATGTCCTTGTAGGACGAGACCGTAGCGCGAGGTGTGTAGCAATGACTGTTTGCGATGTATCATATGAGGAGATCATAGCCATGTGGATTGCTCTGCTATTACTGACCTGGGTTGGTCTTGAGGGGGTGGCTGGTGTGTGGTTCTGTTATCATTATTGGATCTTTACCGGGATTCATTCCGGCAGTGGTACCTTCTTTATTGGCCCAGGAAATGCTGTCGTGAGCGTGTTCAATACCATGATTACCACGCTCTCTCAAGCGTATGCTCCTCACCGACATCCAATCGTGCTGACGCAGGAGACACTAGCGCACTTCTTGATTGCGGTCTATGTTGCCGCGCATGTGCTGTTCCTGCTGTGGAGGGGCACCGTTCCCATCCGGGAGCGGCTCAAACTGGGGGTCCGGGCGCAGCCGAGTGGCCGGGAAGTCCAGCGCTTTGAGCAGGTGTTTGCGGCGCTCGAACGGGCGCAGATGACGACACCGGAGGCCCCGCCTCTCAAACGCCCTTTCAGCTGGAAAGTCCGAGATGACGATCAAGGGATGCATATGCGTTGGATCGGTCTGGTGCTGGTCATCGATCGTGGGTTGCTGATGAGCCGTCACTTTCCGCCGTTGCTGGCCCACGAGCTGGCCCATTGCAACAGTTTTGATCTGCTCACGCGGAGCCTCTTTACCCTCTTGCCGCCGTTGCGCTGGAGCCTCTTTACCCTGGTCGGTTTGCCCCTGGCCTGTGGCCCGCTCCTCCTGCGCCCGGCGTGGATGTCGTACTGGCGCGACCGGGTGTTTGCGGCTGACGAGTACGCCGCCCGCCTCGGCCAGCGCCATGCGCTCAAACGTGCCCTGGATGACCTGCGGTGGGTGCTGGATGGCGGCAGGGCGACCAGGGGCGGTCGTTGGTTGCGTGAAACACCCTATATAGAGGAACGGATTGACCGTCTGGACCGCTATCAACCGCCCGTGCCCCAGGCGGTAGTCTGATACCCGTCCGTGGTATAATCCCTCTAGCAATCTAGCAATCGCGACCGTCACGATTGCCTCACTACAGGAGGAACGTGGGGCATTGTGAGACTGTGCATCTGTGGCAAGCCTTCTCCCTCGCAGGAAAGAGAGAGGACATCGGGAACGCGAATATTGCTCCGCTCCCTGTCGCCAACGGGCGTGTCGTGCTCGGAACAAACACAAGCATGATCTTGAGCGTATCATGAGGGAGGCCAGCATGGATGTACGGGAGATTATCGCCGATCCAGCTCTGAGTATTGAGGCGAAGGTGATTTTAGTCACGGGGGAAATTGGAAAACAAATCCTGGAAGCTGAGCACGAGGAGAGCAGGAAGCAGCACTTCATCAGTGTCGGCGATATCGAGGAAATGACGACCCACGAGCTGGCCGACCTGCTGTCGAATGTCGTTCTGGTGCTGCGCAGGCTCCCCGATGTCCCAATGCGCCAGTTGCAGGAGGGACACCCATGAGCGAGGAGATAGAACTCGGCGAATTCCTTCGTCAAGTCGAAGAACTGATAGCGGATCTAGAGCGTAAAATGGTGCTGGTCCTCTCTGGTAGCCCGCTCTACGATCTTGAAGCGCTCATACGTGCCTGGACACAAGCACAGGGGATTTGGTTACAGCACGCTCAGCAGATGAGCCGAGATCAGGCCCGCGATGAATTGGTGGCATTTGCCAATTCCCATCAGTTTGCTCGATGGATGGAGGGGAAGCGTCCAGGCCCTCCCCCCAATGTATTATCGAAATGGAAGAGTGCCGAGTAAGGTTCAAGAAATGTTTCTGGGAATACCAAAGAGAACTGCGCCCCGGCCTGCTGGGCCTGCAATGGAAAAAAGCAGAAATACGATCCCGACCAACCGCCGCCGAAGAGGAAAGGCCCGCTGATCAGGTAGGAAGCGCCAAGAGGGGCGCTCTCGCCGGATCGCTCATGCGTGTGCTTGACAGGGAAGCACCAGGTAGGTATACTGCTTCACAGCTAGAATAGATGTTCGGAAACGGACAGTGTGAGCCATCTTTTGAGGTGGCTTATTGTAGGGTTTATCGTTGCTGATTAGTACCACTAATCAGCAACGGAACCAAAAGGAAGAGAAGCTCTAGAATCTCAGCCACCTGCAAGAAACAAGCGGATTGGCAGAAGTCTTGGAGCCGAAAGGTGAGAACGGGAAATGCATAAGGAGGGGACATATGGAATTTCTTCCATCTGAGGCCGTCGCCACGGTGGCGCAAAAACTTCGGGAGGCACCGTCTGTGCTGGTTCGAGTGGCCCTCGTCAACATGGAAGCGAACTGGAGCCTCAATACCCTGGTCATTGAGGCGTTTCCTCATGCGCTGCAAGAGCCCTCTCCCTCGTACTGCTACAACTATGGTCGCTACGCGTTCTGTTCGGGAGAGGTTTCAGGAGCTGAAGCAAGTTCCTGGGTCCTGCAGCGGCAAGGGACCTTTCACGGTCTGTCTTTTCAGGTGCCTGAATTGCCCGAACAGACAACGCAGGTCGGAAAATATCCGAGCCATGTCCCCGCCGTTGAGTTCTCTACTCCGGTGCCCTGGCCGTATACACGGTTTGAAATCAGCATCATGTCCGTCAATTACGCCCTGCAACAAGATCAGGCCTTCCTGATCAGCGAAGGGTGTCCCTTCTTTCCAAACTTCCAAGCGGCCCTTTTCGCGCTCCTCTATTACGGACACGTTTCCGAGTGGGACCAGGCCCAGAACAGATCTCAGCAGGGCAAGATTCTCATCCGCCAGGCGCAGACTGACGCCTGGATCGAGTATGTTCACTTTGCACCCCTATCCGTGTCTGTCCAGATTGAAGGGTCTCAGTTGCAGGACACCTTCTTACAGGTGCAGGCACCGCCGAACCTTCCATTTGAACAGGCCATTAAGGACAGCGGCAGCGTCGAGTGCCTGTTGCCGGATGGAATACCTGAGCGGGTATGGATTGCGCTGGCGTGCGACCATACCTGGCTGGATTATCTCACGCTGGATCAACGCTGGTCCCCTTTTACGGCAAAACACACCAATATGAGTATCGAGCAGACGAACACGAGTAGCGAGCCGCCGGATATGGCGACCCAAATCCAGGCGCTCATCGCCGGAGGGGAGGGCCAGGCCGTTGAGTTCAAACTGGAAACGCCCGACGACAAAGAGCAGATGTTGAAAACCATGGCCGCGTTCGCCAACGATCAAGGAGGTGTGGTGATCCTGGGGGTGAAGGACAAGACCGGGGAACTGGTGGGCCTCAAGGGAGATGCGGGTCGAAAACAAGATGATATCCGTCATATGATCCGCACCACTGTAGTTCCTGAGATCGATGTTCATTTTGAGGCGTGTGTGATAGAGCACCGCACCATCCTCGCCGTGTATGTAGACAAGGGTCAGTCTCCTCCGTATGGATTGAACCCGACGAAACCGGCGTACTACGTGCGAAGAGGTGCGACGACGTTTCCTGCGCGCCAGGAGGAAGCGCGTGCGCTCGCCCGCACCGATCTTGTAGCTCTCCTTCCACCGTTGCTGTCCCCGGGAGGCTATCATAGCTCTGGTCTAGGCGGATGAGTGAGCAGTAGAGGGAACCTGCACATGTGCTGCCGGACATGGGCGCAAAGCTCAAGGGTTATCTCGAGGCGTAAAGGGCGGCTATGTATCGATGGGAGCATTGCTCCTCTGCCCGTCGGGAAAGAAGGAATTCTATGACGACACACGATCGGCTTGAAAACACGATAGAGCGTGTACTTGCTACTGAGGGGCGCGGCGGGATTGTCGCGCTGGCCAGGCTGACGTCCGAGGTCCTGGAGGAGCTGCCCCCCAGGGCGAGGCTGAGAAAGATGCACATCGTCGCGCTGGTCGATGGCCAGGAAGATCCGTGGGCCTTTGGGGTGGAAAGAGACATGCGTCGCTGGTACACGATCACCAGGAATGAGGAGGAGCCCGGCTTCGCCCTCTCCACCTGGGAGAAAGAAATAGGTGAGCCAGAGGAGCCACGCCAGGAGGCGCTCACCTGTGTAGATGCGGAAGCGGTGCTGGCTGTCTTGCGCGCCCAGGCTGTCCCCTCAGAGGAATGGGAGCGTATCCTGGCCTTCCCGCCGCATATGTATGTGTATGGCCTGGTCGACCCGTTCGATGGAGGCATTCACCTCATCGCCGTCAGCAAGAGGCCGCAGCGGCGCATTCCAACCACGCAGGAAAAGGACAACGGGGAGCTACACGCCTGGGTGCGCGAACTGGAGCGGAGAGGTTTTGCGCCCCAGATCCGCATCCTGGACATCCTGCCTCCCCTTGCGCCGCAAGACCGCCTCGTCGTCTCCGCTAAACGCCGCTGGATTGCCAGAGCCCTACAGGAAGGCTGGCCGATCGCCAACCGCGATCTGACCATCGAGGTCCCCGTAGCCACCCGCGGCCAGTGGCACACGATGAGCGAGGCCGGAGATGTCCAGCACCAGTTCGCACAGGGAGACAGGGTCTTACACGCGCGCTTTGGGGAGGGAGTGATCCTGTCGAGTGAGAGAGTGCCTCCAAACGAATACGTGCTGGTCCAATTTAAGGAGAGGCCCCAGCCTCTCAGACTCTCGCTCGAATTCGCGAAGTTGGAGAAGATTGCTCCCGCAGGGGGAGCACCAGAACAGGGGCAGCTATGAAAGATAACCGGATCGGCGTTATTTTGCCGGCGCATCTCATGCGAAAGCATTACAACCGGTGCCTGCACCTGGTGGGCCAGACCGATCCGATGCTGTGCGGCAAGCAGGCCGGGCAGCACTGTCCGGTATGTGGTGTGACAACCTGCAGCGAGCACCTGAGCAGCAAGACGATCAACCTGTACGGAAACATCATCGCGAATCTGTGCTACATGTGTGCCGAGTTCAGCGAGGTACAGGCCCGCGCCTATGCCGATATCCGTCGGCGGTTAGAAGTATTGTATGAGAAAACCAATCTGTGGCCGGAGTGATACGATGAGCCAGGAACTGAGCCTGTATGACGATCTTTCGCCGCTGGCGCGCGCAGCCCAGGCCGCGGACCAGGCGGCGCAGGAGCATGTCCTGGAAGACTACCTGCAGAAAACCGCGGCGGAAACGCGCCGGCGGCAGTACGGAGATATCGCCCTCTTTGAACGCTACCTCGCCGAGGCCCACGTCCAGCTTGCGGGGATGGCCGACGACCTGCAGCTCTGGGGGGATCTGAGCGATGGGCTCGTGGAGGGCTTTCTCCGCTGGCAGCTCAAACAAGGGTATGCCATCAAAAGCATCAACGTCCGGCTGGCCACGATCAAGGCGTACTGTCGGCTGGCGGCGAAAGCGCGCTCTCTTCCGGGTGAGCAATACCAGCGCATCACGCTGGTCGAGGGCATACGCAAGGGCGCGGGGGTGAATATGGACGAGAAGCGCGAAGTCACGCGCGTGGGTGAGAAGAAGGCCCAGGCGACGCCGATTACACCGGTGCATGTCAATGTGATCAAACTGGAACTGCGCAAGCAGGCCGAACAGGATTCGTTTTTCGCCTCGTCCCTCCTGCTCTTTTGCCTACTCTCTGATCTCGGCCTGCGCTGCGGAGAGGTGGCGCCGCTCTCCCGCCAGAGCATCGACCTGGTGGGAGGACAGCTACGCTTTTATCGCCACAAGGTGAAAAAGTGGCAGACCCACCAGCTGAAGCCGGACGTATTTGCAGCGGCGAGACTGTACTTTGACCTATATAATCCCTCACCGTATCTGTTTCCCGGCGAGGAAGCAGGGGCGCACCTGGCGACGCGGACGGTCAACTGGCGTATCGGTCAGCTGGGCAAGCTGGCCGGGATCGAGGGGCTGTCGCCGCACGACCTACGCCACTACTGGGCGACCTACAGTAAGGGCGATCTGGGCATCTTGCAGCAGGCAGGAGGGTGGAACAGCTTGGCGATGCCGCTGCTCTACCGGGAGGAGGCAGCGATCGCGAACGAGGGCCTGACCGTGCCTGGAGGAGTGTTATAGCGTGCTTACGACAATGCTCTACGATCTCTCTGAGCGCCGAGGGAAACCGTTTTTAGACCACTTTTAGACCGCTTTTAGATCACTTGAGCTTATAGGGTCGGAGGAGGCGGATCTACCAGATTTCTTCAGATAAGCAGAAAAAGAGTGTTGTCGGAACTACCATAAATCCACCACTTTTGGTGCATAACCTCGCTAGAAAATGATTCTGTTGGCATCTATGGCTGTTTCGGTCGAGTAATGAGTGAGTAAGCTTAACGGTTGAGGGAATAGCGGCCATCAGTTCAAACTCGTGCATCACCCAGGCATTGCAAGCAGACCAGACGGAAGCGGTGGGCCATAGAGAGGCAGCCGCAGCAGTTCTGCCAGTGAAAGTTCGTCGTCCATTAGACCTCCGCGCTCTCAGAATCAGGCGCTACCTCGTCGTATTCGTTCCCGTCTTCTTGCGTATACATTCCTTGCTGCTGGAGCAGGTCCGATAGCTGGGGTTCCAGGTCTCTGAGAATGGCCAGGATCGCCAGGGCTTCTTCTGGGTACCAAAAGACGCGCTCGCCCGCGCCGTGTATACAAATGCCTGCCTCTGCTCTCTCGCCCGCTTCCGATGTATCAATCAGGCTGATCTGGTAGATGTTATGCTTATTGAGCAGTGGGAATGGCCCGCGTAGCAGGTGGTAATGCGCTGGAAGCTCACCGCTCATCCTGCACCTGCCTCCGCATGTGGCGTCCTGGATGGCACGTAGCGCACAAGGGGTCCCGACATTTTTCCCTCCCAAAATCCCCGCTAAGACGCCAGCGCGCTCTGGGACAGGGCTGAACGAAGCAGACAGCCTTGTTGCTTGGCAGCAGAGGAAGCGATATTCTCGGCCATTTTCGCTCAAAAAGTGACCAAGGAGGGCTTCTTTGCAGAGCGGTGAGACACTTGAGCAGTCAGCTAACCAAGCTTAGCGGGGATTTTGGGAGGGAAAAATGTCGGGACCCCTACGTCGAATGTTTTAGTTCCACAGGTGGCTATAGAGCACTTCAAAGAGGCCTTACAGGATTATGATCGAAGGCTGCCTCCTGAGTGCATTATGAAACTTCGACTGGCCCACGAGGCGGTCGAGAAGCACTTGAGAGTTCAAGCACATGAACTGGGAAAAGCGGTAGCAAAAGCCTTAGAATGGACACTTGGTTCAGAGCAGGAGAAGTTTCTCGACGGTGCCTGGAAGGCTCTCTATGTCATTGCAAATGCATCTCATCACACGCCGAGCGTCAAGAGCTTACTCCCTGCCGATGCACATATGGTACTGATCTCAACAGCAGCAACGCTGGAGTACCTGTCACAGCTTGAGTGAGCAATCCTGAAGAAATGGAGGTCTATGACACCAATGGCAAGCCATGTACCGATAGAACCGACATCGACCAGTCTCACCATCGCCCGGCCGCCCACGGCTATGACCCTGGACCAATGCATCGGTGGCTGGCTGCACGAAAAGCAGGGCCGATCTGACAGTAGCAAGACCTACACGGCCTATAAGGAGAACCTGGAGCAATTCCGCGCCATCCTCCAGGCCTCGGGCCTGGACCTGGACGGCCCGGCCTCGGCGATCGCGCCGCTGGCGCAAGGATGGGCAGCCTCAAGCCGGCGCGCGACCTCCGTCTCCTCCAACACGTATAACCAGCGCCTGGCCTCGCTCTCCAGCTTCTACGGCTACGCCATCAAACATGACGTGCTGGCCAGCAACCCTATCACCCGCGTCGCCAGGCGCACCGTGCACAAACTCCATGCCGCGCGCCCCATTGCCGGTCCGGATGTGAAGCTAGGCCTGGCCCAGATCGACCGCAACGAACTGGCGGGAATGCGCGACCTGGCGCTCTTGTCGGTGGCGCTGGCCACCGGACGGCGCGGCAGCGAGCTGGCGGGAATGCGTTACGGACACCTGCACAAGCACGATAACGGGACCTGCACGGTCATCTGGCCGCGCTGCAAGGGCAACAAGCAGATGATCGATGAGTTGCCCGAAAAGACCACGCGCGTGCTCTACGACTACCTGTACGCCGCCTATGGCTCCGCACTCGGGGCGCTCGCTGCCGCCGCGCCCATCTGGCTGTCATTTAGTCACCACAACGAGCGGCAAGCCATTGGCATCAAAACTGTGCAGCGCATCTGCGACGCCCGTCTCGGCACGCCCAAATCACACGCGCTGCGCCACACCTGGGCCGTCACCATGCACAAAAAGGGCGCGAAGCTGGCCGACATCGGCAAGGGCCTCGGCCACAGCAACCTCAAGACCACTTCCGCCTACATGGAAGAGCAACTCGGCTATGTCAACGTTTACGCGCGCGACCTGGAAGACGAGTTCGGCATCTAACTGCCGCCCAGCCGATTATATAAGGGAGAGCCACGTAAGGTTTTGGGGCTGAGTCTGATCCGACCGGAAAACACGCCAGGGAACAGAGATCTCGCGCCACGATGCCATGGACAACGATCTATGACCGATTCGTCCTGCTAGTGGTGCTGCCACGAAAGTAATGTTACACTAGCGCAAAACTGGGAAGGTGACGCATAGCAAAGCAGAAGAAACGACGGCCCGGACCTGGCGGACCAGGGCGATCACAACCGAAACCACGCTGGCAACCCATTGAAGCGCTGGCAATGGTCGCAACACATATCGATGGCATGCTCCAGGCGGATCGCGAACAGTACGAAACGCTCCTGGAGGCGAAACCGAAGCCCCATGTACTTGACGACTTTACCATAAACCGAGTGATTGCTGCTTTCACCACGCAGCGCAACGACTTTGGTCTCTTTGACCAGCAGCTCCAACGCTGGGCTGTGCTGCCGCTCTCGGATCAGCAACGCCGCGAAGTGGAGCGACTGATGGAACAAATGCGATTGCTTCGAGAGAACAATGAGCAGGTGTTGACGCTGGCGAGGGAGTTGAGCAAGGGTACGATTGAGAAGGTGATGGCAAAGTCTGATGTGGAGCTGGGACTGGAATTCCTGCTCCAGTTGACAGAGCAGGAAGGGCGCAAGGGCAAGCACTCGTAACAACCCGTCGGCATCAGGCTAGGCCTGGAGGGAGCGATAGTACCGCCGCTTGCCGAAAGGCCGGTCGTTCGTCTCACCCACCAGGTGCAGATGCATCACGGAGACGAATCGGTCTGCTTCAGCCTCGGTCAGCACGGTCTGATATTCCCACACGCCGGCGACATAGCGATGGAGATTCCACTGGCCAGGGCGCAGCTCCTGCAGATAGATGTCGCCTGGTTGCGCCTCATACCCCCTGGCCGGGCTGCTTTCCTTCGCTCCCAGGTACTCATTGACCTCCGCGATCCATTCAGACAGGCAGCGAGGACACAGCACCCCGCTCTCGTCTAGCAGCCGCCATTCTTTATTAGGGCCTGGTCGGCCACATTCCTCGCAGGCCAGCATGGAGGGCTGAGTTTTGAGGTGCAACCGCCCCAGCTCATCGATATCCATTCGGGTTCTCCCGTTCGTAGGTCCTGCACAGATAGACGCAACCGCTCTTCTGCAAGTGTAAACGCGGAAAGAGAGAATGTAAAGGTCAGGTCCTTCTTCTCAACGCCAAAAAGGCGCCAATTGCGATGACTGGCGCCTTTTTCTGTAGAAGAGAAACTATTGCCCATGCTGTTTCAGGTACTGTTCCACTGCCTGGATCTCGCTGGCATTCGCCGGACGAAATCCTCCCTGGTCGTTGACGTAGACAATATTGGTATCTTGAAAATGGAGAATCATATCGGGGTGATGGTTGCCGGCGACATCCACGAAACTGAGTGTTACCGGGATGAGATCCTGACTATTCCCGTAGAGCTGCGGCCCGATATAGATGCGCGCTTTCGATGCGTCGCCACCTGGAAACTCAATCACTTCAAAACGTCCGTTGAGATTGAGCGCGATTATGTGGGATTTCCGCCCGTCTCTCTTAGAAACCTCAAAGGAATCGAGCAGAAAACCGCACATAATGCAAGTTAAGTGGCATTAAATTTAATCCCACTTAACAGCAATAAAGTGGCTCGGATTAGCTGTCGAGTCGTTCTGCCCAACCGCCGCATCGATCTGGAAGGTGCGCGGGCGACCATAGTGCAGATCGTCCCACGTCGTATTCCACCAGCTTACCGCCAGCGTCAAGAGCGTCCATAATACCAGCATAACGATCATTCCCAGACCCAAAAGCAAGAGCGGGTGCGCGCGTAGCATCCCTCTGCGCCTTCCAGCAGTCCGGGTCAGGCTAGGTGTTTTCGGGCGAGGACCGGTGGAGCCACTACCAGGCGTGACCTGTTCATCTTCTTCGGTCTGCGGAGATGTGAGACGGGTAGCACGCCGCATAATTGGAGTGATGCCCATCATCCCCTGCTGGCCAGCATCACTTTCGATGGGACGATGCCGCAGCGCACTGCGCGGCATGGCACGGTCGGTCGATTCGAGCACAGGCATCTGCGTTCTCCTTCGTGTTAGACACAGCAAAGCAGCATGACGACAGCAATACGAGAAGAAATAGGGCCGCGAAAGAAGAACGCTGAGAAGAAACGCATGAAGCGCAGACGACGCACTGCTTGGGATATCGAGCTGCTACTGTTGAGTATACCCGAATATCCTTCCAAAATCCAGGTGCCTATACGACAATTTTCGCCCACCTGCGAGGCATAGCACACTGCCAGAGGACAACGCTTTCCCTCTGGCAGCGAATGCTCTTCCTGAGCGCTTCCACCTCCTCTCGTTCAACCACTGCGCAGTGTTCTCTTTATAGACTTAGTGCCATGGCAGGCCGAGATTGAGCCATCAGTGTAAGCCGCCGATCGTGCGCCTCTGCCTGCTGTGTGAGCGATGACCCATCAATGATGGCCTCACCGCTCTCCTGCAGGTAGAGCTGTTGGAACAACTTCCGGGCACGCGAAAGTCGCTGGCGCACGGCGGCTTCCCCCAATCCCAGCACTCGTGCGATCTGGTACGAGGGCAGCCCACCGACAATTGACAATACCAGGCACAGGCGCAGGGCCTCCGGCAATTGCGCCATGACCCGCTGCACCGCATCGCGCTCCGCAATGAAACCTGCCGGGTCCTGCATTACGCTAGACATGCCATAGCCAGCAGGTTGGACCGGAGCGGGGCGCTCACCCACCAGCTCGTCGTCCCGCTCGTCCTGCTCCTCGTTGCGCAGGGCCGAGAACGGGACAAAGCGCACGAGGCGGCGCCGCCGGAGCGACATACGCGCGTTATTTGCAGCGATCTGCATGAGCCAGGCTTTGGCGTGAAAGTTCGCGCTGCTCGCCTGCCGCGCCGCCTCGATAGCCTTGAAAGCCGTCAGAAAGGTGTCACTAGTTAACAGAAGTATCTCTTTGTTGTTTCCCATCCCCCATTTCTGTACTAGGGAGAGCGCAGAATCATATCTGTCAGTGACAGTCGTCCAGCAGACCTTGCAATCGTCAGTACAATGGAAAGAAAGGCTCGTTGGAAGGGAGGTGGTGGACGATGCGGACAAAACAACGAGTGCAGGGCAAATTCGTTTCTTGCTCAGGATTCCGCAAAATAGCGTGCCAGCCCGGCGGACGATATGAGTTGATCATTGTTGACCAGCAGGGGCGTCCCGTTTCGCACGTCACCGAGTGGTATCGCCTGCGCAAGTCTCCTGGCCCCAATGGCACCAGGCGCACCTACTTGAGCTTTTTACTCCCCTTTTTCGCCTACCTGCTCAAACAAGGCATCGCCTGGAACGAGGAACCGGAGCGACTTCGTCACGCTCTCAAAGCCTTTCTGCTGCAAGAAGTGTCCTGCCAGGTCAGCCGCGACCGCCTTCTCGACGGCTATCGCATCGAACTGACCGGAGCCTCCCCGCTTGCGCACAGTAGCCTGCGGGTCTTGTTGGCCGCCATCCGCGATTTTTACGCCGTGATGAGTGAAGCCGGGTTGTATCCCCATGCGAATCCCATGTGCTCCGAGCTGCTCCAGCGCTGGAAACGAGAACACCTCAAGTCGTTGACCAACAGCGGCGCGCCAGACCACGCCGGAACACGCGAGGAAACCTGGCAAGAGACCTCCACGCGGCCAACCGCCTACTTCCGTCAACGCAGAGGAGAACCGTGGAAGCCGGATGTCGCGCTCACCTCAGAACACGTTCAGCAGCAGATGGCGAGCGACCTGGAGTGGATGACCCGCCATGCTGCCACACAGCGTGATCGCCTGGTGCTCTTGCTGCTTCGGGAGACGGGTGCGCGCCTCAGCGAGATCCTGGGCGCGACTATCGGCGGCTACCGCAAAACCACTGATCCTTACCAGGTGTATGTCACCAACAAGGGCAGCTGCGGACGGGAAGAAAAGCTCGTAAAGCTGAGCTCGGCAGCAGAAGCGGCGCTGGTGCGCTATGTGCGCACGGAGCGTGCCGGGTACGATCCACAAGGACGAAAACGACTGGCCGATTTGGATGACGCTGATCCCATTTTCTTGACCCGCCGTGGCACACCCTACACCCGAGACGCCTTCTACCACCATTGGCGCCAGCTCGTGGCTCACCGTCCCAAGCAACAGGTGGGCGGGAAGATGCTGCCACCTCTCGAGTTTACTCCTCACGATATGCGCCATTTGCGGGTGACCGAATGGCTGACGAAGATCGCGAAACGATGTGCGGGCGACCAGCAGCAAGAGCGCCGTCTCAGGAGCGCCATTCAGCGTCGCATGGGCTGGCGGAGCGCGCTGACCATTCACTGCTACGATCATTCCAGCACCGAGCGCGAGGAAGAAGAAGCGTTTGCGGAGTTTCAGCGAGAGATCGAGCAGGGCACCACAGAACTTTCGCCTGTCACGAAACCGGCAACAACCACTCTTGCGCCAGAGCGCCGACCTGGCCTCTTCTCACCGACCATCGTCCAGCAGATGCACGCTGACCTCGCTTTTTGGGAGGACAAGGGATGAAGCAAACAGCCGTCCAGGAAGAATCAGCCCAACCGGCAAGCACGTCACGCGTCAATTTCAGCGATGGGAATCGCGAGCACCATCTGCGCGTCTTCTACGAATGGCTCGCACCTGATTTGCATGAGGCGCCAGGGATCGACTGGACCAAACTCCCAAGTCAGGCCATTGGCTACCTCGTGCATACGGTTGGGCACAGTCCCTTTGCCGCGCATCTGGCTCTTGCAGCAGGGGTCGCAAGCGAAATGGTCAAGGCAAGGACCGTCGTGAGCCAGACGATGCATCTGGCTTTGCTCTTCCGCGATCTGCACACGTCCTGGGGAGTCCACTCTGCTGCTGATCTCACAAAAGGCACCTGGGAAGCCTTTGTCACGCAACAACAGATCGCTCCCGGCACTTACCAACAACTCAAGACCTATCAGACGACGACCGAACTCTACCTACTCGGGTATCTCGAACAACTCACCCAGGAGCAACGCACACGCGTCGGTCCCCACATTTTGCCGCGCTTTCCGCGTCGCTTTCTGCGCCAGCATTTCTCCGATGCCGCTTTCCGGGAAGACGTGCGGCAACGGCGAAAAGCGCGAAGCGATGTCCTGGTTCCACTGCACTCGCTGTTAGTGGCGCTGGTGCGCTTGAGAAAACAGGCGGCAGAGCGCATGCTCCAGGCCTTTGAGATGGCAAGAGCACAAGTCCTCGAAGGCGAAGCTTGCCTTCCGCTGCTGTTTTCCTACGAGGAGGAACTGGTCACCATCAATCAGCAAGCCAGAACCATGGCGGAGATGCGCTTAGAAAAACGTGTCGTCACGATGCAATTTCGTCTGTGGGATCATCAGCAGTGGATCATCGGACATCCCGAGGCCTATCATCTCGAATATATTCGTCTCATGGAACGCCAGGAGTCAGCACCGCTGCTCTCCGACAAGCACTACTTCTTTGTCGAGTTTTTGGGGCCGGTAGAGGATTTGTTGTGGTTCGGGGAGATGATCAAATATCGCCTCCTGCAAACCAGGCCATCTGGCTTCTTGCCTCCCGAGGATGCCCAGGAGCGGAACCGGTTATTGAAGCAACTCGGGATATCGCAAGGCCTGTCCTGCAAGCGAGATGGGCTGTTAACCTCTCGAACAGAGGTGACGTATGTGCTTTCGGCGGCGATGGCCCGGACCGGCGCGCTCTTGTTTGAGCCGGAAGCCCTCTATCGAGGCACGCTTTACGCGGCTGCGCTTGCAACGTTGGCCTTAACCAATGGCAGTCGTATGGCTGAATTACTGCAGGTCAGCGCTGATCGCTTCAAGGTGCGTCCGTATTTCGTCCGACGGGAAGGGCAGGCGACCGAAGAAGAACGGGTGATCCACTTGCAGTTGCTTTTGCCCAAGGGGAAAAAGACGGAGGAACAACGCAAACTCTTTCTGATTAGCGACGGGGCTTACGATTTCCTCAGTGAAATTGCGCAGCTGCTCAGAGAGGCGCATGACGGTCGTATTCCCGTTGTGCGTCCCCATTGTTTTTGGCAGCGCTAGACCTACCCACTTGGCAGAGCCAAAAGTGACCACCTGGGAGAAGCAGCGGAGGCAAATGGCAGTGCAAAAAGGTGACCACCTGCTCCCCAAACCGACGCACGATCCTGTTGCCACGTACCGTTCGTCTCCCTTGCGATAAACATCTGGAATTGACCTACCCCGGACTGTCAATGTCTCTGTGCTCTCATGTTGGCTTAGAAACCTAGCCAAATGAGCCTTGACTCTGGTGGGCAGCATCTCCTGGAATAAAAAATGACACGAAGCTGTATGGTGTTTGCAAGACCTGGGCCAGTTGTGACTCATGAGGCCCACCCCTCGTGCTCTCTTCCAGATCAGGCACAGAGGGGATTGACTGATAGGCACCGTGAGCGCTAGATGGCAGACGCTCGATACGGTCACTGCAACTTTTTCAACGTGCCTCTGCGGCAGATGAATGCCCCACCACGTTCAGTGATGTTGGTATAAACGATGCCATTTTCGAAATCCTCGACGTGGACCACCGTCGTCTTGTCCGCTTCCTGCCAACAGATCATGAAGACACTTGGCC
>Ga0137378_10000740_pt1 | contig 26125 bp, 30 predicted proteins | sample SagtaG_21_FD_104813 | JGI IMG/M metagenome (GOLD analysis project Ga0137378, IMG submission 104813) | Vadose zone soil microbial communities from Sagehorn Ranch, Mendocino, California, USA - Sage2_L_60_16 metaG | ecosystem: Environmental > Terrestrial > Soil > Vadose zone | place: USA... | reverse complement strand
GCGCAGTACGGCCGCGGGATGATTTCCGATGTCACGGCCGTGCTGATGCGCGATTTCTCGGCTAACCTGGCCAGCCAGATCGCCAGGGCCGAGCGCGGTGAGGCGGTCCAGGCGGCCGCAGCGCCGGCTGGTGGCTTCGCCATCGGGCTGCGGGCCGCCCTGATGGCGCTACGGCGGGTCTACCGCCGGTTCTTCGTCCCGTATCAGGCCGCGAGCTGAGGAGAACAGGCCATGGTCTTGTGGTGGATAGGCAACGCGGTTCTGCTGCTCGTGATCCTTCCGGTCGTGATCGCGCTCCTTAACCGGGTGCTGGCGGCGCTGGAGCGGATCAGGGCGGCAAGTGACAACATCCTGGCCGGCGGCGGTGCGCTCGTCGGCGAGCTTGAGTGCGTCCCGGAAGGGCTGGCCACGACCGACGCCACCGTAGGCGCTGTCTCGGTCGGTGCCGTCAGGTACGCGGGCTCCGTCGCCAAGCTGCTCGGTTAGCTAACCACCGGGCTTAACGGTCCAACCGGAAAGGAGCACGAGTCATGCCTGCTGCCGCATGGGTCACCCTGATTATCGCCGCGCTGATTATCGCCATCACCGCGGTGGGCCTGCTGCGCGTCATCTTCCACCTCCGAGCCATCCTGGCGACGCTGCGTCAGGTCACGGGCGGGGTCGGAGCCGTCGCGCAGCTCACCAGCACCGTGCCCGACCGGCTGACTTCGGTCAACGCGAGCCTGAAGCCGGTCAGGGATTTCTGCGAGACGGTCTGAGCCGGCGAGGGAGAGAGCGAAATGACTACAGGAGTCCTGGTGCTGGCCGCCGGGAACAGCACCAGCCACTTCGGCTGGGTACTCGGCTACACGATCGGGATCATCATCGTCCTCGTCGTGGTGGCCCTCGTTGTCCCGATCCTGATGCTGGCCCGCGCGATTGGCACCCAAGCGCCGCTGATCAACGCCGAGCTGACCAAGGCGGTGCACAACACCGCCGCCCTCGGCGGCCTGCGGACGACGATCGAGCACGCCACGATCATCATCGGCGGGCTGCAGCGCGGCCGCGCCAGGCTGGGAGGGTAGCGATGCACAACCTGGCTATGACCTCGACCGAGCAGAGCCTGTGGGTGAGCGTGATCATCGTGGGCTTCGTCGTGGTACTCGCGGTCGCCGCCCTGCTCAGCCTGCTGATCTACCTGATCAAGATCATCGACCGGCGCGTGGTGGACGTGCGCGACACGCTCAAGGCGGCGGCGGCGAACACCTCGGACACCGTGCTGATCCCGCAAGTCGCCGACGGAGTCGAGGCGGTACTTGCCGAAGGCCTTCAGCACCATCTGTTCCTCGGCCGCGTACTCGGCAAGGTGAAGTCATGACAACCCTGGTAATCCTGACCGTCGTCGACATCGTCCTGCTGGTCGCCGGGCTCGCGCTCTACCTGTACTGGGCCGGATCGCTGCTGAACCGGATCGCCGGGAACCTGGAGGAGAGCTTCGGCACGGCCGCGGAGATCCTCGGTCACGCCAAGCTGATCGGCCCCGGCGTGGAGCACATCAACCGTACCGGCGGCGTGGTCGCCGGCGCGTTGCCGCTGCTGTACGGGATGGCCGAGGAGATCGTCATGGACGTCACGCCGGCAGCCGAGCGGCCCGAGGAGCCAGAGCCCGTCCGGCCTGCCTCCGGCCGTCGCCGGTCGCGCCTGCTCGACGCGGTCGGCTTCACCTCGGATCACTAGCGCGACGGCCCGATATCGCGCGCAGGTCCGGCCGGCTAAGCCGTCCGGACCTGCTTTTTGTTGCGCCTGGGACGCGTGGCGCGCGCATGTTTCTCGCTATAAAGGCAGTATTGGTTTAGCGCCTACGTTACCGTGTCAACTGCGCTTACCCCGGCCGTCACCGACAGATTAGGTGTACTCATGCTGATCTTGGCGACGAACAGGGCCGGCCAGGTTCCGCCGGGCCGGACAGCAACGCGGAGCAGTAAGTAACGGCCGTCCTCGGCGGCGCGCCGCCCAGGGCATCTCGGAGGAGCTGAAGGGAACTGAACCGATATAGCTAACTATCAGGTACTATCTTCCCGCGCTAGCACCTAGCTTTCCGAGCCGGGGTCGCGTGGCTGGTCATGCGGGATTCCGATGAGCAGGCAGGACGCAAAGGAGGGCTGGCAGGTGCCAGGTGGGCATAGGGCTGCCGGTCGGCGCCCGCCTCATCCTGGTGCCCAGGCGGCGGGCCTGCAGCAGCTCATCGAGATGGCCGAGCCAGCCCACGGGGGGAGGGATCCTTACTATGAGCCCCGTCGTGCGGACTGGGATCGAGATCGCGGCCCTAGTGTCGGCCGTCGTTACCGTGGCCTTCGTGGTCGTCGTCAGGCTGTTCTGGCGCCGCGAGAAGTCACTCCGGGAGCCCTGAGCGACTGGTACGACATTCCCAGGGTGACGTTCAACCGGAAGGAAGCCCGCGGGCTCCTGCTGACCAGCATCTTCGTCGCGGCGTGGGTCTCCTACCACCTGGGCTGGCAATCGCTCGCCCTGCTCGCCTGTGCCGCGCCCGGCGCGGCGTTCCGCGCGGTCAATTACGTGCTCTCCTGGTTCGACAAGCCAGTCACCGCCTCTCCCCAGGCCACCAGGATGCTGGACCGGCTTCAGGTCACGATCGCCGTCCCGGTGTACAACGAGGACGCCGGCCTGCTCGACCGGTGCATCTACGCGATGATGAACCAGACCAGGCCGCCGCAGCTCATCTGGGTCGTTGACGACGGCTCCAAGACCGATTACACCGACCTGGTCAAGTACTGGGTGGGAACCTGGTCCAACGGCACCGAGATCCGCTGGACACGCCAGCGCAATCAGGGCAAGCGCCGGGCACACGCCTATGTCTTCGAGCGGGTACCCGAGGCCGACATCTTCATCACCGTGGACTCCGATACCACGCTCGAGATGCGCGCGGTCGAGGAGGGACTCAAGCCCTTCCAGAACCGCAAGGTGATGTCCGTCGCCGGAATCGAGATGGGCTTCAACGCCTATGAGAATTTCCTGACCAGGCTGCAGTGCTCGCTGCAGCTCTACGCCCAGGCCGTGATCGGCGCGGCCTGGTCGGTGGCCGGCGACATGTACACCAACCGTGGGCCGTACGCGCTGTACCGGGCGCCGCTGATCCGCGAATTCCTGCCGGTCTACCGGGACGAAACGTTCTTCGGGCACCGCGTGATCCTCGGTGACGACTCTCTGCTCGCGCTGTGCGCGAGCACGAGGGGCCGGTCGGTGCAGCAGCTGACCGCCTACGGACTCACCATGTGGCCGGAGAAGTACAGTCACCACCTGCGCCAGCGGCTTCGCTGGGCGCGCGGCCGGGCGGTGCGTAACTTCTGGCGAATCAGATACCGCCCGGTGCTCTCCTACTGCTGGTGGGTCACCGTGACGGGCATTCAGGGCTTCCTGACCTCGGGGGCTCTGGTCGCGCTGCTGATCATCTCGTGGCCGCTCGGCGAGCCGGTGCTGATGCGAACCCTGGTGGCCCTGCTCATCCTGTCGGTACCCAATGGCCTGCGCACCCTGTGCTTCAGGCGGAGCGACGAGACCTGGGTCGACCGGCTGTCGCTCGTCCTGATCCGCCCATGGTCCGCGATCTGGTCCGGCATCGTGCTGGCCAGGATTCTGCGGACCTGGGGCACTCTCACCCTGCTCAAGCAGGGCTGGACCACCCGCCAGAAAGGCGCGGAACTGGTGTTCAGCCCGGCGAACGCCGCGGGGGTGGCCGCCGGGTCGGCGACCTCCGGCGAAGCCGCAGCGTAGGGACGCCGCTGCGTGAGGGAGCGGTTCGAGGAGTCCTGGGCACTATGGTCCATCCTGGCAGCCCAGGCCACGCTGACGCTGCCGTGGATGTGGCGTACTGCCCCGTACACAGACGAGGCGCTGTACCTGAGCTTGGGTCATCAGGGTTGGTCGTATCTGATGTCGAATGCGGCATCATTCCCCGGGTTCCCCGTGCTCTACCCGCCCATCGCCGCCACGCTCGATTCGGCCGGCGGCCTGATCGCGGCCAGATTTCCTTCGCTGATCTTCATGCTAGCTGCCACCGCGCTGATCTACCTCATCGGCGACCGGCTGTTCGGGCGCATGTCGGCCGTACTCGGCGCCTTGCTGTTCGCGGTATGCGGGATCGCCGTCCACCTCGGCGCGGCCGCAACGTTCGAGCCGATGGCATTGTTCCTGCTGGTGGTGGCGCTCTACGCAGCAGTCAAGATGCGGGATGGGGGTATCCGCTGGCTGCTGATCTGCCCGCTTGCGCTCGCGCTCGCGAATCTCACTAAGTACTCGACCACGGCGTGGGACCCGGTGATCATCACCACTATCGTCCTGTACGGCTGGAGTAAGGGGAAGGCTCAGGCCATCTGCCTGACGATCTCTGTCGCCGCGACAGCGGCCGTGCTCGATGCCGGAATCCTGTTTCTAGGCGGCGCCAACCTGGCCACCGCCGTCCTCGCCAACACGATCGACCCAGCTCTCCAGCCAGGGCCGCCGAGTTCGGCGCTGGGGGTGCTCGGGCATGCGGCGCTCATGATCGGCCTGATCGTGCTCATCGCGATCGCCGGGGTCTGGGCCAGCGTGGTCAAGAAGATGCCAGCGATGGCGACGGCATTCCTGATCCTGCTGGTCCTGGCCGCGCTGGTCGCCCCGATCGAGCAGGCACGCGTCCACGAGATGACGTCCCTCGATGAGAACATGAGCTTCGGATTGCCGTTCGCCGCTCTTGGCGCGGGCTACGCCCTGGGCGCCTGGCGGCAGTGGCTGGGCAGGCAGCGGCACTGGGGTCAGGTCGTCGCCACGACCGCGGCCGTTGTCACGGTGATCACCATGCTCATCGTGGGCCGGGTAGAGCGGGTTCAATTCCGCGGCCCTGGAGTCGAGGTTGCCACGTCGGTGTACCAGGTCATCGGGGAGAACTGGGTCAAGGGGACACTTGTACTAGACGACAGCCCGACTGCGACGACTCAGTACTATCTGCCGGTGATCCCCGCTAGCTCTTGGATCAGGCTGTACCCTTCCCGGATCAGCTGGACGAAAACGGAGCTCTCCCAGGGCTGTTTTTCGGTCGTCATGCTGGAGGCGAAGAACTCAGCCCAGGACAAGCCCGTCCGCGATGTTCTGAAGCAAGACCATTTCCGCAAGCTGCCGACGGTCGGCACGAGCATTAACAGGATCACGATCTGGGTGTCCCAGGCTCAGGGCTCAGGGAACACGAAGCAGGGCAGCCAGAATCCTTCGCCAGGACAAGACCAGGGTAATCAGGGCCAGAACGCAGGTGCGTGTTGAGCGGCAAGGTCCTGGCCGCCGTGGGGATGCCGTTCGCGGTAGCGGCTGCCTTCGGCGGAATCCTGGTCTCGACCAATCACACCATCTTCCCGGCCTTCAGGCCGCCAGCGGATTATTTGTCCGCGTCCGCACCAGTGGCGAAGGTGGCGGCCTGCATGAGAGCTGAGACGCGGTTCGCCGGCATCGCCGTCAATCAGCTGCAATCAAGTCCCGGTCAGTTGCAGCCAAGCCCCGTGACGACATACCACCACATCACTACGTCGCCGCTGGCGGTCTTGGAGATATACAACTCGTTTCCCGGTAAGTTCGACAGTGGAGCTGCATTGCAGGCAGTCAAGCTTAATGCACTCCCGCTCATCCAGCTTAACCCAGGAAAACTTAAACCAAAGGTAATACAAGAAATCGCCTCTGGTAGATATGATAAGAACATCAAGAATTATGCGGATCAGGTCAGAGGCTTCAAGCGTTGCATAGCCATTTCTCTCGGTCACGAAATGAATGGCTGGTGGTATCGCTGGGGCCAGCACTGGAACACGCCCGCCACGTTCATCAAGGCGTGGCGGCGCGTTCATACAATCTTCGCTCAGGAGGGCGCGACGAATGTGATCTGGTCCTGGGATCCCTCCCACCAGTACCAGCAGGTCACGCCGACCAAGATCGCGACGCCCGCCAAGGAGTGGTACCCCGGAGCGAAGTACGTCAACTGGATCGGCCTGGACGGATACCTCGGCTCGGACAACAACCGTCATCTGCAGAGCTTCGATGAGATCTTCGGTTTTCAGCTGCACGACATCAAGCAGTTCGCGCCGCATAAGCTGGTCTATCTCGCCGAGACCGGCGTCAATCCCGGGCCCAGCGCGGCCCGGCAGGTCACTGAATTGTTCGCCGGCGCATTGGCTTACCATCTAGCCGGGCTGGTGTGGTTCGACGCTGTCGCGAAACACGATTACCGCCTGGGAATCCATAAAGACGAAGACATGGCCTATCAGAACGCTGTTAAGGGTTTTGTCGGATAACCTGCGCAGGCGAATCGTTTCATCGGGTCCTGGTGTCGGCCAGAGCGCAGGAGGTTGGCAGTGAGAGGCATGGCCGTCGCGGTCGTCGCTGCGGTGCTGGCCGTGGCCGCGGTCGTCGGCGGGCTCTGGGTGTGGAGCCCCGCTCCCGCCGCGACGCGCCCGAGCCCTACGTCCAGGCCTTCGCCGAAGGCGACCGTCCGGGCGTTCCCGCACGTGAACGCCCCGTGCAAGGGCAAGATCCCCGAGCCGTTCACCGGGATCGCGACGAACGGGCAGTTCCGCGCGCACCTGGCGTCCTTCCGCCGGTACACCGGGGCGCACCTGCGGCTGGTCGAGTTCTACAACCCGTTCCCCGGGCCGTTCCAGAGCGCGGAGGCTCAGCAGGTCGTCGGCCTGCACGCGCTGCCGCTGATCCAGCTGAACCCGCGCCGGATCAGCATGGCGCAGGTCGCGTCGGGGGCGTACGACAGCGACATCAGGAGCTACGCCGAGCAGGTCAAGGCGTTCCGGTGCCATGTCGTCCTGTCCTTCGGGCATGAGATGAACGGCTGGTGGTACCCGTGGGGCCTGCCGGACACGCCGCCGAAGGTGTTCAAGGCAGCCTGGCGGGACTTCCACGACGTCTTCGCGGCCGTGGGGGTGAGGAACGTGATCTGGTCCTGGGATCCGACGCAGCAGTACTCGCAGTTCCGCCCGGGCCATGCCGCCACGCCGGCCAGCGAGTGGTACCCGGGAAATAAGTTCGTCAACTGGATCGGCATCGATGGCTACATCGGCCGCGGCCAGACCTTCAGGAAGATCTTCCGGTACCAGCTGCGCGACATCAGGCGGCTGACGCGCAAGCCGATCTATCTCGCCGAGACCGGCGTGGGCGACGGGAGCCGCGCGGCCCGGCAGATGGCCAGCCTTTTCGCCGGGATCCGGCAATGGCACCTGATCGGGCTCGTCTGGTTCGACCTCAACCGGAAGAACTCCTGGACCGTCGAGGGCAAGCCGGCCAAGGATGCCGCATTCCGCCGGGCCCTGCGCACGTTCGGTTAGCCGGCGGGGCGTCGTCAGGCCTGGTCCGGGCCGCGGCGGGTAACGGAGCTCGTCGTGGGCGCGACGTAGTCACCGATCCACTCGTCTTTCCACGCCTGGTCGTACTGCTGGGCGTTGCAGCCCGGGCGGTAGACAGCGACGAGTTCGCGGGTGATCTGCTCGCGGTGGGCCGGGCCGCCGCCGGGTACCTCGAAGGTCGCGATGTAGACCTTCCACCGGTCGCCGGCCCGGCGTATCCAGCACGCCGCGCTCGGATGCCGAAACGGAAACCGCTCGGCGGACAGGTCATCGCCGTGGCCCACGAAGCTGACCGCGTACCGGTCCGGCTTGGTGTCGGGGTCTGGCTTGTACAGGATCGCGAAGACAGCCGGGCGGGCCGGCGGCGTCCAGCCCGCGAGCACTCTCGGGCCCTCAAACGGGTAGCCGGCCGCCGAGCCGAGCCTGATCATGCGCCCGGGTCCTCGTCCTCGGCCTCGCTGATCGCCTCGACCCGAACGACCGGGCCGGGCGGCAGTCCGGCTTCCGCGGCAGCGGCGGAGAAATGCCCGGTCGCCTTCTCGATGGCCTCCGTCCGGCTGGCGGCTTCGACGACGAGCTGAGCGCCGTAGCGGCTGGTCCCGATCCCGGTGGCGATACCGTCGTAGACCGCGACCGCGTCGGCCAGCTCGACGACCTCCTCGCGGGTCAGGACCCGGTCACCTTCAGCCTGGATGCCCACGCTCCATCTCACCGCGATGCTCCTTCCTCGTGCCGCCCGCCGTCAGGCCGGCTTCAGCGGCCGGTCTGTTCAGTGCAGCCCCTGGTTCAGTGGCAGCCCTAAGTTCAGTGTAGGAAGCAACGCGGCGAGTTCCTCCAGGCTGCTCAGGTCGTGACCGGACAGCAGCAGGTCGATATGCGGTGCGACGACCATCATGCCGAGCGTGCTCGGCCGGAAGTCCGGGTCGCTGCCCTTGTGCGGGTTCATCCAGACGATCCGGTGGCTGAGCCTGGACAACCGTTCCATGGCCGCGTCCAGCACGCCCGGGTCGCCGCGGTCCAGGCCGTCGGAGCAGATCACCACGATGCCGCCGCGGCACAGCCCGCGACGGGCCCACTGCCTGACGAACGAGTCGAGCGACGCGCCGATCCTGGTGCCGCCCTCCCAGTCGAATACCGTCTGCGCGGCCAGGGCGAGCGCGTCATCGGGCCTGCGGTGGTCAAGTTCCCTGGTCACCCGGGTCAGCCGGGTGCCGAAGCAGAACACTTCCACCCTGCCCGCCGCGCGCTTCGCCGAATAGGCGAACTGCAGGAGATGGCGGGAATAGTCGGCCATCGAGCCGGACACGTCGAGGATCAGGATGAGCGGCCGCAGCCGGGTTTTCCTGGCTCGCCAGTAGAGCCCGGCCGGCTCGCCGTGCATGCGCATCGACTCCCTGACCATCCGCCGCAGGTCGAGTGCGGTTCCGCCGCGGGCCGGGGCGGTTCGCCTGGTACGCCGTCGGGGCGGCGTCAGCCTGATCCTGGCCATGATCCGCCGGACGGCCGCCAGCTCATCCGGCGTGCAGGCCGTGAACGACTTATGCCTGAGCGCCTCGGCGTCCGATGCCATCAGCCCCAGCATGGCTTCGGGGCCGTGCTGATCGTCCTGCGCCGGGTCGGTGGCGGGGACCACGAGCGCGGCCGGCGAGGTCTGGGCCGCCGCCTCGGCGTTCAGCCGCAGTACCTCGGTGACTGGGTCATCCGAGCCGAGGAAGAACCGCCTGAACACCCGGTCGTAGAGCAGGATGTCGTCCTGCCTGCTGACCAGGACCGAGCGGCCCGCCCAGTACAGGTCGGCCAGGTCGGCCGGGTCAAGCTCGGTCATCGCCGTGGCGTAGGTCGTGATGTCGCCGGAGCCGACGGCCAGGCCCTCGGCGCGGAGTTCGCGTCCGAACCGCACGAGCAGACCGACGAGCGGAGCGGCCTCAGGCACCGGACGTGATGTCCGCTAGATTGTCCAGCACCAGGTCGAGATCGTCGCGTTCCTTGACGACCGCGCCGAGCGTGTCCGCGGCGACGGCGGTCCCGAGGTCCGTCTCGCCAAGGAAGCTCAGGGTCCGTGCCCAGTCGATCGTCTCCGCGACACCGGGCGGCTTGGCGAGGTCGAGCTCGCGCAGCCGGTTGACCGCCGCCACCACCTTGCGGGTGAGCGCGGCACCGACCTCGGGCTCGCGCAGCAGCACGATCTCGACCTCGCGCTCGGCCGTCGGGTAGCCGATCCAGTGGTACAGGCACCGCCGCTTCAGCGCATCGTGCAGTTCCCTGGTCCGGTTCGAGGTAAGTATGACCAGCGGAGGGCTGGCTGCCTTGATCGTGCCGATCTCGGGGATGCTGATCTGGAAGTCGGACAGCACCTCGAGCAGGAACGCCTCGAACTCGTCGTCGGCGCGGTCGATCTCGTCGATGAGCAGGACGGCCTGATCACCTGCCCTGACCGCCTCGAGCAGCGGCCGCTCGAGCAGGAACTTCGGGCCGAACAGCTTGTCGACCGCGTCGGGATCGGCGACCTGGTGCTCGGACAGGGCCCTGATGTGCAGCATCTGCCTGGCGTAATCCCACTCGTAGAGGGCCTGGCTGGTATCGATGCCCTCGTAGCACTGAAGCCTGATCAAGCGTCGCCCGAAGACCGACGCCAGCACCTTGGCCACCTCGGTCTTGCCGACCCCCACCTCGCCCTCGAGCAGCACCGGGCGATCCAGCCGGATCGCGACGAACAGCGCGGTAGCCAGGCCCCGGTCCGCCAGGTAACCGCCCTGGAGCAGGGCGCCGGTCAGTTCGCTGACGGTCTCCGGGCGGTCCATCCAGAGCTCGTGCCGGCTACCGGTCGCCCGGCTCGGCGGAGCCGAGGACCAGGTCCCTGACACTGCCGGCGCTCCGGCTGAGCTTGCCCTCGCGCTCGAGGGTGGCCCGCCAGGCCGAGCGCAGGTCACCGGTCGCGTCTGCCATGGCCTCGAAGCCCACGTGCTGCATGTTCTTGCAGGACTTCGGCGTCCCGAACATCTCGTCCAGATCGTCGCTGTTCTGCCCGGTCGCGGTCCAGACAGCGCGGAGCACTTCGACGGCCTCGTCGGCGTCGTGGCTGCTGGCCGGTGCTTCCTGGCTCGTCTCGCTGCCCATCTCCCGGCTCACCTCCTGCCCCGGATCCGGTACTTCATGAGGTCACTTCGCCCCACCCGAGACTAGTTCCCGCACTAGCCGAGCGCGAATTCAGATTAAGGCTTCCCTTATCGCGGCCTACTTACCGCTGGCCGGGAGTTATCCACTTCTCCTCCTGCGGCGGCGGCGCCGTGGCCAGTGCGGACAGGGCCTCGTCGGGAGTGGCCGCGCGCTGGATCAGCGCGCGGTTCGACGGCTTGAGCAGTCCGACCGCGACCATCCGGTCGAGCTGCCCGGCGAGCGGGTCCCAGAAGCCGTCCACGTCCAGCAGGACCACCGGCTTGGCATGCAGCCCGAGTTGCGACCAGGTCGTGACCTCGGCGAGTTCCTCCAGCGTCCCGAGGCCACCGGGCAGCGCGACGAAGCCGTCGGCCAGGTCGTACATGAGCTGCTTCCGCTCATGCATGGAAGCCACCTCGTGCAGCTGGGTCAGCGAGGTGTGCCCCACCTCCCGGCTGAACAGACCGGTCGGGATGACTCCGATGACCCGGCCGCCGGCCGCCAGCCCGGCATCGGCGATCTCCCCCATGAGACCGACGCTGCCGCCGCCGTAGACCAGGTCGATGCCGCGCCGCGCGAGCAGGGTGCCCAGCGTCCTGGCCAGGTCGCAGTAGCGGGGGTCGCGCGGCGTAGACGAGCCGCAGAACACGCATACCGATGCGATGGCAGCCATAGTCCGACCAACCTATCCTGGCGCGCCCAGCGGGCCGGGGGCTGACGGCGGACTGGAACCGGGCGGCGGACCGGTGCCAGGCGGCGGACTGGTGCCGGGCGGCGGACTGGTGCCGGGCGGCGGACTGGCGGGTGACCTAGGCCCCTACCCGCGGCACTCGCGGCCGGCGGACCGTTAAAGGAAGAAAAAGATCTACCTGACAGGAGCGCGGTGATGCGGGCTGTAGTGGTCTATGAGTCGATGTACGGCAACACCCATCTGATTGCCGATGCGATCGGGACCGGGCTGGCGCAGGGCCTCGACGTGACGGTCGTCCCGGTGGCCGAGGCCAGCGGAGCGGTTGTGGCCCGCGCCGACCTGGTCGTGGTGGGCGGGCCGACGCATGTGCACGGCATGAGCAGGTCCTCGACGCGCCAGGGCGCCGCGGATGCGGCCGCCAAGGCCGCGGGTGAGCTGACCCTCGAGCCGCGAGCTGACGGACCGGGGCTGCGCGAATGGCTGGATGCGCTGGGCAAGTCCCGGCCGCATGCTAAGGCCGCGGCGTTCGATACCCGGATAGCAGCACCGGCCGCTGTCACCGGGCGCGCCTCCAAGAGCGTGAGCCGGGAACTGTGCCACCATGGCTTCGATCTGGTCACTGGACCGGAGAGCTTCCTCGTGACCAAGGAGAACCAGCTGGTGGCGCGGGAGGGTGACCGGGCCAGGATGTGGGGAGCCAGGCTGGCCGCGCTCGTGTCGCCGTCTGGCCAGCCGGCCGGGCGCAGCTAGCCGCTGTCGGAAGGGCGCAGCTGACCAGCCCGTGTTTCATAAGTGCCTGGGTAGCCATTTCGTTGATGGCGGCGATGCGGATGGTGACGAGGTAGCGGACGGAGGGTTTCTCGCCTCCCGTACTGTCATCGCAGGCCACTGCCTGATTCGACTGGAGCGGAACGCAGGGAATGACGAAGCCGAGGCCGAAGTAAAGGACCATTTGACGAGGTCCTAGCCGAGTCCGCCCGCCAGGGGTGGCGGATAGAGCGAGGCAAGAGGTACTACATGATGAAGTGCCCCTGTCCGGACATGCACCTCAAGACGGTGCACCTCACCCCGTCTGATCCGAACTATGTCCGCAACCTGGTGGGCCAGCTCCGCCGGGCGACATGCTGGGAGGACAGCCAGTGATGTACCTGATCTGGCTCCAGAGCGCGCGCCCGGACGGCCTGACCGAGGACCTGGTGGCCGAGCTGGCCGACGCCCTGGCCGACATCGAGGACGCCGACCCGGCCGTGTCCGGGATCGACGTTGCCGCCTCCCTGGCATCCGGCACGGTGGACGTGCAGATGTCCGTCGTCGCGCCCGACGCTGACCAGGCGCTCGCCAAGGTCCAGGAGACCATCAGGGACGCCATCCACGCCATCGGCGACTTCGCTCCGGGACTGCCGGCCACCCGCCTGCACGCCCGAGCCTGTGCCAGCCTGACCCAGGCAAGCGGAAGGACCCCGGCATTCACCCGGTGCCGTGTTCTTCGCAGTGTGATGACGGCTAGCTGTCAGGCGAGACCAGCCCGGCCCTGATCAGGGGACATCAGGTCGGTGATCGTCGGGATCAGATGGCCGTCGGTTCCGGGCTTTGCGGTGTCCGGATAAGCCAGCCATGCGGATAATGGTGCAGTTACGCGCGGTTGCTGGCCGTTGCGCCGTTGTAGATGCTAGCCGGGCACAACCTCTGCGACCGTGACAGCGTCGTAGCTTGCAGGCACCCAGCGGCAGAGTAAGGACTACCCCCGATGACCTCATCATTCCTGACAGCAGGTCGAGCGAGCGGCGCGGCCGCGCTCGTGTCTCTCCTGGCGCTGGTCACAGCTTGCTCGGCGACGCCACCCACACCCCAGCCACATCCCAGCACGGCCTCGCCCAGCGGTCCGGTGACGCAGCCGCCGGCCAGCGCGCCCGTGAGCAGCCCGGCGCCGACCAGCCCGGCCGCGGCTAGCTCGCGTCCGGCAGCCGGCGGCCCGCAGCCGTGCGCGACACGCTCGCTCGGGGCGAAGACGGGGATCAGCCAGGGTGCGGCCGGAAGCACGTATGTCCAGCTCGTCTTCACCAATATCTCCGGGACCGCCTGCACGCTGTACGGCTACCCAGGCGTGTCCTTCGCGGGCGGGAGCCCGGTGCGCCAGATCGGCCTGGCCGCCAAGGAGGACCCGGCGACGCAGCGGAAGCTGGTCACCCTCGCCCCGGGCGCGACCGCCAGCGCCCTGCTGCGGATCGTCAACGCGCAGAATTTCCCGGCGGCGCGATGCCACCTGGTTACGGCCACCTATCTGCAGGTCTACCCGCCGAACCAGACGACGCCGATCTACATTTCCTATTCCTCGTCCGCTTGCGCGAAGCCGATCCACCTGCTGACCGTGGACGTGGTCAAGCCGGGGTCGGGCGGCTGAGGCGAGATATCCGGCGCGGTCAGAACAGGTCCTCCTCGCCGCGGACGATGCTTCCCGCGACCATGTGAACGTCGCTGCCGATCGTGAAGGCGCGGGCCCGGATCAGGGCCAGCGCATCGGCCGGCGAGCAGTCATGCCGGGCAGAGATCATGCCGACCGCCCGGTAGATCGCCGTCCAGTGGTCCCCGTCGACCGGGATCAGTCCCTCGACGCCGGCCTGAAATGCGTCGATCAGCGAGTACGCCAATGCCTCGCCGAGCAGGTCGATGGCCGGATCGGCCACTTCGCGGGCCGGATTGAGTACGGTCAGCGTGCCGAGGCAGGCCGGGCCGGCCTGCAGCGGTGCAGCGGCGACGGCATGCACGTCCAGCTCAGCCGCTTCCGGCCCGTACATCCGCCAGCGCTCGCACATCTGCGGACCAGACGCGGTCACCGCGCGGCGAGTCCTGGTCGCGTCGATCGACGGACCCTCCCCCAGCTTGAACTCCAGGTCGTGCGCACGTCGTGCGGTGGAGTCCGATGCCAGGAAGAGCGCCTCGGCCTGCGAGGAGTCGAAGAGCGCCACGACCGCCCCAGCCGAGCCGGCGAGTTCGGCGGTCGCCGACAGCAGGGACGGGATGGCTGGCTGGCGGCCGGCGGCTGCGGACTTCGGCCGCCCGAGGCTCGCCAGGACCGAGGCATACAGGTCCACGGTGACAAGGTGCCGCTGTTCCATCCGCCGGTGGATGGCCGCCATCCGATGATGCAGGTCGCGTAGCGGCGCGGAGTCGGCCAGCGCCAGCGCCTCATGCTGCGTGGCGATCTCGCGAGCCCGCCTCGAGCGCTCGGCGGCCAGGTCAATGCGGGTCCGCAGCTTGGCCTCCTGGCTTCGCTGCGGATTGCCGGTCTCATTCGGAGTGTCAGCCATAGCGTGTTAGTGCCTCGCTGCCCGCCGTGGTTATGTCGGATCGGTCGTTGCTGGCTGCTCGCCGCCCGCCGCCCGATGCTCCTCCATCAGCAGGACGACGCCGTTGCGGGCCTCATTCAGCGGTGAGCAGGAAATGGTGCAGATGATCGCGCGTCCGCGCCGGTTCACGGCGTCGACCTGCGCATGCTGAGGATGACCGGCAGAGGCCGCGGTCATGCATTTTGTCACCGTGTCGCGGATCAGGTGGGTCGGCAGGCCGAAATCGAGGCCGAAGAACGCCTGGCCGAGGACCTCGCCGGCGCGCAGGCCCCAGATGTCCTCGGCACCGCGATTCCAGGTCCGCACCGTCAGGCCGGTGTCGAGGACGACGACCGCGGCGGCGACCGAGGACATGACGCCCTCGAGGAACCTCTGCGCCTCGTTGAGCTCGCCGGTGCGCATCCGCAGTTCCTCGTTGATCGTCTCGAGTTCCTCGTTACCGGACTGGAGTTCCTCGTTGGTGGTCTCGAGTTCCTCGTTGGTGGACTGGAGTTCCTCGTTGGTGGTCTCGAGCTCCTCGATACTCGACTGGAGTTCCTCGTTGGTGGTCTCGAGTTCCTCGTTGGTGGACTGGAGTTCCTCATACGCCGTCTCCAGGTCCACCCTGACCTGCTTCACCTCCTGCTGAAGGCGCGTCACCATGGTCGTGTCGCTGAAGATCACCGACACGCCGTCGACCGATCCGTCCTTGCCGGGCAGCGGCTGGATGAGGACGTCGAAGTACTGAGCCTCCTCGCCGGCGATGCGCCGCTCCACGGCGGTAGCCCGCAGCACTCGCCGCTCGGCCTGAGCCTGGTCGATCAGCGAGCGCAGCTCGATGGGCCGGTACGAGACCTCGAGTTCGCTAAAAGGTCGGCCAAGGTCAAGGGACGTCAGCCCGAACTGCGCCCTGGACTGGCCGTTGATCATGGCCACGGCTCCGTCGGATTCCAGCACGATCATCGCGCTCGGCGCGCTGTCGAGCACGAGGTCACGGAGATGCCGGCGACGAGACAGTTCGCGCGGCTCCGGGCCGTGGTACACGTCAAGCCTGACCGGAGTGATCATCCGCGGTGGGGTGGCGTCGGCGTGCCGCCGGAAGATGCGCTGGCGGATCGAGTAGGCCGCGAACCTGTCTCCGGCCGTGAGGAGCATCTCGGCCTTGCCGAGGAAGAGGAATCCGCCGTCCCGCAGCGCGAAGTGGAACCGGTCGATGATCTGCGACTGCGCTTCGACGTTGAAGTACATCATCGTGTTGCGGCAGACAAGCATGTGCAGGCGCGAGATCGGGGCGTCGCTGGTTATGTCGTGCCGCCCGAAGATCATGCGCTTGCGCAGGTCCTGCCGGACCGCGAACTGGCTGCCGCTGGGCTCGAAGTACTTCTCGCGCAGATGCTCGGGGACCGGGTCGAGTGCCTTGGCCGGGTAGAGGCCCGCTCGGGCGTCCCGCAGCGCTTCCTCATCGATGTCGGTGCCGTAGATCTTGACTCGCTCGACACATTCGTCCAGCCCCAGGGTCTCCGCGAACACCATGGCCAGCGAGTACGCCTCCTCGCCGCTCGAGCAGCCCGCGCTCCAGACTCTGATCTCCTCGGCCGGATCAAGCGTGGCGATGAGCTCGGGCACGACCTCCCGTTGCAGAAACGTCCAAACTTCCCCATTACGGAAAAATCCCGTAACGTTTATCAGGATAGTATTAAAGAGGAGATTATACTCGTCGGCACTGGTCTCGAGGAGATCCTGGTAGTCGATATAGCTGGATGCCCGCGCGTCCATCATGCGCTTGCGGATCCGCCGGGTCAGCGTCGAGCGCTTGTAGCTGGTGAAGTCGAACCCCCGCGACTCCCTGACGAACGTGAGCAGGTCGTCGAGGTCCTGGTCGTCCTGCGTCGATTCGGGCTCGGAGCTCGCCTCGCCGTTCAGCTGCGCCGGCCCGGACGCTTGATCGTCGTCTGCCGGCCTGGTCTCGCGGCCGGAATGCTTGCTCATTCCTTCCTCCCCGCGCTGACCAGGCCAGTGATGACCGCCGCGATTTCTTCGAGCCCCAGGATGAAATCTACCGCTCCGGTGCCGACCGCGGCCTCTGGCATGCCCTTGAACTCCGCTTCGGCGGGATCTTGCGTGAGGACGGTGCCGCCGCGGGACTTCACGGCTCGCACCCCCGTGGCGCCGTCGGCTCCCGATCCGGACAGGACGCACGCGATGGCTCCGGCACCGTAGGACCCGGCGACCGACTCAAACAGCAGGTCAGCTGACGGGCGCACGAAGTGGACAAGCTCGCTGAGCGTGAGCACCAGGCGCCCGTCTTCCTCGACCAGCAGATGGCGATCGGGCGGTGCGAAGTAGACGACGCCCGGCGTCGCTGATTCGCCGTGCGCGGCGAGCTTCACCGTGAGCTGCGAACGACGGGCCAGGATGTCGGCGATGACCGTCTCGTGGCGCGGATCGAGGTGCTGCACGACCAGAATCGGGACCGCCAGCTCAGCCGACAGGCTCCCGATGACCGTGCTGAGCGCCTGCAGGCCGCCCGCTGACGCGGCGATGGCCACGACGCCGTACCGCCCGGCGGCCGCGTCGTGATGGTTACAGCTTGCCCCGCTAGTCACGCTGGCGGAGCAGGACTTGGCCGGGCCAGGTCACAAGTTCCGGCGATCACGGCGCGGGCGACCTCCGGCAGGCCGCGCTGGCCCGAGCGCGCATACCGGCGCAGGTGACTGAAGGCCTCGTCCGGCGCTACCTGCCATCGTTCCGCGAGGATCCCCTTGGCCTGCTCGATGACGATCCGGCTGGTGAGGGCGGACTGCAACTGGTTGATCGCGGCCTGCTGCCGGCGATGCTCCCGGCTGACGGCCAGGCCGGCCCCGGCGGCATCGGCCAGGGACAGCGCCAGCAGCATCCCGGCGGCATCCGGCGCCGTGCCGCCCAGCAGCGCGAGTGCGCCGATGACACCATCGGGTGAGCTGACCGGGACCAGCGTCACGGTCGTATAGCCAGCCCGAACTGCCGTCTTGGCGAACCACGGCCACCGGTCGAGCTTGGCCCCCAGGTCAGCGATCGTGATCAGCTGGCCGGTCCGCTGGCAGTCGGCCAGCGGCCCATCCGGCGGAAAGCGGCCCTGGCGTGGTCCCGGCGCCCCCAGCACCAGCATGAGGCTTCGCTCATCCGAGGCGGCGACGCTGACCGAGTCGTCGCCCTCTCCCCGGTAGTAGAGGATGGCCGCGCTTTCCGCGCTGACAAGGCGTACGCAATGGCGGCACACAGCGCTGAGGTAAGTATCGATGTCCAGGTCGCTGGCCAAGGTCTCCGCGAGTTCGGCGAACGCCGCGGCGACGTCGGGACCTGCTGCCGGTGCTGGCATCATGCTTCTCACAGAGCTCGAAATTCGCAGTCCCCCTGCTACTGCTATGCCTATAGTTCCACTCCGGACGCCCGAACTGATAGACATCGCCGACAAAACTTCCCCGGCAGGTCCGTGGACGTCCGTACGCCACGGCTACCGCCTGGGGGTGCGGCACGGGGCACGGCTTCAGTCGTCTGGCATCACGTCGAACTCGTTGCCTTCCGGGTCAGCCATCGTCACCCAGCGGTCATGCTCGGCCAGCACCCGCGCGCCCAGCCCGGTCAACCGCTCCACTTCGGTGCCGAGATCGGCGCACGTCAGGTCCAGGTGAACGCGGTTCTTGACCAGCTTGGTCTCGGGCACGAGCTGAAAAAACAGCCGGGGAAACAGGCCCGCCGGAGACTCGACCAGGACCGTCGGATCGTCCTCGGGGCTGTCGATGCCGCGTTCGCGCAGCCGGTCGAGCTCGGCATCGTCATAGGGCGCGACCGCGTAACCGTCCAGTGCCGTCGCCCAGAACCGGGCGATGGACGCCGGATGACGGGCATCGACAACCACGTCGCGAAGGCGGGCCACGGGCTAGGCCGCCGGGCTGCCGGCGCCGGCCCGCAGGACCGGTACGGATCTATCCATGGGACAACTCTGCTTGGCTCGTGCCGCCCCGTCGAATAGTTTTGCGGGAAGGCACGTCAGGGGCCGCTCATCGTGCGCTCCGTCAATGGTGAGGGGTCAGGGGGATGTCAGTTGGCCTCGCGCTGGCCGGCTTCCTGGGCGGGGCGGCGGTCAGCCTCACCACCAGCTTCGTGCTGGTCGCCAGGCTGGAGCGGGTCGGCGAGCGGCTCGGCCTGTCGGAGGCCCTGCTCGGCATGGTCGCAGCCCTGGCCGCCGACGCACCCGAGATCACCTCGGCCTTCACGGCCATCGCTCACCATCAGCAGCGCATCGGCGCGGGCGTCGTGATCGGCTCGAACGTGTTCAACCTCGCGGCGCTGCTGGGCCTCGGCGCGGTCGTGGCCGGCCGGATCGGCCTGCACCGGAAGGTGGTGATTCTGGGCGGCGCGGTGGCCATGGCGATCGCCGCGGTCTGTCTCGCGGTGGTGCTCGGCGCCCTGGCAGCCCCGGCTGGCCTGGCCCTCGCCCTCGTGGTACTGGCGCTCTACCTGCTGGTCCTGAGTCACGGATGGCTCGCGGGCATCCTGCCGGCGCGGCTGGTGCGCTGGCTTCAGTCCGCCGTGGCCGAGGAGGAGGTCGAACTCGAGGCGGCGATCAGGCCTGCGCGGGGCACCTGGAAGGACGCCATGATCGCGGCCGCCTCGCTGGTACTGGTGGTCGCGGCGAGCGTCACGATGGAGCGGTCCGCGTCCGTGCTCGGCGGGCGCTACGCCGTGCCGGAAATCGTGATCGGCGGGCTCGTGCTGGCCGCCGTGACCAGCCTGCCGAACGCCGTCGCCGCCGTGTACCTGGCGTCCCGCGGCCGCGGCGCCGCGACCTTGAGCACGGCGCTGAACAGCAACACCCTGAACGTCGTGGCTGGTCTGCTGCTGCCGGGGGTGGTGATCGGCCTCGGCCGGCCATCGGGTCAGGCGCTGCTCATCACCGCCTGGTACATCGGTCTCACCGCCGCCGTGCTAGCGCTGGCCTACCGTGACCGCGGACTGCGGCGGAGGGTCGGCATCCTGGTGATCGCCGCCTACGTCGTCTTCACCGCCTCGGTACTCGCTAGCGGTTACGGAGTCGCGGTCACCGGGCCATGATCGCCGGCTTCGGGACTGACTCGGACGCGAGGTTGAGCCTCGGCGCTACCGATGATGGCCGGGCTCACGAAGGCCGGCGCCTTCGGCAGCGCCGTGTGCTCGACCTGCGTGATCGTGAATCCGGCCTGCCGGATGGTGTCAAGGGTCGGGCGGTTGCAGTCGCAGCGGACGACGAGCCGGTTGAGCCAGTTCATCCGGTCCTGCAGCCGGGCCGTGCGAGGGTCCTCGGAGCGCAGGTGCTCGATAAACAGCAGCTGGCCACCGGGCCGCAGTACCCGCCGCAGTTCTCGGAGCGCTCGAGGCTGATCATCGACCCCGCACAGGACGAGCGTGGAGACGGCTACGTCGAAAGTGCCGTCGTCGAAGGGCAGGTCTTCGGCTGGCGCGCGCAAGACCTTGGCGGCAGGGACCCGTCCGCTGACTCTGCGCTCCAGGCGCCGCACCATCGCCGGCTCCGGCTCCGTCATCGTCAGCGACTCGAGGGCCGGACGGTAGAACGGCAGGTTCAGGCCGGTCCCGCTGCCGATCTCGAGCACGTTGCCGGTTGCCCCGGCCAGCAGGGCGTCACGGAAGGCGGCCAGCCCGGCCTTCTCGGTCCTGGCCATCTGACGGTCGTAGGTCATGGCGAAGAATCTGGTTCTGAGCGTCATGGCTGCCTCGCTTCACATCCCCTTGGGCTACCTGATGTAGCGAACGTAACCAGACAGCCGGCCGTCGCACATGAGGCGATCACCCCATCTTCGCGGCGTCCGGGTCCGAGCGCGAGACTGCCGAGACCCGAGTTAAGCTGCGGAGATGGGAAGCACCGCCGGCCAGCCGCGCGTCCGGCTGGCTGAGCTTGTCGCCGCGCTATCGCTCGGCGTGGACCTTGGCTTCGGCCAGCCGATGGAGCATGTCCTGCGCCAGTGCCTGATCGCGCTGCGGCTGGCGGAGCGCGCGCGGCTGGGCGAGCAGGACCGGGCCGCGGTGTACTACACCGCCTTGCTGATCAATGTCGGTTGTCACGCTGACGCGCATGAGCAGGCGAAATGGTTCGGCGACGACATCGCTCTCAAGTCAGGCAAATATGTCCACGAATTCGGCACCGCACGAGCTCTGCTGGCGACCGTGCGGCTGGTTGGCGCTGGCAACCCTCCGCTGCACAGATTCCGGGTCGGGCTTGAGTTCGCCGTGTCCGGACATCGCGACCTGGATGGAATGATCTCCCAGCACGCGAGGCTGGCCCAGACGCTCGCGGAGCAGCTTGACCTGTCCGGCCAGGTGCGTGAGGCGGTCGGCGCGGCGTACGAGCAATGGGACGGGCGAGGCTGGCCGGGCAACCTGAGCGGCGAGGCAGTTCCCATCGCGGCGAGGATCGCGCAGCTGGCCGAGTTCATGGAGGTCGCTTACCGCGTCGGCGGGATCGAGGCGGCGACGGCACTCGCTCGCAGGAGAGCGGCCAGGCAGTTCGACCCGGCGCTGGCCGATCTCATGTGCGAAAGAGCGGCGGAGATACTCGGCGACCTTGAGACGGTCCCGGCATGGCAGGCCGTGATCGCCGCCGAACCGGCTCTCGCTGTCGAACTGACGGACGAGCAGCTCGATAGTGCCCTGGCGGCCATTGCGAACTTCGTCGACCTGAAGTCGCCGTTCAGTCTCGGTCACTCGGTCGCCGTCGCGGACCTCACGGCGGAAGCCGGCCGGAGGCTGGGGCTGCCGCCTGACGAGGTGGCAATGCTGCGCCGGGCCGGGTACGTGCACGACTTCGGCCGGCTGGGCGTGTCGAATTCGATCTGGGACCGGCCAGGGCACCTGAGCGCCGGCGAATGGGAGCGCGTCCGGATGTACCCCTACCTGACCGAGCGCATGCTGCGCCAGTCGGCGTCGCTGGCGCCTCTGGGCGAGATCGCGGTGCAGCACCGTGAGCGCCTCGACGGCACCGGATACCCGCGCGGACTCTCCGGCGGTGCGATCTCGCGGCACGCCCGAGTGCTCGGTGCAGCGGACGCCTATCAGTCGATCCGCGAGCCCCGTCCGCATCGGCCCCCGCGGTCAGCAGCGGAGGCACTGAAGGTGATCCGCGAGGCGGTCCGCTCCGGCAGCCTCGACGGCGAGGCCGCGGACGCCGTTCTTGAGGCGGCCGGACATCGCCTGCCGCGGCGCCGGGAAGGCGTCGCTGGCCTGACCGCTCGTGAGGTCGAGGTGCTCGTCCTGCTCGCGCGCGGCATGTCGAACCGGCAGATTGGCGAGCGGCTGGTGATCACGCCGAAGACGGCAGGCAACCACGTGGAGCACATCTACGCCAAGATCGACGCTTCCAGCCGGGCCGGCGCGGCGATGTTCGCGGTGCAGCACGGCCTGCTTCCGGACGAGATGACCGCTGTCACCGCGACATCCTGACCTCCCGGTGCTCAGCGGCCGGATGACGGTTCGCCGGTTTCCTACTTGTGCGCTCGCACGTGGTCGACACTGCAGCCAGCGGCGTTTCCAACCCGATAAGTCTTAACAATGATCGGTGGATTACCGCCGCTGGCTGGCCGGAGAGTAATCCGCGTCCGCACCGGCCAGTGTTGCATTCGGCTGCCCTGGTACCGAAGGTTGAGCTGGAAGCTGGTTATGTGTTTTTTTCTGTTGCTGCCAATGCCATTCTGGAAGATCACGATGGCGTAATGGTGGCGGACTGTGCACGTCGTCTTCGCCGACGCGCAGCCGGTCAGGCCAGCCGCGGCCGCGGCCAGCGCGAGTAGCGCGGAGAGTGCCCTGAGCTTCATCCGGCCCTGTCTTTGGTCAGCCGGGTACCGGGATGGCGCCGCCGGCCCTGGCCAGCACGGGCTCGACATCGCCGGCGCCATGGTCGAGCTGGTAGTCCAGGTTGATGGCGGCGTTGATGAGGGCCAGGTGGCTGAAGGCCTGCGGGAAGTTGCCGAGCTGCTCGCCGGTGCCCCCGATTTCCTCGGAGTACAGGCCGAGGTGGTTGGCGTAGGTCTGCATCTTCTGGAAGACCAGCTCGGCGTCGGCGAGCCGGCCGGAGCGGGCGAGGGCGTCGACGTACCAGAAGGTGCACAGCGAGAAGGTGCCCTCGTTTCCGGCCAGGCCATCGGGCGAGGCGCTCGGGTTGTAGCGGTAGACGAGACTGTCGGAGACCAGCTCCTTGTCCATGGCCTGCAGCGTCTGCAGCCACAGCGGATCATAGGGTGAGACGAATCCCATCAGCGGCATTACGAGCAGGGACGAGTCGAGCACCTCGGTGTCGTAGTGCTGGGTGAAGGCCTTCCGCTTCGGATTCCAGCCGCGGGCCATGACCTGGGCGTAGATGTTGTCACGCTCGGTACGCCATCTGATGATGTCGGCTGGCCGGCCGCGGCCCTCGGCGATCCGGATCGCGCGGTCCAGGGCGACCCAGCACTGGACTCGGCCGTAGGTGAAGTTCTTGCGGCCGCCGCGGGTCTCCCAGACGCCCTCGTCGGGCTGGTCCCAGTGGTCGCAGAGCCAGTTCATCATGTCCGCGATGGCGGTCCAGCCCTGGTGGGCGGGCTGCAGGCCGCGGGCGTCGATCTTGGCCACGGCGTCGAGGGCCTCGCCGTAGATATCGAGCTGGAGCTGGTCGGCGGCCCCGTTGCCGATCCGCACGGGTCGAGAGCCGCGCCAGCCCTCGAAGTGGTCGAGCATCTCCTCGGTCAGGTCGGACGAGCCGTCGACCCGGTACATGATCTTCATCGGGCTGGCGCCGTCACCGTTGCCGGCGTGCTCGACAACCCGGTCGCGGACCCACTGGCCGAAGGCTGCGGCCTCGCCGACGTAGCCGAGCCCGAGCAGCGCGTAGACCGAGAACGAAGCGTCCCGGATCCAGGTGTAGCGGTAGTCCCAGTTCCGCTCGCCTCCGGCCTGCTCGGGCAGCCCGGCCGTCGGCGCGGCGACCAGCGCCCCGGTGGGCTGGTAGGTCATTAGCTTCAGCGTCATCGCCGACCGGGCGACGATCTCCCGCCACCGGCCCTGATAGGTGGACTGGTGCACCCAGCTCCGCCAGAACGCGCTGGTGTCGTCGATGAGCGTCTGCAGCTCGGCCTGGGACACGCGGTGCGGCCGCCCGCCCATCGACTCCAGCATCATCCCGGCCGTCTCACCCTCGCGCAGCGTCCGGCTGACCCGCAGGTCATCGCCGATCCGTTCCACCTTGATCCCCTGGTCGCCGAGCGAGGCGCCCCCCTCGCCGACCGGGTTGACCGTGAGTTCCATGCCGTCGTCGGTGTGGAAGACGAAGCCGTCCTCGGTCACCTCCAACTTGTGCGGCACACGGCCGTAGTCGAAACGCGGCTTGATCTCGGCCACGAACCGCATCGTGCCACGGACCGTCTTGATCTGCCGCATGAGCCGGTGCCGGTCGGTCGCCTGATGGGGGGCGATCGGCATGAAGTCGGTGACCTCGCCGACGCCGTCCTCGGTCAGGAACCGGGTGATCAGCATCGCGGTGTCCGGGAAGTACAGCTGCTTGCTCGTGTAGCCGCTGGCCTCGGGCGCGATCCGGCAGTAGCCGCCCTTATCGGCATCGAGCAGGGATGCGAACACGCTGGGGGAGTCGAACCGTGGCGTGCAGAACCAGTCGACGGTCCCGTCGGTGGTGACCAGCGCCGCGGTCTGCAGGTCACCGATGAGTCCGTGGTCGCTGATATTCGGATAGCGATCCATGCCGTTCTCCTTCGGTTCCTTGGCCCGCCCCCGGTTCCTCTGCCCTGACAGGTTCCCTCGTGACCAGGCCGGGCGCGTCACCCGGCACGGGCGATTCGCCGGCCTGCCCGGCATCGCCCGGCTCGCCGGGACCGCCGCCTGATCGGCCCGCTGCTCGCTGATCCGCCTTCCGCTCACCCCCGTCGGGTGATGTACGCCCAGCTCACCGGAGTGAAAATCACGCTTACCAGAGCGCGGGCGCGGATCCCTTGCCGTACCGGATGAAGGAGCCGATCTGACCACCGACAGCGATCACGAGGTCGAGCAGCTGCGCAGCGAGGTTAGCGAGCTGCGAGCACGGCTCGCTGACGCGGAAGCCGACGCCCGGAAACAGGCGCGGGCCGCGCGAGAGGCTCAGGCCGCGCGAGAGGCTCAGCCGGCGCGAGAGGCTCAGGCCGCGACGACGGCGGCCGCTCCGGCGGCCAGGCGGCGGACCGGCTGGCGCGGGCCAGTGGCGGCGGTCCTGATCGCCGCGGGCTGCGCCCTCGCGCCCATCTCGGTGATCGGCGTCTGGAGCGCCAACCAGGTGTCCAACACGAGCCGGTACGTGGCGAACGTCTCGCCGCTGATCAGCCAGCCCGCGGTGCGCAGCGCGCTGACCGACAGGATCGCCGCGGCGGTCAACGATGAGATCGACGTGCAGGGGATCACCAAGCAGGTCGCCGCGCAGCTCTCCAGCCGCGGCCTGACCAGGCTCGGCGCTCTGCTGTCCACCTTCTCGGGATCGATCGCCAGCGGCGTAGCCGGCTTCGTCCACGCCGCCGTGGTTAAGGTCGTCGCCAGCCAGCAGGTGGCCAGGTTGTGGATCCAGGGCAACCGGCTCGTGCACCGGCAGCTCGTGCTGGCTCTGGAGGGAAAGAAGAGCGCGATCACGGTCTCGAACGGGCAGGTGGTCGTCGGCCTGGGCCCGATCATCGATCAGGTCAAGCACAAGCTGGCCGCCAGCGGCCTCACGATCGTGACCAGGCTGCCGCCGATCAACCCCACCTTCCCGCTCTTCTCGGCCAAGTACCTGGTGCAGGCCCAGTCGCTCTACCGGCTGCTGACCACCCTGAAATGGGTGCTGCCGATCCTGACCATCGTCTTCCTGGCCGCCGGCGTCTACATCGCCCGCCGGCACCGCCGTGCCCTGATCGGTGCCGGTCTGGGCCTCGCCGCGGCCATGCTCGTGCTCGCGGCCGCATTGGCCATCGGCAGGACTATCTACCTGAACAAGCTCCCGGCCACCATCTCCGCGCCAGCGGCCGCGGTCGCCTTCGATACCATCATCCGCTTCGTCCGGCAGGGCCTGCGGGTTCTGCTGGTGCTGGGCCTGATCGTGGCCGTAGCTGGCTTCTTTACCGGGCCGTCGGTCACGGCGGCCAGGACCCGGCAGGCCTTCACGTCAGGATTCGCCGCACTCCGCGGGACCGGAGAACATGCGGGCGCCACCACCGGCCCGGTCGGCGCCTGGTCCTACCGGTACCGCACGGCGCTGCGGATCACCGCGGTCGCCCTGGCCGTGCTGGTGTTCATTTTCTGGGGCACGCCGACGGGCCTGACCGTACTCGTCATCGCGATCGCCCTGCTGGCGGTGCTCGGCCTGATCGAGCTGATCGGCCGGCCCCCGGACAAGTCGGAACGGGAGGCAGCCGGAGGCGGCGCGCTTCCTCAGTAACCGACTGTTCCGGCTCGCAGCGACTTGTCTGGAGGGGGTGGCAGCCCGGTGAGCGTGACGACCAGGCGCTGGCTCGCCCGCGCCTGCTTCGCCCTGGTCCTGGCGGCCGCGGCGCTGCTGCTCGCGGAGG
>Ga0137378_10000736_pt1 | contig 26163 bp, 24 predicted proteins | sample SagtaG_21_FD_104813 | JGI IMG/M metagenome (GOLD analysis project Ga0137378, IMG submission 104813) | Vadose zone soil microbial communities from Sagehorn Ranch, Mendocino, California, USA - Sage2_L_60_16 metaG | ecosystem: Environmental > Terrestrial > Soil > Vadose zone | place: USA... | reverse complement strand
GTCGATGTTTACTTCGCATCCGGCGGCACGGCGCCGCTGTTTCCGTTTAGAAATCGATCGAACCAGTAAAGCTGCCAATTCAAACTCTCAACCAAATGCTTCGGCTCGCCCGTGCGCGTCAGGTTGTGATTTTCGCGCGGGAAGAACACGATTTCGGTCGTGACGCCAAAGTGTTTGAGCGCGCGAAACCATTGCTCGCCTTGCTCAATCGGCACGCGATAGTCATTGTCTGAATGCAGGATCAAAGTTGGCGTCTTTACGTTCCTGGCATACTTCACCGGCGAGCGGTCCCAGTACAGATCGAATTTCTGAAAAATATCGCCACCAAAATCCGGCGCGTGGCCATAAGCGCCATCGCGGGTGCCATCGTCCGAAATGAAGTTCGAGACGCTGCGCAGCGTAACCGCGGCTTTGAAACGATCCGTGTGGCCGACGATCCAGTTGGTCATGAAGCCACCGTAACTTCCGCCCGTGACTCCCATCCGCTTCTGATCGATCCAGGGATAGCGTTTCAGGGCCGCATCGACGCCGTTCATGATGTCGATAAAATCCTTGCCGCCCCATTCATTGACGATGCCGCGCTCGAACTTCTGACCGTAACCCGTGGAGCCGCGCGGGTTCGTAAAGAGAACTGCGTAACCCCTGGCCGCATAAACCTGGAACTCGTGATACCAATCGACCCCATACTGTCCGGCCGGCCCTCCGTGAACGCTGAGAATCATTGGATACTTCTTGCCTGCTTGCCAGTCGATGGGTTTGACGAAAAAGCCATCGATGTCCCAGTCGTCCGCGCCTTTGTACGAGAAGCGTTCGACCTCGGCAAAACGCAGTTGCTTCCACAGCGCTTCGTTAAGATTCGTCAGCTTCCGTTCGCCTTTTCCATTTAGATCGGCAATGAAGAGATCGTCGAGATGTTTGAAGTCATTAACCAGGTAAACCATCGTCCTGGTCGGCCAATTGAAATCGACGCTGCGCACGGCGCGCATACCGAAAGTTACCTGCGCAATCGATTTCGTCGGGACATCGACGCGGAATAGATGGTTTTCGCCTTTCACACCCGTTTCGAAATAGAGTGACTTGCCATCGTCAGACCATTCCAATCCGCCGGGGATTAGATCGAGTCCATTTGCCGCTAATATCGAGGGCACGGCCCCGGTCGCCGGCGCGAGCCAGATCTTAGGATGATCGCGGTCATGAACCTCGCCGGTGAATGCGATCCATTTTCCATCTGGCGACCAGCGTGGCTGATTGTCGGCTTCGTCGTGATCGGAAATTTTTGTGAGCTTGCCGCCCTCAGCACTAATGACCCAAACGTCCGTGTTGCGGTTTTCGTCGTACTCTTTGCCAGTGCGATTCGAAACAAAGGCGATGCGCTTTCCATCCGGCGACCACTGCGGATCGCTGTCGTTCCAATCGTTGCCTTCGGTGATCTGTTGGGCGTTGCCGGACTTAACATCGACGACCCAGAGGTGCGTGCGCCGATCGTCGAACCAGCCCGTATCGTTGAATTTGTAGGAAGTATTCTTGTAATGGCGGACGTCGCTGCGATCGCGACTGTCAGCGCGACTATCGTTTCGGCTGTCACCCGGCCCAATGCGACTAACGACAACCAGGCGAGTTCCGTCAGGCGACCAGCGAAAGAGGCTCACTCCGTTCTTCAGATTCGTGATTCGTCTGGCTTCGCCGCCACTCATCGATAGCAGATACAGCTGATTGCGGGGTTGATCTGAGAGAGCTGCACCCGAGATCGCGCCCGCAGCGGCAGCCGGCGTAGGACCGGCGGTGGGATTTGGCGAGGCTGTTGCGGGGGGCGCTGTTGGCTCAGGTGATGGCCGCGACGAAAGAAACGCGAGGGAGTTTCCATCCGGACTCCAACGTGGCGAATTCGATGTTTGCGGAGAGGTGGTGAATTGCCAGGGTGCGCGGCTGCCATCCGTCGCCACCATCCAGACTGAAGAGGTGCGCCGGTTCTGCGCGCGATCAATCTTCGTCAAGACATATGCGACCAGCTTCCCGTCGGGCGAGATTTGCGGGTCGCTGATGAACTCAAAGGAAAAATAATCTTCAGGGGTAACTCCGCGCGGTGCCTGCTGAGCTAAAGTCAGCGACATAAGCGAGAAGCAAAAAATCAGGGTAAGCAAGAAAATCCTGGGGAATAACATCATTGCATGTTCCTCGTTAGATTGATGATTTGGATTGTCACGGAGCCGTAGCCCTGCTGAAGTGCAGCATAATACATCGGCGAAAGAGAGTCCGCGAGGCTGGGGCAGTAGCCCGACCGTAAGGAAGGGCTCAAAGCAGAAGGCAGTAGGCAGAACGCAGTGTCAGTAGCCCGACCGTAAGGAAGGGCTCACGAGCGCAAGATAGGGCAATCCGCGAAGCGTCCGCTGCGCGGACTCGTGACCGATTTCGCTCGCGGCCTGTATAAGGCCCTGAACCTATCAAGTAGAGTTGCCGCCCCGCGGATGCGCTCTGGCTAGAAGGACTCCCTCACAACTGGTCAAACATCAATTCATCTACGTAGCACCAGCCCCACTCTTCGCCTGGTTGGAAGGATTTGATGATGGGATGTTTGGTCGCGTGAAAGTGACGCGTCGCGTGCTTGTTCTTTGAAGAGTCACAGCAGCCAACATGGCCACAGGACATGCAAAGCCGCAGCTGCACCCATGCGTCGCCAATCTTGAGGCAATCTTCGCACCCGTTGGCACTGGGAGTAACCTCGCGGATTTGATCGAGATGTGTGCACTGGTCGCTCATTGCTTACTGCCTTTCTTGCCGACAAGCCCTCCCTCACGGTCGGGCTACTGGCACTGGCGCCCCTGCCTTCTGCTTACTGCCTCCTGCTTTGAGCCCTCCCTCACGGTCGGGCTACTGACACTGGCGCCCCTGCCTTCTGCTTACTGCCTCCTGCCTTCTGCTTTTGAGCCCTCCCTTACGGTCGGGCTACTGCCCCGCAGATAATCATCCGTCTTATCGAGCCAATCCTGACGTGGCGGGCTGAAGATATCTACGTCGAGCGTGTCTTCGAGCGCCTGTGCCTTGTGTGGAACGTGGGAAGGGATGTGCAGCACTTCGCCGGCGAGCACGTCGATAACTTCCGCTTCATCTTCGCCGATCCAAAATCGCAATCCGCCTTCAAGGACGTAAGTTATTTGTTCATTTTCGTGCGAATGCTGCGGAACGACAGCTCCTTTTTTAAGGTAGACATGTGCCAACATCATTCGATCGCCGGTAATGAGACGCCGGGCCAGCACGTCGGACAGAGATTCTTTAGGGATGTCATCCCAACGATGAAAGGTTACTCTTCTTTGCTCCATCGTGCATTCCCTCAATATGCAAGACTTTTGGAGCCCTTCCTTACGGTCGGGCTTCTGACACTGCTTTCGGCCTTCTGCTTTCTGCCTTTCTGTTTAGCCCTCCCTCACGGTCGGGCTACTGCCCGCTTCCTCACGATCGGGTCTCGGCTCCTGCTGCCGCAATCACCCACCCGCTCACGCAGGTGGTACTGCCTTCTGCCTCCTGCTTTTACCAAGCCCTCCCTCACGGTCGGGCTTCTGACACCAGCTCAGGCCCACAAATTATCCCAAGGGCACTTGGAAGTAAATGCTGCCGCGCGGTAATCTGACATAGCGCGAGCGCTCCGGCAAAATCTTTAGGTAACCAAATCCGGCCGCCCGCCGTCTAATTAATCCAGGAACGTCAGTCAAGATCTCCCCTGCATCACTTTGTTTTCCGAGGTAGCGAGCAATGTCATTTAAGAAGATCGCCGGCTTCATCGTCACAACCGGATTTGTCGTGCTGTGCGTGACGGCCTGCTTCGCGCAAGACGCCACCAGTCAACCACCAGCAGCTGCCCAGCCGACGCCTGACGCGCAACAGCAGGAAGAGAAACTCAAGCTGGAGCGCAAAGCAACTGCTTTGCTTGAGCAGGTAGTCGGAGAAGCTCAGTCATTGAAGCTTCCCGACAATCGTATTCGCGTTCAAATCAATGCAGCCGATATGTTCTGGGATCGTAATTCCGGACGAGCACGCGGGTTGTTTACCGATGCGGGCGTGGGACTGGCACAGATGACCGTCGACGTCGACCGCGCGGATCGCGAAGACGTGCAGAATCTGAGTCGGCTCAGGCGAGAGCTGGTGCTGACAGCGGCGCGACATGATGCGGAGCTCGGCTATCAACTGCTGCGTTCGACCCAGCCGCCAACATCAACGGGCAATGAGGGCAATGGGCGGCGCTTCATTGTCGATCCGCAAACGAATCTGGAGCAGAACCTGCTGGCGGCGATCGCTGCTACCGATCCGAAGGTGGCTTACCAAAAGGCGAGCGAGTCGCTCGACAAAGGCGAATATCCAACGGCGCTGGCCAGAGTGCTGGCTCAGCTTCAGACGAAGGACCAAGAAGCATTTACGAAGTTATCGGATAAGGCGCTCAGTAAGCTGAATCCCAACAGTATTCTAACCAATCGTGACGCCACTACGCTCACCATGGGTCTCCTGTCTCCTGGCCCGCGACTAGCGGATACCTCTACAAAAACTGTCGACACTGCGACCACTGCTTCGGGTAATCGTATCTTGAGCGAGTCCGCTTATCATGATTTGTTGGACAACGCGATCACCGCTGCACTCAGCGTTACTTCACTTGGTGCCGGCAATAATAATTTCCGCGGTGGCGGCCGCGGTGGTTTTCGCATGCAGCAACCAAACCCGCAAACTCAACCAGACGACGCGCAAGTTCAACAGAACAATGCGCGCATGCTCTTGTTCAGTTTGCAGACGATGCTGTCGCAGATCGATCAGTATCTGCCCGAACGCTCGCAGGCTGTGCGACAGAAATTGACTGAGCTGGGCATTAATAACAATCAGGTTGCGGCAATCGGCCAAATGAGAACGCTAATGCAACAGGGCACCAGCGATGCTTTAGTCGCAGCGGCAAATGTGGCGCCTCCCCAAATGCAAACACGGCTCTACCAGCAAGCAGCGCAGAAAGCCATCGATGAGGGAAATGCAGACCGTGCCACCCAGATAGCCAATGATCATCTCGACGAATCGGGTCGCAACACGATCATGCAAGCGATCGATTTCAAGCGAACGGCGACCACGGCTTCAGCGGAGAAGCTGGATGAGATCAAGCAAAAGCTGGCGCGCCTTCCGTCCGATTCGGATCGAGTCAAGTTTCTGATTGAGTTATCTGACGCCACCCAAAAAGACAACCCGAAACTGGCGCTGCGCTTTCTCGACGACGCGCGAAATTTAGTTAACAGGAAGGCTACCAGCTACAAAGATTTTGACGATCAGCTCAAAGTCGCCCACGCGTTTGCGCGCCTCGATCCAAAGCGCAGTTTTGACGTGCTCGAGCCCGGCATTGCGCAACTCAACGAGTTGTTAGCAGCGGCGCAGGTGCTGAACGGTTTTGAAGTCCAGGTGTTTATTGAAGGTGAAATGCCTCTGCAGGGCGGGAGCGACCTGGGCGGTATGATCGGGCACTTTGGGCAGGAACTGGCGTCGCTGTCGAAATTGGATTTTGAGCGTGCCCGGGCAACTGCCGACAAGTTTCAGTTTGCTGAGCCAAGGCTGATGTCGAAGTTGGCCATCGTGCAAACCGTGCTTGGCGTGCAGCAGGTTGTTATCGACAACGGCTTCCGGAATCAGAACTTTCGAGTCTTCACACGATAGCTCGGGCAGACGCGTTCGGAATCAGGCTACTGTTCGGCAAAGCGGACCTTAGCCCCCTCCTAAAAGCGAGCCTGCGGTTGTAATTTATCGCTTTCTAAACCAAGGCGGTGGCATCCGGAGGTGCTTCGTGGCAAGCTTCAAAACTTCTGGTACCTGCTGGTCCCAATACGCCCAATTGTGATTGCCCGGCAACTCGCGATACTCATGCGCGATCTTCTTATCGCGCAATAAGGCTACAAATTGCTGGCTGAAACTGATCAGGCCATCTTCGGTGCCGCAGTCGAGATAAAAATATGGCAGCGAAGCCACGCGAGGCGGAGCCAGCCCACGCACAATTTCGAAGATGTCGTTGGCCTTACGACTTTGCGAACCGGCACCTCCGAACACGCCGAGTACTGAATCACGAATCGCGCCGGGATCTTTCAAATCATTTTCCGTCCAGGCAGGCGCTCCGAGCGCGCCGCTCATCGATCCGGCAAATACAAACATATCCGGAAACTTCAAACCAAACTTCAACGCGCCGTAGCCGCCCATGGAAAGTCCGGCCACCGCTCGTCCATAGCGCGCTTCGATCGTGCGATAATGCCTCTGCACATCCGGGATCAGTTCCTTCAAGATGTACGTCTCGTATTTGTCTGCAGGGGCCGTTGTGCTGTCGGTGTACCAACCGTTGTTGCCTTCCGGCATTACCACAATCAATCGATACTGCGCCGCATAGTCGGCCACATTCGAGTGGGTGACCCAATCGGAGTAATGCCCGGTCACACCATGCAGGAGGTAGAGCACCGGATAGCGCGTCGCGCGCGACTGGCGATAATCGGGCGGCAAGATCACGTTGTAAGGAAGAGTTGCGTTGACGAGCTTGCTATGGAATTGAACTGTCTCGACTGATGGAGCAGGCCGGTACAGTACGGAACCGCTTGCGGTAGCAAGCCGGTAATCAGACGTCCGAAGTGCAAACGTGAGGAACGCTAGTAATACGAAAAACCTGCCCAGCTTCAGCCGATCAGCCAACAAACTTGCGAAAAGGAGCCCTCGTTTCATCTTCAATGCAACGAAATGCTTGACGACGCGCTTGCTACCACAAGCGGTTCTGTACCTGAGGGTTCTGTGCCTGAAGGTTCTGTACTTCAGCCATCCACATCTGATAGATGCGCTTTTGTTCCTCACTGGCTTCAGCAATCGCCACGACGCGATAACGCGCATTGGGACGTCTGGCAAGATGGATATCGAAGGTCCGCAGATCATCGAAGCGAAACACGGTTACCCGAATCGTGTCGCCGGGTTTCTTTTCGGCAAGGCGCGCCTCGAACGTTTCTTTGGTAACGCGGGCGCCCTCGAGGGCCACGATCTGATCGTTTGCATTCAAGCCTTGCTCGTAAGCCGGCGAGCCGGCTCGGACACTGGTGATTAAAAGCCTATCGCCATTCTGCGAAAGATCGGCGCCGAGAAAAGCCTTCCACGGAACTGTTCCGTCTGGTGCGCCGGTTGCACTGCCAGCCTGTTCCAGGCGCAGGCCCGCGCCCTTAAGCACCTCGTTGTATACCGTCGCAAGGTCGTCGCGCCCGCGCACGTAACGCGAGAAGAATTGTTCCAGACTTGTACCGGCCATTAGTTCGCAAGTCTTTTGAAAATCAGAAGGCGTGTAGTTGCGGCCTTTCTGGTAAAACTCGCTATAAAGATAGCGCATCACGTCATCGAGAGACTTTGCGCCACCGGTACCCCGGCGAATTTCCAGATCGAGCAGCATCCCCAGCAACTCGCCTTTGTCATAATACGAAATTGAGGAGTTCACTGAATTCTCATCCGGCCGGTAGAGTTTTATCCAGGCATCGAAGCTGGCTTCCTCAGCGCTCATTTCCAGGCGACCCGGAGTGTTCTGAAAATTTTCAATCTGGGTAGCGAGATGATCGAGATAGGCCGTGTTGGTATTCAGACCAGCGCGTCGCAACATCAGGTTGCCGTAGTACTCGGTGATACCTTCGGCGACCCACAGCAGACGCGTGTAGTTTTCTTTCGTGTAATCGAATGGCCCGAGCGCGTCGGGACGAATACGCTTGACGTTCCACAAATGAAAGAACTCGTGCGCGACCAGCGACCAGAAATCCTGATAACCTTCTTCCGTCGCAAAGCCAAAACGGCGAAATCCCAAAGCAGTCGAATTCAAATGTTCGAGTCCACCGCCTGTGTTCGAGCGGAGATGCAAAATAAAAGTGTAGTCGTGGTAGGGAATCCCACGGAACATCGATGTTTCGGCTTCGACGATCCGTTGTACGCCGTCTCGCAGGCGAATCGCATCGTAGTTTCCTTCGCCGTCGATGACAATCCGATGTGCGACACCGCGAACCTGGAAATCGATCTGTTTGAAGTTGCTGACTTCGATCGGTGAGTCGTACAGAATATCGAAGTTTTCAGCGCGAAAAGTGTTTGCTTGACCAGCAACTGCGGGCAAGCCGGTCGCAATCTTCCAACCGGCAGCGGGCAGAATGCGCAGAGTGGACGGCGCTTTGATGAACCCGTCCTGATACATCAGCAGCGCCGCGTTGTTCCAAAATGCATGATCTGAGTTCAATTCACTGGTTCGTACCGTTAGCTCGTTCGCATAAACGCGATAGGTTGCTCGCCACTCGCGGGCGCCAACCGTCTGCACCCGCCAGGTATTCTTATTTACTTTGATCCAGTCAAGCGCGCGACCATTTGAGTCTGCCGCAAAGTCCTGGACGTGGCGCTCGAATTCGCGAATCAGATACGACCCGGGCGTCCAAACCGGCATCACCAAATTAGTCTCATTCGGCACATTCAGATTGGCCGCAATTCTGACCCGCATCTCTACTTCCAGGAGATGTGTCCATGGCTTTGACATCGAAACGGTAAAAGAAATGTCGGATGCAGCCGGTGCGGTTGACTGCGCCGGCGAGTGAGAACTCACGAGCAGGAGCACAACGGTGAGTTTGAGAGCGACTAATAGATAAGAGCGATGCATTTAAAACTTTTCTGCGAAATAAAAGTGCAGAGTTAAAGCGCTGAGATGTTACTACGAATGTGGACAGGTAAAGCAACCGGCGCTTCTCCCTTCTCCCTCTGGGAGAAGGGCTGGGGAAGAGGGGCTAGCTGAGGTAGGCGCCGTACAGTCTCTCTCCCAACCCTCTCCCAAAGGGAGAGGGCGAAAAAGAAGAGTCACAACCGGGGCTGAGGCAGCGGGAGTACATTTCTCCTGGCCGAGCAGCCGGAAACGGATTTATAGTTGCTCGCGTTCCAAAAACAAATCGAAAGGCGACTGTCATGCTACGCAGATTAACTTCAACGTTCTCGACTTGGGCCACGATGCCCCTGCGACTGGCGCTGGGAATCACTTTTATCGCCCACGGAATGCAGAAAGTTTTTGGCACGTGGAGCGGACCCGGCCTGACGCGGTTTACATCTTTTCCGACGCCGTTTCCATTTATGCGTCCAGCGTGGTTATGGATGGGCCTGGCAGCGTTCTCGGAATTAGTAGGCGGCATTCTGGTGCTACTTGGTTTGTTCACTCGCCTGGGCGCGTTCTTGATCGCTTGTGTCATGTTGGCGGCGATGGTCGGCGTGCACTGGCGCTATGGATTTTTTATCAATCCGCCCACCCTTGGAATTGAGTTTGCTTTGTCCCTGCTTGCGATCGCTCTCGCATTGTTGATCGCCGGCGGCGGGCAAGCCTCAATAGACAAACTGATCAACCGCCGATAAAAAGCCGTAAATCGTAAATAGTAAACCGTGAATAGATTTGGCATGATGACGCCGCTGTCTATTTACGATTCGATTCACTATTAACTAGCCATGAAGCGCTCGCCTCTGCTCGTCATTTTCATCACGGTCTTCATCGATCTTGTTGGATTTGGGATCGTGATTCCAGTGCTGCCGTTCTACGCTGAGGGTACTAACTTCGGCGCCACCCCCCGCGAAGTCGGCCTCCTGTTCGCGTCATATTCAATCATGCAGCTCATATTCGCGCCGGTGCTCGGTAGATTGTCGGACAAGTATGGTCGTCGTCCGGTTTTGCTCGTAAGTATTCTGGGCACCAGTCTTGGTTTCCTGATTCTTGGTTTTGCTACCACGCTGTGGATGCTATTTGCCGGCCGCATCATCGACGGAATTTCCGGGGGCAACATTTCGACCGCGCAAGCCTACATTGCCGATGTCACTACGAAAGAAAATCGCGCGAAAGGCATGGGCCTGATCGGCGCAGCATTCGGCTTAGGTTTTGTCTTTGGACCGGCGATTGGCGGCATTCTAAGCCGGTGGGGAATCAGCGTTCCGTTTCTTTTCGCCGGCGGGCTGGCTTTCGTTAATGCGATTCTACTGTACTTCACTTTGCCGGAAACGGTAACCGCCGATCATCCCGCGCGCGTTTCCGCAGCCAGAGGTCGCGGCTGGCGACAATTGACCGTTTCGCTAAGACATCCGCGACTTTCTGTAGTGCTTACGATCTACTTTCTTTCGATCGTGGCCTTCTCGATCATGACAGCATCGTTTTCGCTTTTTCTGATGTTTCGTATGGGTTATGACGCATTCCACAACGGCTGGGTCTTCGCATTTGTCGGAATTATCTCCGCGACCATTCAGGGTGCACTGATAGGAAAAATGGTAAAGCGTTTTGGTGAACCGGCACTCGTGATCATGGGCGCGCTCTTGTTTTCGGCAAGCCTGTTCATGACTCCATTCGTAGGACCGGCCGTGGGTGTGATTGGAATCCTGTCGATTGGCGCGATGTCTGCCATTGGCAACGCTTTAATGGCCCCTTCGCTTACCAGCCTGGCTTCAAAGACCGCGAGTGCTCGCGAACAAGGCGCCATGCTTGGAGTTATGCAATCCGTTGCCAGCCTCGCTCGCGCCGTCGGACCGTCGATCGCGGCGCTTCTGATATACAGTGCGATTGCCTATCTGGGCTTTGACGGGCGACCACAAAACATGAGCGACATTTCGATTCTGAGAACTTTTTGGACTGCGGCAGGGATCCAGTTCCTGGCATTTCTTCTGGCCATTTATTTCGCGCGCATGTATGCCAGGAAATACGCACCCGGCGAGATTGCCGAAGTGGCCTAAGAGTGCGCGCCCGATGGAGCGCACGCATCCTGCGTGCGGTCCGCGAGCATCTTGCTCGCAGTGGGCTCGGGGCCATGACCCGGCAAGGATGCCGGGGAACCGCACGCAGGATGCGTGCGCTCCCTCAGCACGCCAGAAATTCTTTCAATTCACCTTCAGTCGGTAGAGCGGCTCGTCCACCCAGGCTGCGACATTTCAAAGCTGCAACTGCATTGCCCAGTTTCATGCAGGTCTCCAACTCTTGGTTGCGCAACATCCCATAGATGAATCCGCCGTGAAAGGCGTCACCCGCGCCGGTGGTGTCGCGGCAGCCACCCGGAACCGCGAAGGTAAGCGCTTCAATAAACTGTCCTTCGCAATAAATCAGAGCGCCGCGCGCGCCGAGCGTGACCCCCACAACAGGGCATCCATACCGCGCTTTTATTTCTGCCAACGATGCACGTTCATCACTTATGCCGGTGAGACGATCCGGAAATTCGACAGAAGAAATCAAGATATCGATTAAAGGAAGCAACTCGGGCAGGCCTTCATAAATATTATCGATGTCCGCCGTGACGATGACCCCCGCAGCGTGAGCAGCAGTAGCCATCGCCGCGCATGCCGGCGGATCGTGCGCGTCGATGTGCAGCACGCGACCGCACGGTGCTAGTTCGAGCGGCGCTTCATCAACTCGATAAGAAAGTCGCTCATCTCGGTCCCAGATGATCGTACGCTCGCCGGAACGCGCGTCGATGATAATGAATGCGACCTGATTGTCGGCGCCTTCGATCGTTTCCGCGAAACCGAGATTTACACCTTCATATTCCAACGACCTCAAGCCGAAACGCCCATCAGCGTCAGAGCCGAAGCGGCCGGCATAGGCTGTCTTCAAGCCCAACCGCTGCAATGCCACCATCGCTGTCGCTGTCTGCCCACCAGCGGCTTTTTCGTATTCGGTAAATCTGACTTTAGTGTCGAACGCGGGATACTCAGGCACAACAATCAGGTGATCGACCGCGTTCAGACCAAAGCCGACAGCGTCAAATTCGCGCTCAGCAGCAGGCAGTTGAAGAGGGATTTGCATGCCAGTTTCTTCGTACGTTTATCGATGGGCTATGATATTGAGAAGGAAGTTTGCCATATCGAAGAGAAATGGTCTGAGACGGCAATGCTGATCATGCTAAATGAGCCTGCGTTCGCAGGCGACATATTAGTAGCCCCGGGCGTGAGCCCGGGGTTGAGGTATAAGAATGAAACCAACGAGCCCCGAAGGGGCGGCAGAAAATTGCTGTCGCCCTCTTCGAGGGCTTGGTTATTCCTGGTGGCATGGATCCCCGGGCTTACGCCCGGAGCTAAATTCTTCCGCCATCTTCGATGGCTCATAGGATGTTTTCCTTCCAGAAGAATTACACCTAAGATTATTCTCTTCGCCCTCTCTGGCAGGTAAGCAGTGACGTTAGACGAAAAGCTCAAAGAAATTCCGCGCTCACCCGGCGTCTACCTCCACAAAGATACGGCGGGAAAGATACTCTATATAGGCAAGGCCAAGAACCTGCGCAATCGCGTTCGTTCATATTTTCAGGCCGGTCGCACCGGAGAATTCAGCTACGGAATCAAGACCGGAGAACTGGTCAAGCAAATTGCCGACGTTGAGTTCATTGTCACCGATAACGAGGTCGAAGCCTTCATCCTGGAAGCGTCACTGGTCAAGAAACATCAGCCTTACTTCAATTACAAGCTAAAGGATGACAAATCTTACCCGCATCTGAAGCTCACCGTTAACGAGCCTTTTCCAAAGTGCGTGATCACGAGGCGCATTCAACATGACGGCGCGCTCTATTTCGGACCATTCCTGCCGGCATCGATGGCGCGCAAAACAATCGATCTGATCAATCGTACTTTCCAACTGCGCACCTGCGACATTGAGATTGACGGCAAAGCCCCGCGGCCCTGTCTCGAGTATCACATCAAACGATGTCTCGGACCGTGCGTCAAGGGATTGTGCACGCCGGAAGAATATCAGGAAGCCGTGCGCGATGTGCGCATGCTGCTCGAGGGGCGCAACACGGAGTTGGCCGACATTTTAGAAGAGCGCATGCTGCGAGCTTCTGAGGACACGCGGTACGAACTGGCGGCCAAGTATCGTGATCTGCGCAAGACCGTGATCAAGCTTTCCGAGCAACAAAAGATGGCGACCACTTCGGAGAGCGACATTGACATCTTTGGTTACTATCGCGAAGGGAAGCGATTGGCGTTGCAGCTTTTCACGATGCGCGATGGTGACATCGTCGGACGGCGCGAATTCTTTTGGGAAGATTTGTCTGAAGACGATTTCAATCCGGCTGAGTTTTCGAGCGAAGTTCTGGCACAGTATTACTCGAGCGATTACGTGCCCCGTGAAATTCACGTGGCAATCGATTTTGACGATCGCGAGTTGCTGGAGCGGGCCCTTAGCGAACGCAAAGGGCGTCGGGTTCATATCCTCGCGCCACAACGGGGCGAAAAGCGCGACCTGATCGATTTGGTCGAAAAGAACGCGAAGCTCGCTTTTGAGCAGCGTTTTCGCGTGCTCAAACCGGATATGAAGCGCGTGCTCGAAGAAATGCAGGAAACTCTGGAGCTGCCGCGTTTTCCCGCTCGCATCGAATCATTCGACGTGTCGCATATTCAGGGCGCCGAAAATGTGGCCGGGATGGTCGTCTGTGAAAACGGCCGGATGAATCGCGGCGAATATCGCAAGTTCAGAATTCGCGGCGTCCAAGGCGCCGATGATTTTGCATCCATGCACGAAGCCGTCTTGCGACGTTATCGGCGCGTGCGCGATGAACAAAAGTCTCTGCCTGATCTTATTATGATCGACGGAGGCAAGGCACAACTTAACGCGGCGGCAACGGCGATGCGTGAACTCGATCTGGAAGCCGTGCCGATGGTCGGTGTAGTCAAACCACCCTTGCGGCACAATGAAGTCGCTTACCTTTTGATCAAAGGTCGCGAAGACACTCCCGTCTACCTTGATTCGCATTCGCCAATCCTGCGTTTGATCCAGATGATTCGCGACGAGACGCACCGCTACGCTGTTACTTATCACCGCAAGCGACGCGAACTGCGCGATTTCACTTCTGAGCTATCGGCGATTCCCGGCGTCGGCGAGAAACGAAAAACACGCTTACTGCGTCAATTCGGCTCGATTCACAAAATCTCAGAAGCCAGTGTGGAAGAACTGGCTCCTTTTGTCGGCCGCAAAACCGCGGCTGAGATTGTCGATCACTTCGTGCGTCAGCGCGCGCTGGCCGAAGGCGCGAATGCGGCATGATCGTGTCAATGTTAACCCGGTCAGTTCTCCTGTTAAGAGAAAAATAGATGTGGGTGAATCCAATCATATTCAACTGGGATGCAACGGTTGAAAGCAGTAGCGATTACACAAGTGATGTGTGGAAGCGCTCTCACGAACTCTGGTCACATACGCAACGGATTCTTGGCAGCCCACGAATGAGTTTGGTCGATAAGTTTTTTGAGGCGGAAGTGCCAGGTTCGAGTGAAGCATTGAAAAAACTGTATCAGCTTTACTTTGAGATAGTCTGAAAAATTTCTCCTACTGAAGCAGCATTGAATGAAATTTCTTATTCTCGGTGGCACGAAATTCGTCGGCCCGCACGTCGTGAGACGGCTCGCTGAACGCGGACATGAGGCGACGATCTTTCATCGCGGTGAAACCGAAACGGATTTGCCGTCCAACGTCCGTCACGTTCATGGTGATTTCTCTGAGTTTGTCAATCACGTCGACCAGTTACGTGCGCTCTCTCCCGAGGTCGTGCTCGACATGATCCCGTTCCGCGAAGAAGACGCGCAGCGTCTGAAATCATTCAAGGGTGTGGCGCGGCGTGTCGTGGCAATCAGCAGTGCTGATGTCTACCGGGCGTTCGGGCGATTATGGCGAACGGAACCGGGACCACCAGACCCGATTCCGCTCACGGAGGATTCTCCCTTGCGCGAAAAGCTGACAAATTCAGGCCTCGACTACAACAAGACCGCTGTTGAGCGCCGAATCTTGGCCGAGCCGGATTTATCCGCAACAATCCTTCGGCTACCGGCCACACACGGACCCGGCGACTCGAACCATCGGCTGTTCAAGTACCTCAAGCGCATGGACGACAGGCGCCCAGTCATCCTGCTCGATAAGGCTTTGGCTAACTGGCAATGGGCGCGTGGTTATGTCGAGGATGTCGCGCACGCCATCGTGCTGGCTATGACAGATGACCGCGCAGCTGGCCGCGTCTACAACGTCGCCGATCCGTTGGCCTTTACCGAAGCTGAATGGGTGCGGCAGATCGCGCGGGTGTACGGCTGGAAAGGTGAAGTGATCGCCCTGCCGAGTGAGCAGTTGCCGCCAAGCTTGTGCAGTGATGCGTTCGACTTGAGCCAGCAATATATCGTCGACACCACTCGCATTCGTCGTGAGCTCGGCTATGCTGAAGAAGTGTCCTTCTATGAAGCTTTGCGAAGCACGATTGAATGGGAGCGAGCGCATCCGCCGGAGAAAGTAGATCCGGCGCAGTTCGACTATGCCGCCGAAGACGCTGCGCTATCTAAGCTTAACCGCCGATAGTTGAGTTTCTCGCGCCGCAGTTATACCTTCGCATCGTCAGCTCCCCCAGTTAATCTTGCCTTCGGAATTTGCCTTGCTCGCTTTGAGCAACGATGAAACTCCGCCCTTCTTCAGCGCCGTCTTTCCCCAGCATGTGGCTTTCTTACACAGTGCTGAGTCTCTTGCGCTGGCCGCTTAAGATAGTGATTGAAAATTTCATGAACTGGTGATAGATTCGGCCACGCTGCGGCAACTCCACCTCCCTACGTGGCGCAGGGCGGTAAGAAGCTCGCTCCCTGACAATCCATAAACACCGTTTCCGTATAATCAATGAGTAGCCGAATGTCGGAACTGGCGCTACTCAATCCAAGCTCAGGGTACTCGATGCCCTGGGCAGACTTGCTTTTGCTCTCAAAAGCAGTGGCTGGGCAACCTTCGACATAGCTATCAGGGTAGTTTTTAAGACCGGAAAGCCTCGTTCACTTAGGCACAAACTCAGTTTTGAGTCCGCTGCCAAGTCTTAACCAGTTTTGGAGCCTGTGGCCTCGAGTGCTGCCGGAGTAAAGGCAATTTATCTTTCATCGCGGCGAATCGAACCGGCTGGTTGTCTTTCTCGTCCCGCAGTTATATCTTTCTCCGCACTGCAGCAATCCCCCGCTGCTTCGGTTTCATCTTGCCCTAGCGCGAACATCCGCAAGCTGACAGCTTGCTACATGGAAATGAAACTCCGTCGTTCTTCAGCTTTCCCCAGCGCGTGGCTTCCCTACGCAATGCTTGCCGGCGCGCTAATAGTGACTTTCCTGGCCGCGCTTTATGTTCATAGCACGGCGCAGGCCAAGGACCGCACGAGATTCGAGAATTCGGTAAAACAAATTAATACCGTTCTGGATAGCCGGCTCGATACCTATTTAGCGCTGTTGCGGGCGGGGGCCGGGCTATTTGCCGCCAGCGAATCTGTCGAACCCGATGAGTTTCGCCGCTTTGTCGCCGGGCTGAATCTGCAACATCACTATCAGGGCATTCAGGGAATTGGTTTCAGTATCCGACTCCTACCTGATGAAAGAAATTCACTTGTCGAGAAAATGCGCCGCGCGGGCAATGCGGGCTTCAAGATTTGGCCAGAAGGCGATCGCGCGGAGTATCATACTATTATCTACCTTGAACCGGCCGATCGCCGCAATCAAGTTGCGATCGGTTACGACATGTTCACGGAACCGACGCGTCGGGCGGCGATGGAACGCGCCCGCGACACGGGACTGCCAGCCGCGTCAGGACGCGTGACCCTGGTACAGGAGATCGAAGAACCAAAGCAGTCCGGATTTCTGATCTACGCGCCGGTCTATCGCACCGGAATGAAGACAGAAACGGTCGAAGAGCGGCGCGTGGCGCTAATCGGTTTTGTCTACGCTCCGTTTCGCGCCGGAGATTTGCTGGCGAACATTCTGGCTGCACACGAGTACCATGGGCTTGATTTTCAGGTCTTCGATGGATTGAAACCAGAAGCTGCCAATCTGCTCTACGATTCCGCGCCACGTTCAAACACTGTCGACGAGGCTTCGCGGTTTGCCGCGATCACCACCCTTTCGGTGGCGGATCGCCTATGGATCCTGAGCTTTAAAACAAATCACGATTTCGAAGCGGACTCGGCCACGAACTTCGCCATGCTGACTCTGCTCAGCGGCGGATTGCTGAGTTTGCTGCTGTTTGTACTCACCAGCTCGCAGACACGGGCACGGGTCGTGGCCGTGAGCGCCGAGCGTGAACTCAGACATTCTGAGAAGAGTCTGCGCAAGAGCCGCGGGAAGCAAGAGCACGCGGAAGAAGAACTCCGTAAATCGGAAGAGAAGTTACGACTTGCGAATTACCGTTTCCGCGTGGCTGAAGAGGCATCAAAAAGCTTCAATTACGATTGGAATTTGGAAACCGATACCGTCATACGAAGCGAGAATGTTTCGCAAGTACTTGGTTACCGGCTTGATGAAATCGGCGAAACCTGGGAAGCATGGAAAGCACTAACCCACCCCGACGATTTTTCGATCTCCAAAAAGGAGGCCGTCGAATATCTCGATAAACTGGAGGGTGACAAGCTGGAAGCCGAATATCGAGTGCGCCACAAAGACGGTCGGTATCTCGACCTCTACAACCGGGGCATTATCTTACGCGACGAGCATGGCAGAGCGCGCCGCGTCATTGGACAAACCGTTGACATTACTGAACGCAAGCTGTCGGAAGAAAAGCTCCGCGCGGCGAATGACCGGGCAATCGTTGAATACGAGGGCTTGCTTGAGCGAATTGATGCGCTGGCACAGGCCCTTGGTGCTGCGCGTGAACTGCCGGCGATCTTTCGCGCGTTGCGCGACTTTGCGATCGCATCGATACCCTGCAACGGTTTGTTCGTCTCGCTTTACGATCCCATGCATGATGTCCGCACCGCCACATATGCCTGGGGCGACGGAATTGAGCAGGACGTCTCGCAATTGCCGCCAATGCCGATTACGACTGAGGGGCCAAACAGCCGCGCGGTGCGCACGGGGCAAGTCGTGATTACCGAAGATTACATGAAAAAGACGAGCGGTCATCCCCAGGTCATTCTCGGTCCTGAAAACAATCTCCGACCGCAATCGTCCATGGCCGTACCAATGGCCGTGCTGGGCAGAATCGTCGGCACCATCGAAGTTCAAAGTTACGATGCCGCCGCCTATAAAGAGACCCACGCTACGGCGATGCGAATGGCGGCGAACCTTACGGCCGTGGCTATTGAAAATGCGCGCTTGCTGGCCGGTGAAAGCCGGGCGCGAGCTGAGGCTGAAGAGTCTAATCGTTTGAAAGATGAATTCCTCGCCACCGTTTCGCATGAATTGCGGACTCCGCTGACCGCGATTCTGGGTTGGTCTCGTATGCTTGACTCAGGCACGCTGGACTCCGGGCAAAAAGAGCGCGCTATCCAAACCATTCAGCGCAATGCCAAGGCGCAGGCTGAGCTTGTAGATGACATCCTGGATGTATCGCGCATTATTACTGGAAACCTCTATCTGAATCTCGAGCCGACCGAGCTGGGGCCGGTAATCGAAGCCGCAACTAATGCGGTGCGTCCGACCGCGGAAGCCAAGCGTATTGAGATCGAAACAAGTTTCGAGGCCGACCCCGCGTTAATCTCTGGTGACACGCATCGTTTGCAGCAAGTCGTTTGGAACTTGCTTTCGAATGCCGTCAAGTTCACCGCGGCGGGTGGCCATGTCCGCATCCACACTTATCAAACAGCGAAGTACGTGCATCTGGAAGTCAAGGACGATGGCCAGGGCATTAGTGCAGAGTTTTTGCCTCATGTCTTTGAACGTTTTCGCCAGGCTGATAGCAGCACCACGCGTTTGCACGGCGGGCTCGGCCTCGGTTTGGCAATCGTGCGTCATCTGGTTGAAATTCACGGCGGCACGGTGCACGCGCAAAGCGAAGGCGAGGGGAAGGGCGCAACCTTTACCGTGACCTTGCCGCTGCTGGCCGATGAAACGTCCGTAGCGTCCGGCGAAGTGCGGCGAGAAGTCATCAGAAACCTCCAAGGACAGCCAGAACTTGTCGGCGTGCACGTGTTGCTGGTTGATGATGACGCCGGAACCCGGGAAGTGATTTCGGCTGCATTGAACGAGCGGCGGGCGCGCGTGACCGCTGTCGCTTCTGCACGAGAAGCTTTGACTGAGATTCAACGATCGCGGCCTGACGTGCTGGTGTCAGATATTGCAATGCCGGTCGAGGATGGCTACAAACTGATCGAGCAAGTGCGGTCGCTACCTTCGGACCAAACGAAGACAATCCCCGCGATTGCCATTACTGCTTACGCGCGTGAAGAGGATCGCAGTCGCGCTCTCGCCGCCGGTTATCAGAGTTATTTGCCCAAACCAATCGAGCCGGCGGAGCTGATCGCCGTCGTTGCTCTTTTGGTAAACGGCGGGGCAGCTCGGGCGTGAAGCAAGGGATTGGTCCTGGCGGTAGCGCCCCACCTGGTCTTCACGCTGGCACCTGCATCGCGTGTTCGATAGGGAGGGCGTGATTGTCCCAGTTTCAGAGGCTTCTCTGTACGGCCTCCGTGTTTTCCATGCTCCGTGGCAAATAATCCGCAAAAAAATACTCACCACTGAGATACAGGATGCACTGAGAACAAATCAGGACATTACCCGGGAGCGCGATCTTGAGCAGGCTCAATCTGCGTGAAATCGAACTGGCTTACGATGATTCAAGTAGCGGCCCCGCGATCGTCCTTCTCCACGGCTATCCATTCGATCGCTCGATGTGGCGCGAGCAGATCGATTTTCTGGGCAATCATGGACACCGCGTTGTCGCACCCGATCTGCGCGGCCTTGGCGAAAGCAAATCGCGCGACGAGATCGCGACCATGAATGCCATGGCGCGGGACGTCGAGGCCTTGATGGATGAATTGAAAATTGATCGGGCGGTTGTATGCGGATTGTCGATGGGAAGTTATGTGGGCCTGGAATTCGTCCATCTTTTTCCTTCACGAGCGCAAGCGCTGATCCTGGCAGGCGCTCGTGCGCAGGGCGCCGATGCCCTTGAAAAGAAATCGCGTCAAGAGCAGGCAGAGCGTGTGCTGAGGGAAGGATTAGGCCTGGTGGCCGATGCGATGCTGCCAAAGCTTCTGGCGCGACGTACACTGGCTGAAAAACCGGACATCGTTGCGAGCGTGCGTGAGATGATTTTGCGCACCAATCCACAGGGCGCTGCCGCTGCCCAGCGCGGCATGGCCGCGCGCCGCGATCACACAAGCGATCTTTCGAAGATCGATATGCCCACGCTAATCATCGCTGGTCGCGAAGACCCGATTCGGGCGCCCGATGATGCAGACTTCTTGCATCGCGGAATACGAAATTCACGCTTAGAAATCATCGCCGACGCGGCTCATCTTATGAACATGGAACAGCCTGAGGTTTTTAATCACGTCTTGACAGATTTTTTGCAAGAGGTGTTTAGAGGACGGACTTGTCCATCCATTGAATCTTGACTGATGCATAAGTGCGTCGTTAAACGAGAATGAATCAATTCCAAAAATTCACCATCGAAGAGCGCGTACGCTGGGGCGATGTGGATGCGGCGCGCATTATCTTTTATGGTTCGTACATCCGTTTTTTTGAAATTGGCGAGACCGAGTTATTTCGCGTCGTTGGCCTGCCATACGGCAAAATCTTTGACGAGCTTAACATCTGGCTGCCGCGCGTCCATCTGGAATGTGATTTTCATCGTGCTGCGCAACTCGACGACCTTTTGGAAGTCAGTGTTTACGTCGGAAAGATTGGTAGGACATCTTTGCGCGTGAACTTTGAAGTCCGACGCAAGGGCAAGGACGGAAAGCTCGAAGAGGGTTTGATCGCCACCGCGCATTTCGTGCTGGTCTCAACCCGACGCGACGATTTGCAACCGATTCCCGTGCCGGAAGAATTGCGCCGCGCGCTTGAACCCTACACCAGCGGTTAGCCTGTTAACCGGCCGATTCGGCGTGTCGAATCAGTCGACATCGATATGAACACGCCAGTTGAGTCTGCGCTCGTCATTCTAATTCCCGAAGCGGAAGTTTTGGTTGAGAGCTTCCGCAGACAGCATGATCCGTCAGCAGCTCTGGGCGTGCCGGCTCATGTAACAGTACTTTATCCCTTCAAGTCACCGCGAGAACTAACAGCAGATGTAATCCAGACTCTAAAGGAACTGTTTTCAAAATTCCCTGTCTTTAGTGCCTCCTTGATCGACGTAAGACGATTCCCTGGGGTGCTGTATCTCTCACCCGTACCTGATAAGACATTCAGGCGTTTGACTGAAATCGTGACAAAACGCTTCCCTGAAACGTTGCCCTATGCCGGGCAATTCGCTGATATTATTCCTCACTTAACGGTCGCGCAGGTCAGTGATTCAGTGCGATTAGCGAAGATCGCCAGCGACTTTGAACGTGAAGCCACGGGCCGTCTTCCGATTCAGACAAAAGTAAGGGAGATCGCGCTGATGGATAATGAAAGCGGATATTGGCAAGTGCGTCGCCGGTTTGCTCTGGGCGTGGATACGGGAGCCGACTAGCGAAGGTTATTCATCGCGTCCGCTCCGCGACTGCTCACCGCCCACTGCTCACTTCTTGCCACGCGGCAACGTCTCAATTAAATGATCTAATCCGAGCCACAGCGCCCAGCTATGGTGATAGAAAGCCAGCGGAAAGGTGACGCCCACGACAAAAAGAATGGTGAGCATCGTCTGGTCGCCGACATGGGTGAAGAGCAGACAAGCGAAATAGACAATCAGAATTAGCACCTCAGTGGTAACCACATTGGCCATGATCGCGCCCACAAAAAAACCTTCCTCGCGCTTGAAGATTGCTTCGCACGCGCTGCAACGAAGCTTTATCTGAAAAGGTCGATCAACGATTGAGGCGCGGCCGCAGGCGGGACATCGCAGTTTGAGACAACGCGACAGCGTGAGCATGATGGTGCGCGGATCTCGCTTCATCGCTAAACTAATGAGATACGTTATAGGCTTTGTGGATTACCTTACCATCCTTATCGACCTAAGAGTGCTACTATTGAAAGAGTGCCAATCGAATCGTCTGCGTCTTGTCGATAATCGGCTGACTCTTTTCCAGCGGCCAGTAGCGCGGAGGCAATGCTTGACCGTTTTTTATGCGTAATCCAGTTTGCGCCCAGGCGAGAACAAGGAGGCCCAACAGCACCGGGACGACCAGCAGTCTAATCATGAGTTAACCTCGAGCTTCGAAACGAAACTTAGTTTCGTTCATCATACCTAAGAGTCACGATCCTCAACTAGGCTGCGGAAGACATTTGGAGCGCGCTGACCTGTCAGCGCTTTCAGAAAGCGGCGACTAGTCGCCGCCATCCAAGTATCCTGCGTGCGCACGTCTTCTGTCCGAGATTTCTTGCGGACAATAGTCATCAAAATCCCGCGCCACTACCTTCTGTTATCCGATTTCAAAACGATTTCCCTACTTCGTCATTCGGCATCGGGATTGCTGAGTTCGATCGGAGTGAGCGCTAAAGGCGGGGCAGAAGGTGGCGCTGGGTCCCCAGCGGGGCAGCCCCGCTGGGGTGCTGGTCAGTGGCCAGCGCGCAGCGCGCCGCCACTGGTTTCCATACCGCCGACGACAATGAGCCATGTAAGAGCGATAGAACTTTCCCGCGCGCCTTCAGCGAGCCATCGTTCGCTGCTGCCTTACCAGGGGTTGCGCGCACTAACGTCCACTTATCCCTGGCTACCCTCAGACCGCCACGCCGTGGCGATTCCTTTCAATTCAATCGACCGACTCCTTCATGGCATCCGACGTCGTTGGTCACGAGAACGTCGGCGTCGCAAAGTCGGCCGCGCATACGACATGGCATTGGAGATCGCGCGCGTGATCCCGTATGGCTCTGAAGTACTCGACGTTGGCTGCGGCAACGGATTCATCGCGCACCATCTCAGCGCGATGCTCGGCACGAGCGTCGTCGGAATTGATTTGGGAAGTAGTGCCGACGCGCCGATCGATTATCGCCGTTACCACGGCGCGGAGTTTCCCGCGGAGGATAATTCGTTTGACGCCCTGCTGTTGTGCTACGTACTGCACCATGCGCGAGACCTTCGTGTCGTCCTACGAGAAATGCGCCGCGTCCTGCGCGATGGCGGTTTGGCTTTGATTTACGAAGACATTCCACAAGGTCCGTGGGATCGTTTCATGTGTTCGTGTCATGACCGTCAATGGCGCAAACGCACGGGCCCGTGCACCTTTCGCGGCCACTCAGAATGGTGGGCGCTCTTTGATTCTTCCGGCTTTGAGCTAATCGCTGAGCGTCAGCTTTCACGCTGGCGCAACCTTATGCATCCGGTGAGTCGCCGCCTGTATGTGGTGCGGCACCGAGGTAGCTCGCTACTGACTGCTCGATAGCACAGCCTGCAAATCACTGTAATCAGCTTTGGGTTTGATGCGGCAAACGAAACTTACTTCTTTTCGTCCGGTGCCCGGTTGGTTGACCGTTACGCCCTGTGAACTCACGGCCGGTCTTTCTTCTCCGTTGTAATCGTCAAAAACTGAATTGTTGTAGCCGTTGACGGTGAAATTGATTTCGGTGAGATCGAATTGCGCTCGAAAATAGTGCGTGTATTGAAACTTCTGCTGAGTTCCCGTTAGCTCTTTTGGAAACTCAAGTTCGATCTTTCCGGGCAGGCCGAAACGGTACTGCAGGTAGCCTCGATCACTAGTCAGATCTTTCGACGCGCAAATCGAAACGATTAGCGCCGAATTTTTAATTTGGACAACTGAAAATAACACGTTCGTTCTGAGTACAAAGCATATTTGGTTGCAAGTTGCCGGTCTGAGATGAAACGTGATTAGGTGAATTGTTCGCGCTGGAAGCGGCAACGCAAACAACGGCGATCATGACAGCAAATATCCAGACACGCATCTCTTGAGTCCTTAACCCGCCCGCTAACGCAGGCGGTACTGACTCCGTCGGGCGATCGGTGAGCTACTCAGTCTTGAATCGCGCAATCTCGCCCGGCTTGCGAAGCATCTTGTTGACTTCACCGAGGTGCCGTTCTTCTTCAGCGATCATTTTGCGCGCGTATTCTTCGAGAAAGATCGAGCGATCACGCACAAGATCCAGTAGCTTCTTGTAAAGCGCGAGTCCCGCTTTCTCGGCATCCAGCGATTCGAGCAGAATGTCGTTGATGCCGTGCTTCTGAGTTTCCAGCAGCGCACCGATCTTCAACGAAGGATGCTTGCCCAGATGGGTCACCATCTCGCCGGCGTCATTCGCGTGTGACAGGCAGACAGTTGCTTCGCCTCGCAACCAACTGACGATTGGTATTCGGCTGTGGCCAAAGACCATCAAAGAGTAGTGCGTGTAGCGCACGACACCGGCGAGTTCAGTTTCCAGAATTTCATTGAGAAGGTCGACCACGGCTTTCTTGTCATAGGTTTGCTCTGACATGGTTAGTGAATATTAAATGGCAATCAACGATTAGTAAATGTAAGCAGAAGACCCGATTGCCACAGTGACCGCGAGGGCAATTGGCAAGTTACAGAACCGCTCGCGGTAGCGAGCGGCGTAATCAGTTAAGAACGCGTGGCCAGCGCTCCGGTCCAACAGCTTTTGGGAGGGCTCTGGGGATAGATGATTGATCTATGTAATATGTCTGGGTAGTCAGTGCAGACGTGAGAGGATCTCGCGAGCGACGGCAATCGCATCCTCCTTGTGGTCCTTCCCATCATGGCCAGCCACTTCCACGTGCAGGAGCCCTTTGGGGTCTTTGCCGAGAATCACAGTTAGGTACGTGTCCCCTCGTGAATGCGGATCGAGCCGCTCAAGATAGCCGCCTTCGGCGAGACCGGGAATGAATTCCGCGCCATTGACGGGATCGACTGGAACAATGATTCCTGTCTCGATCGTGATCTCAAGCACTGATGTGCCGTTGCTAACTGAACATCTTCGCGGGTATTGCTCGCTCTGCGGAGCGCTCGCACCTGGTACGATCTTTTGCACGAGATCCGCCGGCATCACGCTGCAGACGTCGGTAATTTTTGCAGCCGCCGCCGCGAGAGCTGAGCCGTTGCCAGCGCTTTCAGTCGTCGATTGCCGCTGATCGGATGATTCACCAGACCCGTCACGCCGAGTCGCGATTGGCCCGTCCGATTTTTTGGACATGCACGCCGAGAAAACCAGCGTCGTAAGCAGGATTGAAATCAATGCGCGATTCATTGTTGGGATCTCTTTGAACTCAGAACGGCGTCAACGTCTTGATAGCCAGACCGCTGAAGCAGACCTGTTTGCCGGGCGCGCCGTTAGCGCAGACGTCGCCCTTCCCATTTTCCTTGACGCCCATCAGGACTTTCACTTCATCACTTCCCATGACTTCGACTCGGCCGGTCGAGCCGCCTTCGTCCGTGGTCAACCTTGACAGGAATCTTCCGGCGCGACCGGCAGCCATAAAGTAACCATTATTGGAATCGTCAACGCCCCACTGCGCTGACGGCTGACCCTGTGCATTGGTTTGTCTGGCTCCAAAGGCGCCGTTTAGTTGGGTCGCTGCCTGACCAGCGCTTTTCAGCACCAGCAGCCCAGCGCCATTTCCAGCGATACCCACCGAGACTCGCTCCGTTCCCTTGTTCATGAGACTCACTGCACCGTTGCCTTCGCCACTCGCGAGTATCTCGACAGCGGGAGCCCCATCCTTCGTAAAGATGAAGACGGCGCCGGCGCCACCACCGCCCGGTTCTTCCTGCACGCTGAATAAAAGTTTGTCTTTGTCCCACACCTGGAATGGCGCGTAGACTTTGGTCGGAGCTTGTGGCGCTGACGTTGCGCCTGCGCCTGCCGTATGAGCAAGCGCCGCGCCTATCGCGACTATTACGACGCAAATCAGGAAAGGCAAACTCGGCACTCGACAAGCATTCGCGGAGCTTTTCTTCTTTGAGATTGCTGCTAAGGCGGCTTCCAACTCTTCCACTCGCGTTTGTAGCTTCGTCAGTTCGCCTTCCATGGAAATGCCTCCTTCGTGTGACGACGTTCTGTTCACGATTGCCGACCATGATTCACATTCAATTACATCACCGGTGGTTCGACTCTAATATTCACGTTGTATTCGTAAACGGTGTGCGACTTGCCGCCGTAATTCGCGGCGTTGAAGTCCGAATCGCTTTGATGAGTCAGTCCATCGTCGGCGCCAATCCAAACCTTGGCTGTGCCTGACCACTTTTGGCCCGCCATCACGGTCTCGAACGTGCCGGTATAAGCAAAGCACGACATGCCATTGACGGTTTCGGTTCCAACGTACTTCACTTCTTTCACCATCTCGGCCAGTTTGTTCGCGAAGTC
>Ga0137378_10000734_pt1 | contig 26222 bp, 27 predicted proteins | sample SagtaG_21_FD_104813 | JGI IMG/M metagenome (GOLD analysis project Ga0137378, IMG submission 104813) | Vadose zone soil microbial communities from Sagehorn Ranch, Mendocino, California, USA - Sage2_L_60_16 metaG | ecosystem: Environmental > Terrestrial > Soil > Vadose zone | place: USA... | reverse complement strand
TTGTAACATCATCGCACTTGAAGATGCACTCATGCCGGGGCCGACGGATTTAGAAAGGGCGTGTGCAGAGATGATCGGTGAAGGCTAGAGCGATGATCGGTCATTACGACTACCGCCTTGTGACGAAGGACAACGGGATGTGGCGGAAGTTGTTTCCGTCTCCATTCCCAAACGTGATACCAACGAAGATGTACAGGAAAAACTCCCCCCGTTTTACGATTCCCAACGTATAGCTCGCTCAGCGTGGATATTGTAAAATAGCAGGCGCTGCCATTCGGTGACGAGGGAACCATGCTGTGGGTTGCGGGCCGGACGTTACCGCAACTATATCCGTGCTAGGAGACTGTCATGAAGAAGAGGATATTAGTCTGCGCGATGAGCGCATTGTTGCTTGCAATCACCAGTTGGGCTGACGACAAAGAAAAGGACGAGGATCGTCTGAAGAATGCCAGCACGGTGCTGACAGAGATTCTGAATCTTCCAGACAACATTCCTCAAGATCTGCTCGATAAAGCCGACTGCGTTGTTGTTTTTCCATCGGTCCTCAAGGCCGCGTTTGTGGTCGGTGGTAGTTATGGCCGCGGTGCGATGACATGCCGCAAGGGCGAAAATTTCAACGGACCCTGGGGCGCGCCCTCAATGATGGCGCTTGAGGGTGGCAGCGTAGGATTTCAGATCGGCGGGCAAGCGACTGACTTCGTCCTTCTCGTGATGAATGACCGCGGTGCGAATGGAATCTTGAGCAGCAAAGTGAAACTCGGAGCAGATGCTTCGGTAGCAGCCGGACCAGTAGGTCGTAACGCATCGGCTGAAACCGATGTCTCGATGCGTGCTGAAATATTGAGCTATTCCCGCGCGCGCGGACTATTTGCAGGCATTTCCCTGGAGGGTTCGACCATCCGACCTGACAACGACGCAAACAAGAGAATCTACGGGGAGAAAATCTCGGCGAAGGACATTGTAATTGCTCACGAGACGCATGTCCCTCCCGCAGCAGAGGGCCTTATCTCGACGCTTAACGCGAAGACGCCGAAGCACAAGTCGTGATAATAGCAGTCGTTTCGAGGTCTCAGGTAGCGCCGCAGGTCGTATTTTGTCTTGTAGATCAGGAATTCCCTTGTTACTGGGAAAACCAAAAAGTCCGGTTCTAGTGTACGTCGCACTTGGGGTTCTCCTGATGTCGCTCAGCTATCTTTTCATTCAGGCGAGGCACAATCCCACTCCTGCTCAGCCGACTGCGCCTTTACACGATCAGAAATGAAGCGTCGGTTTGTCGCCATACGTCTTGATTGCCACCGCGGGTCTCAAGAACCTGTCAGATGCGTCTTCAAGCGAAAACCCCGAAAAACGAGCAACACGGGATTAGATCAGTAGCTAATTTCTCTGGTGGTTAGACTCTATCGCCTGGAGTATATAAATATTCAAAGAGCTCTTCCCAGACCTTGCAAGTTGGAGGCAGAGACGTGCAGGCCCAAACCAAAGAATATTGGCGTGAACTCTGCGAATGGGCGGTCAACGAACAAGACCCGGCGAGATTCCTCACTGTCATTCGAGAAATTAATACCCTCTTAGAATTGAAAAGAGGACGCTTCAAGCAAACCGGTCCGCAACTTGTGCCGGCCGAAACCCAACTTGCGCGGTGCTCTTTGTGCGACAAGCCAGTGATCCTCGAAGCCAGCAAGACGGATGATGGCGGAAAAGCCGTGCACGAGGAATGCTACGTCATCAACTTGCGATTGAAGAGGCCCACAAGCAAGGACGACGACGTACATCCATAGCGGGCAACCCAGAAATTAACCAAAAGGTGAGTCGGACGAAGCAGTGAGTCTAAGATCTTTTCGTTGTTTTCCCCACGGCATGTCTGCTGCGTGGACTAAGCCAACTGCAGGTTTTCGAGCGACGCGGATGTGTTTCCGCCGCCAATATCGGGGACGATCACCAACTCCAATACCTTCACGCTTGCGAGGTCAACCTGATAGTCCTCAATCTCGCGTGTCGTTTGTGGGGGACTGAAGTTCCACTGCTGCCGCACGATTTCGCGAAAGCCTGGATCGGCTTCTGAGCGCCAACGAAGAACGAATTCCTGCGTGCGTGCGGCTCTCGGCCTCATTAAACACCAGATTGATTCGCCTGAGCCGCTGAGGTTGATCGAAGATAAGACGGATGGTCTGCGGTCCATGGCGCACCAGGCTAAAGATTGGCGCGTTTCGCTCCGCGAAGGTGATCTCACGAACCGCAGGCCGCGTATGCCGAGCCTGTCAGACCATCGATGTAGTTGAGGTTCGGACCAGGTTTCGCCTTGTAGTCGGCGGAGACCCGGTCGCCAACGCATTGCGCAATAGACTTGTTCTTGTCCGACGGGTAGTTGCCCATCATCTCCATCGCGCGCTGGTAGCTGTACTTCGAAAGCGCCGATTGATTGACGCATTCGTCGAAGTCAACGTAGGGGACGATCAAAGCCAGCGGAGGGTTCACGTTCACCCCCGTGCGCCCTTGCACCAGTATTGCACCCCGATCCAACTGCGCCGTCACCGACTTTCGATAGAAACAAGGGCAGTCGTAGACGGGAGCGGTAAAGTTCATTTGCTGGCAATTGCTCGTGAGTATTCCGTTCACCTCGTCGTGAAGTGCGCTCCGAAATTCGGGAGGAAGTTGCGCGACGCGCGGATCTGAGAGAACGCCCGCTATAGCGGCTGTCAAGGAAGACGTTGATGCAGCGGACGCCTGAATCTTCGGCTCATTGGCCGGATGGCCTTGGTTCTTAGTGGACGCCTCGTCGTGTGCGCGGGCAGCGCGCGAGGTGGCCAAGTCGTACGCGGGAACGCACTGCTCGTTCGCATATTCCCCTGGATATGAGCAGTTTTTCTGAGGCGGCCTTGCTTGCTGCGGGAAGTTGGCGAGATCAATCATGAGTTTGTCGCTCAGCTCTAGATACTCGGCCCCGACCTTCCTAAGTATTGTCGAAAAGAGTGCTTTCGCTGTTGCCCAGTATCCTTGCGCGCTCGCGACCTTGACGCCGTGGGAGCTAGCAGCATACCGTGCAATGCCTTTGTACAGCGCTTCGGCGACCTGCTCGCGGTAGCCGTCGCTGCGTAGCTTCTGCTCGTCGGTGGGACTGCTGACGAACGAAACTTCCGCCAGGATTCCCGGCATCGCACTTTCCGTCAGCACTACGAAGCCAGCTTCCTTAATGCCGCGGTCGCGCAGGCCCGGATTCTGCACTGAGAGTGTCTCGTACAACGAGCGCTGCACGCTGGCCGCCAGCCTTCGCGACTGCTCAATCCGCTCGTGCAAGTCCGCAGGCGAAAGCGATGCTGTCACCGCATTCCGGGCGGCTCTGGCGCTCAGCCGCATATTAAAATCTTTTGAACTCGGCGCCGTGACGAAGTTTGTGTAGTACGTTTCCACACCGCGCGCTGAAGGAAGATCGCCGTAGTTGGCGTGCACGGATACGAATAGATCCGCCTGCGCCTGATTGGCGATTCTGGCGCGCTCGTCCAGAGGAATGTAGGTGTCATCCTGCCGTGTGTAGATCACGTCCATGCCCAAGCGACCTTCGAGCAACTTGCCCAGTCGCTGCCCGAGCTCGAGCACCAGATCCTTTTCGAGCAAGCCGTCACGCCCCACCGTGCCAAGATCTCGACCACCGTGGCCCGCATCAACCACGATGCGCATCTTGGGCACAAGTCCCCGCAGTTGCAAATCCTCTTTCGCCGGCGGCGGAACCACGATGGCCAGCTTGTCTTTCTCCGCTTCGGGCGCATTCTGGAACAGATTCACCGCGCCCTTGGTGTTCGTTCCGAGCTTGCGCACTTCGGCCACCAGTCGGTAGGGATTCGGCTCCAGGCTCACCGAGAAATCTATGTGGGCCTTCGTCTCCAGCACCATGCGCGTTGTGCCGGCCACGGGCTGCGAAACACGGATGCGATTAAGCAGCGCGTCGCCCACCTCGATCGATTTCCCAGCAAGGCCGGAAGCGAGCTCCGTATCGTGCAGATCGAAATAGATGCGATCAGGACCGGTCAGGCGGTGCGCCTCATACTGCACCTGATCCTCAAGATTGAGCACCACCGTGCTCGAACCTGCCGACGACCAATGCTGGATTCCGGTAACCCGCGGAAACTTCGACAACCCGCGCGGCTTGGCAGGTGAATTGGTCACCTGGCCTTCATCGGAAGCCGCGTCCTTCGCCGCGGTGCGCACCGGTTTCGGCGCAATCTTTTCCGTCCGCACCATCACGCTGCCCAACTGCGCCGTCTTCAGCTTCCACCAGGCTCCTCCCGCAATTGCCGCGGCGATGGCAATGCACACCAGCAGAACCAGCATGCCAGGCCGGTGGGGTGCGCCATCCGGTTCCTCAACTGGCACCTCGGGTTCAGCGGTAGCTTCGGTCGCGACAGTCGGTTCGAACTCAGAAGGAGCCTTCTCCGATTCAAACGCCGGTTCGTGCAGAGTCGCCGTCGCGGGTGCGGATGTAACCCCCGCTTCCCGAGGATTCATAACAACGACAAGCGCCGCCTGAGTCGGCTCAACACGAGCAACCTGTGGCGGCACGATTGCGGTGGGCACGGCTTCTGGCGTGGGCGGGGCCCCTTCCAACGTCGTCGCCGCGACCTGCGCGGACTCTGCAAAGCGATCTTCTTCCTCCGGCGTCAGCGCTCCCACTACCAGCTCAGCCAGCAGGCTCAGGTTGCTGACGTCGCTGTCGTTGAATCCGAAAGGCTCCGCCGAAAATGCCTCCAGTAGCCCAATCCCGCGCCGGCGCCCGCACAGTGGCACCGCGACCATGGAGCGTGCGCCCAACCGTCGGCACGCCTGCAGGTTGACCCGTGCATCCGTCTCGGTGTCGGCGCAGCTCACGATCTGGGTCATGCGGAAGCAGGCCCCGGAAAACGCCGAATCGCGGTTGATGCGCGCGCCCAGGTCGGGACGGACTGTGCCCGCCGCCGCCCGCAAGACAATCTCGTTGTTTTCCGCCAGTGCAATCGCCAGGCCGTCCGCGCCGGTGATCGCTACCGCCCTGTCTGCGACGAGTTGAAGCACCTCATCTAGGACGAACTGCTCTCGCTCTTCAACCTCAGCCACTGGAACACTCGCCTCGAACCCGGTCTGCCGCCTTGCCAGGGCTGTTCTCCCGCGTACCTGCTCATGCAGCGCCGAGAACTCCAGCAACGCCTGCAACGCGTTGCGTTGCGATGGTTCGTGCGTGGAATGATCTTGCGCAGGATGATCCGTGAAGACGCTCAAAGCGACCATAGACGGGAGCGTGCCAGGGGAGGGCTTAATGTAATTATACGCAGTCCCAACGGTATCGTCCATGAGTGATCGCACGGACGGGTGTGACGCTTCCGGAACAGCAAAGCCCGCTCAGTTGCTGAGGAACGCCAGCGCCGACGACGATTGCGGGCAGTCCGTCCACTCAGTGGAGCGTCAGGTGACAGCCAGGTGGGCCGCAGAGCGCCTGAAAGCCACAGTGTTACTGTGCGGGCCGCAATTTCCAGTGCCTCCGCCCAAACGATTACGCGGCGGTATGGTGAGGGAGCAGAAGTTCACTGATCGTGAATAAAGAGAACGAGAATCTAAAACGACGGAAATTCAAATGACAGACCAAAAGACCACGAAGTGCGCGCACATCCCATGCAGGTGCGCCGTTGCGCAGGATGAAGAGTCTTGCGGAAAGGCCTGTCGGGATGCGGGGAGCTGTTGCGACTTGTACAAGGCAGAACCGACCGCATTGGGGGCAGAGCACACTCAGCAACAGCCGCACGCTCGTCCACGCATCGACCGGAAGGCCTCGCGCACGATGAGAGGAACTATGATCAGCGCTGCCGCGGTGTCAGCCCATTCGCACCGACCTATCACCAGAAGCTTATCGGAATCCGAAGGTCGAGGTGAAGAGTCGTACCTGCCCGAGCAGCCATCTCGTCGGCAATGGCTGCTGACTGCCGTTTCAGTCTTGAAGCTGATCTTGCTAGTTGTCCGCATTTGTTGATAAAGCAGATTGGCACCCTGCGCGGCAGTTAGATCATCCCGCACTCTGCGGAACATGCTGCGCTTCATTTCTTCCTGCACTCCGATGGTTTTGAAGAAAAGCGCTTTGCCTTTCATATCTACATCCAGAACGGTCAATTCCCAGTACCCGGGCTGCACCTCTTCCTGCTTCACATAAAAATGTCCACCCGCGTCCAAATGCCCCAATAGGCCACCGCCGAATTTCACTGGGCGCGTTAAATGTCCAGAAATTTCCACCAGGCGTTTCTGCCTCCCGTTTACCCGCAACACACCTTCCATCGCATGCACGACAGCAGCCTCATGTGACGGAGGCCGGAAATGTGAGTTGGGCTTGAATTTCAGTTCGACCAAATCTCCTCGCTGTTCTCCATATTCAAAGACCAAGGCGTCCGGCAGCATTTTCAGCAGCCGCTGACTTCGCGCCTGGTCCTCATCTGTTTCTCGCTTTGATTTCTTCAGCTCTGCGGGATTACTTATCAAACGTTGGAGACCTCGCCCTCGCTCGCGTCGCTGGTCCTCCGGAAGAGGCTCTCCGTTCACAGAAATCAGCCAATCCAATTCTCCATCCTTGGTCTCGACTACTTCCCTCACTTCGGTTGTTCCAGATTTTCGCGTCTCCAGCCGCAGCATCCAATGACTGTGATCGTTTTTCTCAGCTTGCAACTCGTTGTCGATGATCTGGCGTACAAACTCGTTCGCAGGCGGTCGTCCATCAGAGGTTTGCGCACTACTCAAGGAGGCAAAAAGTAAACTGGCTGCTAACACGAGCGTGGTAGTGACTCTGAACACAATTATTTGACGAGCAACCGCATGGCGCAGTTGCCAAGCACCTGCAGCACCCGTACCAGCAGGCCCGGTCCCGCGCCCAAATAAAGCAAGCGCGCAAGGATGATTGGCGGAACCTGGCCCACTAGCTTGGCAAAGGGCGTGCTAGCACCACAGTGCTGCCAGGGCAACGCGTAGATCACGCCAGATTTCATTGTGTCCGTTGAATGGCTGCGTAGCCAGGTCCTCCGATTCCGCGTTTGTCTACGGGCAGTCAGATTCTAGAATATCGACAAGGAGAGCGCGCATGAATTGCTTGCGTGCTCCCAGGAACAGCTAGAACCCTGAATGCACAGGCTTTGGTTGTACCGTCCTTGTACCGCGAGCTTTCGCGGGGTGAGCTTGAGAATTGAAGGTCTGTCATCAATGAGGTTTTAGGCTGATGTCGCGGCCAAGCCCTTCCGTTTGACTGATTCCCGTTTTTTGCAAGATGATTAAGACCCATGCATGTCGAACAGACCATAAGTGAAATCGAGTCGCTTGAGCGCATCTTCGCCGTGCCGGACACCAGACCCTCGAATTCGAATGACTCCACGGCTGCTAATCAAAAGCACGACGAAGCGAACGCGCATAGCTCGTGGTTTACCTTACCTGATTACGGAAAGGTTGCCCGTCAACCGCCAAGGACGACGAATCACATAGACTATGGGCTCGACAAGTGACTTGGCGATTATGTACTTCATCGAGAGCAGTTGCTACATGGGCCGGAGCGAGCAATCACGCCTGAGCAGGCTTTGCTTCCAGGATCCCCACATCATTCCCGACCGGAAAAACTCCGGCTAGGCGAAAACCCGCTGCTTCGAGAAGTGTTCTCCATTCGTGCTCACTTCGCTCTCTGCCGCCGGTAACGGCCAGCATGTTGAGATCACTCATCAGGTGGCCTTCTAGGTGCGGGTCCGCCTGAGAGATCAGCGGAGGCAGTATGAATTCGATAACCAGCAGACTGCCGTTCGCCGGAATCACGGCGCGGCAGTTCTTGAGAATCGTGATTGCCTCCGCGTCCCGACGCCCGTGCAGAACATGTTTGAGCATGTACACGTCGGCGCCGGCGGGAACAGACTGGGTTAGATCTGCCGCCAGCAGCTTGCACCGGGAGGAGACCTCTTCGTCCGCGAAGCGCGCCTTCGCTGCCTCCACGCTGGCCTCGAGATCGACAAGCATACCTCGAAGATGGGGATGGAGTCCCAGTACTGCAAGAATCAGTGCGCCCCCGCCCCCGCCAAGATCGGCGACCACATTCGCGCGCGAAAAATCCCACGCCCTCGCGATGGGAGCGTAATCTTCTGCGGGAGCCGTGCCCATGACGGCACGAAAGATCGAGTCAGCTTCAGGATCCTGTGACCAGCGAGAAGGTACATTCGGATCACGCACCTGTGAGGCAGGCTTGCCCGTTCGGATGCAATCGGTAAGCAGGGACCAGTTGTCGGCGAGCAGATCCGCCCAGAAGACCACCGCGGGCCATGCCGACTGGGCCACGTCCCTCCGCAGCGGTCTTCCGAACGGGGTCAGCCGAAAATGTTTCGGCGTCGTTTCCTCTGTAATGCCTATGCTGGCCAGAGCACGCAGCAGGCGATACAGAGCATCCACATCCGCCTGACAAGTCTCGGCCAGGTGATCGACGCTGCGCACCTCATCTCCGAGCGCATCGGCAATCCCAAGGCGCGCAGCCGCGCAGAGCATATAGCTGCGCGAATAGGACATTGCCATCTGCACGAGCTCCGCATTCGGTGTCACATTGCCAATGCCGCTATCCGATTGAGCCATGAAATACCTCAATATTCTCGGCCAACATATCAGAGAAGCCACTACTGACATGGGAGATGAATCTCGTCGTTTAGCGATGACAGGCCAATGTACTCTCGAGCCACAGGACGCGGCAGTAGCTGGTTCGATTTTTGATACTCGGCGATGAAACTTTATCTCGGTGCGGAGTAAACCTCGTTGAGGTCCTTGTTCCGGCGCGGTGGCAGCAGCGCACCCACGAGCACCGCCGGAATAATCGTCAGGAGAAATGTCAGGTGATACCACATCGGAAATTTGCTCCAAATGGCGATGTGCAAAGGCACAAACATTGCAAGGACCACGCTGCCGACGATCAACGGCGCCCAGCGGCTCGATGGGGATATCCAACCTGTTACGGCACCAGCCACCAGCGAGGTCACGATAGCCATCAAAAGGCGTGCCCACTTCATGCCCAGCGTGAACTGGAGCGTCTGTTCGGCAGCGGTGTAGTTCGGCAGGCTCAGGCGAAGCACGCGGTTGATCACCGTGACGACGACAATCCACGTGAGGAGTCCTGCGAGACAGGCGAGAATGGAACGCTTCATCACACATCTCTCCTTTAATATAAGCACTCCGCGCGGACGCGACCGCTTTCGTGAACTACTGCACGCGCAATTTGCTGACGAAGACGACCTTCGGAAGACTCTTTACGGCCCTATGCTCTTCTTGCATCTCGCAGACCTCAACCGGGTCGCCGAGGCTCTGCGCACCCAAATCGACAGGCGGAATGCGCGGCTGGCGGAGATCCGGAAATTGCATCGGCAATGGGTAACGATGCTGCCCACCGGTAGCCGCCACCTGATGCAGCACATAGCGGAGCAGTGCCGCCTCGATCTACGCTGGCTCCGCACGGTACTTGCCGATGTGGAGGCCGGACGCATTCGCGATACCCCTGACCCAGCTCGCCTCGTAGCCAAGACCTAATTGTGCTACGACACAGCCAGTTCTTGGGTCGTCGGCAAACCTTACCTTACCGGATTAGGGAAGGGTTGCCCGTCATGCTTCCCGTGACAGCTTCGAAAATGAAATGAATTGATTATCGCGAGGCACAGTGGGGCGCACGGTTCCTTAGCGCTTCTAGCTGTTCTTTACAGGGCATTGCAGAGCGAACGCTGCCTTGTCAGTACTAGTGATCCAACAGATCAGCGCCCTTTCACGGCGGAGGCCGCGGGTTCGAGTCCCGTCGTCCCGGTCAGGATCATCCGCCAGCAAGAAACGTAAGTGTCGATTCCGACTCAAGACTTTCGGGCTGCGATATCAGCTCGGATCACATTCAAGTAGTCGCCGGCGCATTCGAGCCCCTGTTCTGCGTCATGATGAGAAACAAATCCGGTGTCTTCATAAAGGGCCATATTGCGCTTCCGGCGGAGACGATCAAAGACAGCCAGCAGACCGGCATGTTCCTTGTCGATACGCGACCGCACAAAATCGATGATGGCAATGTGATGACCAGGCTGGCTTCTCGCACGGAATCCATGGCTAAACATGAACCCGCGGGAAGCTTTCAGCATTGCTTCGTAGGCTTGCTGAAGGCAAGCTTCCTCGTCAAAGGCGAGAATTCTGCGCGCCAAGCGAGCTTCTTGGCTGCGCTCGTAAGAAAGCGTTCAATCTGCGCCCAGTCAACGGTGTGCGACTTTAGGTTCTTCATCTCGACCTATCAGTGAAACACGCTTACTGTGCCAGACGTTTTCCAGAAAGGCATCCTTTCGAGCACGGCGCGATTCGAATTCCTTCGGCGTGAGAACCGTGTAATTGATTTCACGTCCGAGTTGCCGCTCAAGACTTCGCATAGCCTGTGCCAAGACTTCCTCGCGAGGGGCACCAATCATGAGCTTTTGGTTGAACAGTGACTTCTTGCAGGTTCCGGTTGGGCGACGATCCCCCCCCACAGTCAATTGAACCTATGCCTAACCATAGAGCCGCAAGTTTCATTCAACCCGTAGCGCCTCTATCGGGTCCAAGCGTGCCGCTCGACGTGCCGGAATCCACAGAGCAAATAACGCAACCAGGGCCAAAAGTACCGGGACTGCGATAAAGACCATCGGATCCCAAGCTCGGACGCCGAAAAGAAACCCGGCCAGGAAACGGGCCAGGAAAGCCGCCGCGGCCAATCCCACAATGACTCCGAGGCCCGCCGTCAACATGCCTTTCCCAACGACAAGATTGCGGATACGCGCTCTGTCAGCCCCAAGAGCCATGCGTACGCCGATCTCATGTGTGCGCTGAGTCACTGAATAAGCCATTACACCGTAGATCCCAATCGCAGTGAGCGCCAGCGCTGCCATTGCGAAGACACCAAGCAGAAGCATGCTAAAGTTCTGCCTTGCGATCGAGTGGGAGAGGATCTCATCCATGGTGCGAACCCGCCCCGCGGGCAAGCCTCCGCTCGCTTCTCGCAACTGCTCAGAGACGTTCACAGCCACCTGATGTGGCTCAAGACGTGTACGGATGAGCCAGAACATCGGGTCAAACTGTAAGCCGAGATGCGTCATGCCATCCGGCTCTTGCGCCAACGGGATAATCATGGTGGGCTGGGGCGGTTGACTCAAATCGTGATCGCGCGTGTCTGCGACAATGCCGATGATCCGGCGGGGTCTGTCTTCAAAATCTGGTCCGATGCCTCGACCGATTTCAATGGCTTGACCGATTGGATCCTTGCCTGCCCAATAGCTTTTTGCCATCGTCTCATTGATAAGCACGACACCCGGCGCGCCTTTTCCGTCTGGTTCATTGAAATCTCGACCACGAACAACCGGGATCCTTAGAACCGCGAAGTAGCCCGGCGATACTGACATCCATTCCGCGTCGCCGGTACTGCCCGAGTTGCCGGACAGAGTTCCTATTGCGGCGAAAGGCAAACCCATCCTGTTGCCAAACGGCGGGCTGCAAGTCGCTGCTGCAATTTCAACTCCAGCAATGCCTGCGAGCCGCTGTCGAGTGTCCTCAACCAGACGTGCGACATTGGCTGTTGTTGCGAATTGAGATCCGTGCAACGACATTTCCATCAGAAAAACGTTATGACGGTCGAAGCCCGGATTCACGCTCCGCAATGCGACGAAGGTGCGTATGAGCAGCGCCGCACCAATAAGCAGCACAACAGACAGGGAAACCTCGCTTAAGACAATCAGCGATCGCATCTTGCTCTGGCTTGAACCGGATCCCAGCCGCTGGTTACCTTCGTTGAGTGATTGGCTCAGGGATGGGCCCCATGCCCGCAGTGCCGGAACAATTCCGAAGACAATGCCAACCAACAACGAGATCCCGAGTGTGAACATCAGTACGCGCCAGTCAATTCCCACAGAAGCGCCCCCAACGCCAATGCGCGGAATGTTGCCAGGACTTATCGAAAGCAGTGCGTGTACGCCGAGTGATCCCATCCCTAGACCGACTCCAGCGCCGCTTGTCGACAGCAGCACGCTCTCGGTCGCAAACTGGCGAAGCAGCCGTCCTCGACCTGCCCCTATGGCGGCTCGAATCGCGAACTCGCGCTTGCGAACGGTAGCGCGACCAAGCAACAGATTCGCGACGTTCGCGCAAGCGATCAGCAGCACCAGGCCCACAGCAGCCTGCATTAACAACAGCGATGCTCGCGCATCTCTGACAATGGCATCGCGGAGCGGCTCCAGCACAAAGGCGTATTCAGGGTCGGGTAGTAACCCTTGGCGCTGCGCTGCTTGCGCAGCCGATCTCAACTGCGCATTTGCCTGAGACAATGAGAGTCCCGGTTTCAGACGCCCGACTGCCCCGAAATAATGCAATTGGTTGTCACTGTTCAGATTGAACTGAAACGGGATCCACAAATCAGCTTCCGGATCGGTGCGAAAGCTCTCGCCAGTGACACCAACCACGGTGTACGGCTCTTTTTCTAACGAGATTGCCTTGCCTACTATCTTCGGATCTCCGCCGAACCTTCGTTTCCACAGCCAGTAGCTCAGGACCACAACCTTGCCTGATCCTGCCCGGTCCTCATCCGCACCGAACGTCCGTCCAAGCACAAGCGGCGCTCCGAACAAACGAAAGTAGTTTGAAGTGACGTGGACTCCGTGAACCTCTTCAGGTATACCGCTCGTCAGCCCGAGCACAGCTTCGCCAAGATCGTACGCCGAGATATCGTCAACTGCCTCGGCGTGCTGCATCCAAAAACGAAGATCGGGAATAGATGCGCCCGGTACTGATCCTTCCGTTGAGTTCAACCAGAATTGGACGATTCGATCAGGTTCCGGATAGCTGAGGGGCTTTAACAGCACTGTGTTGACGACTGAAAAGACGGCTGTATTCGCGCCAATTCCTAAAGCAAGAGTCAGAATTGCGGCTACGCTGAAGCCCGGCGAACGGAGCAGCGAACGGCATGCGTGCCGAATATCCTGCAGACTTTGAGACAGCCAGCGAAACGAGCGTTCCTCGCGATGTGCCTGCTTGACCTGCTCCACGCCGCCACAAGCGAGCCGAGCCTGCCGGTGGACTTCAAGCGGTGACAGACCCTGCCGAAGAAACTCGTCTTCGAGATACAGCAGATGGGTTGCAATTTCTTTCGCCAGTTCCTCTTCGACCCTGCTGTTTCTGAAGAGGCCCTGAATCTTCGCAATCGCTCGTGCGAGATGTTTGATCACGCGCGGGTTCCTTCCACGAGCAGGCGTTCAATCAGTTGCGACGTCCGTCTCCAATGCTCCGTCTCGGCGCGCAATGCTTTCTGTCCGGCGGCTGTGATTGCATAGAATCTCGCCTCACGACCGGTCTCTGTTTTGCTCCAACTACCCTTTATCCAACCGTATTGCTCGAGCCTTACCAGGGCGGGATAAAGCGTGCCCTGGTTTAGGTTGAGCAGCCCGTCCGAGATTTGCTGGAGGCGAGTCGCGATTTGGTAGGCGTGCTGGGGTCCAATCGTCGCTAAATTACGCAGGACGATCAAATCCAACGTTCCTTGGAAAACTTGATGGGTCTTCTTGTCTTTACTAGACATCCAAGTGGACTCTCACGGGATGAGTCTCTGCTCATTACACTAGAATGTCAAGTGCAAGCAGGCGCTTTTGGACCTCCTGAACAGAAAATGCACCTCATGATTTCCTTTTCCAGAATTACGGGCTACCGGGAGGTTGGGGGTTGGCTGGAAACGCCGTGGCAGGCCTCCGCTATCACACCGTACGCGTACTCCACAAAGCCGCGACGCCCTTGTACTGGGGCGACCGGCTCGCGCAAAAAGGCGTCATCGTTGTCACCATCGCCTACCGCCTTGGTCCGCTTGGTTTTCTTGCACTTCCTGAGCTAACGCGCGAGTCCCCGCACCACTCGTCCGGGAACTACGGCCTGATGGATCAGATCGCCGCACTCGAATGGATTCAGAGAAACATTGCAGCCTTTGTCACCATCGCCGGTCAATCCTCCGGTTCTATATCGGTCAGCATCCTGATGGCTTCGCCCCTTGCAAAGGGCTTGTTTCAGCGAGCCATCGGAGAGAGCGGCGGTCCGTTTGAGCCGCTCCAACTCGCACCCAAGTATCTGCTGGCCAACGCAGAACGCGACGGGGACAAGTACGCCGTTTCGCTGGGTGCGGCGTCGCTCAAGGAACTACGCCGGCTTCCAGCAACCCTGCTTGCCGGCAATGCCGGCGGCATCGTCCACGCGGTGATCGAACCGTATGTGCTTCCCCTTTCACCCTGCGAGGCATTCAATTCGGGGCAGCAGAACGATGTCCCACTGCTGATCGGTTCGAACGCCGAGGAGGCGCGGGCAATGGCGGATGTCACGCACGAGACGGCAGCCACGTTCGACAGCGACCTGGAACACAGCGTCGGCCAACTTCCCCTGCCCTGGTTGCGGCATATCCCCATGCGACTGACAAAGAGGCGCAACAGGCGCAGCTCGGCCTGGAGCGCGACCTCCGCTTCGGCTGGGACATGTGGGCATGCGAGGTTGCAAGCCGGAACCGGAAAGAGTCCCGTCTTTTACGACTCATTTCGACAGCAACCGCCGTTTCCGAACGGCTCACCGTACGCGGGTTGGGGCGCGAGCCACTTCGCCGAGCTCTGGTATGTCTTCGATCACCTGGACCAGTCGCTCTGGAACTGGACCGCGGCAGATCGGAAGCTGGCTGAGGAGATGTCCAGCTACTGGTCAACTTCGCGCGATCGGGAGATCCAAACGGCGCGGGCCTTCCCTCGTGGCCGGCGTTCGCCACTGCGGGGAGCAAGGTTCAGTATCTGGGCGATCCGATCACAGTTGGCGGCGTTGCGAATATCGATACGCTGAAGGTCTTCAATGCCGTCTACGCGACGGTGCGTGGCAAGCCCTTTGCCGCACGGTAATCCTTCGCAGATTTGGTGCGGTCTCGAACTCTGAGTCACGACCAGCGATGGGACCACTATGCCGATCGTCTCAGTGTGCTTCGATAGTCAGCGACAAATTTCTGGATGCCTTGGGTTGTGAGTTTGTGTGCGAGGTCAAAGGTGTCCCATGGAAGGTTCAGGTCCAGTTCTTTGTATGGCATCGGTTTCAGGGGCTTGCCCTTCGCGTCGACCGCTTTGTACTTGAAATCCTGGTCCGGCATAGGAAAACCTGCTGCTGCCCATTCCTGTAAAACCTTGCTCGGCACGGTTGCCAGCTCAGCACCTAACAAGAAGGAACAAAGCAAATGGTTGATGGTGCGTATGCTTGCGGCCAAGACATGCACATGGCCGTCGCTGCGTTCGTACATTTTCTTGATATTTCGGACAAGGTCCATGCCGTCTTCGCCTTGATCATCGAGCCGGCCGACAAACGGTGATACATACACTAGCTCCTTCGATCCCTTGGTTGCGCCATATACGGCAGCAGCTTGCTCCTGCGAAAAGCACAAAGTTATGTTGACCCGAATACTCTTTTGCACCGACATTTCTGCGGCCCGCAAACCCTCGTGGGTGCACGGATATTTCACATAGGCATTGGGAATCCAGGTGAACATTTCCTGGCCCAGGGCAAGCATCTCCTCGGCACGGCTACTTAGATCTGCGAATACCTCAATGGAGACCCCAGCATCTCCCACGAGTGGCGAGATGCTTTGCACAATCTTCTTGTATGCGTCTTTTTCTTCTTGCTCACTCAATTGGTGACCGGATGCGAGGCGTTTTTGAATCTCCGGGTTTTTTGCGATCAGAGATGGATTGGTGGTCTGCCCATCAACAAACCCGATCAAGCTCTTAATCCGGAAGGTTTCTTCGGGATCTCCACCGTCTACAAGAAGTTTTGTCTTAGGCCTATTTGTCAGCATGCTGTGCCCCTCCAAGAAACCCTTCCCTCTTGTTCGACCCGAGCGCAATCGTCCCGCGGGCAAGGACAACCTTCAGTATCCAGCAAAATCTTCCGTTCGGATGTCGTCCTCGTCAACGCCCGCGCTTACCAGCATCGCCCTCATGCCGGCAACCATGGCGGGCGGTCCGGCGCTGTAATAGATGGGGCCCCGCAGTGTTGCCAAATGCCTGGACAGCATGTCTTGGTCGATCACAACCACCTCGCCCTTCCATTCTTTCTTGGATTTCGACATTTCTGTCATTGTGCAGATCAGGTGGAAGTCGGGATTCGTCTTCTCCAAGTTCTGCAGAGTTTCCAGGAAAGGTGCATCTTCGGGCCGCCGATTGGAATAGAGAAGATACAAGTTGTGCGGGAGGCGGTCGTGATGGGCTTGCCGCACGATGCTGAGAAAAGGTGTGATTCCGATTCCGCCCGCGAGGAACACGGCCGGCTTGCCACGATTCTTGTGTAGGGTGAAGGAGCCTGCGGCTGAGCCTATTTTCACTTCCGTGGCCAGCGGCACCTTCTGCAACGAGCGCTTGAAAGCAGTGTCCCGCATCCGGGTGGTGAAAACTAACTCGTTCTCGAACGGAGGACTCGCGATGGAAAAAGTGCGTGTGTTTCCCTCGGCATCAGTTTCCGGCGGGTGGATGAGTGTCACATCGGCGAACTGCCCTGCTTTGAACTTGAATCCGGATGGCTTCTCGAAGTGAAAGGCCATCGTACCTTCCGCGACTTCCTCGCGACGCACCAGCTTGGACGTTTGACTTGCCATTTGACCTGCCATCACGGCCGCTTCGGTAGCCATGGCCTCCTTCTTAATAGAGTTCCTAAATGGTGTGCGGTTACAGCCACCATCGCCTGCTCCTGCAGCAGGGGTCTCGCTAAAGCGGTTCATCGAAAACGTCTAGCTGCCGGAGACGGCCTTCCTTGCCGCACCGGGCGGGCTCACGGTAGCCCCAGGAGCGCCACCTTCATCATCCATTCGCGACACGGCATCTTCGTCCAAATGCCGCTGGGTGGACGAAAAAAGATTTTGAGGCGTCACTCTTCTCTCTTCGCCAAGAGATGGTCAGCAATAAGGCACTCTCTTCCAGCGCTTCGACGTCGTGTAATACACCGCAGTCCAGCACCAACAAATGGCCGGTCGACAAGGTCATCTTTCGATCGGCCAAATGGATACGGACCTGTCCCTTCAATTGCTGAATGGAGATCCGTCCCTCCGCTCTGTGCTGTCGCATTCGTGTGCCGCTCTTCATCAGAATTAGAACAATTCGGAAATCTGGATACTTCGCGAGGGTTTTGGAACTCCGCCCAGTCTCCCGCTGCCAGGAGTCTTCTCGCCGCAGTTGCTGCAGCTCTCTTTCAAAGTCGATTTGTAGCAGAGGTTCCGCCAACCCGGGTAGTCGATTCAATGCTTCAATGCCATCGCCGGGATGGCAAGTGCTGAGATTCGTAGCCATGATGAAACTTCCTCCTGTGCATCTCCGACGCGACCACGGCAAGCCACTGAGCTCGAATTACGGGGCGCACCGCATGTCTGAAACCTCGGGAGACCCCAGAAGACGATGATCGACGATATGTTGCAGCAAAACTGGTCAACATTGCACAGCCACTCGATAGATCTCAAGTTCCGGCATTCCACCAAAGCGGCTCGGGACAAGCCAGTTAAAGGTCAAGGCGCCGAACACTTTGCATCGACCGGCGGAGTATTAGCCCCAATGTCACGGCATGCTCGCCGCAGAGTTCTCCATTTTCGAGCCGCGCTTTTGAATTCTTTCAAACACATTCTTCACAACGCGATCACATCGAACGGCATGAAAAGTGCATGCTTCTTTCCTGTCCATTCCAGCACGCGCGTAAAGGCTCTGCGTAACAACGCCCGCGCTTCCACATTCGGATCGCGCTTTTGACGCATTCTCGGAAACAGAGACTCTTCCTCATCTGCAGTATGCTTGGGTGCAGCCTCCCGAAAGTAGCGCAACGCGGACTCGAGTGCAGCGCGAGTTTCTTCCGTCAACGGGCTGATCGATGACCGACGCAACTCCTTCAAGAGCTCCGAGGGACGTTTCAATGCGACGGTGACAGTCCGACAAAAGGCCGGTGGGGTCGGAAAAGGGATGGGTCTTAGCTCCAATCTGAACAGGCATCTTCAAAACACCTCTCAACCAGCATCATGAAACTCTTAAGCATCTTGTGGCTCCGGCTGTCCAACTAGCGAAGACTCGTTTGCGCTTGACTCGGCCGCTATATCCCGCAGGATGTACGCATTGACAATTACTCCACACTCTTCGTGGCACCGATGGCAATATTGAGCCTCACAGGGAAGCTTACCCTTTTGTCGATTTTCGCGGAGATCGTCGCTGCTCTGACTCGCTTTCGATTTCACCCCATGTTCGTTGTTTTGCACTTGTTTTGTGTCGCGCGATCCGAGTTCGAGTCTCTCTCCGTCGCTTCGTCTCGGCGGTAGATTCCACGACTACAAGCCTGCCAGACCTGTCCCCGTCTGCATGTGACTAATGTCACGGAGAGAATTAGAGCGGAGGGAGATTCCAAGAAACACTAACAAATGGAGTTAACGCCCGTTGCCAGAACCGCGAACCTCCGAATCGACGCGATCGACAAAGGCGTAGAGGCCCAGGCAGATCAGAAACATGACTCCGGAGAATACAGCGGCTGGCAGTGCAGTATGAAGCTTTCCGCTGAGGAAGGACTCCAGAGCGGCGCTCAAGAGCCAGATTTGCACGATCAAAAGAATAACGATCAAAGACATCGCTCCCGCGATGGCCGTAAGGCCGCGAGTTTGAGGAGGCAGGTCGTTCGAAGTCGGCATTAACCTTTTACCTCGACAGCAACTAATTGTTCGCCGCGCGCTTCGAGAACAATACGCGGCAGAGGCCGCGATGGGGGCCCTTGTAGGACAGCGCCATCCTTGATCGAGAAGAAGCCCTTGTGACACGGACATTCAAGTCTGTTTTCCGCCTGAGAGTAATAGACCGCGCAGGAAAGATGAGTGCATTTCTGGCTGTAGCCTACGTATTCGTCTTCAGCGGTCCGAATCAAGATGCAGTGGTCATCTTTTGACGGATAGCTGAATAGTTTGACTCCACCGACAGGAATCTCGCCGAGTTGGGCTACAGGTTGATGCGGATAGATCGGGGCCTTGTAGAAGATCGACCGAATCAGGATCCAGATATTCCCGACGAACATGCCGAGACTGGTCAGGACAAGAAATTTGGTGAGTTGGCGGCGCGTGACGTAGCGTTCGTCCGCTGTGCGAACCGGGAACTCTTCCTTCCAAAGCGGTTCGCTACTCCCTCGTCGCAACCAAGTCATGGTTCTCCTCCCACATGTAGTCCACAACATCGAGGGCAATAGCCTCCCGTTCAGCTGGGGCCATCATGTAAACCTTGGTGGTGATCTTCTGGCTGCCGAAATAGAAAATATTTGTTGGCTTCTCGCGACGATAGGCAATTTCCTCGGGCCTCACATATGACAGCGCCTGACTCGGACAGACGGTTGCGCACATAGGACGCTTGCCGATGGAAGTGCGGTCATAGCACATATCGCACTTCATCATCTGCTGCTCGGGAATCATCATCTTCGGGATGCCGAAGGGGCAGGCCAACACACAGTTGTTGCAGGCGATGCAGCGTGGTTTGAGTGAGGAATGAACGATTCCATCCTCGCCCTTCTTGATAGCATCCGCGGGGCAGACCTGAGCACAAGTAGGCTCATCACAATGCCAGCAGACGTATGCGGCGGAACTGATGCTCTCTTTCCGCTCGATAAAGTCGAAGTTGATCATCGACTTTCCGCGGTGGGTATCGCATTCCTCGCAGGCCTGCAGGCAGGATCGACAGCCAATACAACGCGAGGGGTCGACATAGAATTCGTATCCGAACACTAGTATCCTCCCCTCGATGCGCCGTTTTTGTGTGCGCTCCGATCATCGGGGGACTCGTCAGGGCCCTTCGCTCCTGCAATCCGGCACGCCGAAACCTTGAACTCCGGGATCTTGCTGCGAGGATCAAGTGTCCGATGAGTAAGCCGATTTGCACTACTAATGCCGGCCCAGTGATACGGGATGAAGACGGTGTCGGGGCGAATTGTCTTCACTACCATGACGCGAATCGTCAGATCGTCACGCCGTGTTGTCACCGTGATCCAGTCTCCGTCTTTGATCTGATATTGTTCGGCCAGTCGTGGATGAATCTCCGCCCGAGGTTCCGGGTTCTGGTCCACTAACGCACCGATACGCCGGGTTTGCGTTCCTGACAAGTACTGGCTGACCACGCGGCCTGTCGTTAGGAGCAAGGGATATTCTTCATTGATCGGATCGCCGCTGGGGCGCCATTCGGTCACGTTGAAATGCGCCCTGCCGTCATGCGTATAAAACTTGTTGTCGACGAATAAACGCGGGGTGCCGGGGTGGTCGAGCGAAGGACAGGGCCAGAAGATACCCATCTGCTTATCCACTCTCTCGTAGGTGATGCCGTAATAGTCCGCGACGCCGCCTCGTGAGGCGACTCGCAGCTCCTCGAAAATATCGGCAGGATTCTTGAATGGAAAGAACTGCCCGCGACCCAGTCGGTGTGCCAAATCGATGATGATGTCGGAGTCTCGCCTGGCATCGCCTGGCGGATCGATGCTCTTCTGCCAGTGAATGACGCGCCCTTCGGCACTGCAAGCGAGCCCATCTTCTTCCTCTTGCAAGCTGCCGGCGAGAACGACATCCGCATGATGCGCGGTCTCTGAGAGAAAGAAATCAATCACACCGAAGAATTCCAACTTCGACAACGCCTCGCGAGTGAAGTTCGCATCTGGAAGCGACACAAGCGGGTTGAAGCAAATCGAGAGCAATCCCTTGATTTCGCCGCTGTGGATAGCGTTCATGATTTCTTGCGCGCTATAGCCTGGCTGGGGAAGCTCTTCGGGCTTGATCCCCCAGACGCCGGCTACGTATTCGCGAGCGGCTGGGTCCGCGAGTGATCGTTGCCCTGGAAGTTGGTCGCACTTCTGCCCATGCTCACGTCCGCCCTGGCCGTTTCCCTGTCCGGTAATCATCGTGGGACCCGCACCCTCGCGCCCAACATTTCCCGTTGCAAGAGCAATGTTGAGCACTGCCAGGCAATTCTCCACACCTTTGGACTGATGCTCCAGCCCGCGAGCGTGCATCATGATGGCCCTCTTCGATCTACCAATCCAACGCGCGGCCTTCTCGATGGATTCGGGCGGTACACCTGTCATTTCAGCTACCTTGCGGAGATCCCACTCCTTGACGGACTCAGCCACGGCCTCAAAGCCGGTGGTGTATTGGCTGACGAATTCGCGATCCACCAACCCGTCCCGCAAGATGACGTGTAGCATTCCCATCAACAGTACGAGATCAGTTCCCGGACGCAACGGAAGATAGAGATCAGCGTTTCGCGTAATGGGGGTCATCCTGGGATCGGCGACGATCAACTTCCCGCCGTTGTCGCGACAGCGCCAGATGTAGTCGGTTGTGATGGGGGCGCAGTCGCCAATGTTCGCGCCGATCACAAACAGGACTTCCGCTTTGGGGATCTGGCTCCATGGAATTGGGCTTCGGTCGACGCCGAACGCCAGTTTGTAGGCCGTTCCGGCAGATACCATGCACAGGCGCCCGTTGTAGTCGATGTGACGAGTGCCCAGCGCGACGCGGGCGAACTTACCCAACAGATAGGATTTCTCGGTCGAGAGCGATGCTCCGCCGTAGACGGCAATGGCGTCTTTGCCATACTTGTCCTGGACCTCGCGCATCCGGCTAACCGCGAAACTCAAAGCCTCATCCCAGGACGCGGGACTGAATCCCTGGTCGCTGCGCATCAACGGGGCAAGCAGGCGGTCAGGATGATTGCCCTGCAGATAACGCTTCACCCCTTTTGGACAGAGCATTCCGCGGTTGAACGGAAACTCCTCCCATGGCTCAAACCCGATCACGCGGTTTTCGCGAACTTTTAATTGGATTCCACATTGCTGTCCGCAAAAGCAGCAGTGTGTCTTAACCAGCTTCTCAGCCGGATGGACCGACTCATCGTTCCAACCGCCGGGTGGCTTGTAATTGAGATGCGGCCCGAATTTCTCTTTGAGGATCTCTTCTGAGACAGGAGCTCTAGCCATTCGCTTCCTCTTTCAGTCTCAACTGCGCGAGGGAGAGTGACTTGCGCTTGCAGGCTGGACACAATTCCTGCCAATTGCCCACCGGCCCCGACATCGAGTAGTTGAATCCCACTTGCGGCAGCACACGTTTCAGATCTTCGACATGCATGAGAGATGCGTACCGCTCGCCGCAACGAGCGCAGATCGCACCGTCGCCTTCTTCGCCGGCGCGCTGATACAGCTTCACGCCCAGCTGCGCGGGCCGCTGAAAAATGTGGAAGAACTTCCCGAATGGAAGGTAGAGCAATGCCGCAATCACGGTGATCGCGTGCAAAATGGCAATGAAATCGTAGAAGCTCCCCCCGAGCCACTCTTGCGAAACCGTGAGGGCCAAGCCCGTAATCGATATGGCAAAGAGCAAAATCAGTGGCCAGAAATCCATGACCAGGGTCTGCACCGCGCGTGCGCCTTCGTCCCGCATACGGCGCCACAGCGAAAGCGTAATTCCCCCGAGAACCAAGAACGCTGAAATATCAAGGCCATGAAAGAGAAGTAGCGCCGTGAACGTATGCAGCTGGAACCTGCCTGCGGGAAACCCGAACAAGTGCGTGACATATGTCATCTGATCGTCCGGCGAGCTGGTGAAGTTAATCCATCCGAATACCAACGGGAACGTGATCATTACCGCCAGCACGCATCCCCAAAAGATCATCTGATGCATCGCCCAGCGGAGTCTGGAGCGTTTCGCGATAAATGTCTGGGCAACTAGATGAGTTCCTGCCAGTATTACGACCTGGCCGAAGGTTCGAACCACCCCTCTTTCCTTGAACAGTTGCCATCCGCGCTGCCAGTACACATAGGTTGGAGGTTTTCGTATCCAGACGGAGTAGTGGTAAACAACGCCCCAAGTCGCAAAAATGATCGCGAAGGTATAGATCACGAGTGCAGGGTCGAAGTTCTGGAGGTTGCGTGAGCCGAGCACGATGGCGGCGATGAGAATACCGGTCCACAACGTGGCCCAAGCTCCCGCGCGGACTTTGTCCGCGGTACGGGTCAGAGCCGGGGGAACCTTCGACGCAAGGGCTTCTTCCCGGGTCAAGAAGACGCGACCATTCATCCACCAAAGAACACAGGCCACCGCCGACAAAAAAAGAAAACCCGGCCAAACCACTCCCAGCCGGTCACGAAAAAACCCTAGGAGTAACGGCGGAAAAAATCCACCCATTCCACCCATTGCACCTACCAGGCCGGTCACAGTGGCTCTCTGGGTCGGAAAATATCGCGGTACAAGTTGAAACACTGCTCCGTTGCCGATGCCAAGCAAGGCAGCGCATCCCAGTGCTCCAACCGTGAAAGGCAGCATCGATTGCACGCCGAGCAACAGCCCGAAAGCGGAAATGGCCGGCAGAATCCAGGAAAGAACTCGTGATCCTCCAATTCGGTCAGACAGCCATCCACCGAGCGGCCGACATAGTGTGGCGAGCACGACGAATCCTGCCGTTCGGAAACCGGCATCCGCTGGCTTCAGACCAAATTGATCGCGCAGCAGGGTTGGCAAATAAATCGAGAAGGCGACGAATCCACCAAAGGTCAGAAAATAGAGTGCGGCTAGTGCCCAGGCCAGAGGTTCGCTTGCGAGCACGCCAAGCATTTCCGAGAGGCCCTTGGGCCGAGCAGCGTGAGGAGCGTTACGAGCGAAGATAACGAACACCGCTGCCCAAACCAATAGAATGATCGAGATTCCCCAGTACACGGTACGAAATCCGTACGCCGCCGCCACTACCGGGCCCAGGAAGACCGCGGCGGACTGGCCAATATTCCCCAAGCCGTAGACTCCGAGCGCGCTGCCCTGGCTCTCCATCGAAAACCAGCGGGATACATAACCGACACCAACGGCAAATGAAGACCCCGCCATTCCCAGAAGGAATGCCACGACAAGCAAATTTTGGTAGCTGGTAGCGGCCGGTACTAAAGCTACCGGCACGGCGACAAAGAACATCAGGACGGTGAAAACAACACGGCCTCCAAAGCGGTCGGCCAGCATTCCTATTGGAATACGAGCCAAAGCACCCAGCAGAACTGGCACTGCTACTAGAAAGGCCGTTTGTGTCGCTGAGAGATGAAACTGCTGGCGAAAATGCGGAGCGAAGGCACTGATGAGGCCCCACGCAGCGAAGCAAACCGTAAAGGATACGGTCCCCAGTAGTAAATGCTTACTCTGCGACGTCTCCCGTTCTTCCACCTCGATAGTCCTCACCCGGCCCTCTTGAAAAACTCTACACTCACCTCGGTGCCTAGTAGGATTGGGCCACTTGCTGGTTCTGCTCTGTGATCCTTCCTACTATATCGTCTCACGATATGCTACACCTGCGTCGAGGGTGGGTGCGCCTTACGAACGTGGCCAGTCGATTGGCGGCAAATAATGTTACAGCTGTCATCTCAGTGATAGCGGAAACCGGCAGCCAGGCCCAAACGGAACGTACTAAGCCTTGATAAGCGAGAATTTCTGAACTAACGCGCAGCAGACATCCGACAGCGAGAAGCAGAGTCGCCACAAACATGAGTTTGGTGCTGAACAGCAATCGCATACCGGAGAAAGCCGGCAGCACCCGTTGCCCGATTGCAAACACCATCGTGGCCAGGAAACCGACGGTCAGAGCATGACGCGATGCTCCCCAGATTCCGTGTGCATTTTGAACCGAGGCCGCCCAAATTCCAAGACTGGCCGCAATCAAAGCCCAGATGTAGGCCGAACGAACGAATACTGGAAAACTCTTGTGCACCCCTTTCACCTTGGCAGGGCGCGCTGGCGGTTCGAACAATCGCAGTGAGTATAGAGCAGTCATCAACCCGACGATCAGCACCAGGGTTGCTGCCGTCATCCAACCCGCGAATGCGACCAAAACGCCGGTGGAGTTTAGAGCAACCGCAAGTAAAAGAACGCGTCCGCGCACCGGGCGCAGTCCCAGAAAAACGGGAAGCCACTTGGCACTGAATCCCCAGACAAATGGAACCAAGAATCCCCAAGTCTGAAGAACCAGAAAACGTTGGTCGAATTCCGCCGGTATTTCTGGCGACGTTCCTCGCATCGCCAGAATCAACGTAATCCCAAAGTTAACCAGAAGCGTGAGGCACAACCCCACAGACCCCGCGATGACCACAAATACCCATTCGTCCAGTTTGCTTTTGTCAGAATCTTGAGGACGGTGGCCGGAAACCGTGCGAAAGAAAATCGCAAAGGCTGCGAGTTCGAGTGTCGCTGAAAGCGGCAGAAGAGTTCTCCACTGCCACTGGTAGACACTCGTTAACCATCGCAGCGTTACGCCGCTAGTCCACAAACCCCACGATGACCACACCGCGGATAATGCAAACGAGTTCAGGCGACGTAACTTCGGAATGGAATAGAAGCCAATGCCCAGGATGAATGTCCCGATCCAACCGAAGATCTGAGCATGCCCGTGTGCCTGAATCCATGCGGGGGATACGGAATCCGCAGCGCGATGACTACTGATTGCCACCAAATCCCAAACCCCCAGAAAAGTTCCCGGCAGCAACATGAACAGCAGTCCTGTGCTGATATAGAGCATCAGCAGGCGCGAGAGGGTCGTTTCTCGCGCCGCGGTTATGTCGAAGATCTGCAGCGGCGTGAGCTGCTGGCCGGCCTCTTTCTCGATGCGGGTTGGCAGTGCGGACATGGCTATACGCCCCGTTAGTGCGCCTTTTCCATCGCAATCGCGCGTGGAAACAGAAGGTTGTTTTCCAGGTGAATGTGCTGGTGAAGATCGGCTTCAAAGTCCGCTAGTGCCTTGTACAGCGTTTGGTAGCTGATGCACGCATCGCCCGGAGGAGTATAGCCACAGCTGGCTTCGCGTATGGCGCGCAATGCGTTGCCAGCAGAATCGTGCTCGTGTTCCATCATTGACACTGGGTTTTGCACGCTGCCGAACGGCGGCGGCAGAACAGGCTCCTTCTGAATAACGGCCTCCTCCATCCTCACGATGTAGGGAAACAGAACCCGCTCTTCTTTCATCATGTGTGTTGTCAGCTCTTGGACTAGGCCCTGAAAACTGGATCGGACATTCTGCAGCTCGGCATGATTCTGGCCGTGGACGGAGCAAACCTTGTCTAAGAGAGGAATGAGGCGAGCCATTTCCTCGCGCGTGTACTTATGGTGAGTGCTCTTGATGTGTGCGATCAGGTCGGCCAGGGGCTCGGTT
>Ga0137378_10000729_pt1 | contig 26287 bp, 21 predicted proteins | sample SagtaG_21_FD_104813 | JGI IMG/M metagenome (GOLD analysis project Ga0137378, IMG submission 104813) | Vadose zone soil microbial communities from Sagehorn Ranch, Mendocino, California, USA - Sage2_L_60_16 metaG | ecosystem: Environmental > Terrestrial > Soil > Vadose zone | place: USA... | reverse complement strand
GGCCTGGCCGCCCAGGTGGACCGTTCGCCCAGGCGCGGCCACCACGGCGTGGGAGAAGCCGGCGGGAGGCGCCAGCCCATCGGGATTGAGGAGCTCGTGGGGGGTCCGGCCCTCGGCCGCCGTCACCGGCCGGTCCATCGCGGCTCCCGGCCCTCGGTGAAGGCCCGGTAGAACTCCTCGTGGTCCTCGGCCCTCATCAGCAGCGCCTGCGTCATCGCCTCGAGCTCGAGGGAGCCGGCCAGGTCCATGTCGATCTCCCGCGACAGGAGCATCTTCGTGCTGGAGTAGGCGAACCTGGGGCCGTCGGCGAGGCGGCGGGCCAGCGCCGCCGCGGCGGGAGCGAGGTCCTCGTCGGCCAGGACCTGCGTGGCCAGCCCGATCTCGGAGGCGCGCTCCGCCGGGATCGAGTCCCCCAGGAGCAGCAGCTCGGTGGCCCGGCCGAACCCCACCAGCCGGGGGAGCAGGTACGCGCTGCCCATGTCCGCTCCGGCCAGTCCGACCTTGGTGAACAGGAAGGCGAACGAGGCGCTCTTCGCCAGGAGCCGGAGGTCCGCGGCGAGGGCGATCACCGCGCCGGCCCCGGCCGCGACGCCGTTCACCGCGGCGATGATGGGGAGGGGGCACTCGCGCATCCGCTGGACCACCGACCCGGTCATCCGGGTGAACTCGAGCACCCCCCGGGGGTCCATCGTCAGGAGCTGGCCGATGATCTCGTGCACGTCCCCGCCCGAGCAGAATCCACGGCCGGTCCCGGTGATCACCAGGACCCCGACGTCGTCCCGGTGGGGGAGCTCGGCCAGGAGGTCCCGGAGGTCCGCGTAGACCTCGAACGTGAGCGCGTTCATCTTCTCCGGTCGCTGGAAGGTGAGCGTCCCCACGCCGTCGGCGATGTCGAACGAGAAGTGCTTCCACTCGTCCGTGAACGGAGCGGAACCTCGAAACGGCGCCATCGTCGATTCAGCCGAAGGCGTCCAGGCCGGTCACGGCCTTGCCCAGGACCAGCGTGTGGATCTCGTTCGTGCCCTCGTACGTGTACACGGACTCCAGGTTGTTCATGTGGCGGATGATCGGGTACTCGAGCGTGATCCCGTTCGCACCCAGGATCGTTCGCGCCTCCCGGCAGATCTTGATGGCCTCGCGAACGTTGTTGAGCTTGCCCAAGCTGACCTGCTCCGGGGTCAGGCGGCCTTCGTCCTTCATCCGACCGAGGTGCAACGCCAGAAGCTGGCCCTTGCCCAGCTCCACCAGCATGTCGGCCAGCTTTCGCTGGGTCAGCTGGAACGAGCCGATGGGCTTGCCGAACTGCACGCGGGTCTTCGAATACTCCACGGCCATCTCGAAGCACGTTCGGGCCGCCCCCATCACGCCCCAGATGATTCCGAACCGGGCCTCGTTCAGCGTCGATAGCGGCCCCCGCAGGCCGCGCACGCCCGGCAGGATCGCGTCGCCCGGCAGGCGGCATTCGTCGAACACGAGCTCAGAGGTGACCGACGCCCGCAGCGAGAGCTTGCGCTCGATGTCCCTGGTCTCGAAGCCCCTGGTGTCCCGAGGGACGACGAACCCGCGGATGCCGTCGTCGGTCTGGGCCCACACCACCGCCACGTCGGCGATGCCGCCGTTCGTGATCCACATCTTCGTGCCGGACAGGATCCAGTCGCCGCCGTCGAGCCGGGCGAACGTCCGCATGCCGGAGGGGTCGCTGCCGAAGTCGGGTTCGGTCAGCCCGAAGCACCCAACGATCTCGCCGGCGGCCATCGGCGGGAGCCACCGCTCCTTCTGCTCCTCGCTTCCGTACCTCCAGATCGGCCACATCGACAGGGAACCCTGCACGCTGACCGCGCTGCGGAAGCCGCTGTCGCCCGCCTCCATCTCCATGCACGTGATGCCGTAGCTGACCGCATTCGTCCCGGCGCAGCCGTAGCCGTGCAGGTGCATCCCGAGCAGCCCCAGCGCGCCCAGCTCCTTGATCACGCTCTTGTCGAAGTGGCCGCGTTCGAACCAGTCGTCGACCACCGGCAGGACCCGCTGCTTCACGAAGTCCCGCACCGTTTCGCGGACCATGCGCTCCTCGTCGGTCAGGAGCGCGTCGAGGTCCAGGAAGTCGAACGGATCGACGATGCTGGAACGGTTCGATCGGGGCGACTTCGACATGGGGGTTCACTCTAGTACGGGCCCCCACGAGGGGTAAGCTTCGGCTCGGGATGGAACCGATGGACGGGGGGGCCGCCACGCAGCGGGCCGAGCGCCTCGAGGGGGCGCGGACCCCGGGACCCAGATTCGGCGAGGAGGACCGCGAGCTCTCCTACGGGATATATCTCCGCGTGCCCGAGCTGCTCGGGCTGCAGACGATGCTGTCGGATCCGCCGGCCCACGACGAGCTGCTGTTCATCGTGATCCACCAGGCCTACGAGCTCTGGTTCAAGCAGATGCTGTTCGAGCTGGAGTCGATCCGCTCGTGCCTGTTCGACGGCGACACCCGGCGGGCCCGGCACTACCTGCGCAGGGTGCATTCGATCGACCATTTGCTGATCGAGCAGATCCCCATCCTGGAGACCATGTCCCCGCAGGAGTTCCTGGAGTTCCGGCACAACCTCGCGCCGGCCAGCGGCTTCCAGTCCGTGCAGTTCCGGGAGGTCGAATGCGTCTCCGGGCTGAAGGAGCCGGGCACGGCCAAGCGGCTTGGCGACCTGCCCGAGGAGCGGGCCCGGCTTCAGCGGCGGCTGGAGGAGCCCACGCTGTGGGACGCGTTCTGCCACGTCATGGAGCGCCACGCGTTCCCCATGCCGGCCGGTGAACCGGACGTCCGGCGGGACAGCCTCCTGCGCCTGGCTCGCGACGAGGGCACCTACACCGAGCTGTTCGCCGTCTCCGAGTCGCTGCTCACCCACGACGAGCTCATCGCCTCGTGGCGGCTCCGGCACGTCCTGATGGTCGAACGCCAGATCGGATCGAAGACCGGGACGGGCGGTTCGACCGGCGTGTCGTACCTGAAGTCCACGCTCGACAAGCGGTTCTATCCGGAGCTGTGGGACCTGCGCACGTACCTGTAGATGACCTGGCCGGCCGACCGGCGCGAAGGGAGGGGGACATGCAGACCACGACAGCGCGTTCGGCATCGTTCGACCGGATGGCCGGCTATGCCTCGATGGTGGTGGGGCTCGGCGGGATCATCTACGCGGTCCTGTTCGTGACGTTGCTGCACAAGGCCACGAAGGGCGCCGCCGTGATGAGCTCCCTGCTGCTGCTGGTGGGAGGGGTGCTGTCGAGCGTCGTGATGATCGCGGTGTTCGAACGGCTTCGTTCGACCGACCAGGGGTTTGCCCTGTGGGCGCTGGTGCTGGGGCTGGCCGGAGCGTTCGGCTCGGCCACCCACGGCGGGTTCGATCTGGCCCCGCTGGCGCACAAGGTCGTCACCAGCCCGGTCACGAACGCGAACCCCACCGACCCGCGCGGCATGGCCACGTTCGGCCTGACGGCCCTGGCCCTGGCGGTGATCTCGTGGCTGATCCTGCGGGGTGGGGCGTTCGACCGCCGGCTGGCTTACGTGGGGTTCGTCGCGGCGGCCCTGCTGATCACGCTGTATCTGGGCCGGCTGATCGTGTTCAACCCCAAGGGGGCGGGGCTGCGCGCCGTGGCCTATGCGTCGGGGTTCGTGGTGAACCCGGTGTTCTTCGGCTGGCGGGGCATGGAGCTGCGGAAGGGACCGGCTTCGGCCTCACATTCAGCGGACTGACGCCCGCAGCTCCTGGATCACGTCGAGGGCCCATCCGTGATGGGCCACGTCGTCGGTTGCGGGGAGCGAGCCCAGCCGGAACCACGCCATCTCGGCCACGTTGTCGCCGGCAGCGAAGGGCCGGGGCTCGTCGAGATCGGCCACGAAATGGAACACGAGATGCCATGCCCCGTCGCCGAAGGACTCGATGTGGCCCAGCCGGAGGACCGGCGCCGCCAGCCCGGACTGCTCCTTCAGGATCCGCCGAGCGGCGTCCTCGGGATGCTCCTGGTGGTTCAGGAAGTCGTCGGGGAGAAACCACCCCCGCTGCCCGTCATAGCGCTTCACGTCGCGGTACCGGCACAGCAGGACCTGCCCCGCGGCGAACAGGGCCACGTCGGCCACCAACCTGTGGACGCCGCACTCGGCAGCCATCGCAGGCGTACCTTACGCCCGGCCGGACCGGGGGGCCGAGTGGGCGGCCTCCTCAGGAGCCGTGCGGGTGGCCGGCCGCCTGCCCCTGTCCGTGCCCGCCGTTGCCATGGCCGGCGCCGTGCTTGGCCAGGTTGGCCTGGAGGTGGGTCAGGGCGTTCTGCAGTCCGCTGTTCGGGTGCGCGGCCAGGTTCGCCGTGACGTGGTCGATGGCGTTCTGCAGGCCGGTGTCCGTCGATCCGTTGTCCCGGGCCGAGGCCACGGAGGCCGTGCCGTTCGAGGCGTGGGTCCGAACCGCGGCGGGAGCCGGAGATCTCAGGACGGGAGACTGCTGGTGTCCGGCGGCGGCGCCCGAGGCGGTGGCCGCCGGGGCGGTCAGGGCGACCGCGGCGATGAGGGTGCGAGCGATCTTCATGCCCTGATTATCGCCTGGGAGGCCCCGGCCGTTACATCGGCCTCAGGTCGTGGGCAGCTCGTACCCCTTGAAGTCCTCGCGAAGGACCTTCTTGTCGAACTTCCCCACGCTCGTCTTGGGGACCTCCTCGATGAACACGACGTCGTCGGGAAGCCACCACTTGGCGAACTTCGGCTCGAGGAACGCCAGCAGCTCCTCCTTCGACGCCGTGGCGCCGGGCTTCAGCACCACGCAGGCCAGGGGGCGTTCGCTCCACCGCTCGTGGGCCACGCCGATCACCGCGGCCTCCAGCACGGCGGGGTGACCCATCAGGGCCGACTCCAGCTCGACCGAGGAGATCCATTCGCCTCCCGACTTCACCAGGTCCTTGGTCCGGTCCACGAGCTGCATGAAGCCGTGCTCGTCGACCACGGCGACGTCGCCGGTGCGCAGCCACCCCTCGGCGAACCGGTCGGCGCCGGTGGGGTCGTTGTAGTACTCGGCGGCCACCCAGTTCCCGCGGACCTGGACCTCGCCCATCGACTTCGAGTCCCACGGGACCTCGGTGCCGTCCTCGGCCACCACCCGGAACCGCACGCCCGGCACCACCCTTCCCTGCTTCGCTCGCATCCGGTACCGCTCTTCCTGGGGGAGGTCGTCCATGGCCTGGGGAAGGTGGGACAGCGACGCCACCGGGCCCGTCTCGGTCATGCCCCAGCCCTGGACCAGTTGGACACCCATGAGCCTGTCGAACCGTTCGATCATGCTCACCGGGACCGCGGAGCCGCCCGCCGTGACGCAGCGGAGCGAGGACAGGTCATGGCCGGGGTTCTGCTCGAGGTGCTGGAGCAACCCGATCCACACCGTGGGCACGCCCGCCGTGACCGTGACCCGCTCGCCCTCGATCAGCTCGACCAGGGAGGCCGCATCGGCGCTGTACTGGCCGGCGTAGACGTGCTTCGCCCCGGCCATCGTCGCGGCGTACGGCATGCCCCAGGCGTTCGCGTGGAACATCGGCACCACCGGGAGCACCGCATCGCGGGCGGTGATGGCGATGGCCTCGGCCAGGTTGATCATGAACGAGTGCAGCACCATCGAACGGTGCGAGTACACGACACCCTTGGGACTGCCCGTGGTGCCGCTCGTGTAGCACATGGCCGAGGCGTCGTTCTCGTCGAGGTCGGGCCAGTCGAACGACGGCGCCGCGTCGGCCAGGAGCGCCTCGTAGTCCAGGCTGTCCCGGCCAAGCACCGAGGGGTCGCCGTCCGAGCCCATCACCACGACGTGCTCGACCCCGCTCAGCTGCGGGGCCACCTTGGCGAACGCGGGCAGCAGGACCGAGTCCACGCACACCACGCGGTCCTCCGCGTGGCCGGCGATCCACGCGACCTGGTCGGGGTGCAGCCGGATGTTCAGCGTGTGCAGGACCGAGCCCATGCAGGGCACGGCGAAGTACAGCTCGCAGTGGCGGTAGGTGTTGAAGCCGAACGTCCCCACGCGGTCGCCTGGACCCACGCCCAGCCCCTTCAGCGCGCCGGCCAGCCGGCCCACCCGTTCGCCGAACTCCTCGTAGGACTCGCGGTGGATCCCACCGGCGGTCTTCGTCACGATCTGCTGGCGCGGATGGAAGGCGATGGCCCGCTCCAGGATCGAGGTGATCGTCAGCTGGTCCTGCTGCATGAGCCCGCGCATCGAACCCTCCTCCGGGGGTGGTGCCAGATTCTATGACCGGGCCGCCCGGCCGGAGCGCCAGCGACCGCCAGGGACCGCGCGGCCGGCGCGGGCGTGGTACAGATTCGCCGTGCGGACGCAGGGTGAGAAGGGCACAGCGTTCCAAGGCCTCCACGCGGGCGAGCCGTTCGTGATCCCCAACCCCTGGGACGCGGGGTCGGCGCGGGTCCTGGAGGCGCTGGGATTCAGGGCGCTGGCCACCACCAGCTCGGGGTTCGCGTTCACCCTGGGCCGGCGGGACGGCTCCGTGACCCTTGACCAGGTGGTGGCTCACGTCGCCGCGCTCGTCGCGGCCACCGACCTCCCCGTCTCGGTCGACCTGGAGAACGGGTACGGGGCGCAACCGGAGGCCGCTGCAGGAGCGGTGGCCCGGGTGGCCGAGGCCGGCGCCGTCGGAGGCTCGATCGAGGACTGGGACCCGGACGGGCATGTGTACGACCCCGGCCACGCCGCCGATCGGGTCGCCGCGGCGGCCGAGGCCGCGCACGCCCTGCCCTTCCCGTTCGTGCTGCCCGCCGGGCCGAGAACCACATCCGGGGGAACCCGAACCTCGACGACACCATCGCCCGGCTCGAGGCGTACCAGGCCGCGGGGGCCGACGTCCTCTACGCCCCGGGCTTGCGGACCATCGAGGAGATGCGGACCGTCTGCCGGTCGGTCTCCAGGCCGGTGAACGTGCTGGCCAGGCCGGGACTCTCGGTTGCCGAGATCTTCGCCGCCGGGGCGCAGCGCGTCAGCGTCGGCGGCGGCCTGGCATGGGTGGCGGTCGCCGCCATGGCCGAGGCGGCGACCGCCATCCGCGACGGCGGTGACCTGTCGTCGCTCGGGGCGAGGGTTCCCCTCGACGAATGGTTCGGCCCATCCTGACCCTGTCCGGCCCGGGCCCGGGCGTGGGTGCAGCTCGGATGGCCCGATGAACACCGAGGGACGCCCCCCCGCATGGCTGGCCGGGCGGGTGACCCAGGCCACCGGGCGGCGGGTGGCCTCGTGGCGCCACGCCACCGGCGGGTACACGCCCGCGGAGCGATGGATCGTGGGGTTCGACGACGGCTCCTCGGCGTTCGTCAAGGCCGGCACGCCGGTGAACCCGGACGTGGCCGAGTGGCTTCGAACCGAACACCGGCTCTATGAGTCGATCCGGGCACGCTACCTCCCGCGCTCCCTCGGCTGGGCCGACGACGGCGAAGGTTCGGACACCCCGGTCCTGTTGCTGGAGGACCTCAGCGCCGCCACGTGGCCCCCACCGTGGACCACGGAGCGGGTCGGCCGCGTCCTCGAGGCCCTGCGCCAGGTCGCCTCCACCGAACCTCCCGACTGGGTGCCTCAGCTCGAACAGCAGGACCGGCAGCTCCGGGGCTGGCCCCTCGTGCAAGCCGATCCCGAGCCGTTCTTGCAGCTGGGCGTCTGCTCGGAGGCGTGGCTCGAACGAACCCTGCCGGCGCTGGTGGAGGCCGAAGCCGCGGCCCGACTGGACGGCGATGCCCTCATGCACGTGGACGTTCGAAGCGACAACATCTGCTTCGCCGGAGACCGGACGCTCCTGGTGGACTGGAACTCCGTGTCGGTGGGGAACCCGGCAGTGGACGTGGCCTTCTGGCTACCCAGCCTGGCCCTGGAGGGCGGCCCCCAACCCGAGGAGGTGCTGCCGGGCGAACCGGAGGTGGTGGCCCTGGTGGCCGGGTTCTTCGCCTGCCGGGCGGGGCTCCCTCCCATCCTCACGGCCCCCCGGGTTCGAACGATCCAGCTGGCCCAGTTCCGGGTGGCCCTGCCGTGGGCGTCCCGGGCCCTCGGCCTTCCGCCGCCGTGAGTCCCGGCAAGGTCGATTTCACCGCGAAGCGTTCGTCGCTAAGGTGACGGCAGCCGCTGGGGCTGTCCCAGGAGGAAGGGGAACGAACGTGCGGTACATCCTGCTGATCTACGGCGACGAACAGGCCTGGGGGGCCATGGGCCCCGACGAGCAGGGTTCGGAGTTCGCCGAATACAACGACTACACGAAGTGGCTCACGGACCAGGGGTGGTATGAGGGCGGCGAGCCGCTGCACCCGACGTCCTCGGCCACCACCGTGCGGGTGCGCGAGGGCGAGACGCTCTCCACCGACGGGCCGTTCGCCGAGACCAAGGAGCAGCTCGGCGGCTACTACATCGTGAACTGCGAGAACCTCGACCAGGCCATCGACGCGGCCTCCCGGATCCCGGCCGCCCGCGGCGGGTCTATCGAGGTGCGGCCGATCCTCGAGTTCGAAGGGCCGCCCCCGTCGTAACCGCCGGACCACACCTTCGCTCCGCGGTCGAGCGCGCCTTCCGCGAGGAGGGCGGTCGGGTGCTGGCGACCCTCATCCGGGTGCTGGGCGACTTCGACCGGGCGGAGGAGGCCGTGCAGGACGCCTTCGCCGTGGCCATGGAGCGGTGGCCCCGCGACGGGCTGCCGGACAACCCGGGGGCGTGGATCACCCGGACCGCCCGAAACAAGGCCATTGACCGGATCCGCCGGGAACGAACGCTCCGGGCCAAGACCGAGGTGCTGGCCGAGCTGCAGCGGATCGGGGTGATGGCGACCGAGGACCCGCAGGAGCGCGAGGTGCAGGAGATCCCGGACGACCGGCTGCGGCTGATCTTCACCTGCTGCCATCCCGCCCTTGCCCTCGACGCCAGGGTGGCCCTCACGCTGCGAACCCTCGGCGGGCTCTCCACGAGGGAGATCGCCCGGGCCTTCCTGGTGAGCGAGCCCACCGTGGCCCAACGGCTGGTCCGGGCCAAGCGGAAGATCCGCGACGCCGGGATCCCCTATCGGGTGCCGCCGCTGGACCTCCTGCCCGAACGCCTGAGCGGCGTGCTGGCCGTGCTGTACCTGGTGTTCAACGAGGGCTACTCGTCCACGGCGGCCGAGCTGGTTCGAACCGACCTGTGCGACGAGGCCATCCGCCTGGGCCGGGTCCTGGTGGCCCTGATGCCGAACGAACCCGAAGGCCTGGGGCTGCTGGCCCTGATGCTGCTGCACCACGCGCGGCGGGCCGCCCGGCTGAGCCCGAAGGGGGAGCTGGTGCTGCTGGAGGACCAGGACCGTTCGGCCTGGGACCACGACATGATCGACCAGGGCGTGGCCACGCTGGACCGGGCCATGGCCCTGCGCCGGCCGGGCCCCTACCAGGTGCAGGCGGCCATCGCCTCGCTGCACGGCGAGGCTCCCCGCCCCGAGGACACGGACTGGCCCCAGATCGCCGCGCTGTACGCCTCGCTGGCCCGGATGACGCCGGGGCCGGTGGTGGACCTGAACCGGGCCGTGGCGGTGGCCATGGCCGACGGCCCGGCGGTGGGGTTGCACCTGATCGACCGCATCGCCGCGTCCGGCGAGCTGGACGGCTACCACCTGCTGCACTCGGCCCGAGCCGACCTGCTCCGACGCCTGGGACGACGAGAGGAGTCGATCGCCGCCTACCGCCGGGCCCTGGAGCTCACGACGAACCCCGTCGAGCGGGCGTATCTGGAGCGGCGGACGAACGAGGTCGGCGCGGGCCCCTGATCGCGGAGGGCCCTCGGCCGGCGCGGTCCTCCACGCCCCGGCACCCTGCGTGTTTTCCTGGCGTTTCGAATGGACGCGCCCGTATAGTCCGGTCGTGCGGAGCATGGTCGACTGAGTGGGGGCAAGGTGGTCACGATGATTCGGCATCGCAGTGGGCCTCGGTCATGGCGTGGGGGGCCGGCCCGAAGCCCACGCCCACGCCGTTCTCTGCTCGCCTGGGTCTCCGCTGTGGCTCTGTTGCCCGCCTTCCTCGCAAGCATCACCGCCGGGCCCGCCTCGGCAGCCGGGACGGGAAGGGTGAGCATCTACGCGGGCATCTCACTCCCCGTTGGGATCGCGGCCGGTCCGGACGGGGCCCTGTGGTTCACCAGCAACAGGAACGCCACCATCGGCCGGATCACGACCACCGGAACGATCACCACCTACAGCGAGCCCGGAATATCCAACCCGAGCGGCATCTCGGCCGGTCCCGACGGAGCACTGTGGTTCACCAACGGGGGCGACGACTCGATCGGCCGGATCACCATCGATGGCGCGGTCACCCACTACTCCGGGACCGGCATCTCGCGTCCCGGGCACATCGCCCCAGGTCCCGACGGGGCCATGTGGTTCACCAACTTCGACAACAACTCGATCGGCCGGATCACCATGGACGGGGTGGTCACGAACTACACCGGGACCGGCATCTCCGGCCCCTCCGGGATCGCCGCGGGCCCGGACGGGGCCCTGTGGTTCACCAACGTGCTGAACAGCTCGATCGGGCGGATCACCACCGACGGGGTGGTGACCAACTTCACGGGCCAGCACATCGTGGATCCCGGCGGGATCACGGCGGGCCCGGACGGGGCGATGTGGTTCACCGCCGTATACAGCAACTCCATCGGCCGGGTCACCACCGACGGGGTGATCACCGCTTACACCGGACCAGGCATCTGGCACCCGTTCGAGATCGCCTCCGGTGCCGACGGCGCCCTTTGGTTCACCAATTTCCGGAACGACTCCATCGGCCGAATCACCACGTCGGGGAAGGTGACAAGCTACACGAGCGACGACATAGCGAACTCCGACGGGATCGCGGCGGGATCCGACGGCGCTTTGTGGTTCACCAATGACGGCAACGACACCATCGGGCGCATCGCCACGGACGGGTCCACGGCCAGCTTCGCCGGTCCGGACATCTCCTACCCGTACGGCATCACGGCCGGCCCGGACCGGGCCCTGTGGTTCACCAACTATTCGGGCGAGACGATCGGGCGAGTGAACGATGCCGGAACGTTCCGCTCCTACGCCGGCCCCGCAATCTCCGCCCCCGAGCACATCGCCGTGGGCCCGGACGGGACCCTGTGGTTCACCAACCCGAGCTATCGGACCGACACGATCGGCCGCATCGGCCCCACCGGGCTGGTGTCGCTGTTGAGCGGTCCCGGCCTCGACGGGCCCTACGGGATCGCCCCCGGGCCGGACGGAGCGATGTGGTTCACCAACGCCGGCAACGACACGATCGGGCGGATCAGCACCTCTGGGGCCATCACCACCTTCACCGGAACCGGCATCTCCGATCCACAGGGAATCGCCGCCGGTCCGGACGGGGCCCTGTGGTTCACCAACCAGGGCAACAACACCATCGGGCGCATCGGCACCTCGGGCGCGGTCTCCAACTACCCCGGCGTGGGCATCTCCGTCCCCGCCGGGATCGCGGCCGGGCCGGACGGGGCCATGTGGTTCGGCAACTTCACCTCCATCGGCCGCATCACCATGGCCGGGGCGGTCACCACCTACACCGACCGCGGCATCGACTACGCGACCGGGATCACGGCCGGTCCCGACGGAGCGATGTGGTTCACCAGCAAGGACAACGACCGGATCGGACGCATCACCACGGCCGGGGTGGTCACCACGTTCAGCGATCCAGGCATCTCCTTCCCCCAGGCCATCGCGGCCGGCTCCGACGGAGCCCTGTGGTTCACCAACGCTCTCGACAACACCGTGGGGCGCATCACCACCGCCGGGGCGGTCACGGCATACGGCGACCCCAGCATCGGCGATCCGAGTGGGATCACATCCGGGCCCGACGGAGCCCTGTGGTTCACCAACCTGGGGGAATCGTTCGAAAACCCCCCCGCCTCGATCGGCCGAATCACCACATCCGGGGCGGTCACCGCGTACGGGGACCCCGGCATCTCGGCCCCCGAGGGGATCGTGGCCGGGCCGGACGGAGCGCTCTGGTTCGCCAGCGCGGGGTCCGATTCGATCGGACGCATGAGCACCTCGGGCATCGACACGAACTTCACGGATTCCGGCATCGAGTCCCCGATAGGCATCGCCTCCGGCCCCGACGGCGCATTGTGGTTCACCAACGGCCGCGCCTACACGATCGGGCGGATCACCACGCTGGGGGTGGTCAGCACCTACAGCGGTACCGGCGTCTCCAACCCCTATGGAATCGCCGCCGGACCGGACGGGGCCCTGTGGTTCGCCAACCACGGCAACGACTCGATCGGCCGGATCGCCACGAACGGGGCGGTCACCAACTTCACCGACCCCAAGATCTCCGGCCCGGAGGCGATCGCCTCAGGCCCCGACGGCGCCCTGTGGTTTACCAACACCACCGGTGACTCCATCGGACGAATCGCCACGGATGGGACCGTCTCGGCGTACAGGGCCGCCGGAATCTCCAGCCCCGAGGGCATCGCGGCCGGTCCTGACGGGGCCCTGTGGTTCACCAACTACGGCGCCAACTCGATCGGCCGCATCACCACCGGCGGGACCGTGACCATCTACGCCGACGATCGGATCGACTGCCCGCTCGGCATCGCGGCCGGCCCCGACGGGGCCATGTGGTTCACCCAGTACGACCGCGACGCCATCGGTCGAATCACCACCGCGGTCACTCCGGCCATCAGCGCGTTCGACCCGATCAGCGGCCCGGTGGGAACCGAGGTGACGATCAACGGCTGGAACCTATGGCCCGCCAACCGGGTGGCCTTCGGGGGGATCCGGGGCATGATCGTCTCCAACACCGGCACGCAGGTCGTCGCCGTTGTGCCCACCGGAGCGAAGACCGGCGCCATCACCGTGACGACCCGGGCCGGCACGGCAACGAGCTCCGCGAAGTTCACCGTGACGTGACGGGCCGGCTCGCCCGGCCTCTCGATCGGATGTTCGCCCTAGGTGACGGTGAAGTCCTGCTTGGTCTTCACGGCCCCTCCCGGGGTCATGATCCCGATGGGTCCAGTGGTGGCGCCGGCCGGGACGACCGCGGTGATCCGGTGGTAGGAGTCCACGGTGAAGGTGGCGGGCACGCCGTTGAAGGTCACCGCGGTGGCTCCGGTGAAGGCCCACCCGGCGATGTCCACGCTCGTCCCCACCGGGCCCGACGCCGGGCTGAACCCCCTGGTGGAGGGGATGACCCTGAACGCCGCCCCGCTCTGGCCCGTTCCCAGCGTGGGGCTGGTCACCGTGATGGGCCCGGTCAGGGCCCCGTCCGGGACCACGGCGCGAATCTCCGTGTCGGAGATCACGGTGAAGTTCGCGGGCACCCCGTCGAAGCCGACCCGCGTGGCCCCGTCGAAGTTCGAGCCGGTCAGGGTCACCCCGGCCCCCACCCGACCTGCGGCCGGCGACAGCCGCGAGATCACCGGCAGGACGTTCAGCAGGATGGCAACCGTGGAGGAGTCGTAATCCGGCACGGCCAGGTCGGGAAGGCCGTCCCCGTCGATGTCCCCCGTGGCCACGTTCTCCGGCTCCGCTCCGGCCGAGTAGTCGGCCTCCGCCTCGAAGGTGCCGTCGCCGTTCCCGGGGAGCACCGCGACGAAGGGTGAGGGGTAGAGACTCACCGACACCAGGTCGGGCTTTCGGTCCCCGTTCAGGTCCACGACCGCCAGGTCGTAGGGATCCGACTGCAGGGACGTCCCACGCGGATTCCGGAACGTGCCGTCCCCGTTGCCCAGGAGCACGGAGGCCCGGTAGGAGTAGATCTGGTCGCATCCCACCACGAGGTCCAGGTTGCCGTCCCCGTTCAGGTCCCCGACGGCCAGGGACTGCGGATACTCTCCCGTCTTCTGGTCGAGGTGCGGCCCGAACGTCCCGTCCCCGTTGCCGAGGAACACCGAAGCGCCGGGTGCCGTGTCGTTGTCCGCCGTGACCAGATCGGGGTGCCCGTCCCCGTTGAAGTCGCCGATGGCGACCGAGATCGGGCGGCCCCGGCCCGCGCTGTAGTCCACCCGGGGTTCGAACGTCCCATCTCCGTTGCCCAGGAGCACCGAGACGGAGTTCGAATCGATGTTCGCCACAGCCAGGTCGAGGTGGCCGTCCCCGTTCAGGTCCCCCGCGGCCACCGCCCAGGGAAACGACCCGGTGCTGTAGTCCACATGGGGCCGGAGCGTGCCGTCGCCGTTGCCCAGGAGCACGGACACGGTGTTCGAACCCTCGTTCGCCGTGACCACGTCGAGCTTGCCGTCCCCGTTCACGTCGCCCGCCACCACCGAGATGGGGTACGCCCCCACGACGTAGTCCACGGGGGCGTCGAAGGTGCCGTCCCCGCGGCCCAGGAGCACCGAGAGGGTCCACGAGCCATAGTTGCCGGTCAGCACGTCCAGGTGGCCGTCCCCGTTCAGGTCCCCCTCTCCGATAGAGAACGGGTTCAACCCGGTGCCGGTCTCGATTTGGGTCCCGAACGTTCCGTCCCCGTTGCCAAGGAGCGCCGACACGGTGTCCGAGTCGTAGTTCGCCGTGGCCAGGTCGAGGTGGCCGTCTCCGTTGAGGTCTCGGATGGCCACCGACAACGGTGCCGTCCCCGCGGGCTCCTCGGTTGCAGTTCCCAGCGTCCCGTCGCCGTTGCCCAGCAACACCGAGACGCCGTTCGGGTACACCACCACGGCCACGTCGAGGTGGCCGTCGCCGTTCAGGTCCCCGACCGTGACCGAGCCCGGGTAGCTCACCCCCTGATACTCCACATCCCCCCCGAACGTGCCGTCCCCGTTGCCCAGCAGCACCGAGATGGTGTGCGACAGGTAGTTCGCCGTGACCAGGTCGAGGTGGCCGTCACCGTTCAGGTCGCCGATGGCCACGGAGTTCGGATACTCCCCCACGGTGTAGGTGCGCCGGTTGCCGAACGTCCCGTCACCGTGGCCCCGGAGGATCGAGATGGTGCCGGGGTTGGCGCTGTTCGGCATGACCAGGTCGGGCTTGCCGTCCTCGTTCACGTCGGCCACCGCCACCGAGAGCGGTTCCGTTCCGGCGCTGTAGTCCACCCGGCCGGCGAACGTCCCGTCGCCGTTGCCCAGCAGCACCGAAACCGTGTTGGCGATGAAGTTCGCCGAGACGACATCGGGCCGGCCGTCCCGGTTCAGGTCGGCGATGGCCACCGAGGCGGGGTTGGATCCCACGGCGTAGTCCACGTGCGTCCCGAACGTGCCGTCGCCGTTGCCCAGGAGCACCGAGAGGGTGTTCGACCCGTAGTTCGCCACGACCAGGTCGCGGCTGCCGTCCCCATCGAGGTCGCCGATGGCAACCGATCGGGGGTTCGATCCCACGGGGTAGTCCACGTTCGCCTCGAACGTGCCGTCGCCGTCGCCCAGGAGAACGGAGACGGCGTCTGCCCCGTAGTCGGCGGTGACGAGGTCGGCCTGGCCGTCTCGGTTGAAGTCCCCCACGGCCACCGATTCCGGGGACGAGCCCGTGGCGAACTGAAGGTTGGGCCGGGGGAGCGCAGACGCCGGGGCGGACGGCAGCACCACCGCCACGAGCCCCAGAAGGAGGAGCGTCAGGAGAAGCCCACCCAGCCGCGCCGGCCGCCCCTGCCAGTCCGCCATGTGTTCCCTCCTCCCCGCGTGCAGCCCCCGCGGGCCGCGACCGCACCCTACCTCTCGCAGGGGCGTCCTGGGAATGGATTTCGGCATCTTCTGCGGGCGAGCGCCCGGCCGATCAGGACCGAGCGGCCGAAGTCGTGTCGATCTGATCGTCGGGACTCAGGCACGCCGGCGTGGCCAGCCTCGTCTGGGCACGGCATGAGATCGGACCCTCCGGGCCACCCCGGCCGTACCTTCCACCGCCGGACTCCCCGCGTCCCTTCTAGGAGGTGGCGCGGACCGACGTCAGCGGGCCATGTCGTACCCTCTCTCTACGCTCACGCTGGGGTGGGAGGTGTGGGATGGCCATCGAGCCCAGGGCGCGGTACACGTACCAGGACCTCGTGCGGCTGTTCGGCGAAGAGGGAGACGGCGTTCGTCGAGAGCTCATCGACGGGGAGATGTTCGTGACCCCGTCGCCCGTCTACCCGCACCAGCGGGCCGTCCGGGAGCTGCTCGTCGCGTTGACCAACTGGGCGCGGCAGCACGGTGGGGAAGCCCTCTCTGCGCCGTTCGACGTGTTCGTGTCCGACGTGACGGTGCTCGAGCCCGACGTCCTGTTCGTGTCCGCGGAGCACGTGGGAAGCATCGAACGGAGGTACCTGCCGAGTCCGCCGGACCTGGCGGTCGAGGTGTCCTCGCCCGGCACCCGCCGGAGGGACCTGGGGCGCAAGAAGGACGTCTACGAGGGCTTCGGCGTCCCCGAGTACTGGTTCGTGGACCTCGAGGCGCGTTGCGTCGAGGTATTCCGGCTGGAGCGAGGGCGATATGGTCCACCGCTCACACTCCAATCGGGGGACCGCCTGAGCTCCCCGCTCCTGCCCGGGTTCGACCTGTCCGTATCCGAGGTGATCGGTCCCTCGGAGGCCAGTCGCGCCGAGCAGGCGTAGCGGGCGCCGGCTACGCCGGCATCGGCACGTCGGGCACGTGGGCCAGGCCGGCGTCGAGGGCCTCCTGTTCGAACTCCACCTCGGGCAGGCGCCCGTGCAGGTAGTCGTCGTAGGCCTGCATATCGAAGTGCCCGTGGCCGGAGAGGTTGAACAGGATCACCCGCGGCTGGCCGGCCTCGCGCGCCTCGACGGCCTCGTCGATGACCGCCCGGATGGCGTGGGTCGGCTCCGGCCCCGGCACGATGCCCTGGGTCCGGGCGAACTGCACGCCCGCCTCGAAGGCCTGGTTCTGCGTGTAGGCCAGTGCCTCCATGTGCCCGTGCTTCACCAGCATCGACAGGGACGGCGCGTCGCCGTGATAGCGAAGCCCGCCGGCGTGCACCGGTGCCGGCACGAACGTGTGCCCCAGCGTGTACATCGGCACCAGCGGGGTCAGCTCCGCGGTGTCCCCGAAGTCGTAGGCGAACCGCCCCTTGGTCAGCGTGGGGCACGCCGCGGGCTCCGTCGCCACGAACCGCGTTGACGTCTTCCCGGCCAGCCGGTCGGCCATGAACGGATAGCTGAGACCGGCGTAGTTCGAACCCCCGCCCACGCACCCGATGACCACGTCCGGGTACTCGCCGGCCATCTCCATCTGCCTCTTGGCCTCCAAGCCCAGGACGGTCTGGTGCATCAGCACGTGGTTGAACACGCTGCCGAGGGAGTAGTTCGTGTCCTCGTTCGTCGCGGCGATCTCCAGGGCCTCGCTGATGGCGATGCCGAGCGAGCCGGTGGAGTCGGGGTGCTCGGCCAGGATCTTCTGCCCGGCCTGGGTCTCGGTGCTGGGCGACGGGACCACGGTGGCGCCGACGGTCTCCATGAACACCCGCCGGTACGGCTTCTGCTCGAACGAGGCCCTGACCATGAACACCAGGCATTCCAGGCCGAAGAACTGGCAGGAAAGCGCCAGGGCCGAACCCCATTGCCCCGCGCCGGTCTCGGTGGAGAGTCGCCGGACCCCGGCCTCCTTGTTGTATTAGGCCTGGGCGATGGCGGTGTTCGGCTTGTGGGAGCCGGCGGGCGAGGTGCCCTCGTACTTGAAGTAGATGTGGGCCGGGGTCTGCAGGGCCTGCTCCAACCGGAGCGCCCGGTACAGGGGGGTGGGCCGCCACAGCCGGTACACGTCCATGACCGGGCCGGGGATCGAATGCCAGGGCTCGGTGGAGACCTCCTGCATGATCAGGCTCATCGGGAACAATGGCGCCAGGGCGTCGGGCCCGATGGGCTCGTGGGTGGCCGGGTGGATCGGTGGGAGAGGTGGCATCCCCGCGGCCACCATGTCGGGCAGGATGTTGAACCAGGCGTCGGGCACGTCGTCGGTCTTCAGCAGGAACTGGTTCGGCTCGGCCATCTGAGCGCCTCCTTCTCCCATGCGGGACGGGCGGGCTGCATTGTAGGGCCGAACCCCGGTCGACGGTTTCCGATCGGCACCTGCGGACGGAGATCCCGCCGGTCGGCGGCCATCCGCGCCGAGGGTTCCCCCGGCGCCGGGGGTCTGATGTAGCATTACATCAGATGGCGCATCGCACGCAGATCACGCTCACGGACGACCAGTACCGCCGGCTCGTCTCGTTGTCCCGCCACTCAGGCCTGTCACTCTCCGAGCTCGTACGCCGGGCTCTGGATCGAACGTACGCTCGAAGTGGAACCGAGGCTCTGGCCGAGAGCTTCGGCGCCTGGAAGAAGCATTCCCTCGATGGGGAAGCCTTCGTGGAGCGGGTTCGTCAAGGGCTGGCGGTTCGACTGGAGGATGCCGATGGCCGCGCTGGTTGACACGTCGGTCCTGGTCGATCATCTGCGCGGTCGCGCCGAGGCCCGGGCCCTGCTCGATGTGGAGCTGGCGGCGGGGGAGCCAGTGTTCGGATCCGTCCTGACCAGGGTCGAGGTGATGGCCGGGGCGTTTCCACGGGAGGAGCGAGCCACCGGCAGGCTGCTCTCCGCGCTGGTATGGGTGGAGGTCTCGAACGCCATCGCCGATCGGGCCGGTGAGCTCGCCAGGAAGTACCTCCGCTCGCATCCCGGGGTTGGGGTCGTGGACTACGTCATCGCTGCGACCCGGGAGACCCTGGAGGTCCCGCTGTGGACGCGGAACGTCAAGCGCTTCCCGATGGTCGGCGGCTTGAGGGCGCCCTACTGAGAGCGAGGTTCGGCTCAGAAAGCGGTTCGGCCGGCCAGGGTGAAGGCCGGGCCGCTGAAGAGCTCCGGGCCGCTCGTGGCTGGGTGCGTGCCGCCCACGATGGCCAGGCCGTTCTTCGACGTGTACATCGACTCGTGGCAGGACGTGATGCTCCCCAACTGGCAGCTCGAGCCCGTGGCCGCGGCGAACACCGGGTAGGCCCGCCCGTTCGACCCGAACGAGGTCGACATGTAGTCGCCCGTCATGTAGCCCAACGTGGTGCTGGGCAGGCCGGTCAGCGAGATCGGCCCCAGCAGGACCTTGGGCGAGCTCCACGTGGTGCCGGCGTTCGTCGAGGAGATGAACCCCACGTCCAGCTTGCACGTGCTGGTGGAGCAGGAGCCGTTCGGATAGAAGAAGAAGCCCACCCCCAGGTGGGCCGACGTCCCCGAGGTGGAGTGGTCCACGCCGAACCCCGGGATGAACAGGTCGGCCGCGCTGGACGTGGCCACGGCCGGGATCCGCTGGACCGCGCTCCACGTGACGCCGTCCGACGACGTGCTGAAGACGATGTCGTTCGCCGGGCAGCCGGTGCGGAACCGGCAGTCGGACCACGACGTGTAGACCGTGCCCGCCCCGTCCACCTCGGCCGAGGGCATGCCCAGCCCGTTGCGCACGCCGCCCGCGGGGGTGTGGAACGACAGGGTGCTGATGTTGTGGGGCCCCGTGTAGCTGGAGCCCCCGTTGGTGGAGACGAACGACGCGATGCCGCTGCCGCCCTGCAGGGGGACCACCACGGTGCCGTTCGGCTGCACCAGGGGCTGGCCGCCCAGGACCAGGGAGCCCGGCGCCGACGAGGCCGTCCACGAGGTCCCGCCGTTGGTCGAACGGAACAGGTGCAGGAGACCCCCGCTGGACGGGTCGTCCACCTCGACGTAGCAGTTGCCGTAGAAGGCGCTGGTCGAGGTGGTGTCGCAGGCGATCCAGCTCTTGTCGTAGGAGGGGAAGGTGGTGGAGACGTTCACCGGGCTCTGCCAGGTGAGGCCCCCGTCCAGGGATCGGCTGGCCACCACGCCGGCCCCGTTCAGGCTGTTGTCCAGGACCAGGCCCTCGATCACCCACACGGCGTGCTTGGGATCGTAGGCCACGGCGGGGTCGCTGATGCGGGCCCACGGGCCCGCCGGCGTCGCGTACACCGTGGTCCCGGGCAGGAACCCGTGGGTCCACGTGGCGCCGTTGTCGGTGGAGGTGGCCCACCCCAGGTTCGACGACCCCCCGTTGCTGAACCGGCCCGACTGGAACGTGGCCACGATGGTGGAGCCGAACGAGTAGCTGTCGGGCTCGACCTGCGTCTGGTGGTAGCTGGTGGTGTTCGTGTACGGGTCGGTGCTGATCTGGTTCACGGGCACGAGCGCCAGCGCCGTCGAGGCCGCCGACAGGACCAGTCCGATGACCCCGGCAACCACGGCAGCACGCCGAGCCACCGACAGGATGCGCGATGGAGCCACGGTCCCCCCTCCCTCACAGTCGCAGATCCGGTTCCGAACGAAGGCACAGAGTCTACGGGCAAGGCGGCAGCGCGGACCATCGAATCCCGGAAAAAGCGAGGGGCGGGGCCCCGTGGGACCCCGCCCCTCTCCGGACCCGACCGCGAACCGTCAGAACGCGGTTCGGCCTCTCGCCGCCAGGGCATGTCCGCCGGCGAACACGGGGCCGCCGAGCGACGGACGGGAGCCGCCCGCCGGGGCCAGGCCGTTCACCGGCGCCACCATGTGCTCGTGGCAGGAGGTGATGTTGCCGAGCTGGCACGAGGTGCCGGTGGCCCACGAGATCACCGGGTAGGCCTTGCCGTTCGATCCGAACGACGTCGAGATGTAGTCCCCGACGAAGTAGCCGCCGGCGTTGGCCAGGCCCAGCTCGGAGATCGGGCCGAACAGCTTCACCGGCGAGCCCCACGTGGACCCGCCGTTGGCCGAGGAGATGAACCCGGCGTTCAGCTTGCACGTGGAGGGGCTGCAGCTCGAGTTGGAGAGGAAGTAGAACGTGACCCCCAGGTGGGCGGAGGTCCCGCCCGTGGCGTGGTCCACGCCCATGCCCGGGAGGAAGAACTCCACGGGGCTGGTGGTCCCGGCGATGGGGATCCGCTTGACCGCGCTCCACGTCTTGCCGTCGGTGGAGGTGCTGAACACGATGTCGTCGGCCGGGCAGCCGCTGCGGAACCGGCAGTCGTTCCAGGCCACGTACACCGTGCCGTTCGCGTCGACCTCGGCCGAGACCAGCCCGCTGCCGTCGCGCATCCCGGAGGCCCCGTGGATCTGGAAGCTCGAGATCGTGTAGGGCCCGGTGTAGCTCGTGCCGCCGTTGGTGGAGACGAACGTCTCGGCCGTGCTGCCGAAGGCGTCGGAGATGGGGACGACCACGGTGCCGTTCGGCTGGGCCACGGGCTGGCCGCCGATGACCGAGGCGCTGGGGACCGACGACGCGGTCCAGGTCGTGCCGCCGTTGGTCGACCGGCTCATGTGCAGGATGTTGCCGAGGCCGGCGTCGTCCCATTCGACGTAGCAGTTCCCGTAGTTGGGGCTGGCCGACCAGTTGTCGCAGGTGATCCACTCCTTGTCGTAGAACGATGAGCCCCCGCCCTGGGAGACCGTGACCGGGTTGCCCCAGGTGAGTCCGCCGTCGAGGGACCGGCTGACCAGAACGGCCTTGCCGGTGACGCTGGCGTCGATGGCCAGGCCGGTGATCATCCAGACCGAGTGCATGGCGTCGTAGACCACCGAGGGGTCGCTGATGCGGGCCCACGGCCCCGGGGGGGTGGAGTACTGCGTGGTGTCCGGCAGGAACCCGTGGGTCCAGTGAGCCCCGTTGTCGGTGGTGGTGGCCCACCCGATGTCGTCGGACCCGCCGTCGGTGAACCGGGAGGTCTGATGGGCGGCGATGGTGGTGGACCCGAACGAGTACGTGTCGGGCTCGAGCTCGACCTGGTGGAAGGCGTTCGTGTTCGTGTACGGGTCCTGGCTGACCTGGATCATGGGGACCCGGCCGGTGGCCAGGGCCGGCCCCGACATGGCCGCGACCAGCCCGATGCTGCCGGCGGCGACGGCCATGCGGCGAAGCAGTTGTCTCGCGCGTGACGAACCCACGTGTTGCTCCTTTCCGATCGAGGGCGCTTGACTGACCTGAGAGGGCCCGAGTCTACGAGCCGGGGCCCGCGCTTCGCCACCGCCGGCCGAAACTTCGATCTGCGACGGGGAAACCGAGCGGTCGGCCCGGATAGGCCGGGTGTCGAAACCGTCCCTTCGGATCGTTCCGAGGGCTCTGCTTGTGCGTTCGGTCCCGGATGCTGTAGGAATCGCACGGGTTTGGCACGGTGAACCGGAGGCGGACCTCTCGTCTGGTGGGAAGGGCGGCGCTCGCCGTCGCCTGGATCGCGACCTCGCTGGGCGGCCCCACGACCGCGGTGGCCCGCCCCCACTTCGGCGAGCGTCCCAACGTGCTGGTGCTGGTGAGCGACGACCAGACCGGTTCGACGTTCAACGACACCCTGATGCCGAACGTCTACGCGGACCTGGTCGAACAGGGGGCGGACTTCACCAAGGGCTACGACGTCAGCGCGCTGTGCTGCCCCTCCCGCTCGGAGATCCTGACCGGCCTGTACGAGCACCACACGGGCGTGGATTCGAACATGGTCCCGCTGAACCGCCCCACCATCGCCGAGGCCCTGCAGGACGCGGGCTACCGAACCAGCCTGACCGGGAAGTACCTGAACGGCGACACCTGCGGTCCCCACCCCGGATGGGACAACTGGATCTGCACGAGCTTCGCCCTCAACCCCGACCCCTACGTGGATCCCTACCTCAACGAGAACGGCACGCTGGTCCACGAACGGGGCTACGCCACCGACATCCTGGGCCAGTTCGCCGCGGACTTCATCCAGAGCACGCCGGCCGACCAGCCGTTCTTCGAGATGTACACGCCCATCAGCCCGCACCTCCCGGCGGACGACCCCCGGTGCGCGTCGAACCCGGTCGACCCGTACCGGCCGCCGTCCTACGACGAGGACACCCAGACCGATGGCAAGCCGGCCTACATCCAGCGGGGCCCGCTCAGCGACGGCGAGAAGGGGACCATCGACCAGGCCTTCACCGCCATGACCCAGTCCGTGGAGTGCCTCGACCCCGCCATGGGCACGATCCTGGACTCCTTGGGCGATCGGGCCCAGGACACCATCGTGTTCTACCTCTCGGACAACGGCTACCTCTACGGCGAGCACCGCCGGAGAGGGAAGACCGACCCCTACGAGGAGTCCGTCCACGTGCCGTTCGTCATCCGGTATCCGGCCATGGCCCCGGCGCCGTTCGTCTCCGACGCCCTGGTGGAGAACGTCGACATCGCGCCGACCATCGCCGACCTGGCCGGGATCGAGTGGCACGCCGACGGCCGGTCGCTGGTCCCGCTGCTCACCGGCCAGGCCACGAGCGTTCGCGATGCCGCCCTGATCGAACAGTGCCAGGGGGTGACCTATCCCTGCTATTCGGACTCCCTGGTGGCGGAGGAGCCGAACGACCCCTCGTGGAAGGGCGTGACGGACGGCCACTACAAGTATGTCGAGTACGTGACCGGCGAGCGCGAGCTGTACGACCTCCAGGCCGATCCCTACGAGATGACGAACCTCGCGGACGACCCGTCGATGGCGGAGATCCAGGCCACGCTGGCCGCCGACCTGGCCAAGCTCATGGCTCCCTCCGGCGACTGGACCACCATCGCGACCGGCCCCCAGGGCGACGTGGGGCCGGGTTCGTACCGGTTCCAGTACTTCTCGCCGTCCCGAACGGCCACCTACCTGTGCCGGCTGGACGTGAACGGGAGGAATGGGGCATGGAGGTCCTGCCCCATGCAGTCCTCGCTGGTGGGGGGGCTGGTTCCGGGGAGCTACGTGTTCAATGTGAAGGGATCCGGCGGAGGCATCATCACCGCTTCGAAGGCCAGCCGGGCCTTCACCGTGGTCGCGGCGACCCCGGACATCACGATCCGGTCCGGTCCGCCGCTCCAGGGGCAGGACGGCAACCCGGTGTTCCGGTTCTCCAGCTCGGTGCCCGGAGCGACGTTCGAATGCCGGCTGGCCGAGTGGGCGGCCACGGCCGCATGGGGCGCCTGCGATCCCACCGACACCACCTACGGGCCGCTGGCCGAAGGGTTCTGGCAGTTCCAGGTCCGGGCCGTGGACCCGAACACCGGCGACACTTCCGACCCGCCGGCCCAGTGGACGTTCGAGGTCGACCAGACCGGACCCACCCTGACCTTCGCGGGGAAGCCGGACGACCCGACCAACCAGACGTCCGGCCGCTTCCAGATCCTGCCGGACGAGGAGGTGGTGGGCCCGATCACGTGCCAGCTCGACGGGGGGGACCCCGTGGACTGCCCGAACGGGGCCTTCGACTTCTCGGGCCTCTCGGCCGGCCTGCACGTCGCCGCGTTCACCTCGACCGACGTGGCGGGGAACCAGTCGGCCCACGACTTCTTCTGGCTGATCGACCTGAGGCCGCCCAAGCTCACCATGACCACCGACGCCGCGAGGGTCACCAACGCCACCGCCGCGACCTTCCAACTGTCGAGCGGGGACGGCAACCGGTTCCGGTGCTCGCTGGATGGAGAACCCGACCGGGAGTGCGCGTCCACCACGGTCGAGACGAACCTCGCCGACGGGTCCCACACGTTCTCGGCGTTCTCGCTGGACCCGGCGGGCAACGCCTCCGGCACCAGGGGCTTCGGCTGGACCGTGGACACGCTGGCTCCGACGACCACCATCACCGGAGGCCCCGACCCGGTGACCTCCTCGCTCGAGGCGACGTTCACCTTCACCGCCGACGAAGAGCAGGTCCGGTTCACCTGCTCGCTGGACGGCGGCCCGACCTACTCGCCGTGCGCGTCGGGGACCCTGGTGACGGGGATCGGATACGGCCCGCACGTGTTCGCGGTCTACGGGCAGGACCGGGCGGGGAACGTCGGGACGGACGCGCTCTGGTCCTGGGTGGTCCAGCCCGGGGCCATGTACAGGCACGGCATGGACGGCTGAACCCCGACTACCCCGAGCCGCCCCCCAGGAGGCGTTCGAGATCCGACGTGACGGGCTGTTCGAGCTGGTCGAACGTGCAGCTCCGGGGGGCCTTGTCGGGGCGCCACCGGACGAACCTGGCGCCGTGGCGGATGCGGTGCCCGGTGACCTGGTCGAACCCCACCTCGGCCACCAGGTCCGGCCGGAGCGTCTCGTAGGTCATGTCCTTCTCCCGGTTCCACCGGCTGAACCAGCTCGTGCCGGGAGGCGGCCCCTCGGACCTCCCAGCCCGCACGGGCTCCAAGGTGTCCAGCAGGCGGCGCCGTTCGGCCTGGGTGAAGCCGGAGGTGAACCCGACCTGGTGGAGCTCGCCGTCGGGCCCGTACAGCCCCAGCAGCAGCGAACCCACCCACTCGCCCTGGTGGTCCTTGGCCCACCGGAACCCGATCACCACGCAGTCCGCCGTCCGGATCCGCTTGACCTTGCGCATCTCCCGCTCGCCCGATCGGTACGGCGCGTCGAGCCGCTTGGCCACCACGCCGTCCAGGCCGGCCACGACGAACCGGTCGAGCCACTGTTCGGCCACCTCCCGGTCGTCCGTGCAGGGGCTCAGGAACAGCGGAGGCCCGCATCCCTCCATCACCGTCTCGAGATCGGCCCGGCGCTGCGCGAACGGCCGCGGGCGGAGGTCCTCCTCGTCCAGGGCCAGGAGGTCGAACGCGATGAACGAGGCCGGCGTCTCCCGAGAGAGCCTGGCCACCCGTGACGCCGCCGGGTGCAGCCGGAGCTGCAGGACGTCGAAGTCCAGGCCCAGCCCGTCGGGGGTGAACACGACGATCTCGCCGTCCAGGACGATCCGGGCCGAGGGGAGGGTGGCCACCGCCGCGGCCACCTCCGGGAAGTACCGGGAGAAGGGGAGCTGCTGGCGGCTGGAGAGGTACACGCCGCCGCCGTCCCGGAAGGCGATGGACCGGAAACCGTCCCACTTCGGTTCGAACTGCCAGCCCGGCCCCTCGGGGAGCGCCGGCACGGCCTTCGCCTCCATGGGGGCGATGGGGGGCTGGAACGGCAGGTCCATCCGGGGCGGCCTCGAGGGCGCGTCGTCGCCGGGGGGAGTCATGGTCCGGGCATGCTACCCTGGCGGTTCGCCCGGGGGCCGTCGGGTTCGCTCCCGGCCCTCGGAACCCGCGTGAGGCTCCCGCGTGGCCGCACGCCCCCCGAACTCGCTGGAGTGTGCGTGGACGAACAGATCGGCAGGACCGTATGGCAGGGGCGCGTCGGCGACGCCCCGCTCCGGGTGGACATGCTGCCCTCCGGCCGGATCGCCGCCACCTGGAGCATCCGGGGGAACGAACGCCGCGCCGTGGTGGACACCATCCCCCAGCTCGAGCAGCGGGTGCTGTTCCAGCTCATGCTCGGGGCCGGGCCCAAGCAGGACGCCGTGGCCAAGGAGATCGCCATGGCCATCGCCCAGGCCCAGGTGGACCTGCCCGATCCCACCCAGGCCCCGCCCCGCCCCCGCAAGAAGCGGCCCGCCCGGCGGCCCGGC
>Ga0137378_10000709_pt1 | contig 26577 bp, 12 predicted proteins | sample SagtaG_21_FD_104813 | JGI IMG/M metagenome (GOLD analysis project Ga0137378, IMG submission 104813) | Vadose zone soil microbial communities from Sagehorn Ranch, Mendocino, California, USA - Sage2_L_60_16 metaG | ecosystem: Environmental > Terrestrial > Soil > Vadose zone | place: USA... | reverse complement strand
GGTTTGACTCCGCCACTATCACAATTGATGAAGTCATTGGGATCAGACTGCCAGCCCACATCGCAAATTGTCCACCCAGACCGATATTGAGTGCGCCCGGAACGTGCCCTGCGCCAAAGTCGGCCGCGGATCGCAGATCGAGAATTACGTGACCTTGTGCTGCACACTTGCAAAACTCTTCGGGTGATAATGCCTCAGGCTGCGGCAGTTCACCTAAAGCGGGCGCTCCGGCCCGATTGATCTCGGCATCTTTCGCAAAATACGGCGGAGCTTCAGGCAGATCAGCAGTCATCATGGTGACGAATTGTTCTTTGCTCATCGGCTGAAGCGCATAGTTGAATTTGCGCTGCTGCCCGATCGTGGAAGAAGTTTCGCTCGAAAGATTTCGCCCGCACATCGAGCCCGCGCCATGCGCTGGATAGACTTCGACCGCATCTGCAAGTTTTAGAAGCTTTCCGTGCAGACTGTCGTACATCATTGCGGCCATCATCTGCGGCGTGTAACCCTTCGCGCCCGCGAGATCCGGCCGGCCCACGTCGCCAATGAAAAGTGTGTCGCCAGTTAAAACTTTCTGCGGCTGATTGGAGACTTCCGGATCGATTATCAGAAGGCAAATGCTTTCCGGCGTGTGGCCCGGAGTTTCCATAATACGCAATTTCACCTTCCCGACCATTAATTCTTCACCATCCTTCACGGCACGATGGGGAAAGGCTGCTTGGGCCTGCTCGCCAAAAATGATGGCAGCGCCCGTGCGGTCTGCCAGCTCGCGATGCCCGCTGATAAAGTCGGCGTGCAGATGCGTCTCGATGATGTACTTGATCTTAAGACCGTGTGCTGCTGCTTCTTCGATGTACTGATCAACGTCGCGCTGGGGATCCACCACCGCAGCTTCGCCTTCTGAACCAATCAGATAAGAAGCGTGCGCCAGACATCCGAGATAAAACTGCTTGAAATACATGGAGCCTTTCTTTGCCGGGAGCGCGGACGTCTCGTCCGCAGAACGAGCGTAGCTCGCTCAATTCGCTAACTTAATCTCGGCGTGTTCGACTGAAACAAAACTTTGTTCGCGCTACGCGCTCAGTGCGGACGAGACGGCCGCGCTCCCAGCGCTTACCTGGCGCGTTCACCCTCCGGCAATTTATAGAATTCTCGCGCCGGTTTCAATGGCCGCAGCATCCAGTAAGGCCGGCGCGTGCCGTCAGGAGAGAACTTGTCCGCCGGCCGGGTTTGCGCCAGCCACTTCTGGTAAACCTTGCGGGACTTCGCCGTGTTGACATGAATGTCGCCGTAGTTATCGGTCGATTCGGCTTTGCGAACACGCACAGCCTGGTGCCAGCAGTGCATTCCGGAAATCGGATCGGGATGGACCGGAAAAGTCAGGTTCTGATGAACGCCAACATCCGACCACCAAATGCGCAACGTATCCGCATCATTCGATTCGTAGGGTCCAGCTCCGTTCTCGCGCTTCAGTCCCCAGACACTCCCTCGATGATCCAGCTTGACTGTCGCCATCATCTGCCTTTGACCAACGTCTTTTAGTTTCCATCGCCCCATGTGATGGCTGCAGGCGACGATGCCCGGCTTGATGCCTTCAGTCACCCAGGCGCGCACGACGAAATAACCAATCTCAGTTTCGATGCGCACCAGATCCCCGGTTCTTAGATTGAGCTTTGCTGCGTGGCTTGGATGAATCCATAAAGGATTGGTGTGCCCGATTTCATTCAGCCACTTCGCGTTGGCGCTGCGCGTGTGAATTTGAATCGGCAAACGAAACGTCGAGATTAGAATTGTCTGGTCGGCGGCAAGATTGTCGGGGTGCACATGACTCCTGATGTACGTCGGGATCGCGTATTCTCGCCAGCCCCAATCAGCGAGTGTTTTTGAATAGAATTCCAGGCGGCCACTCGGAGTCGGAAAACCGCGCCTGATTTCGCCGTCAATTTTTACGCCGAGAAATCGACGCCCCTCTTCATCGCCATCGGGAATCGGAATTGGAACCACGTTGGGCGATGCCGGCTTCACGCCGCGCGTGAACACACGGCCCAAATGATCTTCGCGAATGTCGTTGAGTTCATCCCCAGATACGGGCTGTTCATAGATGGCGCCGACTTTCTTGGTTATCTCAAACGCGCCGTACCGCCGCATGAAATCAAGCGGCGTTAGATTTTCGGCGGCGGCTCTTTCCGGCAGCCCCGGCACTGAGTTCTCGAAGATCCATCCGTAGTATTCATTGACAGTCAAACGTTTACCGGGCTCTTTCTTTGATTCGACAAACTGGCGAATGCCAAGCGAACCGTCCTGGTCGATGCGCCAGGTCAGCTCCATCCAAAATTCGTTTTCCTCCCAGACTTCGCCGGGATTGACTTCGCGCGTGTCGCTTATAACGTGGCCATTGCGCTGTCGCGCAGCGCGCATCACCGGCTGGCGAAAGCCAAGCCACTGCGCGTCATGAGTTTCGTATGAATGCAGATCATGGCGTTCGGGCCCGAGGCCCATAGGCAGAATGTAATCAGCGAAGTACGACGTTTCGTTCCAGACGGGTGTTAGGGCGATATGACAACCGATCAGGTTTTCATCGGTCAAAGCTTCGATCCACGAAAAGCCATCAGGATTCGTCCATACCGGGTTGTAGACACGTGTGAAATAAACTTCGAGCCGCCCTCGTCCATCCTTTAACAAATGCGGCAGCAGAAAAGACATTTCGTGCATCGACAGCGGGAACTCGCGCGGCCAGGTCTTCTCGTTCCACATCTTCGGATGCGGCGGCGTGTAAATAGGCTTCGGCACGAACTTGTTCCATGCATTCGGGAAAACGCCGCCTTCGGTCGCTACTGCGCCGAGTAAGGCGTTAAGCATGAAAAGAGCGCGCGCCACCGTCCAGCCGCCACTGATTCCCGAAGCGGCGCTGCGCCAATTGTGACTGGAGAAGCGAGTCCCCGCAGTCGCCACCAGCTTCGCAATTTCTTCCAGCGCGCCTGCGTCAACGCCCGATTCCTTTGCGGCGAATTCAAACGTATATGAAGCGTAAAGCTCTTTCAGTCTGCGCTCGAACTCTTCGAACCTGGTTTGTTCGACAAACTTAAGTTTGTCGGACTCGAAACTCGAAACTCGGAGCTCGGAACTGTTTTCGGCGAGATATTCCTCCCAATTCCACCAGCGCCGCACGAACTCGCGATTGTAAAGATTGTTTTGAATAAGGTAATTCGCGATTGATAAGAGAATTGCAGCTTCTGAGCCTGGATAAGGGGCGATGAAGTGATCGGCATGCGTCGCCGTGTTCGAGAGTCGCGTGTCAAAGACAATCAGCTTCGCGCCGCTCGCTTTTCCATCGATGACTCGTTGCGCGTGCGGATTAAAGTAATGACCCGATTCAAGGTGGGCACTGATCAGCAGAATGACTTTCGCGTTTGCGTGATCAGGGCTCGGGCGATCGAGACCCATCCACAACTGGTAACCCTCTCGGCTGCCGGAAGAGCAGATGTTTGTGTGCGAGTTATTACCGTCCACGCCCCACGCCGCCAGGATACGCTCGGTGAATCCATCTTCGCCCGGACGCCCGACGTGATACATGATCTCATCACGGCGATTTTCGACAATCGCTTTACGGATTCGCGAGGCAAGGTCATCAAGCACCGCATCCCAACTGACGCGCTCCCATTTTCCCTCGCCGCGTTTGCCCGCACGCTTGAGCGGATAAAGTATGCGATCCGGATCAGTGATCTGATTCAGGGTCGCGGGGCCTTTCGCACAATTGCGCCCGCGCGATCCTGGATTCTCAGGATTGCCTTCGAACTTCTGAACCTCTTTGGTGTCTTTGTCGATGTAGGCCAGCAGCCCGCAGGCCGACTCGCAGTTAAAGCACGTCGTCGGTACCAGTTGGTAGCGCCGCTCTTTTCGGCGCGGCCAGCTTCGGGAATCCAACTCAGTCCAATCATCCCAGCGCTCCTTCGGTGGAAACGCCGCGAGATGAATGCGGCTCGGGCCGGGATAGAATGTGTCGCTCATGTCCTCTGTATTCAATTTAGCCAACGGAAAGAATCACCCGTTTCATTTCACTTTCTCAATCGCAACAGAGTATTCAGCTTTTTTAACGCCTCATTAGTTACAGATGATGGCAGCTTGCAGATTAATTTCGCCTCGCGTACTTTCCAGTCCAGGTTCTTAACTTGATCCGACAGAACTGCGCCTGAGACTCGCAATCCGTGCGGTATCATTACCTCGAAGGGATAGCCTTTGATTTGATTTGTGATCGGGCAGAACACGGCAAGCCCAACTTTTCGATTATAAGCCGCAGGTGATAACACCAATGCAGGCCGCCTGCCGGCTTGTTCGTGACCAGCCTGTGGATTGAAAGTAACCCAGACGGCATCGCCTCGGTCGGGGGCGTAGGCCATTACCAAACCTCTTTTCCAACCGCCCTGCCAAAGTCAACTTCTGAATGCAGGTTTTTTTTGGTGACTCCTGCTAATAATTCTTCCAAAGAATATTCCTGTTCCCTGGAAGGTTCGACAATCATCCTGCCGTTCTCGAGTAACAAATCGACTACTGACCCCTGCTCAATTTTCGAGTGCATCGCGAAGGACTTTGGAATCCGAAGCGCCAGGCTGTTACCCCATTTTTGAATTCGAGCTTTCATCACCTTCCTCAATATGTATCTACAAAGAAGATACTATAGAAAGCAGGAAAAGGAGTAACTGTGTATGGTGAACTCACGGGCAGCACACGGGCCAGTGTAGTGCCGCTAATTCGCTTTCGTAACGTTTCGCCTTCTAAAAGTTCCGAAACAACATAGGGCGAACCATCGGGCGTGCCGATGTCATGAACGAATCTAGAGACCAACGCGTCGCACGAGGTCTGCGAAGCGCGGGTCGGAGCGCAGGCTGTCATAAGCCGGTTGAGCTCCGAGATACTCCAAATTTGGGTCATGCGCGGCGTAGGCTGTCTCCAGCGACGCGAACGCCTGCTCGCGCTCACCCAGCGCGGCATAGAGAATCGCCAACTCGCAGGGCGAGACGTACCTCTCGCTTGTTTGCAACTGCTCAAGAATCGCCTGTGCTTTCTCGCGGTCTCCCGCCTGTGCGTAAGCCGTGCCCAGATAAATCTGCAAGCTCGGACTCTTATTGCCCGAATTGATCGCCTCCTGGTAAGCGGCGATGGCTTTCGCGTATATCCCCTTCGCCGCATAAGTATATCCGAGGATATTGTGCGTTTGCGGAAAGTTCTGGTCCAGTTCGAGGGTCTTCTGCAAAGATTCGATCGCCTGATCGTATTCGCGCGCAAGGTAGAGCACATAGCCTACATTTGCGTTGACGGCGGGCGAGAGTGGATCAAGCTGTCTGGCCTGTTCGATCTCGGCGATGGCTTGTTTCGGTCGCCCCACGAGGTCGAGATAAAAGGCGTACCTGAGGTGTGCTGCCGCAAGGTTCGGATTCAACTCGATGGCTCGCTGGTATTCGCGCTCGGCACTCGCCCACTCCCAGGCGGCTCGTTTAGCAAGCGCCAACGCATAGTGCGCATCGGCGAGACTCTCATCCAGCGCCAGCGCCTTCCGGGCGGCTGCCTCCGCTTTGGGCGTAAATTCTTTCGGGTCGAGAACGCTGCCGGCCGCAAGGTCAATGTAGGTGACCGACAGTTCGGCATAGGCGAGTGCATAAGCAGGATCAAGGGCTATTGCCTGATTGTAATAGTCGATCGCTTTCTTCGAGTTCTCAGTGCCTCCCTCGCGACGATAGAAGAGTCCTTTCAGCATCATTTCGTAAGCGCGTGGGTTGACCGTCTCGCGCTTGGCGAGTTGCTGTTGTTCACCAGAACTCAAGCGCAAACGCAGCTTCTCGGCGATGTCTCTGGAAATCTCCGTTTGCACCGCCAACAGGTCCGCCGAATTGCGGTTGTATTGCTCGCCCCACACTTGCGTCCGGTCACGCGCGTTCACCAGCTCAACACTGATTAAGAGATTGTCGCCGCGCCGACTGACTTTGCCGGTCAGGATTGCTTCGACGCCCAGCCCATTCGCCACCTCCTGTGGATCTGCATCCCGGCCCTTGTACCTGAAGCTGGAACTGCTGGCGATGACTTTCACACCGGGCAGTTGCGAGAGGCTGTTGATGAGGCTCTCGCTGATTCCGTCCGAGACGTATTCCGTGTCCTGGTCGCCCGTCGTGTTCTTGAAGGGCAAGACAGCGATGGAGTTAATAGCGGCCTTCGCGTTCTTAGCGTGAAAATAGTAGCCAAATCCTACCGCGGTGACAGTGACGACGAGCAACGCCACGATGGCTGCACTTCTCTTATGTTGCTTGATTTCGCCGGCTATATATTCCGCGCTTGAAGTTGGAAGCGGAGGAAAAACCCCTCTGGTGCTGGCAGCTGACTGCCGCGCGCTGTCGATACCTGCCGCGGCCCCGCTAGCCGAGGCTGTCACTCCACTCAATGCGGATTGGCTGGAGTAAACTGGTTCAGCCGCTCCCTGCAACGCGTCTCGGAGTTCTTCCAGCTCGATCGCCACGTCCTTGATCGAGTGATAACGTTTTTCCGGGTCTTTCGCCAAACATCTGCGAATAATCCTTTGCAGCTCATCGGGGGAGCTGGCGCCGCCCCCGCTAATCTGCGGCGTTGGCCCATGCACAATCTTGTGAAGAGAATCAAGCGCGTCTTTCCCCTGGAACGCCTTCTGTCTTACAGCTGCTTCATACAAAATGCAGCCAAAAGAGAAGATATCTGAACGATGATCAATTTCGCTTGTTCTTCCCAGCGCCTGTTCCGGTGACATGTAACCAACCGTCCCGAGGACTGTGCCCGGTGTGGAATGCTGCTGCAAAATTGCGGTGGCGATTTCGCTGTCACTCTCTCCGCTGAGGCCCGAGAGCGGCTGAGGATCCATCAGTTTCGCCAGACCGAAATCGAGAATCTTTGCATGGCCGTCACTGGTGATCATGATGTTGTCGGGTTTCAGATCGCGATGCACGATGCCGGTCGCGTGCGCTTTTGCCAAGCCTTCGGCCACCTGCTGCAAATAACGCAAAAGCTTTCTTAGATCGGTTTTTTCGCGATGAACCTTCTCGCGCAGAGTCGCGCCGTCAACGTACTCCATCGCGATGAAGTGCCTGCCATCGCTCTCGCCGATTTCATACATGTGAGCGATGTTGGGATGATTAAGCACCGCTGCGGCCTGTGCCTCTTGCACGAAGCGGCGCATACGATCCTGATTAGCAGCAAGATCCGGTGGGAGAATCTTTAGCGCCACTCGCCGTCGCAGTTGCGTATCTTTGGCCAGGTAAACCTCTCCCATGCCACCCATCCCAAGCTGCGAGCGGATTTCATAGCGGCCGAGTCGTGTGCCGGCAGGAAGAGTCATTAGCACACTATTTCAACTGCTCGTATTCCTTCTTTGCTTCGATCAGTATCGGCAGATCTGCATCGGCATCTTTCCACAGCGCGAAGAAATCCTGATACGACTTGCGCGCTTGAGCTGTGTCGCCAGTCAAGGCCGCGGCGCGGGCCATGCCAACATACGCCAGTGGATACAACGGAGACATCGGGTCGACGCCGCGATGGTTGAGGATTTTTTGGAATTCGGTGGCGGCTTCTTTTCCCGCGCGCTGCTTCAAGTAGACCTGACCGCGAAGATGAGTCAACCAGAAATCTGCAAAGCCTCCTAATTCGAAACGACTCGCCGGCTGCAGAGCTTCAATCGCCCGACCAGCGTTGCCACGACTTAATTCAATAGCTCCGCGAATCGTCGGAAGCACGACACCAATGGTGCCTGTGTCCTTCGGAAAGCGCTTTTGTAATTCATCCGCCAGTGACTGGGCCTGTGCCGTTTCGTTACAAATGGCCAGAGCCAGGGCCGCGGCGCCGAGACCAATCTTTGCGCGCGACATCGTCTGACTGCGCGTTGCGCCCTCTCTGGCTTGCTGGCATCTACCAAACACTGATTCAAAAAAGGCAGTAATCGCTTCGAGCTGCGCGGCGTTCTCTTTGCGATCCTGGCTCAGATACAGTTCAATGGAACGGCGCGTAAACTCCTGCGATTTGCGCCACTGTCCATAAAACGCAGCCGAGTTCGCCTGAAGATCAAAGACATCCGGTCGTGCGGGTTGCTTGATAAACCAATCGAGGTCTCGCTTCATCATGTCTTGATCGCCGCGCAGAAATGCCAGTTGATAATTATAGAAGTGATAGATGGGTCGATCGGGATTTTGACCAAGCGTCTGCTCCAGAACCTGGCGGGCCTCGTCAAACCGATTGAGCCTCATGAATCCTTCCACCAGATTGCCCTGTGGCGTCGCATTGTTTGGACTGAGGCGCACAGCTTCGCGGCTTTCTTTGAGAGCTTCTTCGTATTGACCGCTCATGCTGTAATTTACCGCCAGGTTGTTGTGCGGTATGTAATCGTTTGGATAGCTCTGAGCCCAGGCTTTGAGCACGCTAATAGCTTCGTCACGATCGCCGGTAACGTAGCTGGTATATTTTTCCGAGATATAAAACCGCTCGCGCTCGCTTACTCGATCGCGGAGGTCGTACGCCTTTTGTGAGTATTGCTCGGCCAGCTCAGTCTGGAACCGATTGGCGTAGGTGACGGCGAGTCTTGCGTAAGCGAGAGCGAAGTTCGGGTCTAGTTCGGTGGCCCGCTTGTAGAAAGGCAACGCTTCGAGATCGTGCCCGCTTAACCGCTGCTCGTTCCCCTGAGAAAAGGCTTTGAGGGCTTCGAGTGAAGAAGTTGTGGCCTGCTCAATCGGAGCATCAAACTTCTTGATCGAGTTTAATGACTCGCCCAGCTTCTCTCGGAGTTGTGATGCAGCCTTACCCAGCGCTTTCAAAACCTGCTCTTTACTATCAGCTTCCGCTTGTTCGCGCGCAATTGAATCGCCCGCATGTGCATTGATGGCTTCGAGCGTGACAACGTAATGACTGCCGAGGCTCGCGATCGATCCAACAATCATCGCTTTGATGCCCTGCCGCTCGCAGATTTCTTTTGCGATATCTTTGCTTATGCGCTCGTTCGGAGAATGGCCCATGAACCTAAGCGTTTGATTGACCCGTTCGTCGGGAAAGATATTCAGGAAAGGTGATTGTCCAAGCTGTACCGCCAACGCTTGCTTGAGTGTGCCGTCGAACACCGGCTCGCCAGTCGTGTTGATGAAGTCCGCCAGGAGCACCGTGTCCTTTTCGGTCAATGCGGGGGTCTTACGCGAGAAGTAGAAGAAAGCAGCGAGAGTCACGGCTACGATGAACGCTGCCGTGATCAGGCCCGCGCCCTTCCTATGACGGCGAATTTCGCTCACGATGTATTCAGCGCTGGAAGTTGCATGCGGCGAGCTGGCGGTGGGTGTTGCCACTGCCCCGGATGCTGTCGATACGCCTGCTCCGCTGTGCGTCGAAACCGCGGCGCGAAGCTCTGGCGGCACCGTGCGATCTATCTCCGCATCGACCTCGAGTTTTCGTTTCAAATGCCGCAGATCGATCACCAGGTCCTTTGCCGACTGATACCGCTCTTCGCGATCTTTGGTCAGAGCCTTTGTGACGATGCGCTCCAATTCGTCAGGCACTTCATGCGCGAAGCGAACAAGTGGTGCAGGCTCTTTTTGCAGAATCAGAGAAATCGTTTCGGTCGGAGTCTCGCCGGCAAACGGTACGTGTCCGGTTACCATTTCGTAGAGCACTGCGCCGAGACTCCACAAATCGCTCCGTTCGTCGATGTGAGCTCCTTTTGCCTGTTCCGGCGACATGTAATTGGCGGTCCCCATCACCGTGCCGGCGCCGGTATTGACCATCGCTTTTGTCGGGGCTTCGGTGTCGGTAGTCGCGCCTTTTGGCTCAGTCAGTTTGGCCAAGCCAAAATCGAGCACTTTAATATAGCCATCGCGACGAACCATAATGTTCTCGGGTTTGATGTCGCGATGAATGATGCCCGCGGCGTGTGCGGCTGCCAGCGCGCTGGCCGCCTGGCTCACGATCTCGAGAATCTCAACCAGCTTTATTCCCGAGTTCATTCGGTGCCGCAGAGTATCGCCATCGATGAACTCAGTGGCGATGAACCGCGAATTGCCCGTAGTTCCTATTTCATAAATGGTGAGGATGTGCGGATGATTCAGTGCCGACGCTGACTTTGCCTCCTGTATGAACCGTTGCAGCCGCTGCTGATCTGAAGCCAAACGTTCCGGAAGAATCTTGATCGCAACCGTCCGATCCAACTCGGTATCGAGCGCCAGATAGACCTCGCCCATCCCACCGGCACCAAGTTGCGAGCGGATTTCGTAGCGGCCGAGTCTTGCTCCAGCGGCGAGTGCCATTTTGGAAAGAACTTAGCTGAACTCGAGACTTGGAACCTGGGTATATTATTTGAAACCGGTGATTAAGACCACATCCCGATTCACCACACCACGCGACAAGGCCATTTGCTGTCCATCGCGCGACCAGGCAAAGTTGAAGATATGTTCACTCTTGAAATCGGTGAGTTGTTTCGGCGCTCCGCCATCAAGCGGCTGTGCCCAGATGTTTGAGACGCCGTTGCTGGTGACAATGTAAGCGATAGCACGCCCATCGGGAGTCCACCTGAACAGTCGGGTAGCCGCGGGGATGTCAAGGAGCTTGGTTGGTGTACCTCCGGCGAGCGAAAGGATCGCGACCTTGAATTGTCCGCCTGGGGGCGAGTAGGACATCGAAGGCGAAACCGGCACGGCTGCCGGATCTTGATAGTTACAGGCAATCAATTCTCCATCGGGCGAGATGACTGGGCGCAATGCGCTTGCTTCTGTGAGGCGGACTGGATCACCCCCGTCAATCGGGATCTTCCACAAGGTCGCGGGAGGCGTTGAATATATAATCCACTTTCCATCGTGTGAGATATCCTGAAAGTAGCCACCCCCGGTTAATTTTTTGGGATTACTTCCATCAATATCCATCCGCCACAGCTCCCATTGGCCTGACCGTCTGGAGGCCCAGACGATGTAACGACCATCGGGTGAAACCGCCGGCTCGACGTTTTGTGGCGCAGTAGGTGATAGCTGTTTGTTTTCGGAGCCATCAGGTCGCATGATCCAGATATTTTGATTCGCGCCCGGCGTCGAGAAGTAAACAATTTTTCCGTCGGGCGTCCAGGAAATACCGCGCTCTCCGTCTGCCCTTTCGGCCCCGGAGGTAATACGTCTGGCGGCGCCGGCGTCGCTGTTAGGAGCAACCCATAGATTGATTACCCGGTCGAATCGCACTGCCGCCAGCGTGCCCGAGTCAGCCGTCAGACTGAGATCCGTATAACTATTGAGGTCATTGCTCACATTGCGTGCTTCGTTGCCAGGCCAGGACAAATACCAAATCTGTGGAAGATGTCCTTGTTCAACTCCTGTGACGAGAACGCCGCTATTATCCTTAAGCCAGGTCATTCGCATATCCGTAAGGCCAGGGCCATCCCATCGCTGCGAAGTAACAGGCTGTTCCGTTCCGTCAGAAACACGCACTGCAACGACACTCCGGTAAGGGGCACCGCTGCCCTTTCCGCCGCGGTGTGTCTTGCCACAGGCGATGAGGCTGCCATCTGGTGACCAGGCCGGTCCGCCAGGACTAAACAGATCGGGAAGCCGTTGCACACTGAGTTTCTTTTCTTCTGAGCCGTCCGCGTTGGCCACCATCAAGGCGGATTCCCCTCCGCCTTGACCCAACGTGAAACAGCTCTCGCAACGCGTAAAGGCCAATCGCTTGCCATCAGGCGAAAGCGTGACCGGACTGAAGATATTGACCAGGAGTTTGCGAGCATTGCCACCGAGGGCAGGCATCTGATAAAGCGCTCCGTCAGGATTGTCCTTGTCAAGTCTGACGTAGTAAATGAAGTTGCCATCATTCGAGAAGGTAACGCCGTTATAGTGCATTTCAGCAGGCGGCACGATCTGGACATTGCTGGAAGCAGCGACTTGCGTCATCCACAAACTCTCTTTTGCGCCTTCGTCCTGGGCGTAAACGACGTATTTTCCATCGGGCGAAATGGCGGCATGATTGATCTGACCGGTGCTGGTTAAGCGGGTAATCTTGAGTGGCCCAGCAGCAAAGCTCGACCTTCGACCAAGCAGTTTGTAGAGTGCGAGGGAAACGCCTACGGCGAGGACAACAAATGCCGCAAGCACGAGCAGTACGCCAAATTTATGTCGTTTGATTTCGCTGACAACGTATTCTGCGCTCGAGGTTGAACGGACCGCCCCGATCGTTGTTTCGTCAGCAGATAACTGGGCACTTTCTCTCGCACCTGCAGTAATGGCACCCGAACTCGCCGTGCCGCTAACAGACGGCGGGACCGATGTCTCCAGTTCGGCGGCTTTCAATTCATGACGTATTTCTTCCAGCTCAAGCGCGACATCCTTGATCGAGTGGTAACGCTTATTCGGGTCCTTTGTCAGGCATCTGTGGACGATCTTTTGGATTTGGTCAGGCGCCGTGGCATTGAAGTCTCTGATCTGCGGAGTCGGCGCGTGCACTATCTTGTGCAGAGAATCCAGCGCATCCGCGCCCTCGAATGCCTTGTGACCGGTAGCCGCCTCAAAGAGGATGCATCCGAACGAGAAGATGTCCGAGCGGTGATCGATCTCTCGCACGCGACCCTGGGCTTGCTCCGGCGACATGTACCCGACCGTGCCCATCACCGCGCCGGGCAAAGAATGCTGCGGCATGACCGCTGTGGCAACTTCGCTCAATGCTTCATCACTCGCGGCGAACGAAGTTGGTGGCTCAATTAACTTTGCCAAGCCGAAATCAAGGATCTTCACGTAGTCATCGCGAGTGATCATGATGTTGTCCGGCTTCAGGTCGCGATGGACGATGCCGGCGGCGTGAGCTTTGGCGAGGCCCTCGGCCGCCTGCATCAGATACTTCAGCAGCTTGGTCAAAGGCGCTTTGTCGCGATAGATCTTGTTGCGCAGTGTTTCACCATCGATGTATTCCATGGCGATGAAGTGCACGCCATCGGTTTCACCAATCTCGTAGATGTGGGCGATGTGGGGATGATTTAAGGCAGCCGCAGCCATCGCCTCCTGGTTAAAGCGATGCATGCGATTGCGATCAGAAGCGAGATCAGCAGATAGGATTTTCAATGCCACCTTGCGATGCAACCTCCTGTCTTCCGCCAGGTAGACTTCGCCCATGCCGCCGGAGCCTAAGAGGGAGAGCACTTCGTATGGACCAAGTCGCGTGCCTTCAGCGATAGACATACGGGTGTTCCGGGGGGAATTCCGAGTGGGCTTATGAGACGGACGACATTCTATCCCCATCCGATTTGGGAGGCTAGATCTCTAAGGGAGGTAGTGCCGCCTGGCGAGGTGACGGAAAGCTGTCCGACAAACTTTAGTTTGTCGATGAGGCTCCTCAAACTCATCCGGCAGATTTGCAGAGTTGCAGATTAATTGAAGCCCCCTGCCTTGAAGACAGGTGGGTCGATGCAGGGCAACGTTTCATGAAACCATCTGCCGAGATCGCTTACCCATGTGGTGTCGTTCCACTCAACTTAGCGAACTCGCAGCGACGCAAACTAAAGTTTGCGCTACTTTTCAGGATGCAACTAAAGTTTGCGCTACTTTTTCAAGTCTGCGGTCCAGTTACTGTACTTACTGTAGTGCAAACTTTACTGCGTCCATCGAGCGTTTCGCCGCGCACCTGCTCCGGCGACATGTAGGGCACCGTGCCAATGATGGCGTCGGGAGTGCTTATCAGCGCTTCTGTCGCCGCCTCAGTATCAATCAACTGCGCCTGTTGGATTAATTTCGCCAGACCGAAATCCATCACTTTAGTCTGCCCGCGCCGCGTGATGATGACGTTCGAGGGCTTGATGTCGCGGTGAATGATTCCGTGTGCGTGCGCTTCTGTCAGCGCGTCAGTCACCTGCGTTGCGATGGCGAGCGATTCTTTCAACTTAATCGACTTGCGACTGAGTTTTAGATCGAGCGTCTCGCCCTCAATGTACTGCATCACAATGAAACTGCGGCCGTCTGCTTCACCAACTTCATAAACAGAGCAGATGTGCGGATGGTCGAGTGTCGCCGCCGCGCGGGCCTCTCTAACGAGGCGCTTGCGAGCGTGTTCATCTGAGATTGTTTCGGGCGGTAAGAGCTTGATCGCCACGCGGCGGCCAAGCTGCGTATCTTCCGCCAGGTACACCTCACCCATTCCGCCTTCGCCGAGTTTGGAGCGGATTTCGTAACGGCCAAGTTTGGTACCGGCAAGGAGTGTCATCGGATATAGGCCAAACTGTTAGTTTGTGGTCTTAATTTGAACAATTAGGTAGCAAGCGCTCGCAAATTAGCAATTTGCACTACTTCTTCAATCCCGCGGTCCAGTTCAAGACGACTGTCAGTGGTGAAGGCGAGGATTCTTCGACGACTGTGTTCATCAGAAAACGTTGGCCATCGCCCGTAACCTCGTAGCTTGAGACGGTGGTAAATCCAACAAAAAGGACGCGCGTTTCAAACAGGGCTCGGGGGCTGCCGGCTTCGAACTTGTTGGCATCTTCCTTCAGATCCACGACCATTAGTTTCTTGTCAGGCGCAAGGTAGAACAGCTCTTTCCCATTGCGCCGCCATCTCGGCTGGACGCCGCCGTTGGTCGAGATCATCCATTTGCCGCCTGATGGCGGGAAGCTCTGTACATAAACCTGAAAGGTTCCTGATTCATTCGAGGCATAGGCAATCCATCGTCCATCAGGTGAGAACCGACCCTGGACCTCGGTGAAGGTCGTCTGCAGAAGTGGAATAGACTTCTGATCTCCGAACAGGGGCAATACCCACAGATCAACGTTTGTCTTCGGATCGAGCTCACCATAAAGTATAAATCGTCCATCCGTAGACCAGTCGAATGGGACTTTCGGATTGGTCGATTTAAAGAAGAGTTCCTCGTTTCCTGCGCCACTGGCGGGCTTCAAATAAATATCAATCAAACCCGATCTGCTTGAGTTAAACGCGATGCGGTTGCCGTCCGGCGACCAGACAGGATTCGCATCGTTCGCCGGATCGAATGTGAATCTGGTCTCGCGCGCCTGCTCGATCACCCAAAGGTCGGAATTTCCCTGACTATCGAGGCGGGACACAACCACTCGCCTGTCGTCTGGCGAGAGCGCCAGACCAGTGATTTGGCCCCCTGTTCCGACTGGTGCGATTTGTTTTCCTGTCCGGTCGAACCAGGCTAGCTGCGTGTCCGCGAAGACGTTGCTCCGATAGACAAGCACACCGTTCTCTGAAACGGCGAAGAATCCTCGGCCATTGGCCGAGTTGAATCCCACCTGTTCCGCAATCGGAAATGGCTCGCCCGTGAGCTGAAGTTTGCCGGCATCAAAGGGCTGAGCCATCAAAGTCCGCTCGCGCAGGAAAAGTAAGTAACCCGGAGGTGCGTATGCCGGACTGGAATCGGCATTAACCAGGAACTTCGAATCGTTTGAGTCGATTGAGCCGGCGTAAATCGCCGAATTCTCTCGCTGGGTGCTGCGCGCGAGATACAAGAAGTGGCGTCCGTCGGGCAAAAAGTGCGGCCAGGAGTGGACGGTTTGATTTCGCGTCGCGTCGAGTGTAGTGATGGGCGCGGCTGGTCCTCCCGCAGCCGAAATCCGATAAAGCGGGCCTCCGACATTGGAACCAAACACAATCACGCCTTCGCGGTTCCAGGCCCCGCCGCGATTCGACGCTACGACGGCCAGCGTCTGCGCCGGGCCACCGGAAACTTCGATCTTTTTCAGTTTTCCTCCCGCAAAGAATCCGACAAAGCGACCGTCAGGCGACCAGAAAGGCTGGAGTGCCTCTTCGGTGCCCGGTAAGGGCTGCGCGGTAAGCGAGTCAAGCGGGCGAATCCACAGGCTTCTCGCGCCGATGGCGCTGACAGCAGAAAAAACCAGACGGCGCCCGTCGGGAGAAATGAATTCGCCGGCACCCTGAAAGGATGTCTTCTCTGCCGGAAAGACGTAGAAGCGCGTCGCCTGGGTTTCGGTTGTCGGTGCTCTGCGAAAATACGCAAAGGCGAAGGTTATTATCGCCATGAGAATTGCGACGACAGCGACAATCCATGCCGCAAGCGCATGGCTTCTAATCCATTGCGGTGCGCGCGCGGGCAGCGTCACAGTCTGCGTGGAGACGGAAGTTGATCCAGACAGTGCTTCGAGCGCAAATGCCAGATCCCTTGCAGATTGAAAGCGCTCTTCCGGGTTTTTCTCCAGACAGTGGTCTACGACACGTTCCAGCGCCGGGGCGATGTTCTGGTTAGTCTGCGAGAGCTCCAGCGGATCCTCCTTGAGAATCGCATTCATCGTTTACACGGCCGATTCACCGCGAAACGCACGCTTTCCGGCGAGCATTTCGTAGAGGATAGCGCCCAGCGAGAAAATGTCGGAACGGTGATCGGCCGGGCGGCCACGCACCTGTTCGGGTGACATATAACCGACAGTTCCCATTACTTTACCGGGATCCGTGTCCACGCGCCGCGTGGGAATGTCAGTCTGCGATTGACCGCTGTCGGCCGCGCCAGTTAGCTTCGCGAGACCAAAGTCGAGAATCTTGATGCGACCATCTTTGGTAACGAAGAGGTTCTCGGGTTTGAGATCGCGATGAACGATGCCTTTGTCGTGCGCGGCTGCGAGACCGTGGGCGATCTGCAGCGCGTAGTCGACCACCCGCCGTTGCGCCAGGGCCGCTCCTGTCGTCCGCTGGCGCAATGTTTCGCCCTCAAGCAACTCTGACACGACATAAGGCGCGTCATCGTGCGAGCCGATGTCATGAACGATCAGAATGTTCGGATGATTGAGCGCACCCGCGGCACAGGCTTCTTGCTCGAATCGCTGCAATCGTTCTTTATTATCCGCGTAAGAAGATGGGAGAACCTTGACTGCGACATCCCGTCCCAGCCGCGTGTCGCGCGCTCGATAGACTTCGCCCATCCCACCCGCGCCAACAGGCGCGATGATTTCGTATGGTCCTAGTCGTGTGCCGGCAGCGATGGTCATAACTGCGTGTTTCGAGCCAGCGCGGCAAAATCTTGACGAGACCCGGACATTCTATCCCGCGTTCGGGTGATGGCGCTAGATATTCAAAAGAGTGCGACGGGTCGCAACAAGTCGGGAGTGCGCTTCGGATTGCTCGCATCTTCAAACGAGCAGAATCTTCAACCTGACCTTGCGACTCACTTCGAGTTGACTACCGAATTCCACTCGCCCATTCCGCCCGCGCCAAGATGCGAGCGGATTTCATAGCGGCCGAGTCTTGTTCCGGCGGTGCGCATCATAAAATCAGAAATCTCACGGCCTTCGAACACTCACGGCTGCAGCCCCATTCGACGCAGCAAATCGGCATAGCGCGGATCGTTGCGAATTGACTCAAAGAGCAGCACCCATCTGATTCTGGACAACGGGCCAACGCGGCCCTGAAAATCCTTTTCAAGCCAGGTAAAAACGTGATCCTTGTCTCCCAGACCAGCGTACACGGCAGCGACGTCCTGGCCGAGCGCTTCATGTCTTTCATATTTTGCTTGGACTTCTTTGAGCATGCTCTCGGCTTCGGCCCGCTTTCCGGAAATTCCGTAAGCATATCCGAGGCTGCCGAAAGTCCGGCGATCACTTCCGAAGGACACGGCTTTCTGTAACTCCGCGATCGCCTCTGAGTTACGTCCTTGTTTGAGATAGATCCAACCCAGCAACTCATGTCCTCTTGGATAATTTGGATCGAGGTCGACGACTCTTCTGACTTCTTCAAGTGCCGCATTCACATCGCCTCGGAGCAGAAGATAATTCTGGGCTACGTTTAGACTGCTAGTTAGCGCGAGAGGATCAAGCTCTTGGGCGCGTTTCATCTCGGACACAGCTTCATCGAATCGGCCCTCATCACGAAGCATCAGACTGTACCATTGATGGGCTGTCGGATAATTTGGATTTAGCTCAATCGCCCGCTTGAACTCGCTCTCAGCCTCGTGCCACTGCCATGAAGAGAAATAAGACCAGGCCAGCGACGTATGGGCTTCCGCCAACGTAGGATCAAGCTGAAGAGCGCGCTGCGCGAAAGCCTTGGCCTTCGGTGTTGTCTCGCTTGCAGAAGTTCCCGCATATTCTACGAGCAGCCCATAGCAGTCGGAGAGTCCGACATAAGCTAGAGCGTAGTTAGGGTCGTCGTCCGCGGCTCGCTGGAACTGCTCCATAGCTTTCCTGAGATTCTCCGCAGTCCGCTTGTTCCAGTAGTAACGGCCCCTTAAATATGACTGATAAGCTTCCGGGCTACTGGTATCGCGCTTCTTCAACTGCTTTTGTTCTTCACCGCTTAGCTTAATGCGCAGACGCTCGGATATCTCCCGTGAAATTTCTTGCTGGACCGCCAGGGCGTCGGCGACTTTGCGGTTGTACTGTTCGCCCCAGAGCTGCTTGTTGTCGCGCACATCCAGCAACTCAGCGCTGACCATCAGGCTGTCGCCGCGTTGCAGCAGCCGTCCTGTCACGACCGCACGCACACCCAGGTCATGCCCGACCTTCAGGGGGTCTGTGTCTTTCCCTTTGTACTGGAATACTGTGCTGCGCGGGCTGACGCGCAAAGAGGGTAGCTGCGTCAGGCTGTTGATGATGCTTTCAGTCAAACCATCAGAAAGATACTCGGTGTCGGGATCGCGATTCTGATTGACGAACGGCAGCACCGCTATGGAGTCGATTGCGACTTCGGTGTTGCGCGCACGTAGATAAGCCGTGAGACCAACGATGCCAACAGCCAGCACAACAATGGCAATCACTGCCGCGAGCTTGTGTTGTTTGATTCCGGAAACGATTTACTCGGCGCTGGACAGTGGCGTTGGCTGGGTCGCGCCTGATGAGACTGGCGTTGCGCTGCCGGGTGCGCCGAGTGTCGAGCCAACAATGCTTGGCGGCGGCACCGTGGTATCAATCTCCGCGCTACCGGCCAACTCGCGCCGCAATTCTCTCAGTTCGATAGCTACATCTTTGATTGTTTGGTAGCGGTCTTCGGGATCTTTCGCCAGACATCGGCGCACAATTCTTTGCAGATGATTTGGCGCGTCGGGACGGTAGTCGCTGATCGGAGAAACTGGCTCACGAATAACCTTGTTGAGCGTATCAATCGCGTCTCTCCCCTCGAAGGCTTTATGTCCCGTCACCGCTTCAAACAGCATGCAGCCGAACGAGAAGATGTCAGAACGATGATCGATCTCGCTAGTTTTGCCCTGGGCTTGCTCCGGTGACATGTAACCGACGGTACCGAGAATCACGCCGGGAGTTGAATGCTGTTGCAGGATCGCCGTGGCGAGTTCACTGGCATCCTCGCTGATGCCTGAGGGTTGCTGAGGCTCGATCAGTTTTGCCAGACCGAAATCGAGGATCTTCGCGTGACCATCCCGCGTGATCATGATGTTGTCAGGTTTCAGATCGCGATGCACAATTGCGGCCGCATGAGCTTTCGCTAAACCTTCCGCCACGTGTTGCAGATAGCGCAAGTGCTTTGCCAGATCAGTCTGACTGCCGCGAATTAACTCCCGCAGCGTCTGACCATCGATGAACTCCATGGCGATGAAGTTCACACCATCTGCTTCGCCAATCTCATAGATGTGCGCGATGTTCGGATGATTTAGCGCGGCAGCGGATTTCGCTTCCTGCACAAACCGGCGCATGCGCTCTTGATTAGCAGCAACGCCTGCGGGCAGTATTTTCAACGCAACTTTGCGATCCAGCCTTGTATCCTGCGCCAGATACACTTCACCCATCCCGCCTGCGCCAAGCTGTGAGCGGATTTCATAACGACCGAGGCGTGTACCGCCGGCAATTGTCATCGCGGGTCGAGCAAATTATGGGATACCGACGCGCCGCACCAGGTCGGCGAAGCGCGGATCGGAGCGCAGGCTGTCGAATCTTTGATCGACTTTGAGTCGTGCTGTGATCAGGTCATGTTCGTCTACCGACTTCTCAAGCCACGAGAAGGCCTGATCCTTGTCGCCGAGCGCCCCGTAGATTAAGGCAAACGCGGCCGGCGACACATAGCGCCGCTTTGATAGCTCTTGCAACTGGGCGAGTTCTTTTTGCGCTTCGTTTCGCTTGCCTGCCATAGCGTAAGCTTGTCCCAACCCAGCGGTTCCCAATGACGTCGCCCCCAAATTGGATATTTTCTGAAACTCGGCGATCGTGGCGTCGTACATACCTTTCCGTTCGTAACATTGTGCTAGCCGGTGATGGGCCACAACAAACGCCGGGTCCATCTCCAGGGTTTTGCGGAATTGGTCGATGCCTTCATCCGGCCTGTTTGCGTCACAGAGCAGCCATCCCACAGCCATGTTGATCGGGAGCGAGAGCGGATCCAACTCCTGCGCTCTCCTGATCTCTGCCAAGCCTTCGTTCGTGCGGCCAGTCCCCACTAAGTAGACCGCATACCAGTGATGAGCCTGCGGATAATTCGGATTCAACTCGATTGCGCGTTTGAATTCGCGCTCGGCGCCGGGCCAGTCACGATCGTAATAATACTTGACGTGAGCTAGCGAAACATGAGGTTCGGCCAAGCTTTCATCGATCTCTAAGGCCTTCAGCGCGGCGGCCTTTGCTTTTGGAAACACGTCATTTGGCCGCATCGTTCCTCCGGCATCTGGTGCTCCGAGAAGGTCATAAGTGTCCGCCAGGCCAGCGTAAGCCAGCGCGAAGTTAGGATCTTTTTCTATCGCCTGCTGAAAATTCTCGAGCGCTTTTTCCATCCCTTCTTCGGTGCGCTTGTTAAAGTAAAATCGTCCCTTCATGTAAAGCTGATAAGCTTCGTTGCTCTCGGTGTAATGTTTGGCAAGTCCCTTCTCCTGGCCTGAGACCTTGAGCCTCAGTTTGTCGACAATCTCGCGCGCAATCTCGCGCTGCGTCGCCAGCAACTCCGACATTTTGCGTTCGTACTGCTCGCCCCAAAGCAATTTGTTATAACGAACGTCGATCAGCTCGGCGCTGATTGTCAGGTTGTCGCCACGCTGCACGATTCTTCCCGAGAGCACAGCATTCACGCCCAGTTCCTGACCGACTTTGACGGGGTCTATCTCCTTGCCTTTGTAGTGAAATACTGAACTAGTGGGACTGACTTTCAAGTTCGGCAACTGCGACAGACGATAGATGAGCGACTCTGCCAATCCATCGGAAAGATAGTCAGTATCAGTTTCAGTGCTTCGATTTTGGAAAGGTAGGACGGCGATTGATTCAATTGCGACTTCCGTATTGCGAGCGTGCAGGTAAAAACCGATTCCGACGCCGCCAATGATCAGCAAAGTGAGAGCGATGGCTGCGCCAAGTTTGTGCTGCTTGATCCCGCTAACAATATATTCCGCGCTTGACGGTGGTGTCCGCTCCGTAGCTTCTGATGAGACTGACGCCGTGCCTATGCGTGAGCTGGTGCTGGGCGGCGGCACCGTGGTATCAATCCCGGTGCTACCCGCCAGCTCGCGCCGCAAATCTCGGAGCTCTATAGCTACATCCTTTATCGTTTGATAACGATCTTCCGGATCCTTGGCCAAACATCGGCGCACAATCCTTTGTAGATGATTAGGCAAGTCGGCACGGAAGTCACTAATGGGCGGCACAGGCTCGCGAATGATCTTATTGAGCGAATCGATGGCGTCTTTGCCGGCGAACGCTTTGTGACCTGTGACCGCTTCGAACAGGATGCAGCCGAATGAGAAGATGTCCGAGCGGTGATCGATTTCATTCGTCTTGCCCTGCGCCTGTTCGGGCGACATGTAACCCACGGTGCCCAGAACTACTCCGGGTGTTGAGTGCTGTTGGAGGATGGCAGTGGCGACTTCGGTGGCAGGACCGTCACTTTTGTCCGGCTTATGACCTGCCGGCTCGATCAATTTTGCCAGACCGAAATCCAGGACCTTCGCGTGACCTTCGCGAGTCACCATAATGTTGTCCGGCTTCAGATCACGATGCACAATTCCGGCCGCATGAGCTTTCGCCAGCCCTTCCGCCGCGTGTTGCAGGCAGCGCAGGAATTTCGGAAGTTCGGTCTGCCCATCGTGGATTAGTTGGTGTAACGTCCGCCCATCAATAAATTCCATGGCGAGGAAGTTCACGCCATCGTGCTCGCTGATTTCATAGATGTGCGCGATGTTGGGATGATTGAGTGCGGCCGCAGCCTGGGCTTCTTGCACAAAACGCCGCATGCGATCCTGATTGGCGGCAATCGCAACCGGTAGGATCTTCAGCGCCACTCTTCGTCGCAGTTGGGTATCTTCAGCGAGATAAACTTCGCCCATTCCGCCCTCACCGATCTTGGAGCGGATTTCATAGCGACCGAGTTTTGTGCCACTAGCGATTATCATTGCTTCTGTTTGAGACTCGCGGTCCAGTTGAGCACTATGATCATCGGCGCGGGATCGTCAGCCTCAGCAGGTGCGTTGATAAGAAAGCGTGAGCCTTCGGGCGCAACGCCGTAAGGATAATCGGAAAAACCGAATTTGATTCTCGTTTGGAAAAGCTGTTGCGGAAGGCCACTCTCGAGCTTCGCGCCAATCTTGATTTCCGCCGACATGACCTTCCCGTCTTGAGTAAGGTAGAACAGTTCCTTCCCGTCACCTCGCCACAGTGGCAAGGCACCGCCTCCGGACGAAACCATCCACTTATCACCCGACGGCGGAAAGCTCTGGACATAAACCTCAAATCGTCCCGATTCATTCGACATATAAGCGACGAAGCGGCCATTTGGAGAAAGACTTGCCCCACCCTGATCAAATACCGCGGATTGCAAAAGCGGTTTCGGCTGGCGATCGCCGGACAGCGGCAGGAGCCAGACGCCGGCGTGCGCCTTTCCGAAGCGCGTAAACAAAATGCTTTGCCCGTCGCGCGACCAGCTCGTGGGAACGTCATCGGAATCCGATGCTAAGAGGAGTTGATCGTCGCCCGCGGCGCCTGCCGAGGTGACGAAAATGTTAGCGTTTCCGTCGCCTGCTCGGTTCGAATAGAAGGCTATGCGACTTCCATCAGGCGACCAGACCGGCGCGCCGTCAGATTTCGGATCGAAGGTCAGCGGAGATTTGGTGCCTCGCGAAAGGTCAAGGAGCCATACATCACTGTGGCGCCCATCCGCGTCAAGCATTCCAACGGCCGCTCGTCGCCCGTCAGCGGAGAGCGCGACCGCGGCGTATGCATCAGGCTCACCCACCGGCTCCAGCTTCTTTCCTGACCGGTCAAACCAAACCAACTGCGACTGATTACTGCCTGATTGGTAGGCGAGTACGCCATTATCGGAAACCGAGAAGTCGAACTCGTGGTTCTCGCCTACCTCCGTTACGCGCTCGGCGACAATCGTCGAATCACCGGTCACCTTCAACTTTTCGGCGTCGAACGGGCGTGCTACGAGCGCGCCCTGGTTGACATAAAGCAAATAACCGGGGTCAGCATAGGCAACGCGCGTCACAGCACCGAAAAGAATCTGCGTCTCTTGTGAATCGAGCGAGCCGAGGCGTATGTGGTGATTCTCAACTGTCGGTGCGTCACCGAGAAACAGGAAGTGGCGGCCATCCGGAAGAAAATAGGGCCAGCGGTGCGCTTCCTCTTTGGGATCGATCTTCGTCGCGAGCGTCGGTGTACTGCCCTGCGCTGAGACACGGTACAAGCCTTCCGGCCCGGCAAAGAGAATCACTCCGTCGCGATTCCACGCGCCGCCCCTGTCTTCGCGGACGTCACATACCATCTGCGGACGACCACCGGAAGCATCGACTCTTAAAAGCTTGCCGCTTGCGAAATATCCGATGGAGCGACTGTCGGGTGACCAGAAGGGGGAGATCGCGCCGTCCGTGCCAGTGAGCGGTTGCGCCGTCACCGCGTCGAGCGCGCGCACCCAAAGCAGCCGCTTGCCCTCAGCGTTATTAGCGATGAACGCGACGCGCGCACCATCAGGCGAGATAGTGACCCGAGCTGGAAGAGTTGTCTTCTCCGGAATAGCCAGCACAAGCCGTACGGCGTGAATGTTCGTCTGCGGGCGCGAAAGGTAAGCAACGGCGAACGCGAACACTGCGATCAAGAGAACCGCGCAGATGCCCAGCCATAGCACACGCTCACGAGTCAGCAGCCGTCCGTATGAGAACGGAGATAGCGCAGCCAAAGTTTCCTGCGTCGGGTGACTCGTCGCTCCGGAAAGCGACTCTAATGCGAAGGCTGCGTCGCTGGCGGATTGAAACCGCCGTTCCGGACTTTTTTCCAGACAGTGCCACACCACGCGCTCGATCGCGGGCGCGATATTTGAACTACTGGCGCTCAATTCAGCCGGTTCTTCTTTCAAAATCGCGTTAAGCGTCTCAATCGCTGAATCGCCACGAAACGCGCGCCGGCCGGAAAGCATCTCGTAAAGCACTGCGCCGAACGAAAAAATATCCGTGCGATGATCTACTGAGCCGCCACGCACCTGCTCGGGAGACATATAGCCGGCCGTCCCCATTACTGTGCCCGGATCCGTGTGGACCTTCCGGGTGGCAATATCGGTTTGCGCAACCTGGTCCGAAGAGGGATGGGACAGTTTCGCTAGACCAAAATCCAGAATCTTTACCCGATCATCAGTTGTGATGAAGAGGTTATCGGGCTTTAAATCGCGGTGCACAATGCCGCGGTCATGAGCAGCGGCAAGTCCCCGAGCTATCTGAGTGGCGTAGTCGATCGCTCTTCGTGTGGCGAGCGGCCCGTGATCGAGTCGCTCGCGCAGCGTTTCGCCTTCGAGGAATTCTGAGACGACGTAAGGCGCGCTCTCGTGCATGCCCACATCGTAAACGACGAGAATGTTTGGATGATTCAGCGCGCCGGCAGCCTGGGCCTCCTGCTCGAAGCGGTGAAGACGATCGGTGTTCTCGGAGAATGCTGAGGGCAAGACTTTAATGGCCACATCGCGATTCAGCTTCTCATCGCGGGCCCGATACACCTCACCCATTCCGCCTTCGCCTATTTGCGAGCGGATTTCATAGCGGCCTAATTTTGTACCTGATGCGATTGTCATCGCTTCAAGCCTGCGGTCCAATTGACAACGAGTGTGACAGCCGGGGAAGGCTCTTGACCGATGGGCATGTCCACAATGAACCGCTGGCCGTCGGCCGTAACGTCGTAGCCCTGAATTCTGGTGGGTACCTCGAAAAGAGTCTTGGTCGCGCCGATCTCGAAAGTAGGACCGGCCTTTATTTCGACGGCCATCAGTTGCTTGAGATCAGGTGTCACATAATAGAGCTCCCTTCCATCACCGCGCCAACTGGGCTGTCCACCTCCGCGGTTTGAAACCTGCAATTTGGCGCCGGGTCCCGGAAAAGGGCTCACATAGATTTCAGATCTCCCGGATTCGTTTGAGCCATAAGCCATCCAGCGCCCGTCGGGTGAGAAACGCGCGGCAGTCTCATTAAAAGGTGTGTTGGCAAATGGAAAAGGCTTACGTTCCCCGAACGTTGGGAGAATCCAGATGTCCCAACCGCTTTTGGCGTCAATCATGGCGTACGAGAAGAACTTCCCATCCGGCGACCAACTGCAAGGACTTTTGTAATCGTTGGATCTTAAGAACTCTTCTTCATCGCTCGTGCCGGTTATGGACTTCTGGTAGAGGTCACTGGGACCATTGCGTTGAGACGCGAAGATTATCTTATCGCCATCTGGAGACCACACCGGAATTAAAAGAGGTTCTGGTGTGAAAGTGAATCGCGTAGCATTATTGCGGGAAGTCTCGAGCAGCCAGAGGTCACCTTCTCTCTTGATAGGATCAAAGCGCTCTACCGCTATCTTCTGACCGTTGGGAGAGAGTTTAGGATCTCGATAATAGTTAGGTTCACCGACCGCGCCAAGCTGCTTGCCCGTCCGGTCGAGCCAGGAGAGTTGCGATTGGAGTTCCGCATCAACTCTGTAGGCCAGGACTCCGTTTTCCGATGCGGAGAAATCTGTCACATCCCAGTTCCGGTTGTAGGAGATGCCTCGTGCGATCGCGAGAGGTTCGCCTGTAGTTTGCAACTGATTGACATTGAAAGGTTGGGCCATCAAGTTGCCTTCGCGTACAAAGAGCAGGTAACCGGAAGATGTGTAAACAGGATTTGACGCGTTGTTGACCAGAAGTTTCGTTTCTTTGGAATCGAGCGAGCCGATATAAATGCCGGTAAACTTCGCCGCATCTGCTCCAGCGGCCCGCGAGAAAAAAAGAAAGTGTTGTCCGTCAGGCAGAAAATCGGGCCAGCGGTGCGTGAGATAAGTGTGCGACGCGTCAAAATGTGTGACTGGCTCCGGTGTCCCACCGCTAGCGGAGACCTTATTAATCGGGTCTCGTGTATCGGGCGTAAACAGAATCATGCCATCGCGGTTCCACGTCCCGCCGCGACCGCGCGGTGCGTCGCACAAGGTCTGAATCGGTCCACCAGTCGCTTCGACTCTCTTCAGTTTGCCGTCAGTCGTGAAGAATCCAATGAAGCGACTATCAGGCGACCAGAAGGGGAAAGCGGCCCTCTCGGTGCCGGAAAGTGATCGCTCCTCACTGCCATCAATTGCCCGGATCCATAGTATCGGCCTGCCCTGGATCTGAGCCACGAAGACCACGCGTGTTCCGTCGGGAGAAACGGCAACCGAAGAAAGAGTCGACGAACCTTCCGGCGGAAGTATCG
>Ga0137378_10000698_pt1 | contig 26691 bp, 17 predicted proteins | sample SagtaG_21_FD_104813 | JGI IMG/M metagenome (GOLD analysis project Ga0137378, IMG submission 104813) | Vadose zone soil microbial communities from Sagehorn Ranch, Mendocino, California, USA - Sage2_L_60_16 metaG | ecosystem: Environmental > Terrestrial > Soil > Vadose zone | place: USA... | reverse complement strand
CATTGGTCCGCAACTTTGGTTGCGCTGCTGACGTTGAACTGCTTCGTCGCTCCCGAGGTTGCGGAACTTGAGCTCATTCCTGAGTTTGCAGTCGCTGAACTGCTGCCCGGCGCCGATGCCGAAGCTCCGGCTTGATCAGGACTGGAGTTTGCAGCGCCAGCGTTGGAGTTCATGTTTCCAGCAGCAGCGCCCTCCTGCCCCGTGACTTGAACTTCATTGCCCACCAGAGTCCGCATGCTGTCCAGATTTCCAGTGAGTTTGTAAGTGGCACCGGACTTGTCCGTGAGCATGTAATTGCCACTAATAGGAGATCCCGAAAGACAACCGGTCAGAGCATTGCCCGCAGCCGCCGGGACACCGGGTGCGTTCTGATTCGGAGTAGTTTGACCCGGAGCTGCCTCGCTCGGAGTGCCTTGACTTGGACTACTTTGGCTTGGAGCATTCTGCTCAGGTGCCGCACTCGGCGTGCCTGGATTCTCAGGAGTTTGTGTGGGCTGCGTAGTGTTCGGTGTAGTCTGCGGATTTGTCTGTGTCTGATCGGGACTCGAACCAGACGGTGTGCTGTTCGGCGTTGTGCTCTGGGCCACAACCCAGATCGCCGATAGCAGCAACGCGGAAAGCAATATCGCTCTGAATTTCATGACTATTCACACCTCCGAGTGATTTCGTCTTTAAGACCAAACTCTAGATGTGATTGCGGGTGGGGTGAATCCGGTGGACCCTCTAGGTCGCGAAAAGCCTTCCCGTACAGCGAATTTGCACGGGGAGAGAGGAAAAAATTACGCGCGATTGTTCCTGCTGACCAGCTACTCTGCTTCAGCGTTCCCCTTGAAGCACTTGCTCCTTTGGGTTTTCGACTGATGTAGCCCCAGCCAAAGTTCGCGCCTGCCGGCCATGAAAGAACAGCAGTTGAATGAAGAACATAACAACTAATACGGCTCCGAACGTGCAGACAATCGCCGCTCCGGTGGGAAGGTCGAGAAGCACAGAAAAATATACTCCCAAAGCTGAGACGAGCGTGCCCATGGTCCATCCGATCGCGAGCCGCCGTCCCACGCGGTCCGCGAACAACATTGCACCTACAGAAGGCACGATCAAATAGCAGAAGACGAGCAGCACGCCAGCGATTGCAACTGACGAGGTCACAACGAAACCAAACGAGGCGTAGAAAAGGAAGTCCCAAAAACGAATGCTCATCCCCTTCGCCTCGGCCTGTTCGGGGTCAGTCGAGATCAAGAGGAATCGGCGGCGGAAAATGTAATGGAAAATGCCGATCGCGCCATAGAGGATCGCGGTCTTCAGCACCTCATGTTGCGAGACCGCGAGGATATTGCCTACAAGCATGTCTTTCAGGTGTTCGGTCTCGCCCGTGGCCTTGCTCATCAAGAGAATGGCGGCTGCCGAGGCGACTGCATACGCAATCCCGATAAATGCTTCCTGAGGAATGTGCCCGCGGCGGGTGCGCGCGAACGCGAAAATTGCAGCTCCCACAAAAGTGAACGCCAGGCTGAGCCAATACGCGCCCTGTCCGTGAGGATCCATCCCGATGAGAATTGCCACCGTCGCCCCAAGCGCAGCAATTTGCGCCAGCGCCAAATCCACAAAGATGACGCCGCGCTCGACCACATGCACGCCCAGGTACGCGTGAATTCCGGTCAGAATAAGGCTGGCCAAAAACGGCCAGAGTAAAAACGGCAGAATTTCCATGCTGCTCCTCGGGCTCTACTGGAACGCTTTCTTAAGCAAATCGATATCGTAATCGAACAGCTCGAAATAGTTTGTCACCTGCTTCTCTCCTCCGACCGAAGGCAAATACACCTGCACCTTGGCGCCAGTCGCAGCACCGATGCTGTTTGGAGTCTTTAAGTCGAAGTAAGGTTCGACCAGCACCAGCCTGCAATTCTCGCGCTTCATCAGTCCGATGAGCTCAAGCGTGTGGCTGGGAGTTGGCGGAATGCCCGGCCGCGGTTCCACATATCCGATCACATCAAGATTGAAATGCTTGGCAAAGTTCGTGAGCGAATTGTGGTAGGTCACAACCTTGCGTCCGTGAAACGGCGCCATTTCCGCGTCCCATTTTTGTTCCGCCGCGCCCAGCCGCTTGTCGAAATCCTGAAAGCGCTGCTGGAAATAGGACGAATCCGCCGGATCGAGTTCCCCCAACTTTCCTGCAATCCCCCGCGCCACGCGCCGTCCATTGTCCGGATCAAGCCAGTAGTGCGGGTTTCCAAGCGGGTGCACGTCACCCATAGCGCGAGTTACAGGGCCAGTCGGGATTTCCAATATCTCAGCGAATTGTGAGGCGTCCAGGTACCCGGGCGCGCTCACCTGAATGCGAGGATTTCCGCTTTGCGTGATCAGCGGCGGAAGCCATCCAATCTCCAATTGCAACCCGACAATTATCAGCAAGTCTGCTTGCCGCAGCTTGAGAAGAAAGCTGGGCTTCGCCTCAACGAAGTGCGGGTCCTGATATCCCCTCGCTATAGACTCGACGCTGATGCGATCGCCCCCAACTTCCTGCGCCAGCGTGGCCATGTCGGTCGTGGCCGTGACCACGTTCAACTTCTTCGCCTCCGAGGCCGCCGGCAACAAAAGAATCAATAAAGGAATCGCCACCGCGATCAGGCACCGCCAATTACTTAGCTTTTTCTGCATTCAGTTCTCCTAGAAGGGATGCGCGCCATGTGCTCCCAGCGAAAAGATCAGCTGCATCAACAATTCGTTGCTGTCGCGGCTCTCCGCGTATCTGGTGAAGCGATACTCTCCACGAAGCTGGCTGAATTCGCTGGGCCAATAAGTCAGCGTCGCGGCGAAACCTTTGTCCCTCAGATTGTCGAATTGGCTCCGGTCGGACCAGTCGAAGCGCCCGCCACTGAACCATCGCCGTCCAAACTGGTAATCCCCAGACGCGTAAAAACCGAAACTGCGCTGCTCACGCGGGAATTGCTGCCTCTGGCTCCAGATGAGTTCGCTGCGTCCAACAAAAGAATGATAGATGGAACGCCGCAACGGCTTCCAACGAACGGTCGCATCAACTCCGTAGAGTTGCGTAATAAGGTCGCCCGGCAGAGTCAAGGTTCCGTTGTTGTGACCACGCGCGTATGACAGGCCAAGATCGAGGTTCGTGGATTCTGAGATGTCTTTGTAACCGCGTAAATGTTCAACCGTACTAACGTCGCTGCGCTGTTGGGCATGAAATACATCGTCTGAGTCTCCCCGGAATAGCTGCCCGGTAGCCTCGAGGAAAATGCCCTTAGGCGCAGGCAGAATACGCTCAATCGAGAATCCGGCATCGTCAATTCCGTCTTCGCCACCCACCAGGTTCGTGCTGACCAGAGGCCGATCAACCCAGGGCAGCACGTGATTATGCATCAGGTTGACTTTGCCGAAAACAGACCGCATCTTCCCAACTTTCGCTACAAATCCCGCAGGCAGCGCGGTGAACGTGATGTAGCCTTCTTCGAGGTTAACTCCTTCCTCGCCGAAAGAGATGAAGAAATCGCCGCGCGCATAGGGGTCAATGATCGCCTGAAGTCCAATCTCCGATTCATGCATTTCGAGCGACGGAAACGGCTGCAGCGTAGCTAGAGGCGGCGCCGAAGCTCCGCCAGCCGCAGCGACAAAGTCGCCAATCACGCTAACGTCGGGATTCAACGCCTTTGACGCCGCCGAAAATCCGCCATAAACCGGCAACGGCGCCGCACCAGCGCCGACTCCCGCCTGAGCTTCGTTAGGCGAAGTCACGGCAGGCGCCGTAGTGGGCTGTGACGGAGTCTGAGCGCCAGTCTCAGCAGTCGCGGGTGAAGGTGCGGGTTGCGGCTGCGCAGGCTGGGTTTGCGCAGGTTGGGCCTGCGCGGCTTGCGCGCTCTCCATGGTCCTTATCTTTCCCTCGAGTGCGATGACGCGGTCTTCAAGCTCCCGCATGTGTTGCTCAAGTGCCGCTGAGTTCTGTACGTTCGCGTCAGGCGCGTTCGCCTGCTGTCCCCAAAGCGGAAGGCAAAATAGGAGAGCAGCAATAGTTGCAGTGATTGTCCTCTTCATTCCTAGCTCCTCTGAAAATCATGCGCTTCTGGTTTCGCCGTCCTGTCGCAGAATCGCGCCATATCCTGGCAAAATGCGTTGTGCTCAAAACCGCTGGAGAGGCAGACGAACAGCCGACTTCTTCTTAATTCTTAGATGCAAGCGGTCGCCGTTACTAGCTCCTGCGTCCAAACTCGTTCGAGCGAGTGTGGCGGGCATGTCTCGGAACGGGACACCCTTCGGCCAAAATTCACACTGGTGGGTGCTCCAGGATTTGAACATGTGGCGTTTAGCGGACGTCCAAGCCCACTGCGGAAATCCCGAGCGTAGCTGAGGAACCTCTATGGGGCCTTCCAGGATTTGAACGAATGTTCATGAATGCACGGCGTCCAGTCGGGGGAACGTTTGCGAGATATTGTATCTTTGAGACGTCATTTTGCGGATTACATCAAGCTTGCACATTCCTTGATCAGGAGAACCTGATGAAGTGTTTTAAAACGCCTCCTGTTCGCGACGACGTTTTGTGTCGGCCTCGGAGCGCTGGGTCAGACAACCCCAGAGTACACAAGCCCTCCGCGGAGAACTCTCAAGAATCCTTTGCTCCCGGTGGGATCCGATCCATGAGGTCGGGGACGTTGATCCCAAAATATTGCCTGGAAGTCCCCCGCATATTGATGTAAACGAAGGCCCGGAAATCCTCAAGCATGGCGATAAAATCTTCCTAACCCATTCGGCGAGTGCGTGCTGGACTGATTATTATTCGTTGGGAATGCTGACCGCAGTTTCAGGAAGTGATCTGTTGAACGCGGCAGCATGGACAAAATCATCAGCGCCCGTTTTTGAACAATCGCCTGAAGCGGGTGTGTACGCAACCGGTCACAACTCATTCTTCAAATCGCCCGACGGAAGGGACTGGATTCTCTACCATGCAAACTCTGCACCGGGTCAAGGCTGCGGCTGGCATCGGACTCCGAGGGCCCAACCTTTTATGTGGAAGGCAGACAGCATGCCCGATTTTGGCAAACCCCTTCCAGTTGACGTGCCGATCAGGTGGACCGAGAAGTAGCTGTCGGGTTCTGCCCGCGCGTACGGTAACTTCATCGGTTTTCTATCGCGCAGCCGCTTGCTTGGATATCAAAGATCTCCCCGGATCGTTCTCGGAGAATACTTTGCCATCGCCCATCACTAACAGGTGCGCAGTTGTGTTCAGAAGCGGCGCTACTTGCTCCAGCAACTGCCGTTTGGCTCGTACACCGCATGTCGTTACACAGCCGCTGACACGGATTGCTGAGAAGCGGTTCCGCTGAGCGAAGTTTTTAGGACCCTGGATGAAGGAGGTTCGGTTCCGCGATCTTTGGGCTTGTTGGCTAGACTCCAGAGGTACATAGCTGCGTAGGCCCGCCAAGGCCGCCAAGCTTCACCGCGTTGCTCAAGCTCACGCGGGCTTCCTAACTTTAGGACGCGCAGAAGACCTAGGTCGCCGCACGGGAATGCATCGGGTTCGCCAAGGCCGCGCATTGCCACGTATTGTGCTGTCCACTTTCCAATGCCTGGAATTTCACACAGCCGAGTCAGAAAATCGGCAGAGTCCACAATGCCTTCAAAACTAATTCGCCCATCGCAAACCGCGCGAGCCAAGGACTGAATAGTCTCAGCTCGCGCCCGGGGCAGGCCTATGCTGGCGAGCTTGGCTTTGGCAAGGACCTCGGCTGTGGGGAAAAGGTGTGTGAGTCCACTTGCTCCGTGGAAGGGCTGCCCGAAGGTTCTTACCATCCTACCCGCAAGAGTAGTCGCGCCTTTGACGCTGACCTGTTGGCCGAGGATCGCGCGCGTCGCCAGTTCGAACCCATTCCAGCAACCGGGGACTCGGAGGCCGGGCTCGTCCTCAACCCGTTTCGCCAATACCGGGTCGGTTCTCAGACTCTGTACGATATCCGCCCAGTCTGCATTTAAATCAAACATGGCGCGAATTCTTTCCGTAATAAGAAAAAGCGAGCGTGGATCGCCAAATTGAACACGCACAGTGAGCGCGTCGTTCTCTCCGTCGAGTGAGACCTCAACGCAGCCGTGATTGCCGTTCAAGGAAATCGAACGACGATAGCTGCCCAGTTCCACTACTTCCACGCCCGGTGTGGCGCGAGGTGCAAGAAACGCCAGCATACCGTTCCAGTTATAAGGCGGGCGAAAACGAAGCCGGAAGAGGTACTGATTTTCCGGCTGGATGGTTGTCTGCCGCGCGAGCCCGCGGATTTGAGTCGGGGTCCGATGATAGACCTTGCGGATTCCCGCGTTGAATCGTCGTACACTACCGAATCCCGAAGCGAGGGCAACTTGAGTCATCGGCAAACTGGTTTCGTCGATCAGTTTCTTCGCAAAGTGCAGACGGCGGGTTTGAGCCACCGCACTGGGCGTCGCACCCAGATGCCGGAGGAAAAGACGGCGAAGATGGCGGGAGCCCACTCCCAACCGCTCTGCCAGCGCTTCCACTCCGCCGACTTCAAGCGCGCTCTCATCGATCAGCCTCAGAGCTCGCGAAACTGTGTTTGAAGTTCCTAACCAAGCCGGAGTCCCGGGGGAGCATTCCGGCCGGCAACGCAGACAGGGACGAAAACCTGCTTCAGCAGCTGCGGCAGCGCTTGGGTAATAACGAACATTTTTTTCTTTCGCTGTAGGTGCAGGGCAAATCGAGCGGCAATAGACTCTGCTGGTGAGCACACCGATAAAGAACTTGCCGTCGAAGCGCGCATCGCGCGAGAGCCTTGCTCGCGAACAAACCTGCCAATCCAGATTCATAGGTTTCGCAAATCATGATAGTCGCTCCAGCGGAGTAGACTAGACGTTTTCGGACCAGGCTCCCAAAACCGCGTCTGCGCCGCTTTTCAGGTCGGTTGAGCGCTTTCAATCTCAACTTCCGGCGCAGTTCCTTTCCTCCATAACCGAAAACCAGAGGGACATGGATCGCCGACAGTAAGGTCCGCAAACGTCCAGCTTGTCGGGGAGCGATGTCCGCAAACGTCCAACCTTCTTCTGCCAATCGATCTATTTTGATCTTGTAAGTGTGCCCGCTGATGAAACTCACCGGGTTGTTTTCTGCTGAAAGCGTCGCGCTGGTCCACGAAAGGCAAACGTGCAGACTGGTTCGCTCACCGGATCCAGAGACCAAAGGATGATGACATGAAATCCAGGATAGTGACATTCGCAACCGCGATGACCTTGCTCCTTGCACTGGCCGTGCCAATTCGCCTCGCTGCGCAAACCAACTACAGCGTAGTCGAACTCGGCGAACTCGGCGGCACCGCCGGCTCAGCCAACGGCATCAATGATCGAGGATGGGTCACCGGCACTGACAATCTGGCGGGAGACTTAACCTCGGTCGCTACTGTTTGGGTGAAGGGATCAACCATCTCTCTGGGCACGCTTGGGGGCCCGAATAGCGCAGTGGCTTGGCCGGTCAAGAGCAACAATGGTGTAATCGTCGGTATCTCGGAATTACCAGATGCCGATCCTCTCGGAGAGGATTTTTCATGTTGGCCCTTCTTCGCCGCGACTGTTCCCACTGGGCGCATCTGCCAAGGTTTCCTGTGGCAGAACGGGCAAATGACAGCGCTGCCACCGTTCCCTGGCGGTTACAGCAGCTACGCCACCGGCGTCAACAACCGTGGTCAAGTAGTCGGGTGGGCAGAGAATGGTGTCCACGACCCGACGTGCGATCCTGCTTTCCAAGTTCTGCAGTTCAGGGCGGTGATCTGGCAGCCGAACGGCACTATGCAGGAACTCCCACCACTGCCTGGCGACAGCACCAGCGCCGCCACGGCAATCAATGATCACGGTCAGGTGGTCGGCATCTCCGGAGACTGCGGTGTTGCGGTTGGAAGTGTCAGCGCAAAACACGCCGTGCTTTGGCAAAACGGCGTTCCCATTGATCTTGGGAACATCGGAGGTGATGCCTGGAACACTCCCACAGCAATTAATAATCAAGGGACGATCGTCGGCTTCGCCAACGTGGCCCCTGGAACCGCCCGAACCTTTGAAGCATTCATCTGGAGCCAAGCAGGCGGCATGAAGTCGTTGGGCAAGATTGCGGGCGATCTCCGCAGTGAAGCCTTGGGCATCAATGAAAAGGGCCAGATCGTAGGTCTGTCTAGAGGAGGGCCGTTCCTGTTTCGCGCGGTTCTGTGGGAGAACAATAAATTGACCGACATGAATTCTCTGATCGTGCCAGGTTCGCCGTTTCTGCTCTTGGCGGGCGACATTGATCAGCGGGGTCGTATTGTTGGGGAGGCACTTGATCTGGATACGGGCGAGTCTCCTGGTTTCATAGCGACTCCGGTTACTCCCGGAGCTGCTGTGTCCTCGGCGGTGCACCCAACTCCGCAGGGGACTCTGCCCGAGAACGTCCGACGGCAGATTGAGCGGCGGTTAGGTCTAGCAGGTGAGCCGGCAACTCAGCAATGACTGTCGGACGTCAGCAATCGGCCGCGCTGGGCGGACGGGTGACCTTAGGCGCGCACGGATCGCGATTTGGAAGTAGGTAAATCCCCACATCACCGGTGAAGGCTTCGACAATCAGCCAGCCGTGGAACGTGAATGTACTCATCAATGCGGCAGGCAATCGCATCTGATCACGTTCACCCGTACTCAGCCCCGTGTGCTGGTCCGGAGGGAAATAAGCCAGCCTCCACCGGATTGTCCAGAGCAATCCGAATGCGCCGGTCAGGAAAAAATCCAGCGCCAGCTCGCGAACGCCAGAACTCCTGCAATTAACGGAGGGGCCGCGACCGCGCCCAGCGCAGTTCCAGCGTTAATCATTCCCATGGCTGTCGCTCGCTCTTTCACAGGGAACCATTCCGCAACAGCACGAGTCGCCGGGGGAAGCCGCCGCCTTCGCCCATGCCGAGCAAGAAACGGCTCACTGCCAACATGGCGAAGCTCAGTGCAAATCCATGACTGAGGCATGCAAATAACCAGAACACCATGATCACAGTGAAGCCGCGCTTGGTGCCGAGTACGTCGGCTAGTCTGCCGCCTCCGGCGTACATAAAAGCGTAGGCGAGAAGGAACGCCGACTGGAGGTAGGAGAATTGCTCATTGGAAAGCGGGATGTCGCGTCCAATAGCCTTGATCGCGACCGGAAGAGTCTGCCGATCCAAGTAACTGATCGCGATCGCAGCACTTACCAGGATAGCGATTCGCCACCGCAACACGCATCTCTCTCCTCACCGCCGCAGTTCAGATACGCAAGTACGCAACCACAACTTGCATTGCGGTCGGCGGTAAATCGCCTCACACATAATGACTCGCCCATACATGATATGGCATTGGGCCATATGGCATCAGGGCAAGGTTCTCTGGCCGTGTCTTCCGAGGTGTCGGACTGACCAGAATGTGGAGAGTGGATTGACAGCACGCGAAACTGTCACGGTAGAAACTTTCGCGCGGTTAGCGTTTTCTTGAAATGTTTAGAATTCAACGCGTTGCGAAAGCTAGTAAACGTTTGCCGTCATTCTTTCCCCAAGAGAGTAGCGTCTTTTCAAGACATTTCTCTGGAAAGAGATGTTAATGCTTCCGGATCACGAGGTTCAGAGCTCATTCAGTCTTGATTTTAGAGACATCCGCGACCGTGCGAAGGTCACATTCTCGCGGCATCGGCTTGGGGTTGCGGCTTGGTATGCCAGGACAGCATCTTCTGCGCGGACGGCAAACTCGCTCTGCAACATTCATCAACCCACGGCTACGTGCGGGATGCCGATCGGCGAGGCTAAAAGCGCGGGTTAGATACCTTGAGAGGTCTTTTACCTCGTTTCCACAATATGAGGACCGGCAAGACCGACGCTCAGTCAATGGAAGACTCGGGCGTGGGCACCACTGGACTCCTTCGCCACTTTTGCGGTAGATGAGCTTTGGGCCAGGAATGAGGACAGTGTGAGCGAACACAAGAATTATTGAGACCCGAGATTCCAATCGGTCTATTTCAGGCTGTCTGATACTGAATCAGACAGCTAATATAAAAGTACTATATTTTTCTTGACAATTTGCGAAGAGTCGGCGTAATGTTTGCAACCGTGCAGTAAGCGTTTACCGTGAAGGCGCAGGAGGCCGCGTAAGCCGATGCGTTGGATCATCCCACCGAACGCCAAAACTGAATACCGGAGCCGAGAATGAGAACCTACCTTGTAGTGGCGGCCCTTGTTGTGGCAAGCATTCTTTCCCTGAGCTGCTCCCTTCTCGCGCAGCGTGCTGACCGAGCCATTATTACTGGCGTTGTGACGGACCCCTCTGGGTCTGCGATCGCCGGAGCGACGGTCAAAGTCCGCAACGAGGGAACCGGGGTCGATACGGTTCTGACGACGAACAGCGCCGGAGCGTATACAACACCATTGCTCGTACTCGGCAGTTACTCCATAACTGTGGACCACGAAGGGTTCAAGATCTCGGTAACGTCCGGGATCCAGGTCCTGGGAGCTGAAACCATTCGCAGGGATGTGGCCCTGGCGGTAGGTTCCGTAAGTGAGTCGGTGGAAGTTTCAGCTGGCGCGGAAACAATCAGCGCGACGACCCCAGACGTCAGCCATACGGTGGACCAGAAGTATTACCAAGATCTCCCTGTTATCACGGCAGCGGATGTCCGTCTTCCCGAATCCCTGCTACAAATCCAGCCCGGTTACCTTCCCATGAAGCCGAATGGCGACCCGATGTTCCGCGGCAGCCAGTTCAACTCGCGTATTAACGGCGGCCAGACGATGGCTACGGAGAATTTCTTTGACGGCGCCGCATTCGGTTATGCAGTAGGCCATCAGCAGAGTCACGAGAGCACGCCTCCTGAAGAAAGCATTCAGGAGATGAAGGTGATTACCACAACCTATACCGCGCAATATGGGCACACCAGCGGAGGGTTCATCGAGTACACCTCAAAATCGGGCACCAACAACATTCACGGAAGCGCGTATGAATATTTCGCTAATGATGCTCTGAATGCTCGCGGATTTTTCGACGCCGATTGCGACGCTACGGGTCACTGCACTCCGCGCAAGAAGACTCCAGTGCGCAACAACAGTTTCGGATTCACCTTGGGCGGCCCGGTGGTTATCCCCAAGGTTTACAACGGGCACCACAAAACATTCTTCTTCACCAATCTTGACTGGACGCGTCTCCGTTCGGGGGTGCTTCCGGGGTTCGGCAACACCACCCCGATTGACGCGTTCCGGGGCTGCATCGCGGATCCCGTCAACGGGATCTGCGATTTCAGTGCGTCCTCCGGCCAACTCTATAACCCTTTCAGCACCGCGACAAATCCTCTCCGCGATCCATTCGTGTGCGACAGCTCAGGTAATCCGGTGATCCCCAACGTTGACGGTACTCAGCCCCAGGCCGGCAACACACCTTGTAATAAGATTCCGAGCTCTCTGATCAGTGTTGCGGCCAGCAGGATAGCATCCCGCATGGTTAGCCCCGATAGGACGGGACTCTTTAATAACGTCGCTGGCAACCCAGCGGGTGATCAGACCTGGCTATTGAATGCACGTAACATCGAGTTCCGAGTCGATCACAACTTCACGCCCAATTTCCGCATGAGCCAGACCTTCTACTGGAACCACAGGCCGTCCATTCGTAATTGTGGCGAAGTGGCAGGTTGCAACGCGAGTCACAGCGGGGAGACGTCACCCCAACTCAACACTGACTATTACGGCAACGGCTTTTATCAACGCATTGTGACTCACCATGCGCATACCCAGTTTGACTGGATCATCAGTAATAACCTGCTGAACCACAGCACGATCGCGTGGGATCGGTGGTTCATGGGTGGAAATCCGCTCTCCGCTGGCGCGGGGTGGCCCAACATACTTTGGTCGGGAACTCCGGGAGCAACCGTTCAACCGCAGGGAGTGGGTGGGCTTGTCAATCAGGACGCGGGACCCCCGTTGATTGATTTTAGCGGTGACACTGCTCTCCCAGGGCGTCTCGCAGAATATAACTCCTTGGGCACCTACGGTTGGGGTAAGTTCGGATTCCTTACAAACAATCGTTGGCAATTCTCAGATGACCTGAGCTGGGTGAAGAGCAAGCATACGGTGAAGGTCGGCATGGAATATCGCTGGCATCAGTTCCCATTCTCTGGGTGGGCAAACTTCGCCGAAGCCGGTGAGTTCCGCTTTGACCGAAGGGGAACAGCTGCTTATGACAGCTCTGGAAATCCAGTTGGTGGAACCGGTGAAGCTTTTGCCTCTATGCTTCTAGGACAGGTGGATTCGTCCACGCAGACCTTGCCCTTTCACCCGATGTTTTACGAAGCCTATGTAGCACCTTGGATCAACGACGAATTCAAAGCCACAAACAAACTGACTCTGACGTTCGGGCTGCGTTTCGACTACCAGTTTGCTCGGACCGAAACTCAGAACCGATATTCGACATTTGATCCGAACACTCCCAATCCTGGCGCAGGAGGTCTGCCTGGGGCTGTTATCTTTGCGGGACATTGCTCTGGGTGTGTAGGAAAGAACAAGTTCGAGAACCCCAATCACGATGCTTGGGGTCCACGGCTAGGGTTTGCGTACCGTCTCGGAGATAAGACCGCAATTCGAGGCGGCTACGGAATCTATTACTCCGGAATCTCGTTTGATCAATTTATCGGGCAGCCGACCATGGGATACGTTTCAAATCCTACGGTTGGGAACATATTCAACGGGCAAAATCCAGCCTTTCCTAACCAGACCAGCGGCGTCCTCAACGGTTTCGATTACGGGTTCCCGAACACCAATGTGGCCTGCCCCGGAGGACTCGCCACTTCTCCGTGTATTCTCACCCCTCCCTTCATCGATCCGACAATTGCAAATAACGGCTCGCCTATAGCGGTCGCAAAGAACGGCTTGACACTGCCCCGCTACCAGAACTGGTCGCTCACGTTTGAACGGGAGCTCACCAGAAACATGCGGCTGGACGTTTCCTATATCGCCAATCGTGGCACTCGCTTGACCTCCGACTGGCAGAAGATGGGTGAGTTTGCCAACATGAACGATCCCAGCATTCTGTCCCTGGGGACCGGCACTCTGACTTCGCAGTGCAACAGCGGTACAGTCGATGTGAACAACAATTGCGCGGGAGGCGTTCCGTTGCCATATTCCACCTTCAACGGTACCGTCGCACAGGCACTGCGACCATATCCTCAGTATTCGAACATTCTCTGGCGAGATGTCCCGCTCGGAAGCAGCATGTACAATGCGCTGGAGGTCGTGGTTGAGCAGCGCGTTACTCGGGGGCTTCAGTTCCGTGTGGGTTACACCTACTCGAGGCTGAATAACGATGGATCGGAAACCGGACAAGGCGGTGACGGCACAAACGGAAGAGTTCAAAACCCAGCGTGTCCGCACACTTGCGAGTGGGGACTTAGTCAGGATGACACACCTAATGTGTTCCTGACGGGCTTTACCTGGGAGCTGCCCGGAGCGAAACATTGGAATGGCGCCACCGGAGCTTTGCTGGGTGGGTGGAACCTAGCGGGGATTCTGCGATATGAGAGCGGACGGCCCCTGAATATAACCATGGACAACTCTGCTTTCGGCGGCATTCTGTTCAATGGGCAGAGACGGCCAGATCGGGTGAAGGGAGTGAGTGCCAAGGCCAAGCAGGTGGGGTCCTTCTACAATCCACTGGCCCAGAATTACTTCAATGGCAATGCGTGGAGCGATCCCGGAACCAATCCGTTTGGCAACGCGCCGCGCGTGGACGGAACCGCTCGCGGCTTCCCGACCTACAACGAGGACATGAACTTGTTTAAAGTATTTAAGTTACACGAGCAGCTCAATATGAAGTTCGAGGCAGAATTCGGGAACATTTTCAACCGAACGGGCTTCTGCAACCCGAGCAACGGGGTGACTACCAACTGGACTCCGAACACCGCGACATTCGGGGGAATTGGCACCCAGTGCAACTATCCGCGATCGATTCAGTTCGGATTGAAATTCACGTATTAGGAATAGAAGAATAAAATGGGAACCCAGGCTCTGCTCCCACGCGGAGCCTGGGGACAACCGGTGACCGATTGTTGTAAAAGGAGCGTGAGTTTCTCGCCCCGGGTGTTGGTTTCTCGGTTTGCTCTCTTGTGCTGGTTCCTGATCCTGAACGCCAGCGTGTGCCTTCGAGCTGATTCGCGCGAAGCCCTCCAGAATGCTGCTAGTCTAGTTCAGCAGGGGAGGCTTGATGAAGCCGACAGGCAGGCCCGATCGGCTCTCTCCGATCCTTCGACTCATGCGATTGCCTGCTCGGTTTTGGGAACCATCCGATTTCAGCAGAAGCGGCTTCCTGAGAGCGTGAACTATTTCCAGGAGGCAATTCGTCTCGATCCCCATCTTCTCGGTGCCCGGCTCAGCCTTGCCGAGGTGTATACGATCCAGGGAAAACAGGCGCTAGCCTTGCCACTTTACCGTCGAGTTCTGCAACTTGATGCTTCAAATACGACTGCGAGGCTCGCGCTGGTGCGGGCGGAGACTGAGAATGGGCATTACAAAGCGTCATTGGCTCTTGCGCGACCAATCCTCGATGATCTGAAACAATCTGCCGGAGGGCTCCTGGTTTTGGCAACGGATTACCTGAAAACGGATAATCGCGATGCCGCAGCTGATTTGGCCAAGGACTGGGCGCGTCTCCCCAGCACCTCCACTGACGAGTCAATTAACTTTGCCCTGCTACTCGCAAGAGAAGGAGTCGTGCCGCAAGCCATCGACGTATTGGAGCATGCCAACCTGACTGGCCCGCCTACCTATGAGCTCGCGTTCAACCTTGCAAGCACGTACCTGTTGAACGACAACTTGGCTCTTTCTCTGAAGAATTATGATCTGGCGCTCAGTTTGAATCCTGAATCGGTTCCGGCGCTTCGCCAAGCCGCTAAGACTGCGGAGAAGAAAGGTGAACTGGAGCGGTCCCTCTCCTACTGGGTACGGGCGAAAAAGATTGAGCCAGACGATCCGGAAATTCTCTTTGGTTTTGGCCGGGTCTGCCTGAAGATGGATCTGCTCGATGACGCAGAGCCGGCGCTGACAAAGGCCGCTGCCCTGAGGCCGGACGATGCGTCATATCAGTACACGCTGGGGTCCGCAAAAGTTGGGAAAAAACAATTCGAAGCCGCTCAGTTAATCTTTGAGAAGTTGGTGGAGAAAAAACCACAGGAATCACAATTTCAATATGCTTTAGGCTCGGTCTTGTATCTCGAAGGACATCTTTTGGATGCGGCAGCCCACTTCGCCGAGAGCGTTCGCTTGCAACCCAACCAGCTCGCATCCCCCTATTACCTGGCGCTTATTGCAAGAGATCAAGGCAATGAACCTGAGGCTGTCCAGAAGTTGGAAAGAGTGCTCGAGCGGTATCCCGACCATGCTCCCTCGCGCGAGGTCCTCGGTGAACTGCTGATGAGCGCCCACAACTATCCTGAAGCGGAAAGTAATCTTGAAAAAGCCATCCAACTGAATCCGAAATCCGTGAAGGCGAATTACCAGTTAGGCCTGCTGCTTTCCCGGATGGGGAAGACGCAAGAAGCCGATAAGCAGCTCGAATTTGCGAAAACGCTCCGCGCAGAAGATGAAACCAATTCGCGCTTGCAGCTTCGACTGTTGGACCCCGACCAATGAACACACGCCAGGCAATTCCCGTAAGGTGCGCCGCCATTCTTCTCAGCCTGGGATGGGCGCTGTTGTTGTCGGTCGCGCAGAATGCTGCGCCGGCACAGCCTTCCATTAGCCAGATTGAAGCGGCGATTAAGCGCAGTCCACTCGATTACAAAATACGCCTTCAACTGGGCCTCGCCTACGTGAAAAAGGACGACTTTCCACATGCCCTCGAAGCTTTTCAGGAAGCGGCGAAGCTCGGGCCGGCTTCCGCTGAGGCACACAACTGGTTGGGCGTCGCGCTGATGGAAAAGTCTGACCTGCCAGGAGCCGTGGCCGAGTTGCGGAGGGCGATCTCGCTCGATCCGAAATACGCGCGTGCCTACACCAACCTTGGTTCGGCACTGGCGCGCAGCGGGGAGATCTCGGAAGCAGTTAGTGTGTTTCAAAAAGCGCTGGTGCTCGAGCCGGATAGTCTGCCGGCGCATCTGAACCTCGCTCTCGCGCTCAGGGAGAAGGGCGATGTCCAGGACGCGCTGGTGCATTTGCGCCGCGTAGCAACTGCCGAGCCGAAGAATGCGATGGTCCAGTACGAGTTCGGTCAGACGCTGCGCCAGAGCGGGGACCTCGGCAGTGCGATTGCCGCATTCGAGAAGGCGATTGAGATCAATCCCGAGCTGCAGGAAGCCTACTATGGCTTGGGACTAGCGCTGAAACAGCAAAGCATGGCGATGCGAAAGCCGATGTCGTCCGCCAGCCCTGCGGATGATGACTACAAGCAGGCGCAAGAGGCGCTTGGTAAAGGTGATCTCAACACGGCCAAGGATCTGCTCATCAAGGATGTTCGCGCTGACGATCACAATGCGGAGGCGCACAATCTGCTCGGCTACATTCTGGGGCAGCAGGGCGAACTTGAATTTGCGCTCAATCACCTCGAGCGTGCTGTCCAACTCAAGCCGGACTATGCGGATGCTCACTATAATCTCGGCGTGGCGATCTGGTATAGCGGTGCGAAGGAGAAAGCGATCTCCGAGCTGCGGCAAAGCGTTCGACTCGACCCTGCCGCTGGCGCAAGCCACGCATTTCTTGGAATGGCGCTCCGGGAAAACAACGACTTGGTGGAAGCGCGATTGAGCCTGCAACGGGCTATCGCTCTGTTACCGCCTACGGCAGCCACTTACATCGATCTCGGAATCGTCTATCTGCGGCTGGGCGATTTCGATAGGGCCATTGGACAAATCGAAGCAGGCTTGAACGCTCCATCATCCATCCCGACGCCGGACTGGGACACAGTGATCGCTGACCTTCGCGAAGCCCTGGGACAAAAGCAGAACCGCGCAGACGCGCGCAACCTTCTTGGGCTTATGCTCGGCCGAGAGGGGGCGGACAGCAGCCAGGTTCTCGCCGAATTTCGTGAAGCGATACGTCTCAGACCTGATTATGCCGAAGCGCACAACAATATCGGGCTCGTCTTGGCCCAGGCTGATGACGACGAGAAGGCCGTGGCGGAGTTCCGCGAAGCCATACGTCTAAGACCGGATTATGCCGATGCTCATGCCAACCTGGGCGCGACACTCATGGCCACAGACGTCGAGCAGGCGGTCGTCGAATTGGAAAAAGCTGTGTCACTGGATCCGAGTTCTGTGAAGGCGCAGTTCAATCTTGCCGAGGCCTACGGATCAAGCCCGAGTCGCGTTCCCACGAAACAGATTGAGCAACTACGGAAGGTGATCTCGATTGCGCCCACATTCGCTCGAGCGCATCTGTCCCTGGGCAAGGCGCTGCTGCACGATGGAAAAGTTTCTGAAGCGGTCATAGAGCTGCAAGAAGCGGCTCGGCTCGACCCGCAGAGCGGCGAAGCCCATTATCAGCTTGGGCTGGCTCTGGCGCGATCAGGAAAGCAGGCAGAAGCAACGGCGGAGGTGCAGAAAGGCCGCGAGCTTTCGGCCGCGGATGAGCGCAATCAGAATGCGAGTGTAGATATCACAGAGGGCCGGGCGGCACTTGCGAAAGGCGAACTGGAGCAAGCCGCCGCGAAGTTCCGGCATGCAGTCAAGCTGCAACCCGAGTCTGCGGAGGCGCAACACTATCTCAGTTTGGTGCTGGAGAAGCAAGGTGACAAGCAGGATGCCTCTGCCGCGTATCAAAAGGCCTTGGACCTAAACCCAAGCGATGCGCAGAGAAAGCAGGCGCTGGAGACTCCCGAATTTCCTGATACCCCGGTCTCGGTCACAAAGCCGACTATTGCCGACACAGAAGACGATGAGGCGAAGGTCACTGAATTTGAGGATTACATCCGGCGGCGCCGATTCCAGGAGGTCGAGCCGCTGCTCGCAGGTTACGTCAATCAGCGTCCGACGTCGGCGTGGGGCTGGTATGCGCTCGGCTACAGTCAATTTGCCCAAAAGAAGATTGGAGACTCGATTCGGTCACTGGCTAAATCTCTTCAGCTCGATATTCGGAACGCAGAAGCCCACAAGATGCTTGGGCGCGATCTGATGATCATCGGAAGGTTCGATGCTGCACAGACTGAGTTCGAGCAGGGAATTCGGTACGATCCGAAGTCCGCCGAAATTCACTACGACCTCGGAAAGCTATTCTCCATTCAGGACAACTGGGAAGGTGCGCGTAAGCAGTTTGAGGAAGCTCTGCGCATCGACCCGTCTCATATTGAGTCCCTTGATGCGCTCGGTCTAGCGCAAGAGGCATTGGGCGATGATCTGGGCGCAGTCGAAAATTATCGTAAGGCAATTGCGCTGAACGAAGAACGGCATGGAACTTTCGTTGCAGCAGATGTGAACCTAAGCGCGTACTACAACCGCACCGGTGATGCTGTGAAGGCTGCGGAATACGCGCAGAAGGCACTGGAGCTGGATCCAAAGGCTGACAAGGCCTGGTTCCAAAGGGCAAGAGCTGAGGAGCACCAGGGCCAATTGCAAGACGCCGCCGATTCGCTGAACCGGGCTATTTCTTTCAATCAGCGGGCATCGACCTATTATTATGTGCTGGCCGGCATCTACCGCCGGCTCGGAAAGCCCGCGGACAGTCAGAAGGCATTAGATTCGTTCACGCGTCTGGACCGGGAGAACAGCAAACTCGAAAAGATGCGGCGCAGTATGTCCAAACCCAATGGCGTGCCGCCACCCGGAGGCGAGCGTGAGTAGAGGCTCCGGCCTCACGCAGTCGCGCCGTGAGTTCATAAAATTGTTGGGGGGGGCAGGGGCGACGTTGCCGTTCGCATCACGGGTTAACCTACCGTCCACCGAAACCTCCTTCCCAGTTGTGTTCACGGATATCACCTCCTCGGCGGGCCTCTCTAAAGCCGTGAATACTTTCGGCAGCGCCACTGATAAACAGTTTCTGCTCGAAGAGATGGGCTGCGGGGTGGCGTTGTTTGATTATGACAACGACGGCTGGCTCGACATTTTTCTGGTAAACGGAACCAGCCTTAATCCATCAATTCGCAATGTCAATCCCACCAGCTACCTGTTTCGCAACAATCGCGACGGAACATTCACTGATGTAACCGCCAAGGCGGGTCTCATTCATTCCGGATGGGGCCAGGGTTGTTGCGTGGGCGATTACGACAACGATGGGTTCGATGATCTTTTTGTCTCTTACTTCGGACGCAACCTGCTTTACCACAACAATGGCAATGGTACGTTTACGGATGTATCTGGGAGAGCTGGTGTAGCAGGATCAGGAGACCGCTGGGGTGCCGGATGTTGCTTCGTGGACTATGACCGCGATGGCCATCTCGATTTGTTCGTGGCCAGCTACGTGAATTTTGATCCCGCTCGCGCCCCGAAGCCCGGCGATACGCAGTATTGTCACTACAACGAAATTCCTGTTCCGTGCGGGCCACAAGGCTTTGCAGGCGGCACGAATCTTCTGTACCACAATCGCGGCGACGGAACTTTTGTGGACGTCTCGCAAGAGTCGGGGATTGCCAATCCGCGCGGGCCTTCCTCCATGGTCTTCGTTGGCAGCAACTGGCAGCCTAGGGGGTCTTATGGAATGGGTGCTGCTGCCGCGGATTTCGATAATGACGGCTGGCCCGACATTTACGTCGCCTGCGATAGCGCCCCTAGCCTGCTTTATCGCAACAATCACGATGGGACGTTTCGGGAAGTCGCGGTCCCAACCGGCTGCGCTTTGGATGAAAATGGAGTCGCCTTGTCGGGAATGGGTGTCAGTGTCGCCGATTACGATGGTGATGGCTGGTTGGATATCGCACGCACGAATTTCTCTGAACAAGTGACTACCCTATACCACAATTACGGCAATGGCGCCTTCGAAGACGCAAGCATCAAGGCCGGCCTGGGGATCAACCGGAAGTACTTGGGTTTTGGAGTCGGGTTTTTGGATTTCGATAACGATGGGTGGAAAGATCTGTTTGTCGCGAACGGCCATGTGTATTCCCAGATCGCCAACCGGAAGCTCCACATCAGCTACAGGCAGCCCAAGGTTCTATATCGCAACCTGGGCAACGGGCGCTTCGAAGATGTTTCCATAAAAGCTGGGTCCGCAATACGGGAAGAGAACCTGGCGCGCGGTTGTGCGTTTGGGGATTTTGACAATGACGGTGATATGGATGTGATTGTCAACAACCTTGGCGGTCCGCCCACGCTCTTACGCAACGATGGTGGGAACAAAAACAATTGGATCATGATTAAGTGCGTTGGTACCCGGTCAAACCGCTCCGCAATCGGGACACGGGTAAGAGTGACGAGCGGCACGCGCAACCAGATCGATGAAGTGATGAGCGGCTCAAGCTACTATTCGCAAAATGATCTCCGCTTGCATTTCGGCTTGGGCACAGCCGCCAAAGTGGACAATATCGAAGTCGCATGGCCTTCCGGATTGAAAGAGAGTTTCAAGAATTTGCCAGCGAATCAACTGCTGGTTGTGCAGGAAACAAAAGGGATCATCGATAGTCGAAAATTCAGGTAGAGCCACTCATGGGGAGAGTCAGACAATGGGCCCTCGCATTTGGTTTGTTCCCGTGCGTCATCGTAGCCGCACAAACGAGCGACGTGCAGTTCACCGATATCACGCGAGAGGCAAAGGTTGATTTCCAACAAGAGAACTCTGCTACCTCAAGCAAGTATTTGCTGGAAACCATGGGCGGCGGAGTAGCCCTTCTGGATTACGACAACGACGGCCGGCTGGATATCTTTTTCACGAACGGCGCACGGATCGACGACCCTCTACCCGACGGCAAACTTCCCGACAAATCTGATCCGAAGTTCTGGAACCGTCTCTATCATCAGAATGCCGATGGCATGTTCACGGATGTGACCGAAAGAGCGGGCATCAGCGGAATGCCGCAGGGTCACTACAGCATGGGCGTTGCAGTTGGCGATTACGACAATGACGGCTTTGAAGATATTTACGTGACCGGATATGGAGGCAACATCCTCTATCACAACAATGGAAACGGCACGTTTACAGATGTTACGAAGAAGGCCGGAGTGGGCGCAGGGGGATGGAGCGCGAGCGCCGGCTTCTTCGATTATGACAATGATGGCAAGCTCGACCTGTTCGTTACCCGTTACCTGGACTGGAGCTTCAAGACGAACCGATATTGTGGTGAGAAGCGCCCCGGCTACCGCGCGTATTGCCATCCTGACAATTACGATGGCATGACCAACATTCTCTATCACAACAATGGCGATGGTACTTTCACGGACGTTTCCGCCAAGGCTGGAATCGCCAATGCCACCGGTAAGGGCCTGGGTGTGGTGTTTGCCGATTACGACGGTGATGGCTTTACGGATATTTTTGTCGCCAACGATTCAGTGCAGTGCTTCCTTTATCACAACAACGGAAACGGGACCTTCACCGAAGTTGGCCTGCTTGCCGGCGTTGGATACAACGAAGACGGCAAGACCTTTGCCGGCATGGGCGCAGATTTCGGTGACTACGATAACGACAGCTTTCCCGATATCGTGGTCACCGACCTCTCCAACGAACGGTACATGCTGTTCCGCAACAACGGAGACGGTACGTTTCGCGATGTGACCAATCAGTCCGGCCTGGGCGCTTCTACGCTGGCATTTTCCGGATGGAGCACGCGCTTTTTCGATTATGACAACGACGGATGGAAGGACCTCTTCGTTGCCCAGTCGCACGTGATGGACACGATCGAGAAAACGTCGCCGAACTTGAAGTACATGGAACCGCCTCTTCTATTGCACAATCAGTCCGGCCACTTTTCGCGAGTGGTTGCCGGCGAAGTTTTTCAAAAAGAGTGGGCCGGCCGTGGCGCTGCATTCGGCGACATCGACAATGACGGCGACACGGATATTGTGGTCAGCAATGCGGGCCAGAAGGCTTACGTGCTGCGGAATGACGGCGGGAATCGCAAGAACTGGATCGCGATTGAGACTGTCGGCACCAAGTCCAACCGCGACGGTATCGGTGCTCGCGTGAAAGTCGTCTCAGCCTTTGGCTCGATTCAGTATTTCACTGTCAACACCGCGGTCGGTTACCTCTCGGCCAGTGACAAGCGGGTGATCGCAGGGTTAGGAGAGGATTCGACTGCGAAGCTGATCGAAATTCGCTGGCCTTCCGGAGTCGTGCAGAAATTCGAGAACGTAAAGGCGCATCAAGCGCTAAAAGCGGTTGAGCCGAGACAATGATCACGCGACGAAAATTGATCGTCACGATGGCCGGGGCTGCGGGCGCGGGTTTAACGGGCGTGGGGAGCGCCGCTTTCGGCCAGGGAGTTTCCTCGCGCGGAGTAAAGGCCCAACCTCGGGGCAAGCCTTCTGGCCGTCCGTTTCTGGCGCGCTTCACAGATGTTGCAAAGCAGGCCGGTCTCACACAGTCGATCATTTACGGTGCTGCGGAAAACAAGAGCTACATCATCGAAGTGGTCGGATGTGGTGTAGCCTTCATCGACTTCGACAACGACGGATGGGTTGATCTGCTCGTTCTTAATGGCACTCGTCTGGAAGGCGATCCCCCCGGCGCGACCAATCGCCTGTACAAGAACAATCGCAATGGCATGTTTACCGACGTGACCCAAAAAGCCGGGCTGGTGCGCGCAGGTTGGGCATCGGCGGTGACTGTCGGCGATTATGATAACGACGGCTTCGACGACATTTTCATCACCTACTACGGACGCAATGTCCTCTATCACAATAATGGTGACGGCACTTTCTCCGATGTGACCGAACGAGCCCGCCTCGGTCAGGACGCGGTGCGCTACGGCTCCGGCTGCACCTGGGTGGATCACGATCGCGACGGGCGGCTCGATCTTTTCATTGCGAACTACCTCAACACGACGCTCGAAAAACTACCAAAGCCGGGAGAAAATCCTGACTGCACGTGGAAGGGGGTTGCCGTAAATTGCGGCCCTCGTGGTCTCCCCACAGGGTTCGTCCAGTTATTTCACAACAACGGCGATGGGACCTTCACGGACGTGAGCAAGTCATCGGGTGTTGCTACAGCGTCAGGATCCTATCCGATGACGGCGGTAGCTGCGGATTACGACAACGATGGCTGGCCTGACATTTACGTGGCTTGCGATTCCACGCCGAGCTGGTTATTTCGCAACCAACACGACGGCACTTTTCGCGAGGAAGCGCTCGAGCGCGGAGTGGCGCTGAGCGAGGACGGTCTAGAACAAGCGGGCATGGGCATTGCAGTTGGCGACTGTGATCTTGACGGCAACCTGGATATTTTCAAGACCAACTTCGCTGACGATACAAACGTTCTTTACCGTAACGACGGCAAGGGGAACTTTGATGATGTCACCATTCGTTCCGGCCTCGGCGTTGAGACTCGATACGTGGGCTGGGGCACGGGAATCGTCGATCTGGATAACGATGGATTCCCAGATCTCTTCATCGCAACCGGAAGCGTGTATCCCGAGGTCGAGAAGAAGTTGCCTTCTTATCCGTTCCGGACCCCGCGACTGGTGTTTCGCAACCTGGGCGACGGAAGGTTCGAGGAGTTGATCGAGGAAGGGGGACCCGGCATTTCCGAGACACACGCAAGCCGGGGGTGCGCTTTCGGCGACTTCGATAACGATGGCGACATGGACATCCTGGTGATGAACATGAACGAACCGCCGTCGTTGCTGCGCAATGACGTTTCCGGCGGCGGCCACTGGCTGAAGGTGCTGCTGGTTGGGGTAAAAAGCAACCGCAGCGCTATCGGCGCGCGCGTGACTGCGCATTACGGAAACCGGCGCCAGGCCCAGGAAGTGCTGGCGCAGTCGAGCTTCTACTCGGCAAACGACCGCCGCTTGCACTTCGGTCTGGGGGTTGAAACTGCCGCCGATTTGACCATCCGCTGGACGAACGGCGCTACGGAAATGATTCAGAACGTTGCTGCCGACCAGCTCGTCATCGTTCGAGAGGGTGCGGGCATTATTCGAAAACAGAAGTTCTGAGCAGCGAGCCGTGTCCTGACACAAGCTGCGAAAACTTACGGCTTTACGTGCACGCCGAGAGCGTCAATGGCTTGCCGTCGTGCCAGTCAAGTGATAGATAAGATGGTGGGCCCTCTAGGATTTGAACCTAGGACCAACGGATTATGAGTCCGCTGCTCTAACCGCTGAGCTAAGGGCCCTCACTGCGGAAGTAAATGGTTGAAACTACAACGCTAATTTACCACGGCACTTGGGGCAGGCGTAGCAGTTGGCGCACAATTAGCGCACAATGCGGCCTCAAGTAACTTCATCGCTGCATCCACCTTCGGGTCTCTCACCCTGATGTAGTGCTGCCGCGTGATTTGGACGTTAGTGTGACGCAGGATGCGCTGAATCGTGAGGTCATCGACTCCTAATTCAGCGAGGTTAGTGGCCAATCCGCGGCGGAAAGCATGCCAGCCGTGCCAGTCCGGACGCGAGCGCAGCATCGTGGGCATTTCGTCAGGGTCGGCAGTATCGCATCCTCGGGAAGTATCGCGGCCTGGACTTGGTGCAAGTCTCGGACAAGCTTAATCGGTCATCTTGAAGCCGAGGAGCCTGATGCCCCTCGTGGTTGATGCACGATCACGGGCGCCGATGTGTGTCGTCGGTTACACTCTGGTCGGCTTCGCGATCGCGATGATGATGTTGTGTGTGGTTCCGGAGAGCGGAATAGCTATTGGGAAGCTCTTAAATTCGCGTCATTTCCTACAGTATTTATATCTGGCAACAATTCTTTCTCCACGCGGCAAACACCAGCATCTTTGGCAAGTTTTCCTTGAACCTATTGTGTATCGCGGCTCTCGCGGAGTTCTCTTACTACTGCGTTGAACAGCCGTTCGTGGGAGGGCGAAAGTGGCTTGAGAGACTGCAAACCACTAGCGTGAAACGCAGCCCACCGGGTGCGGCTGCGTTTTCCGAGGCCGAACCGATCATTTAAGACGCAGGCTGAGGATTTCGTCAGGAGGCCCAGCCAGGCCCAGGACCCCACTTTTGAGCGCGCTCAAGCAAAGTCGGGATTCACAAGCCGCACCGATACTGCTACCGGGCCTGAACACCTGCGTGGAATGCAACGAGCCTGCTGCCACAAGGGAAAAGACGCTGTAAGTCGCATCTGCGTCGATGCGCGGAGGCTGCCAAGCGCAGCAAAGAGCGCCACGCGATTGAGAGCTGTAGCGGCTGCGTGAACTGCTCAGCCCGCACTGCGCAGGGGTGGTCCGGGGGCGTAGGATTTGTTCAGATTCCCCCTCAGAAATTAGCGGCATCAGCTTTATTTTCCTTTCTGGGACTGGTGCCCATTTTTAGTTGCGTGTGCCAGGCCCCGAAGGACCGGAAGAAAATGAAGGCCCGCGAAGCGTGCGCAGAATCGCCGTGTCAAGCTGCTGTGAGATACACCCACGATGGCAGGCCCATGATCTTTGATCAACCACACGGAAGAGCTTTCCTTCAAACCGTCTCAGAGACGGGAATGCCTGTTTTTCAGGAAGTGAAACGAAAATACGTTGAAAATGTCGTGAACTACAGTGATTGGAAACCGTGGACCGGACCCTTAAGGCTAGAAGACATCCTCCCAGAATAAAGCGGGGAAGCCGCCCAGGAGAGCCTGTTAACGTGCGCTGAGTGTGCGCAGGTGCGTTTTGATTCAGTCCGTTCAACACTTTGCGCTGAACAACTATTCCCCGAATCATTGTGGACTGAACCCTTCACTTGAGACAATCGGATAAGGCACACTTTGCGGGGGAAGGACACTGCGAGTGGCAAAGAGACGAAAGGGACGGTATCCGAACGAGTTCCGTCGAATGGCGGTCGAGCGACTGAAACGTTGCGAGAACATCGTAGCGCTGTCGGAGGAGTTGGGCGTTCATCGGCGGCTGTTGTACAAGTGGCGCGATCAACTGGACCCGGTTGACAGGATTTGAACCCTGCCACCATTAAGCCGATTGACGCTGACGTTGACAAGCATCCGAGTGATTTTAATCCCGACGTTCGGTGGTCTTGCATTACAAGAGAAGCCTCCTAGGTGCTTGTGGCAAGTGAATGCCACTGCCGCAGGAGGCTTCGCTACAGGCCTATGCTTTAGAATGAGAGGCTGGCAACGGGCAGAAGCAAGTTCTCTTCGCCAGGGGATTACCTGTTGGCTGTAGAAAAGCCTAAATCGAGAGTTGGACGCAAGCGGTGCATGCCTTATTTGCCCCTTTCTGTTTGGAGACGCTGCTCTTTTTCTTCGAACAGGCGATTGATTTCGTGAGCCAATTGCAGCAAGCGTTCGGGGTCTTGCTCGATTGCGGCCTGGGCACAGATGTCAAGCCAGCGCTCTCTCACTACGCCCCGCATTTGCTAGTACCTCGGCCAAATGATAACCCCCTTGTGCAACTCTGGCGAGAGTTTGTACCGTGTAAAAGCAAAAGCATGCTGGCGTTTGTTGACGTTTTCCTGCGAGACGATGTTGCTCTACTCTTGAATCGCTACAGGCAAGCGTAGCGCACTGCCCTCGGTGCCGAAAGTTGACATCGAGGGCAGTCCATTTTGAAACACACCTGTCCAAATTAAGTTTCTGAATTGAAATAACGCCGCGCGGCATAAAAAGGCTGAACCTCTGATAAGTTGGCATCGGGTGCGAAACCGAAAACAACTAAGGAGGATCAGCCTTTGACT